>Ga0105046_10000602_pt1 | contig 51061 bp, 48 predicted proteins | sample MAT03_FD_78385 | JGI IMG/M metagenome (GOLD analysis project Ga0105046, IMG submission 78385) | Freshwater microbial communities from Lake Fryxell liftoff mats and glacier meltwater in Antarctica - MAT-03 (megahit assembly) | ecosystem: Environmental > Aquatic > Freshwater > Ice > Liftoff... | reverse complement strand
CCTGGCAGGCCACCAGCGTTCTCTCTACGTTCATCACCGTAAGGATTAGTACTAAATTTTTCCCATTCTGCGTCATGAACCGTTCTGCGATCCGTCTCATACAAGTTGTCGCTTTTGGGCGACGGACTTGGTTCACACCAAACACGAGCGGAAAAGGAAGAGAAATGGTTGAGCGGAATGATTCGAATGTGGGCGTGTTCGCCCGGGTATGGCGAGTACTGCTGTCGGCGGTGCTGTTGCTGACCACCGTGGTGGTGGGGACCACCGTCACACCGGCTGCGGCAGCGGGTGCGGCCACCATCACGAAGGTGCTCGACCCGATCCAGGGTGCGGGCTACACCGCGCCCAACACGTTCCAGACCGGCGCCAACGTGCGCTACCGGCTGACGTTCCAGTGCTCGTCGCTGAGCACTCCGTGCGTCACCGGAACCATCACCGATGTGCTCGACCCGAACCTGGACTTCGTGCAGGTCATCCCGCCGTCGTCCACGGCCGTCACCGTGACCTCGTCGTGGGACGAACCGAGCCGCACCGTCACGGTCAACTTGACGAGCTTCGACGACGGTGACTCTGGTGAGATCGTCATCGTTGCCCGCGTGAAAGGCAGTACGCCCGGCGGCACCGTCATCCCGAACAGCGGCTCGATCACCGTGCCCGACGGCCCGATCGTCACTACTCCCGCCGTCAACATTCAGGTGCCCGGACCGACACCTAGTTGGGGCATCATCAAGAACAAGACAGCACCGTCGGCCGACCCGACCGTGGGCGCCGATGTGACGTACCGAATCGACATCACCGCGCCGAGTCCCTTGGGCAACGTCGACATTTCGGGTGGCACTGTGGTGGACACCTACCCCGCCGGCGCGACCGTGGTCTCCTCCGACGGTGGTGTGGTGGACACGGTCAACCACACCATTACGTGGACATTCGGACCAATTCCTGCCAACTCACTCAACTGCACCCTGTCGCCGTGCAGGGTCGGGTTCAAGAACATTGTACTCAACTACCCGGCGCCATCGTTCGTCGCTGGTCAGACGGTCACCAACTACGTCCAGGGCAACTACGACTTCGCCAACAACACGAGCGGTGTCGCCAACGCACAAGCCGACGTCGTGCTGGCCTCGGCTACCCCGGTGGCCAGATTCGACAAGCAAGGCCCGGTCGAGATCGCGCCCGGCGCGCCAATCCTCTGGACGCCAGTGTTGGTGAATCAGGGCAACGTTGTGCTCCACAACGTGGAGATCATCGACACGCTGCCCACCAATGTCACCAACTTTCAACTCGCCCAGTTTGACTACAGATACTTCATCTCCCCGGGCAACGAACCCGTCGTGTTCGACGTGTTCGTCGGTGGTGTGTGGCAGTCGCTGGCGACGTACGTGGCGTCGAACGGCTCTGCAGGCTTTCCTGCACCCTTGCCTGCGGGTGCCACCCTGATGCGCGCCCGCGTAGCAACCCTTGAGCCAGGGGTTGAGATCCGCATAGGGTTGAGCGGTACTGCATCGTCAGTGGTCGGCGACACGATCCTGAACTGTGCGACGCGCACCGCCGACGAGTTCACCGACACTGCAGATGCTTGCTTAACCACCACGGTGGTCGAGAACTTCGCAAAGCTGCAGGTGGTCAAGCAGTTGAAGTTCGTCGACCCGGCAGCAACCTCGGCCAAGCCCGGTGACGAGTTCGACTGGTTGCTCGAAGTGGCCAACAAGGGCGGTGTGCCGGTGACGCAAATCGACATCATCGACGATCTGCCGCCGCAGTTCGAGCTTCTTTACACCAGTTGCCTCGGGTGGGCACCCGACTGGCCGGGTCTCGGCACTTCCTACTACCTGAACGCCTTCACGACGTGCCCGAGCACGCCTTCTGCGGGTGCGGTCACGCTCGTCAGCACCACCCCGAACGTCAATGCCAACGGCGACACGCGCTATCACTGGCGCATCGACATGACCAAGGGTGTGCTCAACCCCAACTTCTTCAACGCCGTCTACACATCGCTGGCCGCTGGCGGTTCGGTGTACCTCGGTATCCGTGTCCGGGTGAAGCCCGGCACGGCGGTGGCGCAGTACACCAACAACCTCCAAGCCAACACACCTGATGCGGCTACCATTTGTGAGGCGAACGGCGGGCCCGACACCACCGACGTCGACGGCGACGGCAACATCACCGAGATCATGTGTGCCGCCTCGAGCAACGTCATCATCGACGAGGCCGCAGTCGTCGGTGCCGAGAAGTGGGACGACGGCTATCCGGGCCTCGATCATGTCGACCAGTCCACCGGCCAGCCCAGCGCTGTCTGTCCCGACTGGGGCGGCTACACCCGCTATCCGTGTGTCGCTCAGACCGTGCCGAACGGCCCGTTCGACTACAAGTGGAAGCTGCAGAACTACGGCAACATCAACCTGACCAACTATGTGGTCTACGACGTCTTGCCCTCCGTGGGCGATACCGGTGTCAGTCAGTTGCTGGGCGGTCAGAGCCGTGGCACCGAGTGGCAGCCGAACCTCACCGGACCCGTGATGATCGAATCTCAGCCCGCAGGTGCGAACGCGCTCGTCGAGTACAACCTCACTTTCAATCCCTGCCGCCCCGAACTGAACCAGGGTGCAGCCGACGGTCCATGGCAGGGTTCGTGCGACAACGTGTGGTACACCGCTGCCCAGATCAGCGACTGGAGCACGGTGCACTCGTTCCGTGTGAAGGCCTTCCAGGAGACCAATGGCGTTTGGCCGGCATGGCTGCCCGCTGAGGAGATCATCCTCTCAGCCCCGATGGTGGCTCCGTCCACTGCAATTCCGTCAACGTCGACGCCACTCAACCTGTCGATCGCGTGGAACTCGGTGGCGCACCGCGCCTTCCGCCTCAACGCCGACCAGAGCATCGTGCGCCTGCTGGCTGCCGAGCCGCGCAAGGTGGGCATCATCATCCCGTTCACCGAGAACCTGCCCGACCTGGTGCGCCTCGGCAACCAGGTGTGGCTCGACACCGGCGCTGCTGCTGGTCATACCGACAATGGTGTGTACGACACCGACGAGACCCCGATCTCGGGTGTGAAGCTGGAGCTGTGGAAGGACGACGGCGACGGCGTCTTCGAGCCCGGTGCGGGTGACACCCTCGTCACCTCGACCACCACCGATGCCGACGGCAACTACTGGTTCATCGTCGACGCCGACACTCCGTACTTCGTAGCGATCCCCACCGGTCAGACCAGCCTGGCGGCCATGACGTCGTCCACCGGTGCGAACACCGGCGACACGGACAACGACGACAACGGTACGCCAGCACCCGGCTATCTTGCGGTCAGCGATGTTCGCTCGGTCGCACTGAATGGTGCGCCGCAGGGTGAGACCGACACCAATGATGCCGGCTCGGCGGAGACCGAGGCTGACGCCAACATCACCGCGATGCAAGACAACGATTCAGATCTGACGATCGACTTCGGCTTCGTGTTGCCCTCTGTGATGACGTTCCGCCTGGGCAACCTGGTGTGGCTGGATTGGAACAACAACGGCGTCGCTGAAGCTGGCGAGGCTGGCGTCAACGGAATCACCGTGCAGTTGCTCGACAGCGTCGGCGCTGTGATCGGTTCCACCGTCACCGCTGGTGGCGGCAAGTACCTGTTCAGCGACCTTCCTGCGGGTGACTATTCCGTGCGCATCCCCTCCGGCCAGGTACTGCTGGATGGGTTGTGGTCCTCTTCGAACGGTGAGGAAGCCGACCCCGACAGCAATGGCGACAACAACGACAATGGCACCATCGTCAACGCCAGCGGTGTCACGTCCGGCGTCATCACGCTCGGGCCGACCGCCAACGAGCCCACGAACGAGACGTTGCGTAGCGACGTATCGACCGATGACGACAACGACGCCTTCCCCGACAACCAATCGAACTACAGCGTCGACTTCGGTTTCACCGCCGTGCGCCTGGGCAACCAGGTGTGGCTGGACAATGGTGCGGGTGCCAACTTCGACAACGGCAAGTACGACACCGATGAGACTCCGATCTCGGGTGTGGACGTCGAGCTGTGGGCTGACGATGGCGACGGTATCTTCGAGCCGGGCACCGGCGACACTCTCGTCAAGTCGACGACGACAGATGCCGACGGCAACTATTGGTTCCTGGCCCAGCCGAACACCGCCTATTTCGTGGCTATTGCTGCGGGTCAGCCGGAGTTGGCGACGTTGGTCTCCTCCACCGGCGTCAACGGTGGCGTCATCGACAACGACGACAACGGTGCACCGCAGGCGACGTATGCCTCGGTGTCCTCGGTGAGGTCAGTCAGCCCAGGTGGTGCGCCGACGGGTGAGATCGACACCAACGACGGTGCCACGACCGCCGAGTCGGAAGCGAACACCAACACCCGCTTCCTGCCCGACGCGAACAGCGACCTGACGATCGACTTCGGCTTCTTACCGACTCTGTACGACCTGGCGTTGATCAAGACGCTGGTGACTGCTTCGCCGGTGCAGCCGGGTGGGAACGTCGAGTGGACAATCACGGTTCAGAACCAAGGGCAGACCCCGTCGGGTGACTACACGGTGACCGACATTTTGCCGGGCGGTATGAGTTTCGTTTCTGCCGACAATGGTGGAATCGAGGCCGGTGGTGTGGTCAGCTGGGATCTGTCGGGTCTCGCGCCTGGCGAGAGCAAGGCTCTCAAGCTCGTCAGCAAGGTTGATGATGTGACGAAGGCACCGTTCCGTAACTGGGCGGAGATCTCGTCTGACAGTGGGGCCGACGACGACTCCACTCCTGATACCAACACCGGTAGCGATACGGGTAGCGGGACAGGGACGGCGCCCAACGATCAGGTGACGAACCACAACGACACCACGTTCGATTCGAATGCTGAAACACCGTTGCCGAACTCGGCGACGGATGAGGACGACAACGACTTCGAAGATGTTGATGTGGTTGTCGACTACGACTTGGCTCTGGCGAAGGTGACTTCGGCGAGCAATGTCGCGGTCGGCGCGAACGTGTCATGGACGATTCGGGTGCAGAACCAGGGCAACGTTGCCTCGGGCGTGTACTCGATCACTGATCGCATTCCGGGTGGTATGAGCTTTGTGTCGTGTACCGGTGCAACGGCCTGCAGCGATGCTGCCGGTGTCGTGACGTACACGATGCCGAACCTCGCGGTCGGCCAGTTCGTCGACGTCACTTTGGTGACGAAGGTCGACGACATGAACAAGCAGCCGTTCCGCAACTGGGCGGAGATCTCCGCTGACAGCGGGGCGGACGACGACTCGACGCCCGACATCAACACCGGCACCGACACCGGGTACGGCCCGGCGATGGGTGCGACCGACAACGGTGGCGCCAACGACTTGTACGTCGGTATCACTGATCTCAACTCGCTGGCGACAGATGGCCCCACCACTGGGTTCATCGACGAAGACGACCAGGACGATGCAATCGTCTCGGGCGCAGTGCAGTACGACATGGCGTTGATCAAGACGGTCAACACCCCGTCGGTCGTCCGGGGCGGCGAGGTCACATGGACCATCACGGTCAAGAACCAGGGCAACGTCGACTCGGGTGCCTACTCGGTGACCGACACGATCCCCGGCGGGATGAGCTACGTCTCGTCGTCGCCGCTGGGTAGCCATGCCGCCGGCATCGTCACCTGGACCAACCTGGCGAACCTGAAGCCCGGCTCCACGACGACGCTCACTGTCACCACCAAGGCCGACGACCTGTCGAAGAGGCCGTTCCGTAACTGGGCCGAAATCTCGGCCGATGGCGCCGACGCTTACGACCTCCCCGGTCTGAACGTGGAGGACGAGGATTCGGTGCCCGACACCAACACCGGTTCGGACAACGGTGCCGGTATTGGCACAGCCCCGAACGATCTGGTGGTCAACCACAACGACATCAGCATCGATCAGCCGGTCGGCGACGAAGACGACAACGATTATGAGGAAGTCGGCGTCACCATCGCCTACGACCTCGCACTCGTGAAGGTTGTCGACAATGCCTCGCCGGTGCATCCGGGCGACACGATCACGTGGCGCATCCGAGTGAAGAACCAGGGCAACGTCAGTTCGGGTGTGTACACCATCACCGACAGGGTGCCCACGGGCCTTACCTACGGCACCTGCACCGGTGGCGCAGCCTGCTCGCAGGCGGCAGGCGTGGTCACGTTCACCATGCCGTCCATCGCCCCCGGCGCAACCGCTGATGTCACCTACACGACGGCGATCGCCGACGTGACCAAGGCGCCGTTCCGCAACTGGGCCGAGATCAGTAGCGATTCGGCGCAGGATCTCTACGGCATTGACGATGAGGACTCGATACCGAACACCAACACAGGGAAGGACGCGACCCTGCCTGATGACAGGTACGTCAGCATCACCGACCTCGCCGATGTCAACATCGATCAGGTCGGCGGCGATGAGGACGACAACGACGACTCTGTCGTCAACGTCAAAATCACCTACGACCTCGCGCTGGTGAAGATCCTGCCCGCCGGTCAGACGTTCAAGCAGGATGCGAGCATCACGTTCAACATCTTGGTGAAGAACCAGGGCAACGTGAACTCCGGTGCCTATTCGGTGCAGGACGTCATTCCGGCTGGACTGACCTTCGTGTCGGCGAGTGACAATCCATTGAATGCAGGCCAGACGGTCAGCTGGGACCTTCCCAATCTCGCTCCCGGGGAGATCAAGACGCTCACGTTGGTCGTCAAGATCGCTGATGTGACGAAGTCCAGTTACATCAACTTCGCTGAGATCACTTCGGATGGTTCTGGGCAGTATGGCCCCGGCGTGCACGATGAGGATTCGACGCCCGATGGCGATATCACCAACGACCTGTTGGTCGATACCGACGATGTCAACATCGACAGCATTCCCGGCGACGAGGACGATCATGATCGCGCGGTGCTCGATCTGACCCAGGTGACTTCCGAAAGCCCGATCGGCGTTCCGGTACCGATATCGGACTCGCAACCACTGCCGGCCACAGGCTCGGACCCCCTGCAGCTCGTCCTCGGTGGAGTTGGGCTGTTGGGTATTGGTCTGCTGGCAGTGGCGACCACCCGCCGCCGTCGGGTCGCCTGACCCATACCTTCAGCACCCTCGGGTGCTGCCAACCCGCAGGTGACGGCGTTGCTCCCGCTGCGCCGTCACCTCGCTGACCGAACCCGGCATCCGCGCACCCGCTCGCGAAGATGCCGGGTTCGGGCCGATTTTGCACGACGATGAACACGCTGACCAGAGGGTTTCGTCGGGTTCGTGAGGACCGGACCAGCAGCGCGAGTGCCACCCAGGCGATGGCCGTCGAACCATGCGGACTGTGATTCAGGCAGGGTGGCCGGCGAGGTGGCGCAGGGCCATTGCGCTGTAGACGGCGACACCGTTGATCATTGCGTCTTCGTCGAACATCACGCGGTTCGAATGGTTCGGCGCGGCTGTGGCCGGGTTGCGGTCCTCGCCGGTACCACCGAGGAACAGCATTGCGCCGGGCACCCGGTTGAGCACGTAGCTGAAGTCCTCGGCGCCCATCACCGGATTGGGCAGGCGCACGGTGGACTTGGCGCCGATGACCTCGCCCGCAACGGCGAGCGCGAAGTCGGCCGAACCGGGGTTGTTGACCGTGACCGGGTAGCCGTCTTCGAACTCGACGATGACCTGCGCGTCGTGCGCCGCGCTGACGCCTTCCGCGACGCGACGAATGCCTTCGCGCACCTTCGCCCGGGTGCGCTCGCTGATGGCACGAATGGTGCCCTCGATGACCGCAGTCTCGGGGATGATGTTGTTGGTGGTGCCAGCAGCGATGCGCCCAACAGTGACGACGGTGGGGTCGAAGACGTCGATGGTGCGGGTGACCATCGTCTGTAGAGCCTGAACGATTTCGCAGGCGATCGGAATGGGGTCGAGCGCCGAGTGCGGCTGGCTGGCGTGCCCGCCGCGACCGATGACGGTGATCAGCATCACGTCGGCGGAAGCCATGATGCTGCCGCCCTTGCTGGCAATCCAACCGGTGGGCAGGTTGCTGGTGATGTGGAGTGCGTAGGCACCCGTCACGGGCGACTCGCTGCCATCGGTTGCGTGTGGCACGTCGAGCAGGCCCTCGTCGAGCATCAACCCAGCGCCGCCGCCGCCTTCCTCGCCCGGCTGGAACATGAACAGCACTCGGCCCGGAATCTCGTCACGACGAGCGCTGAGCAACTTCGCCGCGCCGACCAGCATTGCGGTGTGAGTGTCGTGGCCGCAGGCGTGCATCTTGCCGTCGTCGGCACTCTCGAAGGGAAGGTCGGTGTCCTCGTGCAATGGCAGCGCGTCCATGTCGCCGCGCAGCAGCACCGTCGGCCCCGGCTTGCCGCCATCGAGCACTGCCGCAATTCCGCTGGTGGTCTCGTGCAGGGTGAGCGACAGCGGCAAACCCTCCAGCGCGGTCAGCACGTGCTCGCGGGTAACGGGCAGGTCGTTGCCCAGCTCCGGCCAGCGGTGCAACGTGCGCCGCAGTGCAACCGTTTCGTCGTGCAGATCGCGGGCTTCGGCGAGCAGGGTGTCGAGTTCCATCGCCGCATGCTAGGCAAGACGGCGTGGGCAGCGAAACGGAACTGGTCGACATCGTGGACGACGACGATCGCGTGGTCGCGACGGTCACTCGGGCGGAGATGCGCTCTGGCCGCCTACAGCACCGCGCCGTCAGCATTGCGGTGATGAGCAGTGATCGTCGGCTGCTGGTGCATCGCCGCGCCGACGACAAGGACGTGTGGCCGAGTATGTGGGATCTGGCGGCTGGCGGGGTGGTCGCGGCCGGCGAGTCGTACGAGGTGGCGGCTCATCGTGAGTTGGCCGAGGAGTTGGGAGTCGAGGTCGCTGACTTCCACTACCTGGGCGAGGGCCATTTCGTCGACGAGTCGGTAGCACTGATCGGCCGTGGCTATCTGGCCGGTCACGACGGCCCGTTCACGTTCACCGATGGTGAGATCGCCGAAGTTCGCTGGGTCGACGCTGCGGGGTTGCAAGCGCTGATGACGACTGAGCGATTCGTGCCCGACAGCGTCGCACTGCTGTTGCCACTACTTTTGCCGTTTTGGTGATGTCGCCATGCCCAGTACTGGTGACGGCCGCGCAATGGGCGGGCCGGCGAAAGGAACCAGCACCATGTCCATGTACGGCGCAAACCCCGAGCAGCTCGCATCCCTCGGCCGCTCGTTGAAGCAGCAGATCACCAGCATCGAGGGCGTGATGAGTGCCGTCTCGTCCGCACTCAGCGGCACCACCTGGGTAGGCCCAGCCCGAGACCAGTTCGAGAGCGACTGGAACACTTCGTTCCGCACCGCACTGGGGAAGCTCAACCAAGCCTTCGATGCCGCCGGCAGCGACTGCATCGCCCGTAGTACCGACCTCCAACGAGTCATGGGCGCTCGTTGATGATGATGGCAGAAGTGTGCCACAGTGGTGGCATGAGTCGAGTTCGTATCAGTACCACGGTCGACGAGGCCACTCTGACTGCAGCCCGCGGTTTGGGTCTCGGGAATGACGCAGCAGTCATCGATGCTGGTCTCGCAGCGCTCGTTGCCGCACATCGTCGGGCCGAGATCGATCGCTCATACGAGGCATACGACCGAATTCCGTTGAACACGCCCGATGAATGGGGCGATCTCGAGACGTTCATGCAAGCCGTCGACCGGGCCAATCAAGCCGCAGGGTTTCATGATCCCTTCGACTCATGACACCGGCAAGGGGTGAGCTGTGGTGGTGTGAGACGCCTGACGCGGGCAGACGCCCATGCGTAGTACTTACTCGTGATCAAGCCATCCAGCGCCTTCGACGCGTCATGGTCGCCTATGCAACGAGAAACGAGCGTGGTCTGGAGACCGAGGTGGTGCTCGAGCCACCCGATGATCCGGTTCGTCAGCGTTGTGTACTTCAACTCGACTCCACCCAGTCCCTCGCCCTCAGCCTGCTCGTCGATCGGATGGGTCGATTGAGTGACGATCGGATGCGTGAGGTGTGCGCCGCCCTGGCTGTGGCTGTCGACTGCCAGTAGTTGGCGGCAGCGAGGGGGTGGATCGGTCGCTACCATCGCAGCGTGCTGCTGTTGGAGTTCACGATCGAGCCGTTCCATGAAGGCAACCCCGGGCCGCATGTCACGGCGGCGGTTGGCGCGGTCGAAGCACTTGGTATCGCTGTCGAGTTCGGCCCGTTCGGTTCCTCGTGCACCGTCAGCCAGGCGCAGCTCACGGAAGTGTCGGGCGTCATTGTCGGCCAGGCCTTCGCCAACGGCGCCACGCACGTCAGCCTGCACGCCGAGCGAGTTCCCGACTCGGCGGGAGGCGCGTGAACAAGCTGCCGCGACATCCACTCTTGCTGGCCGTCAAGCCGATCGTCGAGCAGTTGGGTGCATCGCTGGTGGCCGCCGAGGATCGCGAACCGGGCGACCTGCCGTTGAAGTGGGAGGGCGTGGTCATCGCCGCCGTCCGCCCGGCACCATTACATGGCGCGCTCGACCGCCTGATCGAATCGGTTGAGCGCGAAATGGGGGCGGCTCTTCCCAGCCTGCCGCGCGAGGAAAAGCAGAAGGCCATTCGACTGCTGGACGATCGTGGTGCCTTCATCCTGCGTCGCGCTGTCGAAGACGTTGCCGACGCGATGGGCGTCAGCCGCATCACCGTTTACAACTACCTCAATGCCCTGCATCGGTGAACGGCCTGAATCGGTGAACGGCCTGAATCGGTGAACGGCTTGAACCGATGAAGTCGTTTGATGTACTGGCGTTCGATGCGGACGACACGTTGTGGCACAGCGAGGACGGGTTCACCGCCAGCGAGCTGCGCTTCGTGGAACTCGTCGCTCCGTTCGCGCCCGACGGCATCGACGTGCGGGCTGCACTGACGGCAGTTGAGCGCAAGAACCTTACCGTGTTCGGGTACGGCGTGAAGGCGTTTGGACTGAGTGCCGTGGAAGCTGCGCTCACCATCACCGACGGGGCCGCTCCTACTTCGGTGATCAGCGAGCTGTTGAACATGATCCGAGCCACTCTCACCGAGCCGGTGCGCCTGCTGCCCAACGTGCCCGAGGTGCTGGCCGCCGTTGGCCGCGACTACAGGCTGGTACTCATCACCAAGGGCGACCTGATTCACCAGACGCACAAGGTGGAGACCAGTGGGCTGGCCCACCACTTCACCGACGTGGAGATCCTGTTGGAGAAAGACCCGCAGACCTACGACCGCATCTTCCGCAAGATCGGCGTGGCGCCCGAGCGCGTGTGCATGGTGGGCAACAGCGTGCGCAGCGACATCCTGCCGGTGATGGCGCTCGGCGGCACGGCCGTGCATGTGCCCTACCCGCTGCTGTGGGAGCTGGAGCACGTCGACCCGCTCGACGTCGACGGCCACCACTTCGCCGAGTTGGCGTCCATCGCCGACCTGCCCGCCTGGCTTGCCGACGACTGAGCTGGCTTACGGCAGCCAGATCTGGCGGGCTTCGACGATCTTGCCGTCGCGCACTGTGAGCAGGAACGGGAATGGGGCGAACGCGAAACCCTCCGGTGCTTCTGCGGCTGGCGCGGCTCCACTGGCGAGCGAGAACAGCTCGTCGGCCGTGATGGCGAAGTTCGATCGGTCGTCAGTGACCACGGTGATCGACACGAGGTCTGCCAAGGCCGCATCCACATCGAGGCTGGGGTCGCTGAGCGTGCCGAAGTCGTTAGGGCATTCATCGGCACCGAGCTCCTCGGCACACGCATCGGCGAAGAACGCCTGCGTGATGCGAAAGGTGAGCGACTGACGGCTCGATTCGCCGGGCAACAGCAGCTCGCCCCAGTACGCCCCGTCCGGGCTCAACGCGGACGGGTCGACGGCGGTGGTGCGGTCGGGGACGCCGGGTACGGGCGCACGGTCGTACAACTTGACGGTGCCCGGGCCTTCTTCGCCACCACATGCGGCAAACGCGAAGCAGGCCGCGACTGAGAGCGCAGCGGCCAGGCGCGCTCTCACAGGCGGCGAAGCTTCACGTTCGTCACGCGATGATCGTTGCCCTTGGTGAGGAGCAGGCTGGCGCGGGTCTTTGTCGGTGCGATGTTCTCGCGCAGGTTCTTCCCGTTGATCTCGCGCCAGATGAACTGCGCGGTCTCCACCGCCTCCTCGCGGGTCAGGTGCGCGTAGTGCTGGAAGAAGCTGTCCGGGTTTTGAAAAACCGTCTCGCACAACGTGAGGAAGCGTTGTACATAGAACTGCTCGATGTCGCACTCGTTGGCATCGATGTAGATCGAGAAGTCGAAGTAGTCGCTGACGAACTCGGTGACACCGGAGCTGTCGACGGGCGTGCCCACCTGGAGCACGTTGAGACCTTCGATGATCACGATGTCGGGCTGGCGGACGACCACTTCTTCGCCGTCGATGATGTCGTACACCACGTGGCTGTAGACAGGCGCACTGGTCTCGGCAGCACCGCTCTTCAGGTCGCGCAGGAACTGCAGCAACCGACGCGTGTCGTAGCTCTCCGGGAAGCCCTTGCGGTTCATGATGCCGCGCTCCTCCAGCACCCGGTTGGGGTGCAGGAAGCCGTCGGTGGTCACCAGATCGACCTGCGGGTGGTCGGGCCAGCGGGCCAGCAGTGCCTGCAGGATGCGAGCAAACGTGCTCTTGCCGACGGCCACACTGCCTGCGACACCGATCACGTACGGCACTTTCGGCGCCTGCGTGCCGAGGAACGCGGCCGATGCCTTGTGCAGGTTCTGCGTGGCAGCGACGTACAGGTTGAGCAGACGCGTGAGCGGCAGATAGATGGTTGCGACCTCATCGAGGTCGATACGTTCGTTGATACCGCGCAGCGACTCCAGTTCGTCTTCGCCAAGCGTCAAAGGGGTGGCCGCACGCAGCGCTGCCCATTGATCGCGCTCGAAGGACAGGTAGCGGTCGGCCGTGTCGGTGAGGTTCGATGCCGTCACGGGGCCAGACCCTACGCTCACGGGGTGACAGAACCCCAACGCCAGCGTCGAGCCCGGCCCACGCGCAAGGAACTGGGGGCGTGGTACACCCCGCCCGCGTTGGTGGACGCTGTCGTGCGCGAGGCTGTCTTCGACGGTGCGCGCACGGTGCTGGACCCTGCCTGTGGCGATGGTCGCTTCCTGCGCGCGACCGGTCTGCCAGACCAGACGGGAGTCGACATCGACCCGTCGACAGGCTTCATCCACGACGACTTCATTCACGATGATGCGCTACGGCGTGACTGGGGCGACGAACGGTTCGACGTCGTCATCGGCAACCCGCCGTTTCTCAACCAACTCTCGCGGCTGACGTCGCGGGGTGGCAGCAGCAAGTTCGGCGGCGGGCCGTACGCCGACGCGGCGGCCGAGTTCCTCGCGCTGGCGGTTCGCCTCGTGCGTCCAGGTGGTCGCGTCGGGTTGGTGTTGCCGCAGTCGTTACTGGCCACACGCGACGCTGCCGCCATTCGCGAAACCGTCGACGACGTCGCGGCGCTCCGCTGGATGTGGTGGTCGGACACGCAGATGTTTGATGCAAGTGTGCGTGTATGGGCAGGGGTGTGGGAAGTGGGCGGTGAGCAACGCGAAGTGCGCCGGGCGTTCGGCCCCGACTTCACGGAGTTGCCGCCGATGCCGATGCCGCGAACGTGGTCGGGTTTGCTGACCGGTTCGTCGGCTGCCGCGCACGACGGGCCGAGACTGGGCACGATTGCGACGTTCACGGTCGACTTCCGCGACCAGTACTACGGGCTGGTCGGCGCAGTCGGCGATGACGAAGTCGGTCCACCATTGATCACCAGCGGCCTGATCGAGCCAGGCCTGAGCCTGTGGGGCCAACGCTCGGTTCGCTTCGCCAAACAACACTTCGCTGCGCCGCGCGTCGCGGTCGAGCGGCTGTCGCCGGCTCTGCAAAGGTGGGCGGCCGCGCGGCTGGTTCCCAAGATTCTGATCGCGAACCAGACGAAGGTGATCGAAGCGGTCCACGACGTGCGCGGCGAGTGGCTACCCAGCGTGCCGGTCATCACCTGCGTGACCGACGAACCCGAGCGAGTGCTGGCCGTGCTCGCATCGGATGCAGCCAACCTGTGGGTGCACCAGCACGCTGCCGGCAGCGGTCTGTCCGCCACCAGTGTCCGCCTCAACCCAAAGTTGCTGGCCAGCATCCCGCTCCAGTAGCGAGTGGTCCCACCGCGTCATCGATCTGCGGGGTTTGCCGCAGTCCGTGCATGACATGGTCGAAGTCGCTGGCGGCCGAGTCAGCGGCGCCAGGGAGCCGAGGGCGACGGTCCACCGGGGGCTGTCAACACATCGACGCCATCGTCGGTGACCAGGCACGTGTGCTCGAACTGCGCGGTCCACTTGCCATCGGCGGTGGCGGCAGTCCAGTTGTCGTCGAAGACCATCTTGTGCTGCCAGCCGCCGAGCGTGATCATCGGCTCGATGGTGAACGTCATACCCGGGCGCATGATCATCGAGGAGTGCTCGTCGTAGTAGTGCAGTACCTGGACGTCGGTGTGAAACTGCTCGCCGATGCCGTGGCCGATGAACGCCCGCACCACACCGAACTTGTGCTTCTTCGCGTGGTTCTCGATGGCGCGGCCGACGTCGCTGAGCGGGCGGCCAGGAACGACGGCTTCAATGCCGTGCCACATGCACTCCTCGGTGACCCGTACGAGCTGACGGCTGGCCGGGTCGACATCGCCGACGAAAAATGTCGCGTTGGTGTCGCCATGAACACCGCCGATGAACGACGTCACGTCGAGGTTGAGAATGTCGCCCTCGCGCAACACGCGACTGTCGGGGATGCCGTGGCAGATGATCTCGTTGGCGCTGGTACACACGCTCTTGGGGTAGCTGTGATAGTTGAGCGGGCTGGGGTAGGCGCCGCGCTCGATGTTGGCTTGGTGTACGAAGATGTCGATCTCGTCGGTGGTGATGCCCGGCCGCACCATCTCGCCGGCCAGCCGCAGAATCTCTGCGGCAACCACGCCGGCGTGGCGCATGCGCTCGATGATCTCGGGCGACTTCACGCGATCCTCGGTCCATCGATTGACCTGACCGGAAGCGGCGTACGACGGCTTGGCGATGTCGTCGGGCACGCTGCGCATGGGGCTGATCTCACCCTGTAGGACGCGGCCTTCCTGGCCTTTGTGACAGCGCTTGTACTTGCGACCGCTGCCGCACCAGCAGGCATCGTTGGCCTGGGGAAGAACGAGGGGCGATTGGGTCTTCAGCACGACGGCAGTCTACGGGCTGCAGCCGCCGGAGGAAATGCGGGCGGGCAGCGCTGCGCAGGCTGCAACGCGTATGGCACGATGACCGAATCGACACCGACCCGTCTCGCGATCCCGTGACAGCACGCCTCGACATCTGGTTGTGGGCCGTGCGGCTGACACCCACACGGGCGGTCGCGACCGAATTGTGCAGGAACGGGCGCGTGGAGGTGAACGGCGGGGTCGGCAAGGCTGCCAGCGCCGTGAAAATAGGCGATCGCATCGAGGCGCGCATCGCGCAACGGCAACGAATCGTGGTGGTTGCCCGCGTGATCAACAAGCGAGTCGGGGCACCATTGGCTGCGGAATGCCTGGTGGACCACAGCCCGGTGGTGGACCGCGAGACGTCGCCGCCCGTTTTCGAGCGAGAGCGAGGCAGCGGCCGGCCGACCAAACGCGACCGTCGGCAAATTGACCGGTTGCGCGGCAACTGAAGGCTCACCGCGGATTCAGGGCGGGGGCCACCAAAGGGAGCGTGACGGTGAAGCGGGCGCCACCGGTCTCACCCACTGACACAGTCACCGTTCCGTGATGCGCCTCCACCAGCGCGGCGACGATCGCAAGGCCCAGCCCTGCGCCGCCGGTGGCGCGGGTGCGCGATGGGTCGCGCCGCCAGAAGCGGTCGAAGACGCGCGCCAGGTTCTGCGGGTCGATGCCCGGTCCGTTGTCGTCAACGATCAGTCGCGCGTGCATGTCGTTTGCCCGCACGATCACCACCGCAGGGGCGTCTGACGGGGTGTGCACGCGCACGTTGCGAAGCAGGTTGTCGACCACTTGGCGCAGTCGTGCAGGGTCGCCGCTGACCATGACGGAGTTGGGCGCATCGCACGTGATCTGGCGATGTGGTTCGACCGCTCGGGCATCAAGCACAGCGTCGTGCGCAATCGAGGCGAGGTCGACGGACAGTTGCTGAAGCGGCCGATGTTCGTCGAGCCGGGCCAGCAACAGCAGATCCTCGACGAGCACCGACATGCGCCTGCTCTCCGATTCGATACGCGCCATGGCCATGGTCGAGCCGTCGGCGTCCAAGGCTCCCTTGCGCTGCAGTTCTGTCCAGCCGAGTACTGATGTGATGGGCGTCTGCAGTTCGTGCGACGCGTCGGAGATGAAGCGACGCAAGCGAAGCTCGCTCTCCTCGCGTTCGATCAGCGACGCTCGTTGCTGCTGCAACATGCGGTCGAGTGCGCCCGACAGGTGGCGAATCTCGGAGGGGCCCTCGTCGGTGGGGATCCGCTGATCGCGCTCGCCGGCGGCGACGGCATCGGCTGTGTCGATCACTTTGCGCAGCGGACGCAGGCCCTGGCTCACCACCAGCATCACGGCAGCAGCGGCAAGGAGCAGCATGATGACCGCCCCCAGCAGGAAGCGCGTGATGAGTGAGGACATCGTGCGGTCGATGCCGTTGAGCGGTGCACCTTCTATCTCGAGCCGGCCGTCGGCAGTGGTGCCCGCGATCACGAGGTAGCGCAAGCTGCCATCCACAGCATCGACGGTCAGCGACACGCCGGTTCGTAACCGAGTGATGTCGGTGGCGGTGAGTCGAGGCAGCGAGAGCGGGTCACTGGGTGGGCCAGCCGATTCGGAGATGATGATCTCACCCTCGCTGTTGACAGCGAGGTGGGCCGTGGCCAGTCCGCGAGGGTCGATCTCTGAGCCAGGGGCTCTACGCGGGCGCGGGCCGGAGTTGACGCGATTGGAGAGCGAACGCTCGAGCTGTCGAGTGGTGGCACCCTGTAGGTCGTCGCGCGTCGACTTGACGACGGCAAAGCCCAGCAGGCCGAGCGAGATTGCAATCACGATCGAGATGCCGATCACTAGTCTCAGCCGCAAGCTCATACAGCCACCGGCCGACGCGCCGAGTAGCCGATGCCGCGCACGGTGAAGATGATGCGCGGCAGTGTGCCGGTCTCCAGCTTCTTGCGCACACTACTGACGTAGGTCTCGATGATCTGCCAGTCGCCTTCGAAGTCGTACGACCACACGTGATCGAGAATCTGCATGCGGGTCAGCACTCGTTCGACGTTGGCCAGCAAGTATCGCAGGAGCCGAAACTCGGTGGGGGTCAGACTGATCTCTTCACCGTCGCTCCACGCGCGGTGCGTCTCCTCGTCGAGGGCGACGTGGCCACAGGTCAGGCGTTGGTTGGCGGTCCGCCCGTTGGTGCGAGTGCCGGTGCGACGCAGCACCGCCTCGATGCGGAAGGTGAGCTCGTCGAGGCTGAACGGCTTGGTCACATAGTCGTCGCCGCCTTCGCCGTAGCCGGCGCGCATGTCGTCGGTGTCGCGTCGAGCGGTGAGGAAGATGACGGGCACGTCGTCGCCGGCGGCGCGCAATCGGCGGCACACCTCGAAGCCGTCCATGTCTGGAAGGTTGACGTCCAGGACTACGAGGTCGGGGCGCCTCTCGGTGATCAACTGCAGCGCGCCCACACCGTTGGCGACGGTCTGCAGGTCGTAGCCGGCGAAGCGCAGCCCGGCACCCAGCAGGTCGCGAATGGAGTCGTCGTCCTCTACGACGACAAGTCGCGCCGCCGACATCCCCGCGTTCTCCGACATAGGTGCGAAGAGTACGTGCCAATGCTGGGGGAATGCTGAAGATTCGCGCTCACGGGATGTTCGTTGTGATGACCACCGATGTGATGACGACCGAAGTGAACACCACCGACAGCGTGGCAGGGATCTTCAAGGAGTGGGTCGGGCCGGCAGCCGGAGGGTGACTACTTCTGTGTGATGTGATCAGGGCGTTGGCGGAGGTACGCCGCATTCGTTGGCGGCGATGGTGGACTGCCAGGTGAACAGTGCCAGCTCGTCAGTCGTCAGCGTGTTGTCGAACAGCAGAGGCGCCAGCAGCGGGTCGTCGATCATGGTGCCGGCGAAACACTGGTACTTCCGGATCTCTGCAAGCGAAGCGTCCGGGCCAGCCTGCGAGATTGCGTCGTGTTCCACCTGCAGTGCTTGCAGGGGGGAGATCACTGGAATCGCCGGTTCCACGGCGCCCGGGCCGCGGTTGCAGGCTTCGAAAGTGACGTCGTTGACGACGGTGATGGGAGTGGCGCTCGATCCAGATGCCTTCGCCCACGCGGTGATGGCGGCCGCAAACTGATCGGCCGAATCATCGAAGGTGACGGTTGCGGTGAAGCAGACCGTGCTCTCGCGTCGGTAGCTGGAGTAGCCGCTACCGGCCCAGCCGTTCAACGCCTCGCGTGCCTGGGTCCACGGCAGCCACGCATCGAGCATCACCAATGCATCCAACTGTGAGAACGGCTGTGGTTCGTCGATCACGGCTGTTCCCAGCGGAACCTCCACGGCGACAGCGACCGGCTGTTGCCCCGGGTCTTCGTAGAGCCACGGATTCAGCAGGATCTCTTCCGTCGGCGGCGTGAGGATCAGTTGGTTGACGCCTTCGTTGCCCTCGGCGGCAAACACGTCTCCCACCAACATCGGGCCCAGTACGTATGGTGCGTAGCGTTGCTCGACCACGGCCCAGGGCACGTCGGAGAGCCCCTGCTCGGCGTCTGGTGCCAAGCTGTTGGTTTGATTGGCTGCCGTCTGTTCGTCAGCCGACAGGGCGTCGATGTAGACACCCTCCACCCGCAGTGCGTCGGCCTCGACGACCGACCGCAGCTCGAGATCGTCTTCGCCACCGGTGGCAAGGTCGAAGTGTTGCGCCTGCAACGCATGGGTCAGTTCGTGGACGAGCACCACGCGCACGGCCGGTGTCAGTTGGTCGCCGCGGACGAACACGCGGTCGCTCGTGAGCGAGTAGAACCCCAAGGTGGTCACTGCTGAAACGGTGGACTCACCCTGTGTCGGGTCGTAGTCGACGGTCAGCCCGAAGGCGTCGTACAGGAGCGAGGAGGCACGCGCGGCGGCCTCGTCTTCGTCGCTCATCGGCGTGGTCGGTTGGTCGAAGAGGGCCACGAAATCGGCCTCGGCCAGGAAGTCGACGAACACGGGGTGCACCCACTGCAGGCCGCGTTCGGCGCGTACGAACTCTGCAATTGGGGCGACCCGCGCGTCCCATTCGGCCGGGTGCGAGGGGGCGCCGTTCTTGGGAAACAACTTGTTGCGGAAGAGCACAGCGGCACCACCCGCAAGCAGGGCAATGACGAGAATTGGCAGCAGGAACTGCTTCCAGCGGCCGCCATGCGAGGCGCCCGCCACCGCGTACGGCGCGTGCGCGCTGGCACCGTACGGCTGGTCCTGCAACCACTGGCCCGGCAACGGTGGCGCGACCGATGCCGAGGGTGGCCCCGTGAGAATCGAGATGCGAGGCGGCGACGCGGGTTTTGCCGGCTCGACCGGTTCGCCGGGTTCGTGCTGGGTGTCAAGCGGTTCCATGAAGTTCCTGCACTCTTTCACGAACGGCTAGCGAGGCGCTCGTTTCATCGGCCACTGGTCGGGTCCGGTTCCGCCGGCAACCCGCCAGCGGCGGGCGACTTCGAAGCCGAGCGCCATATAGGCGCAGTCTCGCGTTCACACCGCAGATCTCGATCCACCGATGAACTGACGCGCAATTCCCTCACAGCCCTGGCGGCGGCGACAAGGCCGCGTCACGTCGCCCTCTTGGTTGCGACCTTCTTCACCGTTGCCCTTTGGTTGGGACTTTCTTCACCGGGACTTTCTTCGCTGGCGCCTTCTTGAGCGGCGTTGCAGTCGCTGCGAGTGCGGGCCGGCGACGGGGAACTGGCTTGACGTGGGTGCTGCCGCGGCGCATCGGCGGCGCTTCCTGAGGCACCGCCCACTCGGCGCCGGTGGCCTCGAACAGGCGGCCGATTTCGGCGATGTGCATGTCGGCCATGTCCCACACATCGGGCACCAGCTCGCGAGCTGCGATGATGCCGAAGTCCAGCCGGTCGAGGTAGCTGTGCACCGTGATATTCAGGCCCATGCCGTCGGTGACGATGGAGACCGGGATGTACGCCTCGAGCTTGGCGCCACCGAAGTAGAGCGGCTGGCGTGGGCCGGGCACGTTCGAGATGGTCAGGTTCGCGGGCAGCAGCATGCGGTTCGACAAGCGCGACATCAGTCGCAGGGCGGCTACTGCGACCAACGGTGATGACGTCTGCGTGACGTCGATCAAGGTCTCTGCGGGCACCAGTTCCAGCTGACGTTTCGCGGCCGCCATCGCTTCTCGGCAGCGGGCAACGCGCTCCAGCGGGTCGGCGCAGTTGGTGGGCAGATCGGCGATGATGCTGGACACGCGGTTGGTCCACACGTCGGTCTCGGCGCCGGTGCGAATACTCACCGGCACCATCGCGCGCAGCGGCTTGTCGGGCAGCGCGTCGTGCTTGATCAGGTACTCGCGCAGCGCGCCCGCACAGATGGCCATGACCACATCATTGAGCGTGCCGCCGGTGGCGTTCTTCAGCACCTTCAGGTTCTCCAGTGACGTGCCGCGCATAGCGAAGCGACGGTGCGCGGTGATCGGCTTGTTCCACGGCGTTGCAGGCGCGGGGGTGAGCGGCAGAGTGATGAGCCGCTCGTTCTCGGGCATGGAGTTGCTGCTCGCGCCCATCATGTTCTTGATCGCGTCGCGCGCGGACGCGGCCACGCGGCTGACGCTGTCGACGCCCAGCGTCTCAGCCAGGTTGCGCACCATTCGCAGTTGTAGCCGCACGCCCTTCACCGGGTTGGTGACCAGGTTGCGCAACGTGTACTGCAGCAGGTCGCTCTGGCTGGGAGGTTGCTCGCCCTTCCACTCGACGGCTTCGGGTGCAGGAGTGTTGGGATGCGTGTCGGTGAGCATGTTGAGCAGAATCACGCCGGCCGCGCCGTCGATGGTGGCGTGGTGGGTCTTGGTGAGCATGGCCCAGCGGCCATCGGCGAGACCTTCGATGACATACACCTCCCACAACGGGCGGCTGCGGTCCATCTGGCGGCCGACGATGCGCGAGACCTGCTCGGTCAGCTGGTCGGCCCCGCCGGGCGGGGCCAGGCCGATGTGGCGCACGTGATAGTCGAGGTCGAAGTCGGCGTCGTCGATCCACCACGGGTGGTCCAGCGAGAAGGGAACGTGCACCAGCTTGCGCCGCATCGGTTCGGCCTGGCCGACCAGCGCACCGAACCGTTCGTAGACGACCTGATACGGATCGAAGTCGGGCGATGGTCGCTCGTAGACCGCCAAACCGCTGACATGACCGAATGTGGTGGCCGTTTCCATGTAGAGAAAACTGGCATCGAGCCCGGTGAGCTGCTTCATGATTGCCTCCTACCCTCCCCCGAGTGGGGCCCCATCATGACCCATTTCGCTGAGCGGCCGCCACTGACGAACTTTCGTCGAACCGAATCCGCAAAGTGGCCATCTCCTGACCTGGTTGCCCGGCAGACTTGACGACATGAGCTCCAGCGCGGCGCAGAACGCCGCCCCCACCATCGAGGCCCACGGCCTCACCAAGCAGTACGGGTCCGAGAAGACCAAGTCAGGGAAGAACGGCCTGGTGCACGCGCTCGCCGGGCTCGACCTCATCGCTCCAACTGGGAAGGTCACTGCCATCCTCGGCCCGAACGGCGCCGGCAAGACCACGTTCGTGAAGGCGGTCGCGACGCTTCTGAAGCCCGACTCAGGCACGTTGCGCGTGGCCGGCATCGACGCGATTGCTCACCCCGAGCAGGTGCGGCGGGTGATCGGCCTTGCCGGTCAGACGGCTGCTGTCGAGCCTGCGCTCACCGGTCGCGAAAACCTGGTGATGATCGCTCGCCTGTTCGGCCACACTGCATCGGCCGCAAAGGGTGCGGCCGACGCCGTCCTCGCCGAGATCCACCTCGAGGAGGATGCGGATCGCGCGGTGAAGGGGTACAGCGGTGGCATGCGTCGCCGGCTCGACCTCGGCGCCAGCTTGGTCGGCTCACCACGCATCCTGCTCTTGGACGAGCCCACTACGGGCCTCGACCCGCGCACGCGTATCGAGCTGTGGGAGTCCATCCGCTCGCTGGTTGCCGGCGGCACCGACGTGCTGCTGACTACACAGTACTTGGAGGAAGCCGACCAGTTGGCCGACCACATCGTGATCATCGATCACGGTCGCGCGATCGCCACCGGCACCCCGACGGAGCTGAAGTCGCAGGCCGGGCTCGATGTCGTCGAAGTGCGCGTGCAGCATGGCTCCGACCTCGGTGCCGTTGCCCAAATTCTCGCCCCGCTGGGCACCGAAACACCGCACCTCGACGAGCCTGCTCGTCGCGTCGCCGTACCCGTCGCCGCTGGCACCGAATCGCTGGCCATGGCTGTGCGCCTGATCTCTGAGCGCGGCATTGGTCTGGACGACATTGGTTTGCGCCGCCCCACTCTCGATGAAGTCTTTCTCTCCCTCACCGGAATCGGAGCCCCCGAATGAGCCGCAACGCAGGAATGCTTGCCAGCATCACGCCCCCCTCACACCCGCCCACCGCGTGGGCTACTGCCAGCACGTATGCGGGCCGCACGGTGCGTCAATTCGTACGCACACCGCAGCTGCTCATCGTCAACGCCGTCACGTCGGTGATGTTCCTCCTGATCTTCCGCTTTGTCTTCGGCGGTGCAATTCAGACCGGCTCGGTCGCCTACGTCGACTTCCTGATTCCCGCGTTGGCAGCGGTCAGCGGACTGTTTTCCACCGGTGCTGTGGGTGTTGCCGAGGATTCCGAGACGGGCATGTTCGACCGCATGCGTTCGCTGCCGGTACCGCGTGGCGCCGTCCTTCTGGGCCGTTCGCTGGCTGATACCGCACTCATCACCTGGGGCACGTTCGTCACGCTCGTGGTTGGTGTCATCGTCGGCTTTCGCACTCACGGTGGTTCGCTCGGCGCACTCGCCGCATTGGCGCTGTGCATCATCTTCGCGGCGGCTTTCAGCTGGCTGCAGATCTTCCTCGGGCTCATCGCCGGCTCGGCACAGGCCGCCCAGGGCATCGGTTTCTCGGTCTTCCCGCTGATCTTCGTCAGCAGCGCCTACGTGCCGGTGGAATCGATGCCGGGCTGGCTACAGCCGTTCGCCGAGAACCAGCCGGTGACGGCGATGGTCGGGTCGGTGCGGGCGCTTGTGTTGGGTGGCGACACCGAGGCCTTGCTCGGCCACAGCACCACATGGTTCGTGGTGCGTGCGCTGGCCTGGTCGGCGCTCATCTTGGTGCTCTTCGCCACTCTGTCCACCCGCAAGTTCACCAAGCTCTGAGCCCGGTCGGGCTCACTGGTCGGTCGAGCCCTTCCACAGATTGATATTGGCTTCCGTGGCGTAGTGGTCGATCTCCGCCAGTTCGGCCTCGGACAGCACCATGTTGGCCAACGCGGCGACGTTGTCGTCGAGCTGGCGAACACTGCTGGCACCGATCACCAGCGACGTCATGCGCGGGTCGCGCAGTGCCCACACCAACGCCAGCTGGGCGAGTGTTTGACCTCGGCGGGCGGCAACTTCGTTGAGCGCGCGTACTCGGTCGAGCCGATCGTCGGTGATGCTTTCGGCGCTCAGCGCGCCGCCGGTAGCCGCACGTGAATCGGCAGGAATGCCGTTCAGGTAGCGGTCGGTCAACAGCCCCTGTGCGAGTGGCGAAAAGGCGATGCAGCCCGCCCCGATATTTTCCAACGTGTCCAGTAGATGATCGTCCTCTGTCCACCTGTTGAGCATGGAGTACGAGGGCTGGTGGATGAGCAGCGGCACCCTCAGCTCGGCCAGCAGTCGTGCGGCCTCGCGGGTGCGCTCCGACGAGTACGACGAGACGCCGACGTACAACGCCTTGCCCTGCTGCACGATGGAAGCGAGCGCACCGACGGTTTCCTCGATCGGCGTCTCCGGGTCGACGCGGTGCGAGTAGAAGATGTCGACATAGTCGAGACCCATGCGAGCCAGCGACTGATCGAGCGAGGCGATGAGGTACTTGCGAGATCCGAAGTTGCCGTAGGGCCCTGGCCACATGTCGTAACCAGCCTTGGTACTGATCACCAACTCGTCGCGGTATCGGCCCAGCTCGCCAGCCATGATGCGCCCGAAGTTGGCCTCGGCGGCGCCGTAGGGCGGGCCGTAGTTGTTCGCCAGGTCGAAGTGAGTGACACCGAGATCGAAGGCGCGATGACAGATGTCGCGTTGTGTCCCCCATGCGCGATCCTCACCGAAGTTGTGCCACAGGCCCAGAGAGATCGCCGGCAGTTTGAGGCCGCTGCGCCCACACCGGCGGTACTCCATCGAGTCGTAGCGGGCGGGGTCGGCGACGTACGGCAACGAGATCGGCATTCCGTCGATGATAGGCCCAGCCGTCCGGCCCGTGAGTAGGGCTGGGCTCAGGCTGCAGTACTGGCGTCGGTCGCAGTGCGCTGGCCGAGCCAGTGTTGCGCCAGCAGCTCGATGCTGCGAATACGGGCGGTCAGGTCGTAGGCGACCGAGGTGACCATCAGCTCGTTGGCGCCGGTGCGGGCGACCAAATTCTGCAGCTCTGGAATCACCGTGTCGGGTGCACCGACGATGCGGCTGCTCGGGAGACGATTCGCCTCTGCCATGTCCGGGTGCACCGACGCATCCCGCGGTGACGGCAGTCGGATGAAGCGGCCAGTTCTGCGGCCGAGTGCGGTGAGGCGGCCGGGCGCAGAGTGCCAGTCCGCATCTTCACGCGTGTCGGCAGCCAGCACGTTGGCGGTGACGATGAGGTACGGCTCGTCCAGCACATGCGACGGCTGGAACAACGACTGGTACAGCTCGGCTACTTGCAGCGTGCCGCCCATGTCGAAGTGGTGCGCGAACCCGAACGGCAGGCCCAACTGGGCGGCGAAGCGGGCGCTGTAGTCGCTGCTGCCCAACAGAAAGATGCCCGGAAACGTGGTGGCGGCTGGAGTGGCCTTGAACTGGTCCCACAGCCCGGTTTCGGTACGCGGGTCGCCCAACAGTCCCATCAGGTCGATGAAGTCGCGCGGGAAACTGTCGGCGCCCAGCAGCTCGGTCGAGCGGCGTAGTGCGGCGGCCGTGCGCTGGTCGGTACCAGGTGCGCGACCAACGCCGACGTCGATGCGCCCGGGGTGCAGGCTCTCCAGCAGTGCGAACTGTTCTGCCACCACCAGCGGCGCATGGTTGGGCAGCATGACGCCGCCGGACCCGACGTGGATGCGCTCGGTGACCGCCGCCAGATGAGCCATCAGCACCGTCGGCGAAGTGCACGCGACGCTGGGCATGTTGTGATGCTCAGCCACCCAGAACCGAGTGAAGCCAAGACGGTCAGCAGCCTGTGCCAGCGCCGCGGTCGTCTGCAGTGCTTCAGCGCTGGACTGGCCGTCGTTGACGACGGTCAGATCGAGGACGGAAAGGGGAACGTGCTGCGGCTCCATCACCGTCCCACCGTACGAGCGATCTGGCCCATTCGACTCGTCATGTGACCGGTGGCATTTCCGTTCGTGTCGCGGCCCTGACCACGAAGCACTCCGGTAGGGCCGCGACAAGAACGAGACCGGAACCGAAACGGCTCGTAGGGTTTGTCGCCATGAGCGGTGTGACGAGTGCGGTCCGGCGACTGGTGCAGGCGATGCCGAAGGCCGAGCTGCACCTTCACCTGGATGGGTGCCTGCGGCTGCAGACCGCTCTCGACCTCGCAGCCCAGTTCGACGTCGATGCTCCGCGCACGTGGGACGGGATGTTTGGTGCGTTGGTCGCTCCCGCGCATCCCGGCTCGCAGGAAGAGCTGCTGAAGTCGTTCGCGTTGCCGGTGCAGCTGATGCAGTTCCCTGCCGCTTTGACTCGCATCACCACCGACCTGGTGGAGGACAAGGCCGCCGACAACGTGCGCTACATGGAGATCAAGTGGGCGCCGGAAGTTCACATGCAGGCGGGTCTCTCGCTGGACGATGTCATCGAGACGGTCGCCGCCGCGGCCTCGACTGCAGCCGAACGGCTGGGCGTGGTGGTGCGCCTGACGGTGGTCGCGATGCGGTCCGCCGACCCGACCCTGAACGTCCAAGTCGCGCACGCGGCCGTTCGGCATCGCCGCGTTGGAGTTTCTGGGTTCGATCTGGCCGGACTCGAAGCGGCGCATCCTGACCCGACCATTCACGCGGAAGCGTTCGAGATCGCGCGTGCGGGCGACCTCGGCTTGACCGTGCACGCGGGGGAACTGCTCGACGCTGGCGCGTTGGTGTGGCGGGCGCTGGAGCTGCGACCTGATCGGATAGCGCACGGCGCGTGCGCAGTCAATGACCCGGCGCTGGTGGCCGAGTTGATCGCTCGTGGGGTCACTCTCGACCTGTGCCCGACCAGCAATGTGCAGGCCGGAACGGTGCCGACCTTTGCCGACCACCCGTTGGTCGCGCTCGTCCGCCACGGCGTGCCCGTCACGATCAACACCGACGACACGACCATCTCCGACATTTCGCTGTCGGAAGAGTGGTTGTCGTGCATCAGCGAGCTGGGGCTGACCCTGCCCGAGCTGTGGGCATGCAACCTGCACGCACTCGACGTTGCCTTCGTCGACGAGCCAATCCGAACATCGCTACGTGCACAGTTCCAGGCGTGGGCGCAACGGATTCCAGAGCTGCATCAGTCCTGATGAAAAGATTGGCTGGACCGCACGGCCGCACAGGTGGATACTGAACTCAGCCCGTCGATCACATCTCGGTCAAGTCGGTGGCTCTCGCAAGACCGCCCCGCGCCGCATGGCCCTACAGCCAGCTGATCGGCGGGCGCTACGCGCCAGATCGCAGGACCAGCAGGAACTGGCCGCCGCCGGCTTCCACCTCGGCATTCGCGCCCAGGTCGGGCGCAAGTCTCGCGACGCGGCCGGTGAGCCAGGTGGCCGCGTCCTGTGCGTCGTCGCGAGTGGGGCAACGGGCCATGATCTCGCGGCCGCCTTTGCGTTGCAGTCGCTCGACAGCGCTGATGATCGGTGCCGGGTCGCCAACGAAGAGGTGGCCGGGCCAGGCGACGACAGCAGCGATCGCACCCTTCTTGGTGTTGCACCCGCGGTGCGCCAAACGGTCGGTGCTGCCCGGTGTCATGCCCTTGCTCTTTGCCTTGGTGATGCGGCTGTCGAGGCTGGGGCCGCGAGCATCGTTCACCGACATCTTCGGGTCGACCGGCTCGTCGCACAGCCAGCAACGCCAGCCGTCGCGTTCACCGATGTCCTCGAGTCTGCTCATGCCTGCACGCTATGGCCCGCGGCTTCTGGTCAGACGGCCGAGCACACCTAGCTCGCGTTGGGGCGGATCAGGAACTTCTGGCCGGTGGCCTGCTTGGCGTAGGTCTGGGCCGCCTCGACGCTGAGCACACCGGCCAACGACACCTCGTCGGTGTAGTGGCTGGCGAAGGTGGTGGTCAGTTCGTCGGAGACTCTCTGGCGCAGGCGCAGCATTCCTTCCACGCCGAGCTTGCCGAGGAAGGGCGTCAGCAGCCAGCCGCTGAGGCTCCACGAGAGGCCAAAGTTCCGGGTCAGCTCGGTGGGGCCGCGGTCGAGGCCGCCGTAGATGAAGACCTGCTTGAACGTGTCACTGCCGTAGCGGCTGTACTCGGTGGCGCTCGCGTTGGCGGCGGCCTCCATGCAGGCGAGGATCTGGCCGGCCAGCTTGCCGCCGCCGATTGCGTCGAAGGCGATGGTCGCGCCGGTGATGATGAGCGCTTGCGTGAGGTCATCGAGGAACGTCGGCGAGCTGGAGTCGACGATGTGGGTGGCGCCGACCTCGCGCAGGATCTCGGCCTGTTCGGGGCGGCGCACGATGTTGACCAACTGGACGCCGTCGGCGATGCAGATGCGGTTCAGCATTTGGCCAAGGTTGGAGGCGGCAGCCGTGTGCACGAGCGCGGTGTGACCGTCCATCCGCATGTTCTCCACCATGCTCAACGCTGTCAGCGGGTTGACGAAGCATGAGGCGCCCTGCGCGGCGGTGGCGCCCTCGGGCAGTTCCATGCACATGAACGCAGTCGCAGCGCGGTATTCGCCGTAGCTGGCGCCGCCGACGAAGCCGACCAACTTGCCCAGCAATGCCTGTGCCTCGGGCGAGTCACCGGCAGCAACGACGACGCCGGCACCTTCGTTGCCCACCGGCATCGGCTCGCCGACGCGGGCGGTGAGCCCCTTGAACAGCGCCGGCGGGATCGGCGCCGTGAGCACAGTCTCGTCCCCACTGCCGCTGGAGGTCGCCTGCGACATGTCAGCCATGCCCAACAGCAACGCAAGGTCTGAGGGGTTGATGGGCGCGGCCTCCACGCGGACCAACACTTCGTGCGTCGCCGCCACCGGCGTGTCGACGATGCCGATCGACAACTCCAGCCGACCATCGCTGGTGACCAACGAGTGGATCTGGCGCATCGTCGTTGGGAGATCGGTGGGGAGATCAGTCATGGGGTGCTCCGTGTCGTGAGAAAGGCGTGTCGTGATCAAGTTGCGGGAAGTTCGGCGATGAACGATTCGATGGCGGCGGCGACATCGGGTGCGTGAGTGGTCTCGTGCATCGAGTGCTCGCCACCTTCGATGACCTGTAGTCGTGCAGACGGCATCTTGCGTTGAAGGTACTCGCCCGACGAGGTGTACTCGGGCCGATCAGCCGAGCCGGCCAAGACCAGCGTCGGGGTAGCGATCTCCGCGAGCCGGTCCATCACCACCGAGTCGTGCTGCAGGTTCAGTTCGGTCACTTGCGCCGGCAAGCCGAAGCGGTGTGCGTTGCGGCGAGACCGCTCGTTCCAGCCCTCACGCTTCTCGGGGTCGCGGTAGCCGGGACCGGTGTTGAGCACCACGATGCCACGGTCGGCGCCCAGCCGGGTGGCGGCGTGGGCAAGGGCGAGATAGCCACCCAGCGAGTGCCCCACGAGCACTGCGGGCTCACCGAGCGTGGCGAGCACTTCGTCGATGTCGGTGAGCGCCCGATCGCGTGTGTATTCCGCAGGCTCGGCGGGTACCGGGGACTCACCGTGGCCGAGAAGATCGATGGCCACCACTCGATGACGATCGCGAAGGAGCGCCATGCACGTCGACCAAGTAGCCGCTGACATGCCGAGACCGTGGATGAACACGATCGGCGGGCTGCCCTGCCCTTCGCTCACCACATGCAATCGCGTCACGCGTACCCCTCTCGACTTCGCAGCGCACAGCTTGGCAGTTGGCCGCTCTTCACGCCCGGCGTGGGCGCGATGAACGACACAACATCGACGAGCGACTCGACATCTGAGACGGGTCAACGTGTGACGCTGTCGTCGTTGCGGCGCTGGAACATCGTGATGGCCGTGCTGCATTTTGCTCAGGCCGCGGCGATGATCGCGCTGACGAAGGCGCGCTCGTTGCCGGTCACGGCGGTCTACGGCACCGGCCCTCCCGGCCAACCCGAGCGGGCCCCGGAGATCACAACCCTGTTCTCCTACAACCTGGGCTGGGCAGTGGCCAGCTTCATGCTGCTGTCCTCACTGTTTCACGCGCTCGTCGCCAGCCCCTGGGGCTACCCGCGTTACTGCACCGAGATCAGGAACCTCCGTAATCGGTTCCGCTGGGTGGAGTACTCCCTGTCGGCATCACTGATGATCGTGCTCATCGCTGGCATCGTTGGCATCACCGATGTGGCCGCGCTGATCGCGTTGTTCGCGGTCAACGCGTCGATGATTCTGTTCGGTTGGCTGATGGAGACCGGGTCGCGACCGGGTACGGACGCGGTCTGGACGCCGTTCATCTTCGGTTGTATCGCAGGCGTCGCGCCATGGGTTGCAATCACGATTTATCTGTTCGGCACCGACGGCGTGCCCGGCTTCGTGTATGGCATCTTCGTGTCGCTGTTCGTCTTCTTCAACTGCTTCGCGGTCAATCAGTGGCGACAGTATCGAGCCAAGGGGCGCTGGGCCGACTACCGCTACGGCGAACGTGTGTACATGATCCTGAGCGTGGTTGCGAAGTCGCTGCTGGCCTGGCAGATCTTCACCAACGTTCTGATCTAGCGCGAGCGAACGCGGCAGTCGCACGACTGCGCGTCGGGGCTGAGTCTCGACGAGTACTTTGCCACCGGTCCGTGCACGAACTCCCCAGGTTCTGGCATGTCGCCAATCTGGTCACGTCCACCGACTTGGATGAAGAACTACGCCATCTACTGACGCAGGCGTACAACGAGACGGCGGGATGATCGGGATGATCGGGACGGCGAGTCGTCACCGGCGCCCACGCGCATCGTGAAGAATGGCGAGATGGGTTTATTCAGCAAAGGTCCGGAGAAGGTCATCAGCGACGGTCAGCGGGTGCGTGGTCGCATCGTGGCCATCGACGTCAGCGAGGTCAACCAGAACGACTCGCACCGTCGCGTCGATGAGTACGTCGTCGAGACGACTGTCGCCGACGGCGGCCGCCGGCTGAGCCTGCGCCAGGACCTGGTGCCCGATGTGCACGTGCGGTACGGGATGGAAGTGTCGGCGTGGGTGCGCGGCAACGACATGTACATCGACTGGAAGGCCACGATGGCCGAGCAGGGCATCGAAGGTAGCAACGCGAAGGACGCGTGGAAGGGGGAGCGCGATGCAACGCGCACTGGCATCACCGACTCGAAGGCGGGTGTTGGCGACGCGCTGAAGAAGGGCGAGCGCGGTTCGATGGTGATCAAGCAACTGCGCTGGGACAGCAAGTTCGGCGGTCTCATCAACACCCTCACGATTGCGGGCACCGTCACCATCGGCACCGACGAGCCCTATGACGTGGAGATCGGTCGCCAGACCATCCCCCACTACGCCACGCACCTACCCACGGTCGGCCGAACAGTGCCGGTGGTCGTGTCGGTGAAGCGGCTCGACAAGGTGACCATCGATTGGCCCAGTGCAGCCATGGCCGAGCCTGGCATCGGCGTCGCGCCGTCGACCGAGATCACCGCTGCACGCGAGGAGCCGCGCACCCTGATGTCGATGGGCGGTGGTGAGATCGCGTGGACACCCCCTGCCCCTGCAGCTGACTTCACCCCGCCCGACCCCATCGAGGGTGTGTCGTGGGCGCAGTACCTCACGATCGAGAAGGCCATCCTCGACTCGGGTGGCTACGGCCGCAAGACCGCGGCGATGGTCGAGTCATATGGCTTCAGTTTCGCGACCTACACGAAGGCGTCCACGGCGTACGGCAAGTTGTTGCGGCGCGACACAGCGCTGCAAGTGTCGTTTACGTCGGCGATGCAATGACGGATTCGGTTCCGCCGCCTCCCGCCAGCGAGACAGCCGGCGGTGATGCGTCGCGCACGCGAAGGGTGGTTCGCACCGAGCACAAGCAGCCACTTCTGCGCAATGGCATCATCTGCGCGGCTGTCGGGCTGGGTGCGGTGATCGGTGGTGCGGTGATGTTCTCCGCGCTGCAGGCAGCACAGGTGCTGTCACCGATTGCAGACGCCGACATGGGCGACACGCTGACGTTCGATGGTGAGGACGGCAGCTACGCCATCGTGCTCAAGCGTGGCGAGATCAGCGATGAGAACGTCGTCGATCGGTTGGTCCGCGACACGACGTGCACAGTCGTCGCCAGTGACGGCACGACACGGACGATCGAAGGGTCGCGTCAGGCCAGCTCTTCGCAGACCGACTTCGGCGCCAGCATCGGAACGTTCACAGCGCCCGACGGGCCGACCCAGGTGACTTGTGTCGGTACTGGTTCGCGTCTGCTCCTCGATCGCTATGCGGTCGCGCCGGAACGCAAGGCGGCGTTGTACGTGTCGTACGGCATCCTCGCCTTCGGCGTGATCGTCGGCCTGGTAGGCCTCTCGCTGATCAAGCGAGCGTGGAATGGCACCAGCGTGGTCGAGCGTGTGCCTGCTTGATCAGGCTTCGGTGACGAGCCGCTCGAGTTTGTCGAGGCTTGCTTCCAACATCTCGACCGGAACGATCGGCCAGGTGCGGCCGGCGGCGCGCAGGCCGTCGACGATGTTGGTCCAGTCGCAGTAGTTGGTGACGTCGGTGGTGTTCTCGTCGACGGCGTCGAGTTGCCATCCGTAGACGTGCCCGAGCGGCGCCTGGTCGACGGGCCCGATGGTCCACTCGATGAGGTGACCCGGCTCCAGCTGAGTGACCGTGTTGCGCACGTTGTACTTGACGAGGCCGGGGATGTCGTTGAGCGGTGTGCGGTCCATCGCAATATCGAACGTCTCGCCAACGGCGGTGATTGGCGTCGCGTCTGGCGCGGCTTCGAGCATTCCCGAGCCGTCGATGGCCACGTGACCGGCGGGGTCGCTGACCAACGCGTAGATGGCAGATGCGGGGGCGCCGATGCGGCGGGACACGGAGACTCGTTCTTCAGTCATCTGCCCACCATATATGCGCGTGGGTGTGGCCACACACCGGGCGGACGGCAGATCATCCGAGGATCAGGACCGCGTTGCCGACCTTTGCCTGCGAATCCACGTAGCGATTCGCCTCCACCGCCTGATCCAGCGGGTAAGTGCGATCGATCACCGGGCGATAATCGCCCGCCTCGAGCAGGTCGCGCAGTAGTTCGACTTCGGCCTTGCGATAGGTCGGAACGGGGAGGTACGCCCGCTTGGTGGGCAGGCGCGACGTGACTAGCCACAGCAACGGGTTCTGCCACAGGAAGCCGAGGTCCGTGGAGAGGTATTTGCCGCGCTTCACCAAGGGGCGTCGGCACATGCGGAACGAGCTCTTGCCGACTGCGTCGAACACGATGTCGTAGGTCTCGCCGGTGGTGGTGAAGTCGCGCTGGTCTCGATCGATGACCTCGTCTGCGCCGAGGGACCTCAAGAGTCCCACCTGATCGGCGCGCTCACCACCGGCGCCACGCATCAGGTTCATTGCTTCCATGTAGCCGTTGTTCCACCAGCTCGCGGAGTGCCGGAAGGGGAAGCTGGAGATGGAGGCCGTGTTGTAGCCGGCGCGGTAGAGCCGCCACGCCCACGACGAGCGCATCATCGAGCTGATGAACATGCGGTCGCGACCCTCGGGGTAAGGGTCCGCCGCAGCGCCCCCGTGCGAGATCACGCCGTGACGAGTGCCGAACGTGCCAGTGGCGAGTGCGGTGCGGCTGGGCAGGCACGGCACGGCACGTCCGAAGCGTAGACCCGCTCGAAGCGAATGCCCTCGGCGGCGAGTTCGTCGATGTTTGGAGTGGTGTTGCGGTGGTAGCCGGAGCAACCGAGGTGGTCGTTGCGCAGCGTGTCGATGTCGAGGTACAAGATGCGCACGAGCTGCCCCTCCCGGTTGTTCCCTTCGGGCGAACCTACTAGCAATGATTCGCGGTGGGTGCTGTCACATCAGCCGGACGGTACCGGCGTCTGCGTCGATCTCGGCGGTGGCGCCGAGTGGGAGAGCGGTCTGGTCTGGCCGGCCGTCGATGCCGTTGAGGTCGTGGCCAGCGAATATCCCGCCGACGATCGGCACGCCGAGGCCGCCGAGTCGATCCTGAAGGACGTCGACGATCGTCCAGCCGCGGTCGACGACGTCTCGGAAACCGTCGAACGACCCGAGCACGACGCCCGCGATTCCGTCGAGTGAGCCGGATCGGATGAGCTGCGTGAGGCGTCGGTCCACCAAGCCCAGACCCTTGTGTCGCAGATCCTCGAGGAACACGATCGCGCCGTCGAGAGAGGGCAGGTGACTGCCGATGGAGGTGGCGACGGAGGTGAGGTTGCCGCCGATCAGCGGACCCGATGCGCGTCCGGGCGAACTGACGGTCGCGGACACGGCACTGTCGCGGCGATGGACGGTGAGTGGATCGGTCGTCATCAGGAGTTGACGGACCGTGGCCTGCGCGGTCGGGCCGGCGAGTGCTCCGTGAATGCTCCTGATTCGGCAGTGATGCCAGAGCGCTAGGTGCAAGTACGTGATGTCGCTGAAGCCGACGACCGGTTTGGGGTCGGCGCGGACTGCGTCGAAGTTGATCGAGTTCGCGATTCGATAGGCACCGGCGCCGCCACGAGTTGTGATGATGGCCCGCACCTCGGGGTCGGCGAATGCATCGTCGAGGTCGGCCAGGCGGTGCTCGTCACGACCGGCGCAGAAGCCGTGTGCATCCATGGCGTGCGCGCCGATGTCTACTCGCAAGCCCCAGCTTTCGAGGATCGAGATCGACTCAGCCAGCCAACCTTCGTCGGGCCTCAGGCTAACGCGCTGCGTAGACGGAGACGTGAGCGGTGCTGGTCGAGCTGAAGGGTGTGTGGTGCCACGAGACGTGGTTCTCGGTGAGCAGTTGCGTGACTGGTTCGTAGCGTTACGAGTACCTGCGGACTGCAGTAGCGTTCCGGTATGAGCACCAACCTTCGTCTGTACACGTCCGCCGTCTATGGCTTCGAGCATGTGTTGAAGATGGCCAAACCGACCGCCTTCTCACGCAAAGCACCGTGCATCGGGTGGACCGGCAAAGATGTCTACGAACACGCGGCCGGGAACCTGGCGATGATCAAGAGCTTCGCCGCCACCGGCAAGGGGCCGAAGTCGACACCGAAGCTCGGGGCCGATCCGTTGGGCGCATGGATCAAGCTGCGCGACCAGACGTTGGAGGTGCTCGATCACGCGCACGTGCTGGAGTCCATCGCCAACGATCCCTTTGGGCCGGGCTTCGGTCCAATGACGGTTGACGCGCTGGTCGGCTTCATGGCTGCCGACCTCGTGCCGCACACGTGGGACATGGCTCGTGCCGCGAAGGTGGACGAGCGACTCGACCCGGCCCTCGTGAAGTACACGCTGGCGACGTGGAAGGCGCTCCCCGAGGAAGTGTTGCGCATGCCGGGGATGATGTCCGCAGCCGTCAAGCCGGCTCCCGGCGCCGACGCACAGGCCAAGATGCTCAGCTTCCTCGGCCGCACCGTCTGAACGCAGACGCACGACTCGGCGCGACGTACCGGTTCGCGAACTGCGAGGACACTGGGGTCGTGGTTCTGTAGTCATCATGAACACCTCACCACCGACCCAATGGCCCCTCACCGACACGGCTGTCATCACCGACGCCGGCCTCGAAACCTGGCTCGTCTTCCATCGTGGGCTCGAGCTGCCGGCGTTCGCCGCCTACCCACTGGCTGCGACACCCGACGGTCGCGCCCTGCTCGTCGAGTACTACGAGTACTACGCCGCCATCGCACTGTCCGTGGGGGCAGCGGTCGTGCTCGAGGCGCCCACGTGGCGCGCGAACCCCGAGTGGGCGGCGACGCTCGGGCACGACCTCGCAACACTGGGCCAGATGATCGACCATTCGGTCGCTGCCGTGGCGGACGTCCGCAGCAGGTGGACGGGTGAGCAGCCGTTCCTCATCGGCGGGACGGTTGGCCCGCGCGGCGACGGGTATCGCATCGACACGATGATGGACGCAGCCCAGGCCGAGTCGTACCACTCGTTCCAGGTCGCACGGATGTCCGCTGCGGGAGTCGACGTGATCACGGCGCTGACGATGGGCTACGTGGAGGAGGCGATGGGCATCACCAACGCTGCCAAGCGGGAAGGGCTACCTGCCGTGGTGTCATTCACGCTGGAGACCGATGGACGGCTTCCTTCGGGGATGCCCCTGAGCGAGGCGATCGCTGCGACAGACGCTGCGACAGACGGCTATCCGATCCACTACATGATCAACTGCGCGCACCCGCACCATTTCGCACACATCCTGGAGGGCTCGCCGGCGTGGGTGTGGCGCATCGGCGGCCTGCGCGCAAACGCCTCGGAACTGAGCCACGCCGAGTTGGACGAAATGGTGGAGCTGGACGACGGCGACCCCGCCGACCTCGCTGCCCGGTACGTGCAGCTGCGCCGGGTGTTGCCTGCGCTCAAGGTGTTGGGTGGTTGCTGTGGCACCGATCATCGTCACGTGGAGTCCATCGCCCGGGCCTGGCACGAGGATTGATGTGGCGCTATTCGACGTGCAGCAGTTCGCGTAGTCCGCCCGGACCGGCAACGCCGGGCTCCGTGGTCGCGAGGAAGTCGGTGAGCGCCTCGAGGAACCGCTCTGGCGCTTCCGCATGCGGAAAGTGGCCGACGCCGTCGAGCAGGCACAGCCGGCTACCGGGAACGGCCCCGTGTGCGGCGTGCGCGTGTGCGACCGGAATGATGTCGTCGCGCTCGCCCCACACGATCAGCGTGGGTAGGTGCGCCGCCATGTAGAGACGGTCGAGTGCGTTGACGGTCTGGCCGCCCGGTTCGATGACACCTCGGATGGTGCGCACGAACGCCTTGCGGTTCTCGGTGCCGGCCAACGACGAATACGAGCGCCACATCTCGCCCAGGCGCGGCGCGCTGAGGCCGAGCCGACCGAACAGGCGGCCCAGGTCATTACCCCGGTCGGCCACAAGTCGCGGGAACAGCAGCGGCATCAGCTGCTCCGCGCCGGGCAGGGTGACGATGCGCAGCAGCCAACTCACCTCGCGGCCAAGGCCGCCGCTGCCCACCAACACCAACCGGTCGCACAGTTCGGGGTGCTGGTACGCCAGCTGCATCGCGACGCCACCGCCGAACGAGTGGCCGACGATGGTGGCGCTGGGGACGTCGATGGCGGCAAGGAAGTCGCGCAGACCGCTGGCGAACGCGCCGAGCGAGTAGTCACCCAAGGGCTTCGCCGATTCGCCGTGGCCGAGCATGTCGGGAGCGATGACATCGTGTGTGAGCGCCAGTTGCTCGTGCACTGCACGCCATGTGAGCGAACTTCCGGCGAGCCCGTGCAACAGCAGCACTGCGGGCCCGGTACCAGAGCGCCGATACCGGACTTCGTGGCCGTGGATGACGACACGAGAGAGCGGAGGAGGATCCATTGGTTGCAGCATGCTTCCTGAGGAGTGATCGGGACCAGAGGCGAAAGTCGTTCGAGCGTCGGGCGGATGGGGGTCGCTGCCGCAGCGGTTGTACTTGCCGCCCATCGCGTATGACCTCCTCTGGGCTTGACGGCCCACAATCATCGTGCTCGTTCGCTGCTAACTTTTGCAAGCACTCAGCATGTGACAGTTGCCGCACGGCCCACCCGTCACGACTCGACGACGAAGATGACTGAATCGCTGGCCTCGTTGCCCTCGGAGTCGAGGACCGTGAGCGTGAGTGTGATGGTGCCCGGCATGTTCCAGGTGCCCTCGAACCAACTGCCCGGCGTCCACATGTCGGAGACTGGCTGTACCGGGCCGTTGAGCTCCCAGATGCCCGACACCGCCTCGGGCGCGTCGACGGTCCAGATGGCCGACTTCCCTGCCTTCACTTGCGTCGGCCCAGTGAGGTCGACGCTGAAGCCCGACGAATTGGTGTCGGTGGACGTCGACGGAGCGGTGGGGGAGTCGGTGCCGGCCCGCACGGCCAGGCCGACCCCGGTGAGCCCGACGAGCGCGATGGCCGCGATGGCCGCGATGGCGGCGGGACGGCGCCGTCGACTCTGCGCGACCGGTGGCGCAGCGACGAGCGTGATGAGCGCACTGTCGACCTCGGCGAGCCACTGCTCGATGGTCTGCTGGCGGCGGTCTGGGTTGGTGTCGAGTCCGCGTAGCAACGACTTCCGCAATGATGCAGGGATTGTGGCGGGGAGTGGCCGGCCGTGCTCGACGGTGCCGCCCGACACCCGTCGCACGGGGTCGGGGGCCTCACCGGAGGCGATCTGCGCCAGCAGCGCACTGGCCGCGAAGATGTCGGTGCGCGTGTCGATCTTGGCACCGGCGAGCGTCTGCTCCGGTGCCATGTAGCCGGCGGTACCGACGCCGACGGTGATACCGGAGTCGAATGCGAGATCCTTGGCTAGCCCCAGATCGCCGAGCATCAGGCGCTCGCCGGGGCGCAGGATGGAACCGTCGATGCTGGCCGCGCGTTGGCCGGTCGTGGTGACGCCGGCAGCGCGGGTGATGAGCATGTTCGACGGCTTCACGTCGCGGTGCGCGATGCGCCGTTCGTGCAGCACACCCAGCGCGTTGGCGATGGCATGTGCCGCCACCCGCAACTGGTCGGGGCCGAGCTGCACCTGCTGCTGGGCGAGCTCGATCATGCGCTGCTCGAGCGTGCCTTCGGTGGCGAAGTCCATCACCAGGTACGGACGGCCGTCTTCGGTCTCGGCGATGTCGCGGATCTGCACCACACGCGCATCGTTGAGCGAGCGCAGCAGGCGCGCCTCCTGCACGAACCGGCCACGCACCTCCGGCTCCCACGACCAGCGATCGCTGAGCAGCTTCACCGCTACCGGCACCGCCAGCCGCTCGTCGTGGGCCAGGTACACGGTGGCGAAGTTGCCAGCCCCGAGCCGGCGTTGGACCACGTAGCGGCCACCGCCGAACGAGCGGGGTTCACCCGGCGAGAGCGGGGATTGCCAGGCCGTCGTGTCGCTCATCGTGTCGTGTCGCTGATCACGTCAGGCGAGCGAGCCGCCGCTGCGAAACTGCTCTTGGATGCGGTCGGCGATGTACTGCCGGCCGCTGCTGATGCGCGTGCGCACGGTGTTGAGCGGGATGCCCAGCGACTCTGCTATGGCTGCGTAGTCCATGCCCTCGACGTCGCACATCATGACGGGGTCGCGGAACTTCTGGTCGAGTTCGTCGAGCGCCTGCTGAATCATTGCTCGGCTGGCGACGATGGAGCTCATGTTGCGCACCTGCTCGGTGAGCGCGCTCAGGTCATCACCCTCGGGTGAGGTGACTCGCTTGTTGCGACGCAGCACCTGCAGCGCCTCGCGTTCGGCCACCCGGTAGAGCCAGGTGGTGAAACGCGACCGACGCTCGAAGCTGCCGATGCCGCGCGCCACGGCCATCAGAGTGTTCTGCATGGCGTCCTGCACGTCGCCCTCGTCGATGAGCATCTTGCGCACAGCGGCGAGCGCGAGCCGGTGCCGATCGATCATCTGCAGCAGAAAATCGAGCGCCTCCCGGTCGCCGGTGGCGGCCAGGTCGACCACCTCGGCGAGAGCGACTTCGATGGCCGGGAAGTCGTTGCGTGCTCTGGCTGCCGCAATGTCGCCGTCGACCTTGGTTCGCGTTCCGAGGTCCAGTGTCATTGGCAACTAAGCTACTGCGAAATTGCGTCTGGGTTGGAAGGGCAGGACGGGTGAGCTGGGCCATCGGCATCGATTTCGGCACCTCCCGATCGGCCGGGGCCGTGAGTGAGCTCGATGTGCGCCGCCTCGCGCCCGATGCCACCACGGGCAAGGCCATCGCACCGATCATGGCTCCCACCGTGTCGCCGCTCGAGATCGAAGGCAATCGCTGGATCCCGTCGATGGTCCTGCGCACCGCCGACGGCCAACTGGTCGTCGGCGCTGCGGCCGACAACCTTGCCGGCGTGTACCCCGATCGCCTCGAGCGCACACCGAAGCGATCGCTCGGTACCGCTGCGCCACTGCTGCTCGGTGGCGAACCGATCGATCCTCGTGATGCCGTTGCGGCGGTGATGCGCGTGATCGTGGCCGAAGGTCGGCTGCGTCAGGGCGAGGACCCTGCCGGGTGCGTGGTCACCCACCCGGTGCGCTGGGCGGGCGTGCGTCGTGCGGCGCTGGCCGAGGCTGCGGAGCGAGCCGGCCTGGGTGAGGTGCAGTTGGTGGAGGAGCCGGTGGCCGCCGCCATCCACTACGCCAGCGAGCACGTCGAGCTCGGCGCTCATGTCGGTGTGTACGACCTCGGCGGCGGCACGTTCGACACGGCGCTGCTGCAGCGCACCGAGCGAGGCTTCGAAGTGGTGGGAGTGCCCGGCGGCGACGAGAACATCGGCGGCGAGAACTTCGACCACCGATTGTTCCGATACTTCGGCTCCTGCCTCGCCGAGGGCGACGCCGATCTTTGGGAACAGATGATGAACAGCGACGATCGCAAGTGGAAGCGTGCAGCACTCGATCTGCTGGTGCAGGCGCGTCGGGCCAAGGAGGCGCTGTCGTCGTATACGTCCACGCAAGTGTTCGTCCCCGTGGCCGACCGCGACATCGTCGTCAACCGCAGCCAGTTCGAAGCGATGATCATCGACGACGTCGAGCACACCATCGGCCTGATGGAGGACACGGTCATCGACGCCGGGCTGCGCATCGACGACCTCGCAGCCATCTTCCTCGTCGGGGGCTCGTCTCGTGTGCCGCTGGTGGCGCAGATGGTCACCGAGCGCTTCGGGTCGCGAGTCATCACACGCGACGAGCCGAAGGGCGTGGTCGCTCTCGGTGCCGCACGGCTGGCCGCGCTCCGGTTCCTCGTGCCTCGTCAACGCCCCGCGGCGGCAGCCTCTGCTGGCCCGGTCTCGTCACCCGCCGACAATTCAGCTGCATGGCTCGCCGACCTGCCGGCGCCGCGCTCAGGCGACCGCCTGCACGCCGACGCAGTACGCCCGGATGCAGCACCGTCTGCGTCTGCTCCGCCCGCGACATCGCGACCGCCCGCGGTGGAGTCCTTGCTCAAACTGCCCGCGCCCGCTGTGGCACCTCTCGCTCCTCCTCTTGCCGCACCGACGGTTGCTCCGCCGATCGTCGCCATGCCTGCTCCTGTAGCGGTCAACATCGCTTGGCACCTGCCCATCCCCGACCAGCCCGGGCAGCTCGCGGCCGATCGCAACGCGGTGGTGTTCGGCGGTCTCGCCGGCGTCGTGCGCTGCGTCGACCCGGCCAACGGGCGAATGCGATGGGAGCAGTCGCTCAAGGCACCCACATGGGCGGCGCCGGCGCTGACCGACGACTCGGTTGTGCTCGGCTCCTCCGACGGTCGGGTGCTGCTGCTCGATCGCGTCACCGGCGCAGTGCGCTGGCAGATCGCCGTCGGCTCACCCGTCATCTGCACGCCCGCAGTGGTTGGCGGGGTCGTGGTGGTCGGCAACGACGGCGGCAGGGTGCTCGGGCTCGACCGGGCCACCGGTGTGGTGCGTTGGGATCTTCCCGTCGGCGCTCCCGTTCGGGCCGGCATTGTGGCGGTGGGCGCCGAGGTCGTAGTTGCCACCACTGCCGGTCAGGTGTATGTCGTTGACGCGGGGTCCGGCCGCCCGCGTTGGGGTTATCGGTGCGGTGGCCAGGTCATGCTCACACCCGGCGTCGCGCCCGATCGGGTGCTGGTGCCCAGCCGTGACGGCATCGTGCACGGCATCCGGCTCTCCGACGGCGTGGCGCTCTACGGGGTTCGCTGTGCCGGCGCTCCGGCCACGCCCGTGGCGGTGGCGGGCGACCTCTTCGGTGTGGTCGACGAGCGTGGTGGCCTGAGGGTGCATCGCGCCGACAGCGGTGTGCCGGTGAGCGAAGGCACCGTCGCGCAGACCCAGGCGGCCGGCATGGTGCTGGCGCCGCGCGCCGGCCCGACGGTGGCCGTGGTGGAGACCGGCGGCCAACTCGTGTCGGTCGACTTGATGACTCGTCGAACCCAGTTCTCGGTGCCCACCGGCGACAGCAACCGTTCGGTGCCCGTGATGGCCGGTGGGCTGGTGTGCGTTGCAACGACGTTTGGGCAGCTCTACGGCATCGTCGTGCCGTAGAGCTGCCCGAACAGGGTGACTCTCTTTTTTTGGCGCTCAACGGTCGGACGAGCTTCCGGCGGTCAGGAAACCTTCAGGTTGAAGGGCATCAACACGATCCGCACGATGCTTTCGAGCAGGCCGTTGTCGTCGTCGGCGCTGCCGAACGGTGCCGCCGAATCGTTGCCTGCCGAGCCGGCCGTGCCGTCGTCGGCTACTTCGCGCTCGGCGACGATCATCGTGTTGCCCGAGTCCTGCCATGCATCCTCGAACGCCTCGATGCTGATGGCCACGCCTGCGCCGTCGGGGAACCCGGGGTCGTTGATGTAGACCACACCGGCTTCGTCGTCGATGCCGGTGATGACCACCGCGTGGCCGGCGACCAGGTCGTCGGAGAACGGCTGGTCTCCCCTTCCATAGAGGTCGTCGGAGTCGAGGCCGATGATGATCTGATCGCCGTTGTCGAGCATCGTGCGCAGGTCGTCGGTCGTGCCGCTCTGCACTTCGGCGTCGACGCCGTAGTGGGCCAGCAACTGCAGGCCACCCTCCAGCGACATGCCGGTGGGGCCGAGCAGCTCGAGCTCGTTGGCCAAATCGACCAGGTCGCCCTGGGGAACCTCTGCGCCGGTGATCTCGCTGAGCACCATCGCCACCGAAGTGGGCAGGCAGTCGTTGGGGCCGACTTGCGCCTGGTGGTAGGGGATCTCGGCCATCGGCTCGCCGTGCACGTCGGGGTCGTCGCCCTCGGTGTCGAGAGCAGTTTGCTCGGTGCCATCGTCGACGATGACGTCACTGTTGCCGTCCGTGTCGAACGGGTCACCGATCGGCTGGCCGGTCTCGGGGTCGAGTTGCGTGTCGAGCTGGCCGTCGCCGTCCGTGTCCTGGCTGGCGAGGTCGATGACGCCGTCGCCGTCGAAGTCGGACAGCATGGTGTCGATCTGGCCATCGCCGTCGACGTCGAGGCCCATGTGGTCGCCGCCTTGTGCGTCGGTGGTGATGAAGGCGTCGGAGATGCCGTCGCCGTCGAAGTCGACCAGGGTTGTGTCGACAACGCCGTCGCCGTCGCTGTCGAACGACATGTTGGCCGGGTCGTAGTTCTCGGTGTCAGTGGTGTCGGTGGTGTTGTACGTATCGGTGGTGTTGTACGTATCGGTGGTGTAGGGATCTTCGGGGTTTGCGCAATCGCTCATGGCGTGTCCTCCAGCGTGGGGTTTGGTTGGTTTCGGTTGGTCCGATGATGCTTCTGATGCCGGTGTGTGCGATGAAGTTCCGCCGCGCTCAAATTTTGTATCGAGGGCTCGGTCAGTGTGAAACCGTGGCTGTAGCGGTCTCCGCGAGCCGCTGGTCGATGGCCTTGTGGAGCGGCTCGATCTCGGCGCGCAGCTTGTTGACGTCGGCGACCCGAGCCTGGCCCGCCTTCTTCGCTTCCTGTCGCTGGCCGCCCTCGGACCGGAGCAGCATCTGCAGTTCGCGGTGCTCGCGTTCGAGCTGCTTGCGCCGTTCGAGCAACCGTTGCTCGACGAACAGTTCGACCTGTTCGCGAAGGTCGAGGATGCGCAACGAGAGCTCGGTGGTGAATTCCTTGCCGACGCCCTCCTGGCCGAACAGCAGGTCGCTGAGGTACCGATGCAGGTCGGCCTTCATCCGCTGCTTCTCACGCGACTTCTTGCGCATCTTGCCGATCGGCACGGCCATCGCCGCTCCGATGCCGTACGCCACGAGCCCGAGGCCTCCCGTCGCGAGCCCGAGCGCGCCGGCCGCCGCGTTGGCGATGTTGGCGAACGTGTAGGTCTGCATCGCCATCGGCAGCCCGTCATCGAGGAAGCTCGTGTCGGGCCTAACGCCGGTTCGTGCGCCCGCCAGCTCGCGCAAGCCCTCAGGCATCTCGATCTCGCCGAGCACCACGTCCATACCTTCGGCACCGAACTCAGCGAGCACCTTGCCCAGCGTCGAGCGGAAATCGTTGTTGATCGACTGCACCATCTCGTTCCACGCACCGTGCAACGAGCGCTCGAGTTCGGCGGGCATCGAGACCATCAACAGTTCGCTGTCCTCGGCGAGATCGATGACTTCGCGGTAGTGCTCCTTGACTCGGTTCAGCTCCTTGGTGACCAGTCGCGACGAACTGGTCTGCAGCCGCACGATGCTGTTGCCCAACGTGGTTCGCCACCGAGCCTGCTTGGACCCGAACTCCTCCAACCCGCGCTGGCGCTCGGCGATCTCGTCGGCCACCTTGCTGTCACCGCTGGAGGCGCGGATGCGGGCTTGCGCTTCGCGTTCCACATCGGCGAGCAGTACGCGTAGCAGCGCGATGAGGTTGGCCACGCGTATCAGTTCGCGGTTGTCGGCGCTGCGCTCGAGCAGGGAGCGCAGTTCGTCGATGCCGCTGCGCGCCATCAGCCGGTCCGCCTGCTCCTCGCGACCGGCATCGCGGCGCGCGCGGGCCTGCTCGGCGAGGTAACTGCTGGTGAGTACGAACGGCGTGTCGAGCAACCGCCGCAGTCGCGCCGGCACGTCGACGTCGACGTCAGCCTCGCCGGCGCCCGTGCCGGCCTCCAGCTTGGTCTGCAGCGTGTCGGCGAACGTGCGCATCTTGGCTCGGTGCTCGGCGATCATCGCGCCGTTGGTGGCCTCCGAGTTCGCGTCGGACTTGGTGACTACCAGGATGATCCGCTCGGTGCGCTCGCTCGCCTCCACCAAGAACTCGAGCTCGGAGCGTGCGACCGGCTCCTCCGCCGAGACCGTGAAGAGCAGCGCATCGGCCTGGCCGAGCGCGGCGAGCGCCAGGTCGCGGTGGCCTCGGCTCATGCCGCCCACTCCCGGCGTGTCGATGAGCACTACTCCTCGTGCCAATACCGGGTGCGGCAGGGCGATCTCGACAGATGCAACGCCGTCTCGCCGGGCTGCATCGCCGCGCATCGAGGCGACGTCGGTCAGTTCGTCGACCCCGATGTGTTCCTGCGTCGGCTCGCCGTCGACGCCGATGCGAGTGACGAGGATGTCGAACTCGTCGGCGTAGCGGATGACGAGGTGCACGCTGGTGGCGACGTCGGCGTCGACGGGGAGGAGGTTGCTGCGGTCCAGGATCGCATTGAGTAATGAGCTTTTGCCGCGCTTGATGTCACCGCAGGCGACCACCACCAGGTTCTGTTCGTTCCATTGATCCGCTTCGGCAGTGACGCGCTCGGCGAGGTCGTCGCGTTGCCACTCGCGGGTGCATGCATGCACTCGGTTCGCCAGCCGCAGCACCTGGGTGGCGAGCGGGTCGCGAGCCGACTTGCGCGCCTCGGTCTCTGCGGGCTCGTCGGTCGTTTCGTCGCTCATCTCGTCGCTCATCGTCCGGGTTCCTCGAACTCGTGCCACATCACTTCGAAGGCTTCCTTCACCACGCGGGCCAGTCGTGCTTCGTTGGGGCTGCGGCGCGCGTCGTTGCCCCACGTCGACCAGCGCGTCGCGCCATCGGCGGCAATGTCGCGACTGCGCGTGGCCACTGCCCCTATGGTCGAGCGTGGGTCGATGGTGCCGGTGAGGGTTCGCACGTCGCTCACCAACGGATCGGGGAGCGCGAGGTCGCCAATCGAGACCGCGTTCGCGACTTCCAGCAGGCGCAGCTGCAATAGCGCCGGATCGAGCTCGATTTTCTCCAGCGGTGAACGCAGCGCGCGCAGTGCCCGCAGGTTGTCGGGGTCGGTGCGCAGGTAGCTCGCGCGCCGGAGATCGTTGAGCGCAGCGTGCGCCTTGAAGACCTCGGCCTGGCCGGCGAAGCGCTGCATCACCACCTGGTGTAGCGCCGCGAAGCCGCTGGCGGTGTCGAAGATCCGCAGGTAGTCGGACGCAGTTCGAGCGCCCTCGTCGGCGGCCTTCACTGCCACCTTCAAGCCGTACAGGTCGAGCATCGAGAGCAGTCGCGCACGGGCCGGTCGGTCGAGTTCGAGCGCGTTGAAGCTCAGGAAGTCCTCCGCGGTGAGCAGCATGTCGTCTCGATCGAGCGGGTCGCGCACGGCGGCCACCGTCGCCAGCGCCCGTGCATCAGCCTCGGTGAACACCGCTGCCTGCGCGGTCTCGGCCAGCAGACCGACCACCGGCAGCACGGAGCTCACGACCCCGCGAAGCTCGACTGCCACGCGCTCCGCGATGGGCGCAGCGGCGACGAGTGGGTCGGCGTCCTTCGACAGCCGGTCGACCTTGCTGAGCACGGCGATCGCCGAGGCGGCCGACAGCGACGAGCCCCCGAACAATTTGGAGAAGCCGCGCAGGACCTGCGCGTCCGCCTGGCGCAGCAGCGGCAGCAGGAAGAGTAGCGCGTCGGCACGACTGACTGCGCTGGCGGTCTGCTCGCCTTCACGGCCCGAGACGCCGAGGAAGTTGGCGGTGGTTTCTTCGTTGACCTCGGTAACCGTGTTGAGGCCCGGTGTGTCGACGACTGCGAGGTGTGTGAGCAATGCGTTCGACAGGTACACGACGACCGACGAGATCTGCTCGACCGGGCGCCCGAGCTCGTCGGGCATGCGGCCACGCGCCAGCGGCAGCACGCTGACCGACCCGTCGGTGCCGATCACTTCCGCGCGTTCGTGCGCTCCGTAGCGGAACTCGGTGACCACGCGTGTGCATTCCCCGGCATCGACCGCGGCGATCCGCTGCCCGAGGAGTGCGTTGACGAGAGTGGACTTGCCGGAGCTCACGCCACCGGCGACCGTGATGGTGAGCGGCGCGGCGAGCTTGGCGCTGATCTGTTCGGCCATCGTGCGGCCTGGGCCGGGCACCAGGTGTTGCAGCGCGTCGTCGCACAGCTGGCGGATGCGTGACGAGATGGGAGGCGGGGGGCCGGCCACGCGTGAACTCAGTCGCCGGCGGTGTAGACGACGACGTCGGGCAAGCGGACCACAGTGCCGGCGTCGACGAAGCCGGCACGTTCCGTAGAAGCCACCCTGCCGACCCAGCCCGGGTCGGGCGCGGGCGCGTTGCCGACACCGCGCATCCGGTTGGCGTCGAACGCGGCGCCCTGGGCAGGTTCGACCACCTGCACACCCGTCTGGGCTAGCGCGGCGATGATCTCCGCGCGCAGCGCACCACTCGAGACACGGTCGCTGAGGTCGATGAGCGTGGCGACCAGCGGCCGACTGCGGTCGATGGCGGGAGCAGTGTTCATGCCGGGTGCTGCGAATCCCGGCGGCGGCATCCTGGCCGGATCGGCACCGAACGAGGGCTGGGCCGTTGCAGCGGCCGGCGCGCCGGATGGCTTGCGGAGCAACATCATCGCGACCGCCCCGAGAGCGATGCCACCGACGCCGACCAGTGCGAGCAATCCGGCCGAGGTGCCGTCGGAGCCGCCGGCGTTGGTGAGCACCGGCGGGGTCTGGGTTGTGTTTCCGGCATCCTTCAGGCATTCGGCCATCGCCTTGGTGCGATCGACGCTGTCGGCGACCTTCTTGCGGACACACTCGTCGATGGCGGCCGAGGCGCTGCTGTGTGACGCCATCAGCGTGAGTGCGAGCGCTGTGCACGCTATTGCGGCACGCGCCGTGCAGATTCGTTTCGAGGTCATGCCCACTCCCGTCTCACGCTTCGTGCTGAAGTTCACAGTAATCGGAATGTCGACGCCCCTGGAGCGAAACGCTGTGGGGCCCAGCGGAGAGAACTTGTCGCGGCCGGAACTTTCGTGCGATGGGCTGCATCTGTCGGACACATCCACCGATCTACACGAGGAACCGCCATGTCGTTCACGCCCGCACCCGCACCACTCCTTCCCACACCCATCACGTTCACGCCGTCGTCGCGACGTAACTCGGGGTGGCTCGCCGCCGGAGTCGCCGCACTTGCGGTCGGTGTCGTCGGCTGGCTCGCTGTCCGCGACGCCGGCGGCAATGGCTCGACGAACATCGCTGCTCCAGTGGTCACTGCTAGCTCGGCCGGTAGCGCCTCGATCAGCCGTGAGGAGTTGAGCGCGACGTACTTCGCCACGTTCGGCGTCACCGGCCTCGCGCCGACGCTCGACTGCGTTGCCACGCAGATGGGCGGCGCCGGCAGCCAGGCGGAGCGCCTCGCACACGGTGAACTGCTCACCTTCGCGGAGGCCACGGCGGCGTTCACGCCGTTCGTCAGCTGCGCACCCGATGTCGACTTCCTGGCGATGATGGTGCCATCTGCGGTCGAGGCGTTCGGCGGCGACGTCGACGAAGCCTGCGTCACGCAGCGTTTCCTCACCTTCGGCGGGCAGGGCCGTGCCGAGGCCCGGGCGCTAGCGCTGGTCGACCTCGCCGGCTTCGCGTCCAGCCTGCAGGCGACCTTCGCCGACTGCGCGTTCTGAACCGACGGTTTTCACGGCTCGCCGTATCTGCAATCCTTGCCCCGACCCCGCTGCCGAAGAAAGCCGACTGACTCGTGAATTCCCCCCATCCACCGCCCGCCGGTTGGTACCCCGATCCGTCCGGGCGTGCACCGTTTCGGTACTGGGACGGCTCGCAATGGACCGAGCACACCGACCAGGGCACCCCGCCGTCACCATCGATCGATCAACCGGCTGCACCGGCGCATCAGGCGTACCCGGGCACTCCGACTCCGCCGCAGGGCTACGGCCAGCAGTTCGAACCCGGCTCGCTCGCAGCGCAGTCGTTTCTCGACGACCTGAAGCGGTTCGAGGGATACGCCGTCGTCGTGGCGGGTGCGCTGCTCTTCATCATCTTCAGCTTCCTCCCGTGGGTGAGCACCGAGCTCTCGGGCTTCGATGTCAACACGGGGGCCCCTGTCACCCAGTCAAACTCGGCGAACGCATGGGATGGCGACACGGCGTGGTGGGTCCGCGGGTGGGAGGTCAACATACAGAACCTCCAGACAGCCACGGTCGACAGTGGCACCGACATGATTTTCCTGCTGCCGCTGGCTCTCGCAGGGGCGGGGCTCGCGATCGCCCTGCGTCTGGGCCGCGCCGTGTCGTACGGCAAGGAGATCGTGCTCGGCGCGAGCGCAGTGCTCGCGGCCCTCATGATCGGGGAGGTGATGCACATGAGCAGCGTCCTCGACGAGGTTCCTTCCCTCATGGTGCAGATCAACGGCCCCTCGTTCTCGGGGAGCATCAGCTTCGGCATGTATTCGGCCACCCTTGCGGCTCTGGTCATGGCGGTCGGCGCTGGCCGGTCACTGATGGCCGCCAAGCAGGCGAAGGTCTGACCAGATCAACCTTTTCCTCGGACCGCGGAACTTCGTGACCGGCGCGCGCATCTCTCGGGGCAACCAACCGATCCCGCTCCAGCCGGGACAACACAGCAGGAGGACATGAAGATGAGCGACACGGGCGACACCACCGGCTACGACAGCGGCTACACGACCAGCTACGAAGTCACAACCGAGGCCCCGGCCTTCACCGAAGTTCCGGCCTTCGACCCCGGCGTGCCCGTGGTCGAGACCGCCTCGTACAGCTACAACAGCACCGATTACAGCGAAGTCGCTGCGGTGAGCGAGACCTACATGGACGAGTACCACGCCAACTACGACGCGTCGAACACGCTGTGGCAGGCCTCGATCGATGCCTACGTTGCCGGCGACGACATGGCGTCCTACGAGCTCAGCCAGGCATCGATCGCCGCCGACTCGGCATCCGATGCGGCCTGGAGCGATGCCGGCAGGGTGTGGACGGGCATGGATCAGACCACCACCGTCTCCTCTTACGAGACCGTCGACACGAGCTACGTCGACACGAGCTCCTCGTACGTCCAGCCCGTCGTCGACACCAGCTACGACACTTCCACCGACATCTGAGCGGCTGTGCTCGAACTCGAAGGGGGCCGGCGCATCGTGCGTCGGCCCCCTTTCGCGCGCCCGGGAACGGTTTTGGAAAAGTTTGGAACTCGCGGAACTCTCGCCGGTGAGGTGGCATCTGTCAGGTCAACAACATGCGAGCGACCCTCGCCCACACAAGGAGAACCTGAGATGAGCGATTTCGACTTCTACGATCCGACCGACGACCAGGCAGCGAGCCAAGATTGGCTGCAGACCAGCAACGACCTGTGGAACCTACACATCCCGCTGCACGAGGTGGGTGACGAGCTGTGGCTCAACGGCGACAGCTACAACGCCAACCAGATGTACTGGGCCGAGGAACTGGCGCAGACGGCTGGCCAGGACGCCTACGACCAGTCGTGGGAGGCCTACTACGGTCCGGTCAATGCCGAGGGCTACACCGCTCTCGACGCATCCATGGGCTACACCAGCACTGACACCAGCTTCATCGAGCCGGCCAGTAGCGCCGGCAGCATGTCGATGATCAGTGACTACAACGCGACGAGCACGCTCTGAGTGATTTCACGCTGAACGGCCGGGCCCACGTGCAGCGCACGATGTGGCCCGGCCGTTTGCGCGTGGTGCCGAGAGGCGAGTTGTAGCGCGACGCGCCGAACGAGCACCGCGAACGAGTTGGCATGTCACGATCGTTCCGGTGAGGATCTGCGGTTGCGGTAAGGTCCGCAATTGCGAGGTACTCATGGACAACGATTTCGGCAAGCTTCGGCGCCTCAACCTCGCGGCGGGTTTGCTGCACCTCACGTCGTTGATCGGGATCCTTGTCCTCGCAAGCGACTTTTCGCTACCGGTCCGAGCGACGTACCTCACCGAGGCACCCGGGACGAACTCGTTCTCGGATCCGATCGACCTGTTCGGCCTCAACGTCAGCTACATGGTGGCGGCGTTCCTGGCACTATCTGCGTTCTTTCACTTCCTGGTCATCTCGCCGATCGGTTTCCCGCGCTACACGGCGGGGCTGAAGAAGAATCAGAACGTCTTTCGATGGGTGGAGTACTCGATCTCGTCGTCCCTGATGATCGTGGTCATCCTCCAGCTCAATGGCACGGCCGACTACATCGCGCTGATCGGCATCTTCGCGGTGAACGTGTGCATGATCCTGTTCGGGTGGCTCCAGGAGCGATACACCAGCCCCGGCGATGGCGACATGCTGCCGTTCCTCTTCGGCTGCATCGCGGGGGTCGTTCCCTGGATTGTGACTGCGGTCAATCTGGCGTCTCCGAAAGGCCCTGCCGAATCGATGACGCCGGGCTTCGTGTACGGCATCGTGATCTCGTTGTTCCTGCTGTTCAATTGCTTCGCGCTGGTGCAGTGGAAGCAGTACCGGGCGAAGGGCAAGTGGGGCAACTACCTGTACGGCGAGCGCATCTACATCGTGCTCAGCCTGGTTGCGAAGTCGGCTCTGGCGTGGCAGGTGTTCGCCGGCACCCTCGCCGCCGACTGACTAACACGGCACCAGCTGTCGAAATCCGGGGACGCCGTTCGTCGTACCGTTGAGCAATTGGGCGACCGATCGCGCAACAGCATCCGCCGCGATGACCGGTTGAACTCGCCAAGTGTCGAACCCGATCGAGTTGTCGATAATTGCGTGCGGAATCGTCATCGCGGCAGGGCCATGGTGGATTCCGGCGGTCGCCCAAAGTACAGCGCGAATGCGGGCCGAGTTTCGAAGTCAGATTGGGCTAGCGCTCTACGTCTTGGGTGTCGTGATCGCGTTGTTCGGTCTTGCAACGGTGTTCTTCGCTCCGCCGATCGTGCTCGTCGGAGTGCTGGTCGTCGTGTGCGGACGTCGGATGCGACGCAGT
>Ga0105046_10000601_pt1 | contig 51064 bp, 43 predicted proteins | sample MAT03_FD_78385 | JGI IMG/M metagenome (GOLD analysis project Ga0105046, IMG submission 78385) | Freshwater microbial communities from Lake Fryxell liftoff mats and glacier meltwater in Antarctica - MAT-03 (megahit assembly) | ecosystem: Environmental > Aquatic > Freshwater > Ice > Liftoff... | reverse complement strand
TTAGGAGCGTTCGGGAATCCATCTTCTAGTTCAAGGTGTCGCAAAGCCCACCCGTTGCAACGGGTGGGCTTTCAGCCCGAACCACGTTACCGAGATCAAGCTTGCGTCATGAACGCGCGTGCGCCGGGTGCGCCACCCACCCCTCGGCCACCTGTTCGGCTTCCTCATCCGCCCACTCGCACTCCGCCGCGTAGGCCGCAACGCGGCGGGCGGCGCAGTAGCGGGCGATGATGAGGAACCCGCCGAACCACAGCCACGTGAAGCGGAACAGGTTGTGCCCGACCGCCCCCATCAGCAGCAGCAAGAAGAGCGCCACGCCGACCGCCCGCGGCAGGGTGAAGATCAGGTCGTTGTGCTGCTCCGGCGGCAGCGACGCCCGCATCCGCTTCACCGCCCGGAGGTTCAACCAAAAGCACCCCACGACCGCCGCGAAGCCGACGAGTCCCGCGGTGCCGGTCTCGCCGACGAGCTGGCCGTACAGGTTGTGCGACTCGAGCTTGCTCCCCGTCGCCGGCCGCCACGCGCCGGGGCCGACGCCGGTCAACGGGTTCTTCGCCCACAGTTCCATGCCGGTGAAGAAGCCGACGATGCGCCCCTCGCCCGACTCGCGGGCGTTGGCCGGGCCGACGTCCGGGTTGATGATCGTCTCGAATCGGTTCTGCAACGAATCCGGCAGCGCCACGAACGCCAGGGGGGCGGCGACAACCAGCGCCAGCGCCGCCCGCACCCGGTAGCGGGTGCCCCACACCAGAATGGCGAACCACACGCACAGCCCCACGAGTGAGCCGCGCGAGCCGGTGAGGAGGATGCACAGGCTCGACAGGCCGACGTAGCCGGCGATGGTGAGCTTGCCGAGCCGCCCCCCGAGGTTCGACTGCCACAGCGCGGCCACGACCGGCAGCGCGTAGATGATGCTGGCGCCGAAGCTGTTGGGGTCGCCGAGGGTGGTGTCGACGCCGACCATGCGGGCGATGCCCATGCGGTAGGTGTGCCGGCCGCCGAGGTACTCGCGGAACGAATGCAACAGGTACAGCCCCATCACCGCCAGGAAGCCGACGGCAACGTGCTTCAGCGCCTTTTCGTCGTGCACGGTGGTCACGAGGAGCACGTAGAAGACCACGATCTTGAACCAGTCCTCGACGGTGGGGAGCCCCTTGTCGGCCCACGGGCTGAGCGCCCAGGCGGTGACGACGGCGCCGGCGAACAGCGCGTAGGCGGCGTGTTGGGCGTTGGGGAGCCAGCGCTTGCCCGGGTAGGCGGCCCACACGGTCATGGTGAACAGCATGTACACGCGCTCGACGTGGAGGTCGCCGAGCCACGGCCAGACCTCGAATGGTCGGTCGATGAACAGGAACATGTAGCCGATCAGGAGCCACCGCATGGGGGCACGTCCGGCAGTGAGGGGGCGCAGGGCCGGGATGGTAAACCGGGCAGTGGAACGGGGGGAAGGGCACTTTCTTCCGCCGCTCGCGGCGGTGCAGCGCCGCGAGCGGCGAACGGGGGATGGTCTGGTTATTCCGGTGACGCAAACCGTACCGCGCGAGTCATCCCCCGGTGGCGTTCCCCACCCGCTCCCGTTCGCCCCGCGGACCGGCACACCCGGTAAACTGTGTGGACCGAGACGGGGCCGCACCATGACGCGCGACTTGACCGGCAAGCGGGTGATTCTGACGGGGGCGTCCGGCGGCATCGGCCGCGCCACCGCCGCGGCCCTGGGCGCCGCCGGCTGCCGCGTCGCGCTCGCCTCCCGCAACCGCGACGCCCTTGATGCCCTCGTACGCGAGCTGCCCGCCGGCGAGTACGTCGTCGTCCCCACCGACATCACCAACGCCGACGACCGCCGCCGGGTTGTGGACGCGGCGGTGACCGCGTTCGGCGGGCTCGACATCCTGGTGAACAATGCCGGCATCGGCAGCTGGGGCCACTTCGCCACCTCGACCGAGGACATCGCCCGGCGGGTGATGGAGACGAACTTCTTCGGCCCCGTCGAACTCACGCGAGTGGCGCTGCCTCACCTGGAGAACGGCGCGCAGCCGTGCGTGGTAAACGTCACGTCGATGTGCGGGCGGAAGGGGATGCCGGCGTGGCCGGAGTACTCGGCGAGCAAGTTCGCGCTCGTTGGCATGTCCGAGGCGTGGCGCGGCGAGTTCGCCCGGTTCGGCGTGGACACGCTGACCGTGGTGCCCGGGATGACCGACAGCGGCTTCGACAAGAACTGGATTCGCGTGGACGGCAAGGCCGATCTCCGCTTCGCCGACGGCATGAAGCCCGAAGAAGTGGCCGCGGGCATCGTAGCCGCGATCCGCACGAACCGGACGGAGACCGTGCTGGGCTCCGAGGCGCGGCGGCTGCTGCGGTTCAACCGCTACTTCCCGCGGCTGACGAACTGGCTGATCGCGCGAAAGGTCAAGAAGCTGTACGCCGCCGGGAACCCCGTATGAGCCTCGCCGAAGCGCCGCCGAAGTCCCTGAGCGACCCCGCCCTGAAGGCCGCGCTCCAGGAGCTGCGGCGGACCGACAACCTGACCAACTGGTACTACCTCGCCCGCACGTACCTGTACCTCGTGGCCGTGCTCGGCGGGGCGGTGTGGTTCTTCGAGTGCCGCGAGGCGCTCGGGCTGCCGTGGGCGCTCAACGTTCCCGTCGCGCTTCTCGCAATCGTCTTCGTCGGGGCCGGCCAGCATCAGCTCACCGGGCTGGCGCACGAGGGCTCGCACCACATCCTGTTCCGCGGCCGCTACCTGAACGACCTGGCGACCGACCTGCTCACGATGTTCCCGCTGTTCAGCAGCATCTACCACTACCGGTTGCAGCACCTCGCGCATCACCAGTTCGTCAACGACCCGGACCGCGACCCGGACGTGTCGCAGCTGAAGACCAGCGGCCACTGGCTCGACTTCCCCGTGGACCGGCCCGCCGCGGTCCGGGCGCTGCTGCGGCAACTGTGGCCGTTCCGGCTGATCCGCTTCATGCGGGTGCGGGCACGCTACAACGCCACCGGCGCCGACTCGAACCCGTACCTGTTCAAGGGGAAGAAGCCGAGCAAGGGGGCCGTCCGCGTCGGCGTCGTGTACCTGCTGGCGCTCGTGGGCACGCTCGCCGGCCTTTTATTCGCCACGGACGAAGCGTGGCTCCTGATCGCCATCCCGGCCGCAATGTGGACCGTGGTGAGCGCGGTGTTCCTGAAGCTTCCGAACGAGAAGTACCACCAGAGCCGGCTGCACCCGGTCATCCACGCGCGGTACACGTCGATCCTGCGGGTGGGGGTCATCACCGCCGTGTTCGCGGGGGTGACGTTCGCCCAGAAGGTGACTGGCTCGCCGTACGTCGGCTACTATGTGGTGCTGTGGCTGGTGCCGCTGTTCACGTCATTCGCGTTCTTCATGATCCTCCGGCAGATCGTGCAACACGGCAACGGCGGCCGTGGCTGGCTGACGAACACGCGGACGTTCCTCGTCGCCCCGGCGATCCGCTTCGCCGTCTTCCCGATGGGGCAGGACTACCACCTGCCGCACCACCTGTACGCGACGATCCCGCACTACCGCCTCCGGCGGCTGCACGACCTGCTGATGGCGTACCCGGAGTACCGCGAGGAGGCGGTGGTGGTGGAGGGCTACTTCCGCCCGCCGCACACGCCGCAGACGCGGCCGACCGTACTCGACGTGCTCGGACCGGCCTACGACGGGGCGGGGAAGCCGATCCACATCGACAACACGGTGATGGACGGCGACACGTTCGACGAGCAGGACGAACTGCGGGCCGAGGCGGAAGGCTTGGCGAGCCGACCGCCGTCAGGCGGCGGGTGATAGGAACGTCACCCGCCGCCTGACGGCGGTCGGCTCGCCGGCTACGACACGATCTGCTTGCGGCGCTGGATGTAGTCCCAGATGACGTACCGGTCCAAATCCTTCCCCGCGGTGAAGATCACGCGGCCCTTCGTCGTCTCGGCCAGCCGGTAGGCGAACTGCAAATCCTCGCGGCTCTGGTTCCACACCTGTAGCAGGAAGATGTTGATCGTGATCCCCTCGCGGGCGCACAGCAGCGCCTCGCGCATCGTTGCTTCTTCCGTCCGCGGGTCGGGCGGGTAGAGGAGGAACAGCGTGCTCCCCTCGAAGTGCGCCGTCGGCAGGCCGTCGGTGATGAGCACCACCTGCCGGTTCGGCGTGTCCTGCGCCCCGAGGAAGCGGCGGGCCGTCTGCAGCGCGTGCTGGATGTTCGTGAAGTGGTGCGGGACGCGGAACTCGCTGACGTCCGGGTTGCTCATGTCGGCCTTCATCCGAACCACCGGGCTGAAGATGGTCACCGGCTTCGGCATCAGATGCGCCACTTCCGACACGTGCCGCGGCTTGGCGAACGAGTACATCTCCACGAACTGCAGGAAGTCGCCGGGGTACTCGCTGCGGATGAGGCCGTCGAGGGCGAGGCCCATCCGCTTCACGTTCACGTACTGGCCGTCGTAGCGCATCGACCCGCTCATGTCGAGCAGCACGCACGTCGCGGCCTTCGGGTTCACCTTCGTGCGGTGGATCACGATGTCGTCCGGCCGCATCCGCACCGGCGTCCCGGGGCCGTCGCGGAGGAGTGCGTTGACCATGCTGGCGGGGATGTCCATCTGCGCGACCGAGTCGCCGAACTCGTACGCCTTCGTTTTGGGTGACTCGACCGCCCCTTCGCCGGCGACCGCGTCCGGGTGCCGGCCGGTGCGGCTGGCCTGCATCTGACTGAAGATGCGCGTCAACACCCGGCTCTGGAACAGCCGCATCGCCTTCGGGGTCAGCCGATACTTGCCGTTGCCGTCGCTTTCGAGTCCCTGCCGCTCGGCCTGCTCCTTGATGTAGTCTTCAAGCTGCTGCTGCAGGGCGCGGAGCTGGTCCATCTGCCCGGGGTCGGCGAACTGTTCGAGCTCGTCCATGTCGATGATGGCGAGCTGGGCCGTCTTCTTCGCGTCTTCGAGCTGCTTCAGCAGCTTGTCGATCGTCTCCAGCTCCTCCTTAACCTCCAGCGCCTTCGGCACGTCCATCTTCGTGCGGCCGGTGAACTCGTACTTCCCGGCCAGCTCGTCTACCTGGTACTTCTCGCCGAGCCGTGCCGACGCCAGGACGAGGCCCATGGCGAACGGGTCGCGGTCGTTGCCGACGCGAAAGAAGAGTTGTTCGAGGTCGTAGAGCTGTTCGTTGCGGACGGCCTTATGGAACTTCTCGGCGAGCTTCGCCGGCGGCTTCAGCCCCTGGGCCGCGTCGCGAAACGCCCCCGTGGCGAGCTTCTGGGCGTGCGCCGTCTCGTAGGTGGCGAGGATCTTCCGCTTGCGCTCCAGGAGCATTTCCTTGAGCGCGTTTAGACTCGGCCCCAGCCCGGCGAGCTGCGATGGGTTGAGGCGGATGGCGTTGGCGAGCTGCTCGTCGGTGAACTCGTCGGCATCGCCGTACTCGAGCAGGTGCTCGAACATCGGCGAGACGAGGTCCGGCGGCGGGGCGGTCGGGCTGGGGAAGTGGACCGGGTCGTACTTCTGGTAGGTGTGGACGATGCCGCCCGGGGTGTACGTCGGCTGCGGGTCCATCGCGGCTCCTGGTGCGGCGGGCGTGACGCACCATTGTAGACGTAAGAGGGAATGGCCGCGAAAAGGCACAAAAATAGAAAGCCCGGCTCGGTCCCGCATTCTGATCTATTTTTGTGCTTTTTGTGCCTTTTCGCGGCCATTCGGCCTTTGCTCGCGGCTCAGTACACCGCGTTCGGGTCTACCTTCCCCGCGCCGCCGGCCGCCGCGGTTCCGCCACCGTAGCGGGCGTGCCACCCCTCGGAGGCGCGGATGCCGCTCAGGTCGTCCGTCGAGAGGCCGTACTTGGCGAACCACGGGGTGCCGCCCTTCACGATCGCGTCCGTCTCGGTCACCCGGCGGACGCACTCCGTCTCGGCGAACTTCTGCCGCTCGGCCGGGGTGGTGAACGTGAAGAACTCCTTCCAGAACGCCCGCCCGCCGAGGATGCCGCTCGCCCCGGCCTTCATCGCCATGTCCACCTGCTTCTTGTACTTGTCGTAGTCCACACCCGCGCTCAGCAGCACCCACGGCTTCACGCAGGCATCGTTCAGCCGCTTCAGGTTGTCCATGAGCTGCGCGTCCGTCTCATGGCCGAACGTGCCCGGGAACTCGGCCTTGTACACGTCGCAGTAGCGGCTCAGGAACTTCGCCGAGTCGATGACCGTCTGCGCCTTGCGGCCGACCTTGCTCGGGCTGTCGTCCTTCTCGCCGTTGTACGCGAAGTGGATCGGCTCCAGGAGGAACAGGATGTCGTGCTGGATGCACTCGTCGTACATGCGGCGGGTGAACTCGAAGTTGTGCTCGGCGCTGTCCGGCTCGTTCGGCTCGAACTGCGCCAGCAGCTTCACCGCGTCGGCCCCGCACCGCTTGATCTTGGCGACGCCCCACCCGGCCTCGACCTCGCCCATCGGGGCGCCGGCCTTGTTCTTGTCCGCACCCGACTTCTCGACGCGGACGAGGATGCCGGTGCCGGCGGGAACGGCGTTCGCGGCCACGGTGCTCCAGTACCCGTAGTAGCCGTCCACGAGCAGGCCGGAGCAGTGCGGGGCGAGCGCCCGGGAGAGCATGACCTTGGCGTCGGCGATCTCGGCGTAGGTCGGCTCGTTGCCGGTGGCCTTCTTCATCATCGAGATCATCGAGCTGTTCTGGTCGGTGGCGACCATCGTCAGCGTGCCGTTCGGGTTGCTGATCCGTTGGAGGCCGCGGAGCTTCCCGGGGGTGAGGCCGAGGCCGAGGAGCCGGGTGACCGAGAGGGGGATGGACATCGAGGCTGCTACTCCGGGAGAGGAGGACGAGGATGGCGGGTATCTTAGGCGCGAGCAATCGGACGGGTAGCCCGCGGACGACCACACGCCACCCGGGGCGTTGCCCCGGGCTATCCTATCCCAGGCCGTTGGCCTGAAAGCCAGCCAACCCGCTTCACCCCGAATGGGGTGGGATAACATAGCCCGGGGCAACGCCCCGGGTCTCGTGCCGAGAGGGTCTGCCTTGCGCGTCGCACACTTCGACTGCTTCAGCGGCGTCAGCGGCGACATGGTCCTCGGCGCCCTCCTCGACGCCGGCGTGGACCCCGCCCCGATCCGCGCCGCCCTCGACTCGCTCGGACTGCCGATCACCCTCGAAGCCGAGAAGGTGAAGCGCTGCGGCTTCGTGGCGACCAAGGCGACGGTCCACGCCGCGGATCAGGAGGACTACCGCTTCCTCCCGGACGTGGAAGCCATCCTCGCCCGCGGGGCGCTGACGCCGCGGCAGCGCGAACTCGCGTCTGCCATCTTCCGCAAGGTGGCGGTGGCGGAGTCGGTGGCCCACGGGATGCCGCTGGAGCGCGTCCACTTCCACGAGGTCGGGGCGCTCGACAGTATCGCCGACATCGTCGGCGCCGCCGTCGGCCTCGACCTGCTCGGCGTCGAGCGCTTCACCAGTTCCCCCGTGCCGACCGGCACCGGCACCGTGAAGTGCGCCCACGGCGTCATGCCCGTACCCACGCCCGGTACGGCCGAGCTGCTGAAGGGCGTCCCCCTCGCCCCCAGCACGGTGAAGGGCGAGCTGACCACGCCGACGGGCGCGGCGATCCTGACGACCGTGGTGACCGAGTTCACCGCCGCTCCCGACATGACGATCGAGCGGATCGGCCACGGGGCCGGCACGAAGGACTTTCTTGAACAGCCGAACATTCTGCGCCTGTGGGTCGGAACCGGCGAAGCCCGGGGACGGCCGTCCCCGGGCTTGGAGGAGACCGACAGTGTGGTCGTCCTGGAAACGAATCTCGACGACTGCCCCGCGGAGGTGGTGGGTTACTGCTTCGAGCGGCTGCTCGCGGCCGGGGCGCTGGACGTGTTCGCGGTGCCGATCCAAATGAAGAAGAACCGCCCAGGCGTGCTGCTGAGCGTCATCGCGGAGCCGGACCGGGTGGGCGGGCTGGAGGCGATCTTGTTCCGCGAGACGGGGACGTTCGGCGTCCGCCGCACGACGGCGCAGCGGTCGAAGCTGACCCGCGAGGCGGTGACGGTGGACACGCCGTGGGGGCCGGTTCGGACCAAGCGCGGCCGGCGCGACGGGTTCGAGATCGTGACGCCCGAGTACGAGGACTGCGCCCGTGTGGCGCGTGAGCACGGGCTACCGCTGCGCGAGGTGTACGCAGCCGTCCGCCCCCTTACGGTCCCGGAGGAACGAGGAGGGTAAAGGGGTATGTGGGGACGTTCCGAAGGATGCCGTAGGCGATGACCACGACCGTGAGCGATCGGAATCCCCACCTGGTGACCCAGCTATCGGCGGCGGGAGCAGTGCCGCGCGACACCCGAACAGAGCGAACGAACGCCCACCCCATCACGGGGAGCACGAGCGGGAAGATGGCGTTGTAGGCGAGTGCGTCGGCGACGCGGCCGTTGAGGAGCGTGTGGAGCGCGCGCGTGGTGCCGCACCCCGGGCAGTGGAGGCCGGTGATCGAGTGAAGTTGGCAGCGCGGGTAGTACGTGTCCTCGCCGGGCGGGACCGTGGCGAGGACGTAAACGAACCCGACGCCGGCCGCCGCGAGGGCGATTAACCCCCCGCGGACGGCCAGCCGGACCGCCCGCCGGTCGCTACGCGGCCCGGCCACGGGTCAGCGGGCTCCCTGGAAACCGCCCAACCCGAACATCACATTCACGACGATGCCGACAGCCGTGAGGATGCCGGCGACGATCAGCACGACCAGGGCGTTCGACTTCGCCTTCGGATCCTTGGCCGTGAGGAACGCGATCAGCGAGAGGATGGTCGCGATCCCGTTGCAGCACACGGCGAACAGGATGAGGACCACCATGCTCGTGTTCGCGTACATGTTGTCCAGCGGCCCCTTCGCGCCGCCACGTGAGGGGCGGTCGTCGTAGTCGTCGTCGTCGTCCCGCCGCCGCCGGGCCGGGCGGTCGTCGGTGTCGTCGTCGTAGTCGTCGTCGCGGCTGCGGGCCATCGGGTCACCTCGGTCGGGGCGGAAATCGGCGGTCGAGGGTGGAGATTATCGCCGCACCACCACGCGGTCAAACGCGTAATCCTAACAATTTGAGGTCGGTGGCCGGTGCCGCCGTCAGCGGTCGTCGTCGTCGTAGTCGTCGTCCCGCGTCCGGCGCTTCCTGGGCCGGTCGTCGTAGTCGTCGTACTCTCGGCCACTCCCACCCCCGGCCAGCTCATTGCTGTACCCGGCGACCTTCACCCAGTACATGATGAGACACACCAGCGAGGCGAGTCCGAGGACGAGTTGGAGAATCGGGATTGGAAGGGCGCCCGCTATGTTGAGGCACAATCCGGTGATGCCCATCCCCTTGCCGAAGTCGCCACGATCGTCCCACCCCCGGTCCTGGAATTCGTTCTTGAGCGATTCCGACACGCGGATCACGGTCAGAAATTGCCAGACGATGTTCAGACACGGCACGAGGTTGAGCCAGACCATGCTCGGCTCCATCGTCCGGTTCCGCGGCTTACACCGCGACAGTGCCTTCGACATCGAGAGGAGGAAGCAGACGCCGACCACCAGCGCGATGAGCAGGAAAACGCACGTGACACCGATGACAACGGGCAGGATAGCCGGGTCGATGTTCAGGTCGTTCTTCTGCTGAAACTGTGCGAATAGGTACATGGGCGGGTCCGGGGTGGGTGGAACGTCTGGCCACGATCATACCGGCCGAATGGTCTTGGGTCTAGCACACACGACCGGCCCTTGAACTTTTCCCCCGAATCCGTGTCCTGACCCACTCGCAAACCCACCCCCGAGGGGCCGATGCGCGCGTCGTCCGACATCCGCCGGCAGTTCGTCGAGTTCTTCTGCAAGAAGCACGGGCACGCGAACGTGCCGTCCAGCCCGGTGGTACCTCTGGCCGACCCGACGCTGCTGTTCGCCAACGCCGGCATGAACCAGTTCAAGCCGTACTTCCTCGGCACCGAGAAGCCGCCGGTCACGCGCGTCGCCAACACCCAGAAGTGCATCCGCGCCGGCGGCAAGCACAACGACCTCGACGACGTCGGGAAGGACACGTACCACCACACCTTCTTCGAGATGCTCGGGAACTGGAGCTTCGGCGACTACTTCAAGAAGGAAGCGATCGCCTGGGCGTGGGAGCTCCTCACCGACGTGTGGAAGATCGACCCGACCCGTCTCCACGTCACCGTGTTCGAGGGCGACCCGGCCAACGGCATCCCGCGCGACGACGAGGCGGCCGGGTTCTGGACGGCCGTCGGCGTGTCGCCCGAGCGCATCCACCTCGGCAACAAGAAGGACAATTTCTGGGAGATGGGCGCGACCGGGCCGTGCGGCCCGTGTACCGAGGTGCATTACGACGCCACGCCCGACAAGAGCGGCGGCCCGCTCGTGAACGCGAGTTCGGATCAGGTCATCGAGATCTGGAACCTCGTGTTCATCCAGTTCAACCGCAACGAGGACCAGAGCCTCACGCCGCTGCCGGCGCAGCACGTCGATACCGGAATGGGCTTCGAGCGGATCACGAAGGTGATCCAGGGGAAGGCCAGCAACTACGACACGGACGTGTTCCAGCCGATCTTCGCGGCGATCGAGAAGGTGACCGGCGCGGCCCCCTACACCGGCGTCCTCGACGACCTGAAGGACACCGCGTACCGCGTCATTGCCGACCACATTCGCACGCTCACGTTCGCGCTGACCGACGGCGCCGCGATCGGCAACGACGGCCGCAACTACGTGCTGAAGCGCATCCTGCGCCGGGCCGAGCGCTACGGGGCGCAGGTGCTCGGTACGAAGGAGCCGTTCCTGCACGCGCTCGTGCCCACGGTGGTCGAGCTGTTCGGCGCCCCGTTCCCCGAACTGAAGGTCAACCCGGCGAAGGTCCGCAGCGCGATCTACGACGAGGAAGAGGCGTTCCTGCGGACGCTCACGCGCGGCATCAAGCTGTTCACCACACTCGTCGGGGCGATGCGCGGCGAGGGGCGGACGGTCGTGAGCGGGGTCGAGGCGTTCAAGCTGCACGACACGTACGGCGTCCTCATCGACATCACCCAGCAGATGGCCCAGGAGCAGGGGCTGGGCGTGGACGTGGCCGGGTACGAGAAGGTGATGCAGGACGCCCGGGTCGCCACGCGGGGACACGCGAAAAAGTTCGTAACCGCGGCCATCCAGGGCGACCTGCCGCCGACCGACGACGCCGCGAAGTACAGCTACGTCCAGGTCGAAGCGACGGTCCTCGGCTGGGTCAAGGACAACGCCGTCGTCCGCGCCGGGACGCTGGCCGCCGGCGACGGCGTCGCGCTGCTGCTCGACCGGACCAATTTCTACGGCGAGCAGGGCGGGCAGGTCGGCGACCACGGCCTCATCACGTCCGCGGCCGGGGCGTCGTTCGAGGTCGAGGACACGCAGCGGCTCGGCGAGACGGTGCTCCACGTCGGCACGCTCGACGCCGGCTCCCTCGCCGTCGGCGACCGCGTGCTGCTGAACCAGTCCGTCGGCCGCCGCGTGGACGTGATGCGGAACCACACCGCCACGCACCTGATGAATCTAGCCCTGCGGCAGGTGCTCGGCGGCGACGTGGAACAGCGAGGCAGCCTCGTGGACGAGAACCGGACGCGGTTTGACTTCACCCACGACAAGCCGCTGACCGCCGCGGAGCTCCGCGAGGTCGAGGACCGCGTGAACCGGCTGGTCATCCGCGACCACGTCGTGCAGGCGGCGGTGATGCCGCTCGCGGAGGCGAAGACGCTGCCGGGCGTGCGCGCCGTCTTCGGCGAGAAGTACCCCGACCCGGTGCGCGTGGTGATGGTTGGCACCGACAACCCGGCGCACCTCACGGCCGACATGTCGGTCGAGTTCTGCGGCGGCACGCACGTCCCGCGGACGGGCACGATCGGGCTGTTCCGGCTGGTGTCGCAGGAGGGCGTGGCGAAGGGCGTCCGCCGCGTCACCGCCGTGACCGGCCGCGCCGCCTACGCCGACGCCCAGGCTCGCGGGGCGGTACTGGAGGAGCTGGCGGGCCGCTTCCAGTGCAAGCCGGACGAGCTGGCGGCCCGCGTCGATGCGCTCCAGGAGCAGGTGAAGAAGCTCCAGGATCAGCTGAAGAAAGGCGCCGCCGCGGACCTCGGTAGTGTCATCGACAAGCTGCTGGACGCCGCCCCGACACTCGGCGGTGCGACGGTCGTGATCGGTCAACTGCCGGAGGGCACGACGACCGACGCGGCCCGGGTGCAGGTGGACCGCGTGCGGCAGAGGGTGGGGGCGTCGTTCGTGGTGTTCGGGTGGACGGAGGAGGGCGGGAAGGTGCCGTTCCTCGCGGCGATGACGGCGGACCTGGTGAAGAAGGGCGTGAAGGCCGGCGACGTGGTGAAGCAGGTGGCGGCGGTCGCCGGCGGCAGCGGCGGCGGCAAGCCGGACCTCGCGCAGGCCGGCGGAAAGGACGCGGCGAAGCTCCCGGTGGCGCTCGCCAAGGCGCGGGAGCTGGCGGAGCAACTGTTGAAGTAGAGCATCTCCCGAAAGCCCGCCCGTTGCAACGGGTGGGCCTCACGCCGTCACTCCAGCTTCCACCGCGCCGCGTTCTGGAACAGCACCGCGGGGTTCAGCCGGTCCGCGGTCGCCGCGTCGGTGGTGTCGTCGAGCACCACCCGCAGCTTGCCGGAGACGAGCGTGTGCCGGTCGAGCTGCCACAGCGGCACGAACGGCATCCGCTCGTTGAACTGCGTGTGAACTCGCTGCGCCCGCGGGGCCAGGTCGCCGGCGAAGTCGCGGTGCTCGCGGAACGCCGCCAACTCGCCGCCGAGCTCGCGGTCCTTCTCGTCCGGGTTCGTGCCCACGGACAGGAACCCGGTCACGTTCCGCCCGTCGCGGCCGGCCGCGTCCGGGTCGAGGAACGCCGACAGCCCGAACGGGTGCCAGTCGTCGGGGTAGTCGAACGGCATGTACGCGATGTCGAACCTCTGCTCCGACTCGACGTGGCGGAGGAAGTCGCGCGGCTCGCGCGGCTCCAGCTCCAGCGTCACCCGGCTCCCCGCCGCCGCGTCCTTGAACAGGCTCTCCACCTGGGCCTTGATCCGCTCGCACGCCCCCAGCGCCACCGGGTCGCCGGTCGGGAACGCCAGCTTCAGCGACCGCGGGGCCGCCGGCGCCGCCAGGTAGCGGGCGAAGTGAACGATCGCCTGCGTCCGGTCCATCAGCGGCGTCGGCAGCCCGCCGGTCCCCTTCGCCGCGGCCCACGACCCCGTGGGGTACGGGCCGGACATCGGCCCCGTCGTCCGCCGGTATGGGGCCGGCACGCTGCCGTACACCTCCTGCAGGATGCCGTCGCGGTCGACGGCCAGCCCGATGCCGCGGCGGAGGTCGCGGCTCTGGAACGGCAGACGGCGGTGGTTCAGCGCCAGCACGTACACGCGGCGGTTCGCGGAGGCGGTGTACACCTGCCCGTGACCGCCGAGCTCGGCCGAGTTCTGGCTCAGCGCCTTGTTCAGCTCCGCGGGCGTCAGGTCCGGCAGCACGTTCAGGCGGCCGCCGCGGAACTCGGCGAACGGGTCGGCGATCTTCCCCACCTCGACGAAGCGCACCTCGCGCAGGTGCGGCAGGCCGGCCCGGCCGGGGGTGCGGGCGAAGTTCGGGTTGTCCACCAGCGTCAGCGTCTTGCCGCCGGTCTTCGGGTCGACCGTCGCGCCGCTGACGCGGAACGGCCCGGTGCCGGTCGGGCGGGCGGAGAAGTCCGCGTCGTCCACGCGGCGGGAGTTCCGTGCCAGCCACGTCGCGGGGAGGAGCTTGAACGTCAGCAGCGCCCGCGGGTCGGGGTGGCCGTGCTGGAAGGTGATGCGGACGCCGGCGGGGCCGGTCGGCGTCGGCAGGTCGCTGAGCCAGGGCAGGGCGTACCCGGCCCACAGCTCCGGCCGGGTGCGGTAGAGCTTCACCGTCTCCGCCACGTCGCTGGAGTCGAACCCGGGGTCCTGCTCGCCGCGCGGCGGGTACGACCGCACGCCCAGCTCGCGCCCGCCGGGCACGACCACCGGCATCCCCAGCGCCAACCCCGGCCGGTAACGGGTGCCGCCGGGCGGGTTCGGTTCCTGGATCTCGTCCAACAGCGACTCGAAGAGGAGTTCCACGACGTGCCGCTCGCTGTCGAACCGGGCGGTGACGGGGCTCAACCGCTCGGGAAAGACGCGCGCTCCGACTGTGAGGGTGGTCGAGCCGGTGCCGAGCTCCCGGGCCAGGTCGCTTAGGCCGGGGAGGTGCCGGTCGAGGGCTTCGGCCTGGCGGGCGAAGTCGCGGGCGCGGACGGGGTTGCCGTTGGCCTTGTCCGCACGGGCGAGCACCAGGAACCGCTGGGCCTCGTCCGTCAGCTCCTTCCGGGCGCGCTTCGCCGGTTCGCCCCCGACGCCGGGCAGCTGTCTCTCGATGTCGTCGAGTAGCTCGCGGGCGGCCACCTGGTCGGCGAACTGCTTCGTCTTCAGGAGGCGTTCGGCCTGCGCGACGCTGGCCTCGGCGGCCTCCTTCGCCATGACCGGGTCGTTCGGGTACGCGGCGAGCATCCGGCCGGCGGCGTCGCGGACGCGCGCCCACTCCCCCGCCGCGGTCGCCTGCCGCAGGTCGCGGACGCGGGCCTCCTTCAGCTTCTCGAACAGCGGCCGGCGGACCTCGTCCCACGCCTTACCCGTGCGGAGGTTGTTGGCCTTGGCGTAGTCGTGGTAGCGGAGCGCCGCGGCGAGGAGCTTCTCGGCCGCGGCCACGTACTCGGGCGGCAGCCCGTTGTCCGGACCGCCGGCGCGCTTGAGCCACAGGTCGGCCTCGGTCAAGACCAACTCCTCGAAGTGGTCGAGCCGCTTCACCTCGGCCTTCGCCACGTTCTTGTTTTCGCCCGGGACGCCCGCCGGGCTCAACTCCTGGACCCCGAACTGCGCCGGCAGCCCGCCGCCGCGGTGGACCGGGATCGGCTTCACCCGCACCGGCCCGCCCCCGACCTGGAGTCGGTCGAACGGCACGACGTACTTCTCGAGCGCCGCCTTGATCGCGGGGTTCTGCGCCGCCTTTGCCGCGGCGACGAGTTCGTCGAGCTTCACGGACGGGTCGCCGGCCGGGCCGGCGGGCGTCCCCCGCGGCGGGGGCGGGTCGGGGTCGTCCACCACGATCTTCTTCAGCTTCGGCTTGACGTCCTCGACCTCCGGCGGCTGGGCCGGCGACGCGGTGACGAGGAGGGCGAGGCCGAACGCGAGGCCCGCGGCCGTGAGGCGGAACGATGTGAGCACGATGAAAACTCCTCGCCCGCGGAACCGGCCGGGGGACACGGGGTTAGGGAATCATACCATGTCGGTGCGTCGCCGACCCCGGTCGATTCGACGCCCGGGTTCGTCCGTCTGATACCTGGAGCCGCGGCCGCCGGCCGCGCTCCCCTCCCCTGGAGAAGCACGATGCGGAAGATGCTGATGGCCGCGGTGATGGCCCTGTTCGCCGCCGGCGTGGTGGTCGCCGACCCCGTGACGCTGGTGAAGTACGACGGCACCAAGAAGGAGGTCACGGTCAAGGACAAGGACGGCAAGGAGGCGACGTACAAGCTGACCGACAAGACCAAGTACGTGACGGTGGACAAGGACGGGAACAAGAAGGAGGGCGACGCCGAGCGCGCCACGAAGATCCTCGGCAACGACAAGGCCGCCGGGAAGGCCAAGTTCGAGATCATCACCGCCGACGGCGCCATCACCGAGATCACCTTCAAGGGCGGGAAGAAGACGACCAACTGACGAGTCGCACCGGGCGTAGCCCGGGGACGGCCGTCCCCGGGCTTTCTCGTGCGCTCATTCGTGCCGGTACTTCACGACCCACGGGTCGCTCGTCGCCTCCTGCCACGCCCGGCAGTTCGTCCGCATCTGCCCCAGCACGCCGGCCGCGGCCGCGGCGCCGACGAGGTTCCGCAACTCGTCCGGGTCGGCCGTCAGGTCGTACAGTTCCTCGCGCGGCCGATTCAGATACGCGGTCACCGTCCGCCGCCCGAACATCCGGTCGCCGCGGGTCAGCACGCCCTGCCACGTCGGCGACGCCCACAGGTCGCTGGCGTGCGGCACTTCCAGGCCGTGCGCCAGGTTCAGGATGTACTTGTGCGTGCGCGAGCGGACCATCCGCATCGGGTAGTACATAGTGATCTCGTGGAACTGGTGCGAGCCGAACACCAGGTTCCAGCGCTCGGAGTTTTCCTGCGTCAGCACGGGCAACACCGACCGGCCCGGCAGACCCTTCGGCGCGGGGACACCGGCCCAGTCGAGGACCGTCGGGGCGATGTCGGTCCAGCTCGCCATCGCGGACGTGGTGGCGGCGTGCTTCGTCGCCGGGCGGCGGACGATCAGCGGCAGGTGAACGCCCGGGTCATACAGGGTCGTCTTCGCCCCCTGGAACGGCGGGCCGTTGTCGCTCAGGAAGATGACGAGCGTGTCGTTCAGGACGCCGGCCGCTTCCAACTCGCGGAGCACCAGCCCGACGCCGTGGTCGAGCCGGGCGACGGCCTGCAAGTAACCCGCCCACTCGCCGCGGGTTTCGGCGTTGTCCGGCAGGAACGACGGCAGCGCGACCGTCTTCGGGTCGAACGTCACGGCGGGGATGCCGTGCGCCTGCTTGGCGTCGTTGCCGAAGCCCTGCGCGGCGCGGTGCGGCTCGGCGAAGCCGACGTGGAGGAAGAACGGCTTCCCCTCGCGGCCGGCGAGGAACAACCGCACCTGCTCGGCGATCTGCACGACGTTCCGCCCCGGCGCCTCGACGTGGAACGGGTAGACCGCCTGGGGTTGAACGTGGAGCTTGCCGACGACGCCGGTGCGGTAGCCGGCGGCGTTCAGCAGCAGCGGCAGGCTGCGGACCTGGCGGAAGCTGTGGATGTTGTGCTCGGCGTGGGCGTGCCCGACCTGGCCGCACTGGTGCGTCGGCATCCCGGTCAGGAGCGTGGCCCGGCTGGCGCTGCACGACGCAACGCTGGCGAAGCCGTGTGTGAACCGCGTGCCTTGGGTGGCGAGACGGTCCAGGTTCGGGGTGCGGGTGGTGGTATCGCCGTAGCAGCCGAGCTGGCGGCCGAGGTCGTCGGCGACGAGGAGGATGACGTTCCTCGGCGGGTCAGCAGCGGCGGCGGGAGGGGCGAGGACCGCGACCAGCGCGGCGGCGAGGAGCCAGCGGGGCATCGGAAACCTCCGGGGGAGACGTGGGTGAATGTAGGCGCCCCAAAGCCCGGGGACGGCCGTCCCCGGGCTTTCCGCCCGTTGCACGTCGTCGGACGCCCGGCTACACTCCATTCATACCCCCACCCCGAACCCCTCTCCGCCATGAACCGCCGCACGTTCCTGAAGACTTCAGCCGCGTCCGCCGGGCCGATCCTTCTCGGCACAACCGCCCGCGGGCAGAACGCCACGCCGGTCATCGGCACGGGCGAGCACCGCTACGAGTGCCACCACAACTGGGGTACGCTCCCCCCAGATTACTCCTGGCAGACGACACACAACGTCGCGCTCGACGCCGAGGGGAACGTCTACATCACGCACCAGGGCGTCGGGAAGGGGATGGACACCGTCGTCGTGTTCGACCCGCGCGGCCGGTTCGTCCGCTCGTTCGGCAAGGAATGGCACGGCGGCGGCCACGGCATCGACATCCGCCGCGAGGGCACCGAGGAGTTTTGCTACCTGGCGAACACCTGGACGCCGACGATGAAGCTGGTGAAGACCGACCTGCGCGGCCGGGTGGTGTGGCAGAAGGGGCGGCCCGAGTGCCCCGAGTACGCCCCGCGGCCCGGTGGCAAGGAGCCGAACGGGATGGTGAGCCCGCCGTACAACCCGACCAACATCAACTTCCTCCCGGACGGCGGGTTTACCGTCGGCGACGGGTACGGCTCCAACTACCTCCTCAACTTCGACAAGGACGCCCGGCTGGTCAAGGTGTTCAGCGGCACCGGAACCGAGAAGGGGAAGTGCCGCACCCCGCACGGCAACTGGCTCGACGCCCGCGACGCCGCCAACCCGCGCATCGTCGTCTGCGACCGGGCCAACGCCCGCCTCCAGACGTTCACCCTCGCCGGCGATGTCGTGGACGCCACCGAGTCGGGCAAGGTCGTGCTGTTCCCGGCTCACGCCAAGACGCGCGGCAACGTGCTGTTGGTGCCGGACCTGCACGCCCGCGTCAGCATCTTCGGGGCGGGGCTCACGCCGCTCGTCCACCTCGGCGACGACGAGGAGTGGCGGAAGCGGGTGCTGGACGGCTTCAAGATTCGGCAGCAGCCGCGGGAATGGCTGCCGGGGAAGTTCGTCCACCCGCACGACGCGGCGTTCGACAAGGACGGCAACATCTTCGTGGTCGAGTGGGTGTCCACCGGCCGGGTCACGTTCCTCCGCAAGGTGAGCTGACATGCCCCCGCCGCACCGCCGCGACGACCGCCGCGACCCGTTCCTGTCGGGCATGGCCCCGGCCGACGCCGAGGTTCTGGACGCCGAGGTTCTGGACGCCGAGGTTCTGGACGCCGAGGTTCTGGACGCCGACGTGCTCGACGGGGAGATTCTCGACGCCGGGCTGGTGCCGGGGGAGCTGGTCGACGCCGAGGTGGTGAACCCCGAACCGCTCGACCTCGACGACGGGCCGCCGGCGGTGTTCGACCTCGACGCCCTCGACGGCCCGCAGGTTCCCGGCACGACGCCTGCGCCGTCGCTGCCGATCTACGAGTCGCTACCGACCGCCCCGACCGGCGCCGACCTGCTGTCGCTCGACGTGGACCCGCCGCCGGCGCCGACGCGCACCGCCACGCGCCCGGCCACCGCGACGCGGCCGGCGGTACGGCTCACGTTCGTGTTCCCCGGGGAGCGGTCGCCGTTCGACGGCCGGGGGTGAAGGTGGGGCCGGTTTCCAACCGGCCGTGCCACCCAGGCCGGTTGGAAACCGGCCCCACCTTCCGTAGATGAACCCCACCGCACCCCCGCCCGCGCGAGCCCGCCCCGTGCCCCCTGCGCCGCGCCCCGCGACCCGGGCTGCCGCGCCCGCGCTCGGCCTCGTCCTGGCCGTGTTCGTCGTCGACCTGAACCTGCCGCTCGGCGTCGCGGCCGCGGTCCCGTACACGTTCGCGGTGCTCCTGGCGTTGCGCGCCCCGGCCGGGTGGTTCGCCCCCGCCGTCGCCGGGCTGTGCGGCGTCCTCACGGTGGCGAAGTTGGAACTGGTCCCGGAGCGGGGCACTACCGAGTACTGGAAGGTGCTCGCCAACCGCGGACTGGCACTGTTCTCGATCGGGATGACGCTGTTCCTCGGTGTCCTCCGCCGCCGCGCCGAGGACGCCCGCCGCCGCGCCGAGGAGGAGACGCGCGAGCACCTGGCGGCGCTCGCCCACCTCGACCGCCTCCACGCGGCGGGGCAACTGGCGACCGGCCTGGCGCACGAGTTGAACCAGCCGCTCGCCGCGATCGGGCTACAGGCCGAAGTCGCCGCACGGTTGGCCACACAGCCGGACCGCGGGCCGACCCTGGTGGAGTGCCTGGAGGAGATCGCGGCGCAGTCGCAGCGCGCCGGCGAGATCGTGAAGTCGCTCCGCCGCATGACCGCCCCCGGGCGGTCGGTCGCGGCCGTGGTGGCCCTGAACGAGGTAGTCCTCGCCGCCGCCCGGGTGATCGAGTGGGAGGCCCGCCGCGCCGGCGCCTCGGTATCATGGGAACTGAAGGAACCGCTCCCGGCCGTGTGGGGCGACCGCGTTCAACTGGAGCAGGTCGTCTTCAACCTCCTCCTGAACGCCGTCCAGGCAGTCGCGGGGACCGACGGGCCGCGCGACGTGCGGGTCGAGACGGCAGCCGCGGCGGACGTTGTGATCGTGACCGTCCGCGACACCGGCCCCGGCCTCGGGGCGGACGAGCCGGAGCGGGTGTTCGAGCGGTTCTACACGACGAAGCCGTCGGGCATGGGCGTCGGGCTGGCGGTCAGCCGGTCGGTGGTCGAGGCGCACGGGGGGAAGCTGTGGGCGGCGAACGATCCGGCGGGGGGGGCGGTGTTCTCGTTCCACGTGCCGGCCGACCGGGGGGATGGGCCGAGGTGACGACCGGGCCGACGATCTTCGTGGTGGACGACGACGCCGGGGTGAGCAAGGCGCTGGCCAGCGCCGGGGCGCTGCTCGGGCTGCCGGTGCGGGCGTTCGCGTCCGCGGCCGACTTCCTCGCGGCCTACGACCCCGCCGCCCCCGGCTGCCTCGTGCTCGACGTGAAGATGCCGGGGATGACCGGCCTCGAGTTGCTGCGGAAGCTGGCCGACGACGGCGTCCGCATCCCGGTCGTGATGGTGAGCGGCCACGCCGACGTGCGGATCGCGGTCGAGGCGATGACGCTCGGGGCGCTGACGCTGCTGGAGAAGCCGTTCCGGCTCGACGAAGTGATCGGCCACTTGCGGGCGGCGCTGGCCCGCGACGCGGCGAACCGGGCGACGGCGTCGCGGCAGGACGCGGCTGCGGGCCGGCTGGCGGCGCTGACGCCGAAGGAGCGCGAGGTGCTGGAGCGGATCGCCCGGGGGGCGACGAACAAGGACATCGCCGCGGAATTGGGGCTGAGCGTCCGGGCGGTCGAGGACCGCCGCGCCCGGCTGATGAAGAAGATGGACGCCCGCTCGGTGACCGACCTGGTGTGGGTGATCTCGGCGACCGGCGACCCGGGGGCGTGATCACTTCAGCCGTTCACCGACCGCCTGCACCATCGCGTCCTCGTCGGGGAAGACGCCGGTCTTGAGCTTCGAGTAGACCAACTCGCCGTCCACCACCAACTCGAAGCACCCGCCGCGGGACGGAATCAGCCGCAGGCCGGCGATCTTCTGCTTGAACGCGGTGAGCACCTTCGCCGTCAAACTGACGGCCTTCGGCTCGTACCCTCACGCCGCACAATAAGTCAGGTCGATAGTCATGGTCGATTTCTGGATGGGGTAGAACGGGCGACACCAGTCGAAGTGCAACCGGCGGGCCGGTCAGCCCACCGGCCCGCCGCCGCGGAGGAACGGCGTCAGGTCCATGCCGGTGAACACCACGACGTAGGTCATCCCGGCCGTCGCGTTCGGGTAAGGTTTCGCCGAGAAGAGCGACGCCTGCTCGTCGCGGATCGCGTCGAGCTTGAAGGACGAGCCGCGGAAGGCGTAGACCTTCGCCAGACCCTGCCCCGTCCGCTCCCGGAAGATCAGCACCGGCACGTCGCGGCCCTGCACCGACTCGGTCCCGGCGTGGATGAACAGCGCCGGGTCGAACGGCTCCGGCAGGGCGGGGAGGCTCTGCGCCTTCAGGAACGCGGCGATCTGCCGCTCGGCCCCCTGCGGCTGCCCGAGTTCGTCCTGCGTCATGACGAGCGCCGGCATGTCCGCCGTCGGTCGGGCCGCCGAGTAGACGCCGAACGCCAGCCCGCACGTCACTATCACCGACGCCGCGACCGCGAGGTAGCGGTACGTCGTCCGCCGCAACACGGCCCCGCGGCGGGTGGCGACCTCCGCGAACAGCTGGTCCCGCAACCCCTCGGGCACCGGCACCGCCCGCATGGCGCGGCCGACGGCGGCGTCGAAGTCCGCGAGCACCCGGCCGGCCGCGGCGCAGGCGGGGCAGCCGGCCAGGTGGCGGTCGAGGGCGGCCGCCGCGTCCGGGTCCAATTCGTCGGACCCGGGGCGGCGGAGTCGCAGGTAGAACTGTGCGTCGCGGCAGTCCATGTGACCCAACGCCTCGCGGCGTTTCGGAGAGTGTTCGGTTCAGTGCGGCGGGTGGGTGCCGTTCGCGGCCGGCGGGGCCAGCCTGGTGCGAAGGTATGCCCTCCCGCGGGCGATTCGGGACATCACGGTGCCGATCGGGATGCCCATCTGTTCGGCGATGTCCGCGTAGCTGAACTCCTCGAAGTGGAAGAGAATCAGCGGCGTGCGGAACGCCTCGTCCAGGTCGTCGAGCGCCTCCTGGAGCCGGGCCGGCTCGATGTCCGGCGGCTCCTCCGGCGGACGGTCCGGTAAATCCCCGACCGCGTCAAGCGGAACCGACCGGTGCCGCCGGGCGTCCCGCACCCGGTGGAGGTAGGCGTTTCGCAGGATGCGAAACAGCCAGGCCTTTGCACGCTCCGGGTCGCGCAACTGCGGGAGCCGGTCGATCGCCTTGCGGAACGCCTCCTGGGTCAGGTCCTCAGCATCGGCCGAGTTGCCGGACAGCCGGTAGGCGTACCGGTAGAGCCCCTGGTAGTGCTCGTCGATCAGCTGGTGCAGGCCGACGGCGGAGCCCATTACACCACCCTACTTTGTGTGAACCCGAACCCGGGCACTTTATTCCCCGGAATGTTCGTCCGCCCGGGTGCGTCCTTCCGCAGTTACGGTTCTTCCGGTGATCCATTCCACAGAATCCGGTCGCCCCTGGGAAACGCGGTGCGCCGCAAGAAAAGCTGTAATCTGTGCCAAGTTAACAGGTTGTGTCCCAGCCACGTGCGGCTTCGCGCCCGCGACATCAGGTACCTGAGAAAAAAGCGCGTGCCGGGGAATTATTCCGGGAATAAGGCGGGTGCGGTCGGGTCAACTGTGGCGTGGGTGGTGTCGGGTAGTCCGGCACCCGCCCAACATACGAGAGGACCGCGGTCGGACTGCCCGGCCGGGAGAGTGACCTCTTCGTGTATCTTCCCCACCCCGTTCCTGTGGAGTTTCCGATGAAGAAGATCGTCATCGCCCTGCTGCTCGGCGCCAGCATCGTCACCACCGCGGTCGGCTGCGGCAGCGCCAGCCCGACGAAGGGCACCACCACCCTCCAGCAGACCTCCAAGAGCTAAGTCGGCTCCTCTCGCTCACCGCATCACCCCCCCTACCCACCGTGGAGTTTCCGATGAAGAAGATCGTCATCGCCCTGCTGCTCGGCGCCAGCATCGTCACCACCGCGGTCGGCTGCGGCAGCGCCAGCCCGACGAAGGCCCCGGCCGCCGGCACGCCGAAGGCGTAAGTCAGTTCGGAGCGCGGCTCCCTCGGGGCCGGTCGCTTCGGCGACCGGCCCCGTGTCGTTGGCGGTTTCGTCCGGGAGGGCAGGCGATGCGACGCACACGCGTCTGGCTGACGGCGCTGGCACTACTGACGGGTTTGACGGCCGGCTGCGGCCGCGGCGGCGAGCGCGGCAAGAACAACGACCACGACCGGCCGAAGGCGACCGAGCGGCGCTAGTCCACGTCCGGGAACCGCTCCGGGTGGAGCACCATTTCCTTGAACTGCTTCGGCGACACATCCCACGTCCGCAGGTAGGTCGCTTCCAAAGGCCCAATCACGTAGATGTGCGCGTCCACGAACAACGGAATGTCGGGCAGCGGTTGGCCGATCGCGACGGCCTCGACGTAGGCCGTGTACTCCGACGCGGCGACGTAGGACGCCAGTGTGAGGGGTCGGTCCGGCGGAGGCGTGTAGGCGTTATCCCGCACGGCGTCCCAGATCGCGCCGTGAATCCCGTTCGGATCCTGCAGAGTCGGTGGCAGTGGGTCTACGATGAGGACGTGAACGCCGCGGGCGAGAAACGTGAGTGTCTTGGCGACGAGCGCGCGCAGCGATTCCCGGCAATCCTTGTTCCCCGGCGAAACGACTTCAAGAGCCGCGTGCAGGCCGCCGGCCCTGGTGCGGACGCCGATGAGGTTGGCACGGGCCGCGTAGCTCTGTGCGTCCGTCCTCGGCGCGTCGTGCTCGGCCTCGTTCCGCTGGAATTCGATGAGTGCGGAATACCCCGGCGGGAGGAGCCCGCCGTTGAGTGCGTCGCACAGGGCACACGTCCACATCTGGTGGAAGTGGTGGAACAGGCCGACATCCACCTTCGCCCAGTCGTGGACCGGCATCGGGTCAGCCCCCCAGGGTCACGCTCGCCAGGAACTCCGCGTTCGTCTTGTACTTGCCGAGCTGCTTCAGCAGCAACTCCATCGCCTCGACCGGGTTCATGTCCGCGAGAATCTTGTGCATGATGTCCACGAGCCGCAACTCCTCCTCGCCGCGGAGGAGTTCCTCCTTGCGGGTGCCGGTGCGGTTCACGTCCACGGCCGGGTAGACGCGGCGGTCCACCATCCGCCGGTCCAGGTGAACCTCCATGTTCCCCGTGCCCTTGAACTCCTCGAAAATCACCTCGTCCATCTTGGAGCCGGTGTCGACCAGGGCCGTCGCCAGGATGGTGAGGCTGCCGCCCTCCTCGACGTTCCGGGCGGCGCCGAAGAACCGCTTCGGCTTGTGCAGCGCCGTGGCGTCGAGACCGCCCGACAGCAGCTTGCCGGAGCCGGGCGACGCGGTGTTGTACGCCCGCGCCAGCCGGGTGATGCTGTCCAGTAGGATGACCACGTCGGTGCCGTACTCGACCAGCCGCTTGGCCTTCTCGATCACCATCTCGCTGACCTGGATGTGCCGTTCCGGCGGCTCGTCGAACGTGCTGCTCACCACCTCCACCCGGCCGCCGACGACGGTGCGGCTCATGTCCGTCACCTCCTCGGGCCGCTCGTCGATGAGCAGCACGATGACGTAGCACTCCGGGTGGTTGGCGATGATGGCGTTCGCCATCTTCTGCAGAAGCACCGTCTTGCCGGTCCGCGGCGGGGCCACGATCACGCCGCGCTGCCCCTTGCCGATCGGCGCCACCAGGTCGAGGACGCGCATGTCCAGCTCCTCCGGCGTCGTTTCCAGTTTCAGCCGGCGGTCGGGGTGGAGCGGCGTCAGGTCGGCGAAGACGGTCTTGTGCGTCAGCAGGTCCGGGTCCTGGTAGTTGATCGCCTCGACGCGCAGCAGCGCGAAGTAGCGCTCGTTCTCCTTCGGCGGGCGGACCTGGCCGGCGACGACGCTGCCGGTGCGGAGCCCGAACCGGCGGATCTGACTCGGCGAGATGTAGATGTCGTCGGGGCAGGGGAGGTAGTTGTAATCGGGGCTGCGGAGGAACCCGAAGGCGTCCGGCAGCACCTCCAGGGTGCCCTCGCCGATCATCAGGCCGTTCTGCTTCACCCGCGCCTTGATGATCAAGAAGATCAGGTCCTGCTTCTTCAGCCCGCCCATGTCCTCCTGGGGGATGCCGTCGTCCTTCGCCGCGGCCTGCAGCTGGGCGACGGTCATGTGCTGGAGCTGCGTGATGAACGTGTTGCCGCGCTTGATCTCCTCGTACCGCGAGTTCGTCTCGGCGTCGAAGCCCTTCTCGTTCGGGTCGATCGGCGGCGGCGGCGGAGTGGGCTTCTTCGGCTCCACGATGCCGGCGCCGAACTCGTCGTACGGTTCGGGGGTGGCGGGGCGGGCGCTGTCGGGCGTGTTGTTGGGCATGGCTCGGGCGCGGGCGGGCTTGAGGCGGGGTTCGTGAACGTCGGACATGAACGGACCTCCGGCCGGCGGGCGATCACGTTCGGGCGTGCGGTCCGGGCGGCCGGCAGGGCGGCGGGTGCCTGCCCGTGAACGCCGGCGGCCGGGGGATAACGGACCGCACGACCACTCCAGGGGGAATCCACGCGGGGGCTCTAACAGCATTACCCGCGGGGGACGTCCCACATTTCCAGCAACTCGTCCAACTGTCGGGCCAGCCGCTCCGGGCCGGCGTCGTTCACGACCACGGCGTCGGCCGCGGCCATTTTACGCTCGGCCGGCCACTGCGCGGCTTCGCGGGCGGTCAATTCGGTGTCGGTCCAGCCGCTGCGGGCGGCGACCCGGGCGAGCCGTTGGGGACGGGGGGCGTCCACGTAGACGACATTGTCGCAAACTCCGTCCCAGCCGGCTTCGAGCATCACCGCGGCGTCCAGCACCACGAAACGAGCGGTCGGGTCGACCTGGGCGGCGGCGAGCGCCGCTTCGGCCCGCTCCCGTATATACGGAAAGACGGTCGCTTCCAGGGCACGCCGGTCGGCGGAATTCTCGAAAACGAGGCGCCCGAGAATCCGACGGTCGATTCGGCCGTCGGGGCGGAGTAGGTTCGCCCGCTCGCCCCACTGACGCAGCACGGACTGGCGAACGTCGGGTTGTTCGAGGGCGTCGTGCCCGAGGGCGTCGGCGTCCACGATCATCCCGCCGCGTGTCGTGAGTAGATGGGCGGCCGTGCTCTTGCCGGCGCCGATGCCGCCGACGAGTCCGATCACCGGCTTCGACCCGTGCCGCCACTGGAACATCATCACCCCGCCGTCAGATGATCCCGCCGTGAATCCGCTCCGGCGGTAGGGGCTCCGGTACAGGTGGCGGCTCCGAAATCTTGCGTCCGTGGCCCCAGTCGCTGGCTCTGCCGGGACCGTCCGACTGGTAGAGCAGCTTCTGCATCCGCTCCGTGGGCGACTCGTGCTTGCAGCCGACCACGACTGCCACTACGCACGCCAGTACCCACGCCGCACGTCGCATCGAGGTTCCCTCCGGTCGGGCTCTGACGCTCCGGCCGGCGTCCTACCCGGCGACCTCCTGCACGTCCAGCCAGTTCGGCCCCGCGGCCACGTCCACCTTCAGCGGTACGCTCAGCGCCATCGCCCCGGACATCTCCTCGCGCACCAGTGCCGCCACCGCCTTCAGGACATCGGGATGCACCTCTAGCACCAATTCGTCGTGGACCGTCAGCAGCAGGTTGGCCCGCAACTTCTCGGCCTGCAACCGGCGGTGGACGCCGAGGAGGGCCAGCTTCATCAGGTCGGCCGCGCTCCCCTGAATCTCCATGTTGATCGCCTCGCGCTCGGCCGTCGAGCGCTGCTGGTAGCTCGACCGGGGGCGGATGGCGTTCGGGTCGAACCGCCGCCGTCGGCCGAGGAGCGTGCCGACGTAGCCCGTCTGCCGGCACTTCGTCAGCAGGTCCGTCTGGTACTGGAGCACCTTCGGGTAGCGGGCGAAGTAGGCGTCGATGAACTCGTCGGCCTTCGCCCGGGTGATGGCGAGCCGCACGGCGAGGCCGGTGCCGCTCATGCCGTACAGGACGCCGAAGTTTACCGTCTTCGCCACGCCCCGCTGGGTCTTCGTCACCTCGGCTTCGGGCACGCTGAAGATTTGCGCCGCGACGATGGCGTGGATGTCCTTGTCCTCGGCGAACGCCTGTTGCAGCACCTCGTCCTTCGTGAAGTGGGCCAGCAGCCGCAACTCGACCTGCGAGTAGTCGGCGGTGAGGATGAGCCAGCCGTCCGGCGGAAGGAACGCCTGCCGAATCTGCCGCCCCTGTTCCGTGCGTGAGGGGACGTTTTGCAGGTTCGGGTCCGACGAACTGAGCCGGCCGGTCGCGGCGACCGTCTGGTTGAACGACGTGTGAACGCGACCCGTAGCCGGGTTCACCAGTGCCGGCAGGGCATCGACATACGTGCCCTTCAGCTTGGCGATCTGACGGTGTTCGATGATCTTCCGCGGCAGCGCGTGCCCGAGCGCCGCGAGGCGCTCCAGGGATTCCTGGTCGGTGCTCGGCTCGCCGGTCGTGTCCGTCCGCTTCTGCACCGGCAGCTTCATCTCGGCGAACAGGATTTCCCGCAGTTGCTTCGGCGAACCGATGTTGAACGACTTCCCGGCCAGCGCGGTGATGTCCGTTTCGATCGTCGCCAGTTGCCCTTCCATCTCCTTCGACAGCTTCGCCAGGAACGGCACGTCGAGCCGGACGCCGTTGAACTCCAGCTCGGCCAGGACGTCGATCAGCGGCAGTTCGAGCGTCTCGTACAGGGTGCGCAGCCCACCCTGGTCGATCTCCGGTTCGAGGCGGTTGGCGAGGCGGAGGGCGGCGTCGGCGTCCTCGCCGGCGTAGGTCGCCACCTTCGCGGTGCGGACCTGGGCCATGCCGATCTGCTTCTTCCCCTTGCCGATCAGGTCGCTGATCGGGATGTTTTCGTGGCCGAAGTAGTTGCGCGTCAGGTCATCGAGACCGTGGCTCCGCTCGCCGGCGTGGAGCAGGTAGTGGGCGACCATCGGGTCGCCGGCCACACCCGCGAGGCGGACGCCGGCCTGCCGCAGGACGAGCAGGTCGTACTTGATGTTCTGGTTGACCTTCTTCACCGCCGGGTTCTCGAACAACGGCCGCAGCGCCGCGAGCACGTCGTCGGGTGCGAGAACCTGATCCTCGGCGGGGCCGCGGACGGGCACGTAGTACGCCTTCCCCTCCTCCCACGACACCGCGTAACCGACGATGTCCGCGCGGCGCGGTTCGAGGCTCGTCGTCTCAAGGTCGAACACGAACCGCGGCTGCTGCTTCAACTCCGCGAGGAAGGCAGCGAACTTCTCGGGCGTGTCCGTCAGTTCGTAGTTCCCGGTCCAGCTGTCGGCGGGCGGCGGGGGCGGCACGACGGGGCCGTCGTTGTCGATGGCGTCGAACAGCGACGGTCCGCTCGGCTTCGCGGCCTTCGGCCGACCCGCGGGCGCGACGACCCTCACCGCCGTCGTGGGAGCAAGGCCGGCGTCTTCGAGGATGGCGGCGTTGCGTGCGGAGCCGCCGGCGGTCATCGTCTTGCGGACGCGCTCGGCGAAGCCACGGAAGCCGAACTCGTGGAACAATTCCAACAGCTTCTGCGCGTCCCAGTCGCGGCGCTTCCAGGCGTCCCACTCCATCGGCAGCGGCACCCGCGTGTCGAGCGTCACGAGCTTCTTCGACCGCTCCAGGTTGCCGTTGGCGACGGCCTCCTTCACCGCCGCGCGGACCTTCGGACCGCCGGGCAGTTCGTCCGCGTGGGCCACCACCTCCGCCAGCGTCGGGAACAACTGCAACCACTTCGCCGCGGTCTTGGGGCCTACGCCGGGGACGCCCGGCACGTTGTCCACCGCGTCGCCGACGAGCGCCTGGAAGTCGATCACCTGTTCGGGACGCACGCCCCACGTCGTCATCAGGCCGGCGGCGTCCATCTCCTCGGCCTTGCGAAGGTTGAGAATCTTGACCTGCGGCGTCAGGCACTGCCGCAGGTCCTTGTCCGACGAGCAGATGTAGACCGACAGCCCGCGCGACGCCCCTTCGGACGCCAGCGTCGCCATCACGTCGTCGGCCTCGAACCCGTCGGCGTGAAGGAAGGGGATGCGCATCCCTTTCAGCACCTCATCAATCATCGGCTCCTGAAGGGTCAGGTCGGCCGGGGGCGGGTCGCGGTGGGCCTTGTACTCGGGGGCCAACTCCTCGCGGAACGTCTTGCCGCCGCGGTCCCAGGTGGCGATCAGGTAGTCGGCGCCGCGGTCGTACAGCGACATCAGCGCCCGGGTGACGCCGAATACGGCGTTCGTCGGCCGGCCGTCCGGGGCGGACATCGGGCCGATGCCGTGGAACATCTGGTAGATGAGGCCGTGGGCGTCGAGAAGGTAGAGGCTGCCCGTCGGCGGGGTGTCCGTCATGGATGGCGGTCCTTCCGGCGCAGGGTGACGTGGGCGAACTCGGGCGGGCACCGGTACTGTACAACTGCCACGTCCCCGCGGAGAGATTTGCCGCACGATGGAAGACCCGATGAACGCACGATCCGAACCCGGATTTTGTTCGGATCGTGCGTTCATCGGGTCTTCCATCGTGCGGCAAGGACTGTTCGTGCCGGCGTAACCGGCACCCCCGCTACCCCCGCCCCCCCGGCCGCCGCGGCGTCCGTCTTTCGCGTTGACCGCCCGGCCGGCGCAGTTATCCTCATTTGGTGGGGGCGTCGGCGTATAATCCCTGGGTCCGCACACGTCTCGACTCCCGTCGCCGAGGGTTCCCATGGCCAAGACCGCCGCGAAAGAGACGAGTTTGCCGGTGGTGGTGTCGCTCGTGTTCTTCGTGCTCACCACCATCGGGCTCGGGGTGTTCGTGTACGTCCTCTACTCCGACCAGGAGGCGAAGGACACCGAGGTCGCCAAGGCCAAGGACGAGGTGAAGAACCTCCGGGCCGAGGCCAAGGAGAAGGATCTCACCGCCCGCGCCGTGCGCGTCGCCGCGGGCGTCGGCGACGCCGACGACCTGGCCGTCCTCCAGGGCGAGGTGAAGGAGGGCGACAAGGTCCACCAGGAGATCAAGCGGCTGGCCGACCTCGTGAAGAAAAAGGGGCCCGAGCTGACCAAGGCGCAGGCCGACCGGTTCAACGCGGGGATCAAGGCCTACGCCATGTCCCAGGACGCGAAGGCGCTCGACGGCGCGGTCGCCCCCGGCGAGTTCGACGCCTGGGCCGGCGACTTCGACTCCCAGCTGAAGGCGCCGCTCGCGCACAAGACGTTCCTCGGCCTGTCGGCGCGGGCGTGGAGTCAGCGCGAGCTGGCGCTGAACCAACTGGCGGCCGACAACGCCTCATACGCCGACGCCCTCGGCAAGCTCGCCGCCGCCCAGACGGCCGCGAAGGAGGCCAAGGACCTGTTCGCCAAGAACGCCGCCGATCTCCCGGTGGCGTTCAAGGCCAAGATGGAAGAGCTGGAAAAGACGCTCAACGACAAGACCAAGGACTACACGAAGGACACCGCCGGGCTCCGGGCGCAGTTCAAGGAGCAGACCGAGGCGCTCGAGAAGGTGGTGGACGCGAACCGGCGGCTGACTACGGATTACGAGGCGCTGAAGGAGCAGAACCGGATCGTCCTCAGCAAGATCAAGCCGCCGGACCCGCTGCAGTACGACTCGCCGCAGGGGCGGATCATCCGCCGGCCGGAGCCGAACGTGGTCGAGATCGACCTCGGCTCGAGCTCCCTCGTCACCCCCGGCCTGACGTTCAGCGTGCTGCCGATGGACTACCCGGAGAAGGGGAAGGCGTCGCGCCTCCGGGTGTTCCGCGAGCCCGACGAGCGCGGCATCATGAAGGAGCGTCAGGAGTTCGTGCCGAAGGGGTCGATCGAGGTGATCGAGGTCCTCGGGCCGGGCCTGTCGCGGGCGCGGATCACCGGCGAGTTCGACTCGATCCGCGAGGCCGTGCTGACCGGCGACCTGATCTACAACTCGGTGTGGCGGCGCGGGGTGGGTGAACACGTCGCCCTGATCGGCGTGTTCGACATCAACGGCGACGGGACCGACGACATCGAGGCGGTCGAGCGCGACCTGCGGAAGATGGGGGTCACGCTGGACGCGGTGTTCGACCTCCGCGCCGGGGCGTGGAAGGGCCGGCTGACCGACCGGACGCGGTACGTGGTCGAGGGCTACCAGATCCCGGTGACCGCGAACGACCCGCACCAGGTGGCGAAGGCGGCGCTGATCGGCAAGGTGGCGGCGGCCCGCCAGGAGGCCGTGGGCAAGGCGATCCCGATCGTCAACTTCCGCGACTTCTTCGGCCGCACCGGCTACCGGGTGAACCCGAACGTGCCGGAAGCCCAGATCGCGCGGGCCGTGTCCCGCTACTTCGCCGCCGTCGGCACCGACCCGATGCCGACGGCGCCGCCGCCCCCTCCGTAGGTCTGAGCACGGCCGGCGAAGCCCGGGGACGGACGGTCGTCCCCGGGCTTTCTGCTGCGCGTCACCCCAACTCGATTCGTTCCCCCTCGACTGCCACCGCCGCCGCGTACCCGGGTGCGGGGCACCAGTCGGCCACCGCCCACCCGCACCCGACCAACTGCGGGTGCCGCGCCGCCAGCACCGCCGCCGGACGGGCGGGATCGAGTTCCACGTCGAACGCGTCGAGGGCGTGCATCGTCGCCCCGGCCGCCTTGATGACCGCCTCCTTGCACACCCAGCCGCGGTAGAAGGCGTCCGGCCGCACGTCCGCGTCGAGGGCGTGGTATGCGGCCCGCTCGGCCTGGGAGAAGAACCGCTTCACGAGCCCGTCGGCGTCGGGGATGGTGCGGCGCTTCTCGGCGTCCACGCCGACGCGCACGGCCGCCACCGCCACGAGCGCCAGGCCGGGCGTGTGCGTCACATTGAAGTGAAGGCCGCCACCGTCGAGCATCGGCTTTCCGCCGGCCGAGACGGTGATGGGGACGTGCCCCGGGGCGACGCCGAGGTAGCCGCCGAGGAGCCGCCGCAGCGCCCCCCGCGCGAGGGTGAATTGATCGCGGACGGCCGCCGCGCGGTAACGAGCGGCGCGGGCGCGCTCGTCGTCGGTGAGGGCCGCGACGAGCACGTCGGCGGGGAGCGGCGGGCGGTCGAGATCGACCACCCAAACGTGGCACTCGTCCGCGGCGGGCGGGGTCGTGTCGGGGTCGGCGGGGCAGGGAAGGACGCGGACGCGCATACCGGCTCGCCGGACACCTGGGTTGTGGGACACGCTCACCCCACCGCCGCAGTATACTCACCCCGTCGATCCACCCGGAGGCCGTACCATGTCCCGCGCCGCCGTCGCCGTACTGCTGTTCTGCGTCGCCCCCGCGCTCGCCGACCCGCCGTCGCCGCCCGCGCCGGCGGACGACGCGGCGGTGCGGAAGGTGCTCGCAGACCAGGTGGTGGCGTGGAACAAGGGCAACCTCGACGGCTTCATGGCCGGCTACTGGAACGACGAGCGGATGACGTACATCTCGGGTGCGAAGTCCGTTCGCGGCTGGAAGGCGCTGCGGGACCGCTACCGGACGGCGTACCAGGGCGAGGGGAAGGAGATGGGGAAGTTGTCGTTCGCGGACCTGGACAGTGAGGCGGTCGGTACGGGGGCGATCCTCGTGCGCGGCCGGTGGGAGGTGACCGTGGGGAAGGAGGCCGTCGGCGGCTGGTTCACACTGCTGTTCCGCAAGCTGCCGGAGGGGTGGAAGGTCACGCACGACCACACCTCGAAATGACTCTCACGGGGCTTCGGTGATGACCGTCAGCCCCGGGATGTTAACGAAGTCGGCGGGGTTGTGGGTGACGAGTTCGAGGCTGTACGCAAGGGCGGTGGCCGCGATCCAGGCGTCGGCCACGTCGATCGGCTGAGATCGCCGGGCGAGCCGCACGTCCGCCCACAGCTCGCAGATTTCCTCGTCCGAATGGAGGAGGACCATCGGCGCGACGACCACTTCCATCTCGTCCCAGCGCCGCTGTCCTCACCCGGCCCGGACACCGCCGAACGTCAGTTCCGCGCGCGTTTGGAAGGAGATGGCGAGATCGTACCCGGTGATGTGGGGCAGGTAGCGGGCGAGGAGGCGGTGCCGCTTCATCATGTACGACACGATGTTCCTGTCGAGAATCCGGGCCGGCATCGATCACCCTCCCGGTCGCTGCCGGTCCTCACGGATCTGCGCCAGGAACTTGTCGAGTTCTTCGTCGGACTCCCACAACTCTTCCCCCGTCCCGACCAGGTTCTCGAACGTCGAGGTCGGCTTGGCCGGGAACGGTTTCGGGACTCGTCGGGTAATCCGCAGTGCCGCGACCTGTACTTCGAGCCCCGCGACCCGCGCGGCGAGTTCCGCCGGTGTCTCAACCACGCCCGTCAGGCTCCACGATACCCGGGGCGGCATCGACTGGAGAAGTTCGATTTGCCGTTCCAGCGCCTCGACGCGGTCGGTCAGTTCTTCGATCGTCGGTTCGGGCATCGTTCTTCCTCCTCGCACGTTGCAATTGTAGCACGGGTCACGCGTCACCCAGCAACTGCGGCACCGTCTCGCGGAGGCGGTCGATCTCCTGGTGCGTCTCGCCCAGGTACGCCAGCAGCCGCAGGTCGTCGCGGCTGACGGTGCCGCCGCCGAACACCCACGCCCGCACCCGGAACAGCTTGTACAGCTTCACCAGCTTGCGGTCCGAGACGAAAATCTTGTAGTCCCGCACCAGCGTCTTCACCAGCCGCTGGAACTCGCGGAACACGTCCGCCGGAAAGAACAGGTGGCGGTCGGTCTGCTCGTCGCCGCGGCCGTCGCCGGTGCGGCGGGCGAACAGGAGGGTCAGGTAGCGGTTCGCCTTCAGCAGGTCGTCGAGCGAGCAGTGCCCCTCGGCCCACGGCTTCTGGTTCAGCCCGCGGTACGCCTCGGCCCTAAGCCCGGCGTCGATCAGCTCGGTGAAGTGCTCGTCCTGCACCGACCGGCTCTGCACCTTCAGCACGAACCGGTCCTTCAGCGCCGCCAACTCGCCCTGCTCGGGGATCTCGTTCGTCGCCGCGAACAGCACCCGCAGCGGCACCGGCTCCGGCTTCCCCTCCTGGTAGAACTTCTTCTCGTTGACGATCGTCAGCAGGATGTTCAGGATGGCCGAGTTGCTCTTGAAGATCTCGTCGAGGAAGGCCAGCCGGGCGGTCGGCAGCTTCCCCTCCTTCTTGCGGATGTACCGGCCGGCGCGCAGCTCCTGGATGTCGATGGCCCCGATGATCTCGCTCGGCTCGGTGAACCGCGTCAGCATGTACTCGAAGTAGTCCTCCTCGGCGATGCCGAGGGCGTCCTTGAACTTCAGCACCAGGTCGCTCTTGGCGGTGCCGGGCGGGCCGACGAGCAGCAGCGGCTCCTGGGCCACGGCGGCGACGACCATGAGGTCGATGACCTCCTGCTTGTTCACGAAGAACCGGCCGAGCGACTCGCGGAACCGGTTGATCCGGGTGCGGAGGGCGTCGGCCTCGTCCTGGAGGTCGGCCAGGGAGAGGTCGTCCGGGGCGGGCTTGGCAGGCATCGGGTGCGGGTTCCGGGGGCGGGGGTGAAGGGTGAATTCTAGACCTTTCGGGCGCGGCGGGGAATCTCGGCCGGCGGCGCGGTAGAATCGGGGACACGTCGGACTAGGTGGCGCGATGGGCAACCGGATCATCCCCCTGACGGTTCTCGCGCTGCTGGCCGCGGCGGGCGGGTGGTTCGCGTTCGGCCCCGGCGCCCGTCGGACGGACCACCGCGCCGAGGCCGAGGCCGCCGCCGGCCGTCGCGATTTCGTCGCCGCGCGCGACCACCTCGCCCGCTACCTCGCTTCCGACTCCGCCGACCGGGACGCCCACCTCCTTGCCGCCCGCATTTCCCGCCGGCTCGACGGCGCGGCCACGGAGGAACACCTGGGCCGCTACGGCGAACTCGGCGGCGACCGCGAGGTGCTCGAACTCGAGCGCGCCCTGAGCCGGATCGAAGCCGGCGATCCGGCCGGCTCCGGCCGCGTGTTCGACTTCTGCATGAAGCACCCGGACCACCCCGCGGCGCCGTTCGCGCTGGAGTCGCTGACGATCGGGATGCGCAAGATCGGCCAGCCGGACCGGGCGCTGAGGTGTGCGAAGGAGTGGCTCCGCGTCGCCGCCACGCCCGCGGACCGGGCCGCGGCGCACGTCGGCCGCGGGCAGGCGCTGGCCATGAAGGGGCTCGGCGCGGAAGCCGCCGAGGAATACCGGCTGGCGCTCGCCGAGTCTCCGACCGACGTGGAGGCGCGGTTTCACCTCGCGGAGTTCCTGTCGCGGGACGAGCTGGTCGAGGCGCTGAAACTGTTCCGCGGGCTCGACGCCGAGCGACCCGAGCGACCCGAGGTGCGGCTCGGGATGGCGAGGTGTCAACGCCAGCTCGGCGACCACACCGCCGCGACCGCGATCATGACGCCGTTGCTCGCGGCGCGGCCGGACGACCCCGACGTGATGACCGAAGCCGGCACGCTGGCGCTTGACCGCGGCCGCGCGGACGAGGCCGAAGACTTGCTCCGCCGTGCGGTGTCGAAGGCGCCCGACCGTCGCACTCCCAACGTGCAACTCCTGCGCTGCCTCCAGGAGCGCGGCAAGACGACCGAGGCCGACGCCCAGCGCGCCCGGGTGAAGCAGATCGATGACGAACTCGAACGGCGCATCGCCGCCATGTCGGTGAAGCCGTGAACCGCCGCGTTCTCATTCCAGCCGCCGTGCTGGCTGCGATCGCCGCCGCGGGCGTGTGGTGGTTCACCCGCCCCGCGCCGACGGTGAACCCCGACCCGCCCCCGGTCCGGGCCGACGACGACGGACCGCCGGTGTTCGAAGACGTGACCGCCGACAGTGGCGTGTCGTTCACCTACCGCAACGGCGAGGAGAGCGACCGCTACACCATTCTCGAATCGCTCGGCGGCGGCGTCGCGGTGCTCGACTACGACCGCGACGGCCGACTCGACCTGTTCTTCACCGGCGGCGGCGTGATCGACGCGACCACGCCTGTGACGGTCCGCGGGCTCCCCGGCCGGCTCTACCGCAACCTCGGCGGCTGGAAGTTCGCCGACGTGACGGCCGCGGCCGGCCTCGCGGGGGCGCCGTTCTACTCGCACGGGGCGTTCGCCGCGGACTACGACCGCGACGGGTTTACCGACCTGTTCGTCACCGGGTTCGGCGGCGTCGCCCTGTACCATAACGAGCCGAGCCCGACCGGCGGCCGGTGGTTCGTCGAGCGGGCCGCGGCCGCGGGTCTGACCGACAACCGATGGGCGACCGCCGCCGCGTGGGCCGACCTCGACGCGGACGGGTTCCCCGACCTGTACGTCTGCCACTACCTCGACTGGTCGCCGGCCAACGACCCGGTCTGCACGGGCAACGGCGTGCCGCGCGACGTGTGTCCGCCGCAGCGATTCAAGGCGCTGCCGCACCGCCTCTACCGGAACAACAAGAACGGCACCTTCACCGACGTGACCTCCACGGCAGGGCTCCGCGCCGACGGCAAGGGGCTCGGCGTCGTCGTCCTCGACCTCGACGGCGACGGCAAGCCGGACGTTTACGTCGCCAACGACGCCGGCGACAACTTCCTGTACCTCAACCGCGGCGGGATGCGGTTCGAGGAGCGCGGCTTCTCGGCCGGCGTCGCGGTGGACGAGCACGGCCTGTTCAACGGCAGCATGGGCGTGGACGCCGCCGACTACGACGGCTCCGGCCGGCCGTCGCTGCTGGTGGCGAACTACCAGGGCGAGTTCCACGCCCTGTACCGCAACCTCGGCGGCGGCCGCTTCCGCTACCACACCGCCCCCGCCGGCCTCGGCCGACTCGGGCAGAAGTTCGTCGGCTTCGGCACCGCGCTCTTCGACTTCGACCGCGACGGCTGGGAAGACGTGGCGATCGCCAACGGGCACGTCCTGCGGCACCCAGTCGGGTCCACGTTCAAACAGCGGCCGGTGCTGTTGCGGAACGAGGAGCACGACGGACGGCGGCAGTTCCGTGAGCTCCCGGGGAAGGGCGGGGCGTACTTCCGGGCCGACCGCATGGGTCGCGGCCTGGCCGTAGCCGACCTCGACGACGACGGCCGGCTCGACCTCGTGGTCAGCCACTCGAACGAGCCGGTGACGCTGCTGCGGAACGTGGCCGCGCCGGAGCGGAAGTGGATCGGCGTGGAGGTGGCCGCGCGCGACGGCCGCGACCGTGCGGGCACTGTGATTTCCGTGACATCCGACGGTCGAAAGCTGACCCGGTACGTGAAGGGCGGCGGCAGTTACTTGTCCACGTCGGACGCGCGCGTGGTGTTCGGGCTGGGGTCGGCCGACGCCCCTGTCGAGGTAGCGGTGACGTGGCCGGGCGGACCGACTCACCACTACGCGAACCTGGCGCCCGGGCGGTACTGGCTGCTCACCGAGCCCGACCCGGTGAAAAAATGAAATTGAACTGAGCGTCGGTCGTTATTTCCTTGACCCGGTCGGTGCTGACGAAGTAGACTCCTAGACAAGGCTGTTTTTCCGCTCTCTCTGAGATCCGTCGGTCGACTGGCGGCAATCCCTGTCGCAGGGCTTTTTACCTACGTCCTGTCCCCTGTCCCCGAGGTGCCGGATGCGTCCTCCTCTTCACCGTCGGCGCGCGTTCACGCTGATCGAGCTGCTGGTCGTGATCGCGATCATCGCCATCCTCATCGGGCTCCTGCTGCCCGCGGTCCAGAAGGTCCGCGAGGCCGCCGCCCGGGCCAAGTGCCAGAACAACCTGAAGCAGATCGGCCTGGCGGTCCACAACTACCACGACACGGTCGGCTTCCTCCCCCCGGCGACGGACCAGGACCAGCAGCCGTTCGGCCCGGCCGCCTCGAACTGGGGCAAGTCGTGGATGATCCACATCCTCCCGCACATGGAGCAGGGCGCCCTCTACAGCCAGCTCGTGATCGGCGGCGGCACCGGCTTCGGTAACGCCGCCAACGGGGCCCGGTACACCAACGTGCAGATCTCGAACTACCGCTGCCCGTCGTCGCCCCTCCCCGAGACGACCACCAACGGCGTGCCCGGCAGCGGCGTCCTGATGCTCCCCAGCTACGTCGCGATCTCGGGCGCCGCGCCCGCCGCTTTCGCCGGGACGACTCCGGCGTTCAACGAGACCCGGTTCGCGAACCCGAGCGCGGCTGCAGGGTGCTGCTCGGGCGGCATCATCTCCCGCGGCGGCGCGATGGTCATGAACACCAGGCAGAACTTCGGGGCTCTGACCGACGGCACCGCGAACACGATCCTGATCAGCGAGCAGGCGAACTTCCTCATGACGGCCAACGGTACCCGGCAGGCCTGGAACGCGGCCGGTCCGCACGGCTGGACGATCGGCTGGGGCAACTCGAGCAACAACTTCACCGGCGGCACGACGATTAGCGACGCCCGCACGTTCAACACGACCACGATCCGCTACACGATCAACGCCACGGGGCCGGCCGCCGGCACCCTGTGGCCGGACGCCCCGGGGAACTGCGGCTCGTTCGGCGTGTGCAACAACACCGGGTCGAACATCCCGCTGAACTCGGCCCACACCGGCGGGGTGAACATCCTCCGCGGTGACGGCACGATCGGCTTCATGCGCGACTCGACGCCGCTCAACATCCTCGCCGCGGGGGCCACGCGCGACGACGGGCTCGTGCTGTCCATCCACAACTAGTAACCGGTTCCCCACGACCGCGACGAGCCCGGCCCGGTGCGGCCGGGCTCGTTCGTTTACCGGCCCTTCGCCACCGCCGTCCGCGCTTCGTTCCCGTCGATCGTGATCGGCCCCGCCGCGGCCGCGCCGGCGGGGTACGCCGGCGCCCCGGCCCGGCTGTACGCTTCGACGCGCCGGTGCGCCAGGAGGGCGTGCCCCGAGCGGCGGGCGCGGTCGGCGCGGACGGCACCAACGTCCACCGGGCCGATGACGATCTTCTCGCCGGGGCCGGGGTCGGCCTGGGCCAGGACGCGGCCGTCGTGATCGACGATCATGCTTCCGCCCGGCCACGAGAACGGCGGGTAGTCCCGCGCCCCCTGGTTGGCCGCGACCACGCAGGCGACGTTCTCGAGCGCCCGGCAGCGGTTCACGACCGTCCACCAGTCCATCGGCGCGGTCGCGCCCCACGGGTCCATGTAGGCGCTGACGCGGACCAGCACCTCGGCCCCGCGCAGCGCCAGCTCGCGGATCGCCTCAGGGAAAAGCCAGTCGTAGCAGATGGCGCAGCCGATGCGGCCGATCTCTGTGTCGGCGACGGGGAACGGGTCTTCGGCGTAGCCGGGGATGTCGTGCGGGCTGGCGTGGACCTCCCACGGCAGCCACGGGTGAACCTTGCGGTACTTCAGCAGCAGCCCGTCGGGGCCGATCAGGGCCGTCGTGTTGAACACGCACCCGGGGTACTTCGTATCCACTTCCAGGAACGTGCCCGTCTGGACGTAGACGCCGTGCTGCCGGGCCTTGCGGTGGTAGCGGTCGGTGTGCTCGTTCGGGACCGGCACGGCGAGGGTGTCCGCCAGCTCCTCGACGGTCGGGTACACCGGCGCGGCGTGGGCGAACTCGGGAAACACGACGAGCCGCACGTCGCCGAACGGCCGGTAGCCGAGGACGGCGTTGTCGATCATGCCGAGCATGTGGTCGACGCGCGACGCGATCTCGGCGCGCGTCTTCGGGTTCGGGAAGTCGGTCTGGCACGCGGCGGCGAGGTAGCGCGGCATCGGAGTTCCCGGAGCGGGTCGGGTCGGCTAGAGTGTCAGGATACGGCAGCGAACAGGGTCCCTCTCCACGGGTCGCCGCGATGGACTCGTCATCCCACGTCCCGGCCCCGGTGGTCGTCCGCCGGGCGGCGAAGCCGGCGGCGCCGTACGTCCACGCCATCGGCCCGCGGCTGCGCGCGTTGCTGCTGGTGACGTTCGCGGTGTTCGCCGTTCTGGCCGCGACCGGCGTCTACCTGTCGGCCGTCACGCTGTTGAACTGGGCGCGGTCGCCGAACAGCTACACGACGGCGTTCAGCCTGTGGGTGTTCCTCGGCCACACCGCACTCGGCGTCGTGGGGACGGTGCCGTTCCTGGTGTTCGGGCTCGTCCACTGGAAGACCGCGCACGACCGCCCGAACCGCGTCGCCGTCCGGCTCGGCGTGCTGCTGTTCCTCGCCGGGCTGCTCATCTGCGCCACCGGCTTCGCACTCGTGCAACTCGACGGCCTGCCGCAGTTGCCGACCGGCACGGTCGCGCGGGGGGCGATGTACTGGGCGCACATTCTGGTGCCGCTCGCGGCGGTGTGGCTGTACGTGAAGCACCGCCAGGCCGGCCCGCCGATCAAGTGGCGCCTCGCTTACGGTTGGGGCTTCGGCGTCGGGGCGTTCACGCTGGCGATGGTGGTGATGCACTCGCAGGACCCGCAGCGCTGGTTCCGCGAGGGGCCGAAGGAAGGCGCCCTGTACTTCGAGCCCGCCGCCACCCGCACGGCCGACGGTAAGTTCGTGTCGGCCGACGTGCTGATGATGGACGAGTACTGCAAGAAGTGCCACGCCGACGTGGCGAACGACCACTTCCACTCGGCGCACAAGTTCAGCTCGTTCAACAACCCCGCGTACCTGTTCAGCGTGCGCGAGACGCGCAAGGTGAGCGCCGAGCGCGACGGCAGCGTGAGGGCGTCGCGCTGGTGCGCCGGCTGCCACGACCCGGTGCCGTTCCTGAGCGGGGCGTTCGACGACCCGAACTTCGACGACGTGAACCACGCCACGGCGCACGCCGGCATCACCTGCACGGTGTGCCACGCGGTGACGCACGTTCACGGCACCGTCGGCAACGGCGGGTACACCCTGGAGGAGCCGCCGCACTACCCGTTCGCCCGCAGCGACAACGCGCTGTTGCAGTGGGTCAACAACCAGATGGTGAAGGCGCAGCCGGACTTCCACAAGAAGACGTTCCTGAAGCCGTTCCACAAGACGGCCGAGTTCTGCGCCGCGTGCCACAAGGTGAGCCTGCCGGCCGAGCTGAACCACTACAAGGAGTTCCTCCGCGGCCAGAACCACTACGACACGTACCTCCTCAGCGGCGTGTCGGGCCACGGGGCGCGGGCGTTCTACTACCCGCCGCAGGCCAAGGAGAACTGCGCCGCCTGCCACATGCCGCTGCAACCGAGCACGGACTTCGGCGCCCGCGACTTCGACGGCTCGGGCAAGCGCACGGTCCACAACCACCGCTTCCCCGGCTCGAACACTGGGCTTTTCAAGCTGCTCCAGCTCGACGAGCGGTACAAGGCCCAAGGCGAGGAGTTCCAGAAGACGATCGACCTGCACGCGAACTACCTCCGCGGCACCGCGGCCGACGGCTCCGACCGCAAAGTGCGCATCGACCTGTTCGGCTTGAAGCCGGGCGCCGGGCTCGACGGCGAAGTGAAGCAACTACGGCCCGAGCTGCCGACGCTGGAGCCGGGCAAGGAGTACGTGGTGGAAGTGGTGGTGAGGACGCTCGGCCTCGGCCACCCGCTGACGCAGGGGACGGCCGACTCGAACGAGCTGTGGGTGGACTTCCGGGCGGCGGCCGGCGGGGTCGAGTTCGCGCGGAACGGGGCGCTGGCCCGGCCGGACGAGACGGGCGAGGTGGACCGCTGGTCGCACTTCCTGAACGTGCTGATGCTCGACCGCAACGGCAACCGCATCAACCGCCGCAACCCGCAGGACATCTTTACGCCGCTGTACGACAAGCAGATCGGCCCCGGCGCCGCGGCCGTCGTCCACTACCGGCTGAGCGTGCCCGCGAACGTGATTGGGCCGGTCGAGCTCACCGCGCGCGTCCGCTACCGCAAGTTCGACCACGAGTACATGACGCTTGTCCACGGCGGGAAGGAGCCGCCGAAACTGCCGATCGTGGACATGTGCGAGGACGCCGTGACGCTGCCAGTCGCCGGCGTCGCCCCGACGGTGGCGGCACAGCAGTCGCCGGTGAAGCCGGCGTGGCAGCGATGGAACGACTACGGCATCGGCTGCCTGCTCGAGGGCGGTGCGAAGCGCGGCAACCTGCGGCAGGCCGAGGCGGCGTTCAAGAGGCTCATCGACCTCGGCGACAAGGACGGGACCGGCCACGGGCACCTGAACCTGGCACGCGTGCTGATCGAGGAGGGCCGGCTGACCGAAGCCGCCGCCGCTCTGGACGCGTCCGGGAAGTGCGACCCGCCGGCCCCGACGTGGAGCCGGGCGTGGTTCACGTCCGTTGTGAACAGCGAGACGGCCACCCGACAGGAACACCTGGACGGCGTAATCGAGACGCTGCAGGGTCTGCTCGACCCGGACGCCCAGCCGCGGCCGCGCGGGTTCGACTTCACCCGCGACTACGTGGTCTGGAACGCCCTCGCCAACCGCCTGTTCAAGCGGCGGGCGTACGAGATGCCCGGGTCCGGCGAGTACCGCAACTACGTGCTGCGGGCCGTCGCCGCCGGCAACCGCGTACTCGCCGAGGACGCCGAGGACGTGACCGCCCACGACCTCCTCGCACTGGCCTACGCCGACATCGGCACGGCGCTGCCGCCGGCCGCACCCGGCGGCGACGTGTCGGCACTCGCCGCGGAAGCCGCGAACATCCGCACCGACAAAACGCGCCGCGTGCAGGCGTGTGCGGACCTGGCCGCGGCCGTGCCCGCGCTGCCGATGCCGAAACTCGCCACCATCCGCGAGGCGCTCGGCAAGCTGCGGCCGGCATTCGACGCCGAACCGGACGCGGACGCGAAGGCCGCGCTGGCCGCGGTGCTGGCGGTCCTGCACCGCGAGTTGCACGGCATCTTCAAGCCCGACGAGGTGGCCCGCTCCACCGCGGCCCGGCTCTACCGCGAGCGGAACCCGGCCGGCAACTACGCCGCCCGCGACCGCGTCATCTATCCGACGACCGCCGCCCACCGCGACTCGATCCTCCGCACCGGCGAACTTCCGCCGGCCCGCTGACCACCGCGAGCCCCCATGCGTTCTCCCCGCGTCCTGGCTCTCGTCGCCGTCGCCGCCCTCGTCGCCGGGGGAATCGGCTACGGCGTTTACCGCTACCTCACCCCGCCGGCCGGATCGGCGACGAACATCGAGCCGCCGGCGGCCCGGCCGCCGAAGCCTGCCGTCGCGGTGCCGGAAAACCGCTTCGTGGACGTGACCGAGGCGTCCGGCGTGCGCTTCACCCACGTCAACGGCGCGACGCCGATGAAGCTGCTTCCCGAAACGATGGGCGGCGGCGTCGCCGTGATCGACTACGACGGCGACGGTAAGCCCGACCTGTTCTTCCCGAACGGCCGCGCGTGGCACGGCCACGGCAATCCCGCGGCGCTCGTGTCGATGCCGACGCCGAAGCTGTACCGCAACGTCGGCGGCCTGAAGTTCGAGGACGCCACCGAGTCCGCGGGGTTCGGTCGGGAGCGGATGTACGGCATGGGCGTGGCAGTCGGCGACTACGACAACGACGGCCGGCCGGACCTGTTCGTGTCCTGCGTCGGCAAGCACCAACTGTACCGCAATATGGACGGCAAGCGGTTCGAGAACGCCACTGCGATCGCCGGCGTGGGAGGGGCGACCGACCTGCCGGAGGTCGGCAAGGACGATTTCGACGCGTGGAAAGCGCCGATCCCGTTCGGCTCGTCGGCGACGTTCGTGGACTACGACGGCGACGGCAAACTTGACCTGTTCGTGTGCCACTACGTGACGTGGTCGCCGGCGATCGACCGCGGCATCAACAGCACGCTGACCGGCGCCGGGCGGACGTACCAGCAGCCGCAGCAGATGGACGGCGCCCAGTGCAGCCTCTACCGCAACCTCGGCAGCGGCAAGTTCGCGGACGTGTCCGCGGCCGCGGGCGTCCAAGTCAGCGAGCGCGAGGGGACGGCCGCGGACTCGCGGCAGCGGGCCGTCGGCAAGGCGCTCGGCGTCATCCTCTGCGACCCGGACGGCGACGGCTGGCCCGACCTGATCGTCGCCAACGACACGGTGCGGAACTTCTTCTTCCACAACCGCCCCGGCCCGAACGGCGGTCGCGTCTACGTCGAGGACGGCCACCGGCTCGGAGCCGCCTACGCGGAGAACGGCGCGGCCCGCGGCGGGATGGGCATCGACTGGGCCGAGTTCGCCCCCGGCCGGCTCGGCTGCGTGATCGCCAACTTCGCCAACGAGCCCGTCACGCTGCTGGAACGCAACCGCGACCGGCTCGGCTTCTCCGACACGACCACCACCCTCGGCCTGCTCGGCCCGAGCCGGCCGCCGCTGAAGTTCGGCTGCTTCTTCCTCGACTACGACAACGACGCCCGACTCGACCTGTTCGTCTGCAACGGACACATCGAGCCGGACATCTCGAAGATTCAGGCCAAGCAGCAGTACGCGCAGCCGCCGCTGCTGTTCTGGAACACCGGCGACCCGGCCTGCTACTTCGAGCCCGTTCCGGAGTCGTCCGCGGGGCCGGACTTCATGCACCCGATGGTCGGCCGCGGCGCCGCGTTCGCGGACCTGGACGGCGACGGCGACCTGGACCTGGTGCTGGTCGCCAACGGCGGCCCGGCCCGTGTACTGCGGAACGACGCCCCGGCCGCGAACCGGTGGGTGCGGCTCGACCTCCGCGGCGACGGTGCCACGGCCAACCGCATGGGGATCGGCGCCGAACTGACGATCGAGGCCGGCGGGAAGACGTTCGTGCGCCACGTCGCCGGCGGCCGCGGCTACCTGAGCCAATCGGAGGGCGTGCTGACGGTCGGCCTCGGGACGGCGGACAAGATCGACAAGCTGACGGTGCGCTGGCCGGGGAAGGACGCCGGCTCCCGCAGCTGGACGAACCTGCCGGCCGGCCGCACGCATATCCTGATGCAGACCGATCCGAAGCCGTAGCCCGGGGTCCGTCATGTCGTCCGCCGCCCCGTCACCACCGGCCCGCCGCCGGCGGCCGCTTCTCCTCGGCGTCATCGCCCTCGTCGTGGTCGTGGTCGGAGTGTATCTCTTCTGGCCGCGGCCCGTCGATCCGCCTCCCGGCGAGCCACCCGTGGTCGATTTCGAGGCGGCGGTCGCGGCGAGCACCCGCGGCGTCGGCTGGATGGAGCACTTCGAGTTCGACAAGGCGGAAACCGAGTTCGACGGAGCCCGCCGGCACGCCCCGGACTGGCCGACCGCGAAGGTCAACCTCGGCATTTCGCTGTTCAACCAGGACCAGTCGAAGAACCCTGGAAAGATCGACCGGGCGAAGGCGCTCTTCCGCGAGGTGTTGGCCGCGGACCCCGCGAACAAGCACGCCCACTACTGCCTGGGCATCATCACCTACGAGGCAGGCGACCTCGGCACCGCTTACAAGCACTTTGCCGAAGTGAATAAGCTCGATCCGGCCGACGGCTTCACCTGGTATCGCGTCGGGATGACGCACCCGGACGGGACGCGCTCGGACGCCGCGAAGAAGTGCTTCGAGGAGGCGCTGAAGCGGAACCCGTACCTGACCGCGGCCCGCTACAACCTGTCGCAAATCCTGTTCACCACCGACGACGCCGCGGCGAAGAAGATGCTGGCCGAGAACGACGCCCTCCGCGCCGCGACCTGGGAAACCGAGATCGCCACGAAGTATAGCGTGATGGGGAAGTACGCCGACGTGATCGGCCGCGACCCGCGGTCGGACCCGCACCAGAAGGTCGGCCCGCTCCCCACGTTCGACGAGCCGGTCAACCTCGCCGCGCCCGCCGGCGCGAAGTGGGCGGGTGACGGCCCGCTGTCACTGTTCGACTTTAACGGCGACGGCCGGCCGGACGTGTTCCTCGGCCGGGCCGCGACCGACGGCGGCGACGCGCGAAACGTTCTCCTGCGGAACACCGCCGGCGCCACCTACGCAGAAACGAAGCTGCCCGGCACGCTCGGCCACGCCGGGTTCCCCGTCCCCGGCGACTTCGACAACGACGGCTCCCCGGACCTGGCACTAGTCGCCCCGAATCACATCCAGTTGCTCCGGAACGTCGGGAACGAGGCTTTCGTCGACGTGACCGCGGTGGCCGGACTCGGCCCGGTGGCCGGGAACGTCACGTCCGCCCAGTGGCTCGACATCGACCAGGACGGCGACCTCGATCTCGTCCTCGCGGGCGGCGGGGTGGTCGTGTACGAAAACATCGGCGAGGCCGCGCCCGGTGCCGCGGGGCTGACGCCGAAGTTCCGCCGCCTGGAGGACCGCCTCCCGCCCACGCCCGCAACCCACGTAGTCGCCGCCGACCTCGACGGCGACGGGGACATCGACCTGCTGGCGCTCGCCGACGGTGCCGCGCCGGTGCCGATCCTCAACGACCGCCTCTTGCGCTTCCACGCGGGGCGGCCGCTGCCGAACGTGCCGGCCGCGAGGTGGCGCGGCGGCGTCATCCTCGACGCCAACCGCGACGAGCGCGCCGACCTGGTGCTGCTGCGGCAGGGCGAAGCGCCGGTCGTGCTCCTCTCGAAGGATGACGGCTTTAAACCCGCCGCGACGAACAGCCCGCCGCTGACTCAGTGCGTCGCAACGGACCTCGACCTCGACGGCTGGCCGGACGTCGTCGGCCTCGACGAGCGCGGCCGGCCGACGCTCCTCCACAACACCGGCAACGACCGCCTCGAAGTCGTCCCGGACGTGTTCGGTGTCGTCGATCAGCGTCCCGCCCCCTGCCACGCGCTCGCCGTCGCCGACCTCGACGGGGACGGCAACCTCGACCTCCTGTTGGTGACCGCCGACGGGCCGCGCGTCCGCCGCAGTCGCGGAAACGGGAACCGCGGCGTGTTCGTCTCGCCCACCGGCGCCCGCGACAAGGGGAGCGACCGCCGAGTGAACGCCGACGGCATCGGCGCCTGGGTCGCGGCGCAGCACGGCTCGTTTTTCAGCAGCGCGTTCCGGCTGTCCGCCGAGTCGGGGCCGGGGCGGTCGCTGCTGCCGACGGTGCTCGGCCTCGGCCGCGCCGACCGGGCCGACGTGATTCGCGTCCGCTGGCCGGACGCCGTGGTGCAGGCCGAGATCGGCATCGCGGCCGGCCCGTTCCGCCTCGTCGAAACGAACCGCAAGGGCACGTCCTGCCCGGTGCTCATGACGTGGGGCGGCGAGCGGTTCGTGTTCGTCACCGACTTCCTCGGCGGCGGGGCGCTCGGCGAGTCCGGGCCGGACGGCGCCGTCCGCCCGCCGCGGCCGGAGGAGTCGGTGAAGATCGAAGCGCACCAGCTCCGGGCGAAGGACGGCAAGTTCGTCCTGAAGATCGCGGAGCCGATGGATGAGGTGCTGTACCTCGACCGCCTCCGCCTCGACGTGGTGGACCATCCGACGGGCGTGGTCGTGCTGCCGGACGAACGATTCGTCCTCGCACCGCCGTTCCCGAGCCAGGAACTACTGGCTTTCCCGACGCGCCACGAGCCGAAGGCCGCGACGGACGACGCCGGGCGCGACGTGCTGCCGCGGCTCCGCGCGCGTGACGGGAAGTCGGTAAACACCTTCGGCGTCCGCTCCTGGCTCGGCTACGCCGCGGACCACGCCCTCACCCTCGACTTCGGGGCGGTGCCGGCGGCACCCGGGCAGCGCTGGTTCCTGGTGCTCGCCGGCTGGACCGAGTACCCGTACCCGGAGTCGATGTACGCCGCGGGGCGGGCCGGCGTGGCGCTGGTGCCGCCGGTGCTGGAACGGCTCGCGGCGGACGGCCGCACCTGGGAGCCGGTCTGCGACCTCGGGTTCCCGGCCGGCCTCACCCGCGTGATGACCCGCGAATTGCCCGGGTTCGTGCCGTCGGGGAAGACCGTCCTCCGCGTCCGCACCAACATGCAGGTCTACTGGGACCACGTCTTCCTCGCACCGGCTGCGGACCTGGCGGCCACCGCGCGCGTTCACCCGCTCGACCCGTCGGCCGCGTCGCTCGCCGTTCGCGGGTTCGTGCGCGAGGTCACGCCGTTCCCCGGCGGTCCGCTCGGCTACGACGACGCGCACACCGAGCCGGTCGCCGTCACCCGCTGGAAAGGGAACCTGACCCGCCTCGGCGACGTGACCGACCTGCTGACCGCGGCCGACGACCGATTCGTGCTGTGCGGCCCCGGCGACGAGATCACCGTCCGCTTCGACGCGACGCGGTTGCCGCCGCTGCCGGCGGGGTGGGAGCGGTCGTTCGTGCTGCGGACGTGGGGCTACTGCAAGGACACCTCGACCACGACCGTGAGCGGCGGCCGCGTCGGGCCGCTGCCGTTCCGGGCGATGCCGAACTACCCCGACTTTGGCGGCGTGCCGCCGCCCGCCACCGACGCCGCACGCTGGCACACCCGCCCGGCCGGCGGCCGCTAGTCGGCCCCGTATGCTATCCCCGCGGCCCCGCCCTTCATCCCGGCGGGCCGGTCGCGCGGCACAGGGGAGACGGCATGCAGGCGGCGGCCCAGAAGGCACTCGGCTCCGACATCCGACTCCTCGGCGACCTACTCGGTCATGCCATCCGCCGCCTCGCCGGCGAGGAGGCGTTTCGGCTCGAAGAGGAAGTCCGCGCCGCCACGAAGGAACTGCGTGTCAACCCGTCGGTGGACGAAGCCCGCCGGCTCCGCGACCGTCTCGCGCGACTCGACCTCCCCGCCCTCCGCGGGCTCATCCGCGCCTTCAGCGTCTTCTTCGACCTCATCAACCTGGCCGAGCAGCAGGCCCGCGTGCGGGCGCTGCGGACGCGCGGCGAACGACCCGGTAGCGAAACCGCCGAGGCCGCGCTGCGGCTCATCCGCGACCGCGGCACCGGTGTCGACGAACTGTCGGCCCACCTCGCGCGGGCGCTCGTAGTACCCGTGTTCACCGCCCACCCCAGCGAGGCGCGGCGGCGCACCGTTCTCGAAAAGCTCGCCGCGCTCGCCGGGCACCTCGACCGGCTCGAACTCGGTGTGCCGTCCGTCGCCGGGCAGGCCGACACCCTCCGCGCCGTCGCCGAGGAGGTCGAGTCGTACTGGCTCACCGACACCGTCCGCGCCGCCCGCCCGACGGTGCTCGACGAGGTGAAACAGGTGCTCGGGCTGGTCGAGACGCGTCTGCTGGACGCGCTGCCGCGCGTCTACCGGCGCGTCGAGGCGGCGCTGAACCGCGTCTACCCCGGCACCGACCGGCCCGTGCCGGCGTTCCTCCGCTTCGGGTCGTGGATCGGCGGCGACCGCGACGGCCACCCGAACGTCACCCACGCCGTTACTACCGACGCCGTGCGGCTCGGGCAGGAAACGATTCTCCGGCACTACCTCGCCCGCACCGACGAACTCGGCCGGCGGCTCAGCCATTCCGATCGGTTCGCCGCGGTCGGCACGGAACTGCGGGCGTCGATCGCCGCCGACCGCGCGTTGCTCGGGGACGCGACGCCCGACCGCGACCACGAGCCGTACCGGGCCAAGTGCGTCCTCGTCGCCGAAAAGCTACGGAGGACGCTGAACTACGTCCGCACCCACGTCCCGAACTGGGCCGCGGAGTTCACCCCGCCGGCGGGCGTGTACATCGGCCGCGAAGCGCTGCTCGCCGACCTTCGCGTCATCCAGACCGATCTGCGCCAGTCCGGCGCGACGGGAGCGGCCGACGGCGCGGTGAAGGACTTCGTCCGCCTCGTCGAGGTGTTCGGCGTTCACCTGCTGACGCTCGACCTGCGCCAGCACAGCGGCCGGCACGAGCAGGCGGTTGACGAGACGTTCCGCGCCGCCGGCGTCTGTCCGAACTACCTGGGCCTCACGCCGGACGAGCGGTTCGACGTGCTCGCCGCGGAGTTGGCCGGCACCCGGCCGCTGGTTCCGGCCCGGCTGGCGTTCTCCGCCGACGTGAACGAGGTGATCCAGACGTTCCGCACGATGGCCGCGGTGCTGGAACAGCAGTCGCCGGACGCGCTCGGGACCTACATCATCAGCTCGACCACGACGCCGGCGCACCTCCTCGAAGTGTTGCTGCTGGCGCGCGAGGCGGGGCTGTACCGCCCGACCGAGGGCGTGAGCCGCATTGACATCGTGCCGTTGTTCGAGGCACTCGAGCCGCTCCAGACGGCGAAGGCGATCCTGGCGCGGCTGTTCGCCCTCCCGGCGTACCGCCGGCAACTCGACCTCCGCGGCCGTCTCCAGGAGGTGATGATCGGCTACTCCGACAGCAACAAGGAGAGCGGCTTCCTCCAGTCGGCGTGGGCGTTGTACCGGGCGCAGGAAGACATCACCGAGCTCGGCCGCGCGGAGGGCGTCGCGGTGCAGTTCTTCCACGGCCGCGGCGGAGCGGTGGGCCGCGGCGGCGGGCCGGCCAACCGCGCCGTCCTGGCCCAGCCGCCGGGGACGGTGGGCGGACGGCTCCGCGTGACCGAGCAGGGCGAGATGATCGCCGACCGCTACGGCCACCCGGCGATCGCGGAGCGGCACCTCGAACAGGTCGTGAACGCGGTGCTGCGGACGAGCTTCCCCGACGACGCGGCGCGGCCCGAGCCGGCGTGGCTGGACGCGCTCGACGGCCTCGCCGCCGCGGCCCGCCAGCACTACCGGGCGTTCGTATACGACGACCCAGAGTTCCTCCCGTATTTCGAGCAGGCGACGTGCGTCGGCGAGATCGCCGAACTGAAGATCGGGTCGCGCCCGGCCCGCCGCAGCGCCACGCGGTCGATCGAGCAACTGAGGGCGATCCCGTGGGTGTTCAGCTGGATGCAGAGCCGGCACACGCTCCCCGGGTGGTTCGGCCTCGGCTCGGCGGTGAACGAATTCCTCGCCGCCCGGCCCGACGGGCTCGACATGCTCCGCGACATGTACCGCCGCTGGCCGTTCTGGACGACGCTCGTCGACAACGCCCAGATGATCCTGGCGAAGGCCGACCTCGTCATCGCCCGGCTCTACGCGGACCTCGTGGACGACCAGGCGCTCGCCGGCCGGGTGTACGGCCGGATCGAGGCCGAGTACCGCGCGACCGCGGACGCGGTCTGCCGCATCGCGGAGCAGGGGAGCCTACTGGAGCGGAGTCCGATCCTGAGAACGTCGATCGAGCGGCGGAATCCCTACGTCGATCCCCTCAGCTTCATTCAGTTGGAGTTGCTGAAGCGGCTGCGGGCGGGGGAGGGTCCGCGGGAGGAGTTGGTGACCGCGGTGCTGGAGAGCATCAACGGCGTGGCGAGCGGGCTGAAGAACACGGGGTAACGAAGAAAGCCCGGGGGCGGGTGCCCCCGGGCCTCGTTCGCGGTGACCGCACCGTTACTTGGTCGGCTCGACCTTGGCGGCGTTGATGAGCTTCTTGCCGTCCTTCTCGCTGACGACCCCGGTGACCTTGACGGCCAGGTCGCTGCCGGCCGGGCAGACCTTCCCGTGGTGCGCCTTGAAGTCCTTCTCGGT
>Ga0105046_10000600_pt1 | contig 51080 bp, 42 predicted proteins | sample MAT03_FD_78385 | JGI IMG/M metagenome (GOLD analysis project Ga0105046, IMG submission 78385) | Freshwater microbial communities from Lake Fryxell liftoff mats and glacier meltwater in Antarctica - MAT-03 (megahit assembly) | ecosystem: Environmental > Aquatic > Freshwater > Ice > Liftoff... | reverse complement strand
GACACCGCTTCGCCCCACGCCGGTGACACCGCTTCGTGTGGTCACGACGAAGGCCGCGTCTTCGGCCGCCGACCGCGATGCAGCCGAGCCCGACACCTCGCCACTGGCAATGATCGGCTTCGACTTCGAGCTCGCGGATGACCCTCGTAAGGCACCAGCGCCGCCGATTCCAACCCCGCCGTTTTCACCGTTGGGATTCGCCGTGGAGTACGGTACACCGGAAGAGCCAATCATTCCGAACTTCGATACGCTGGAACCGGGACCGCTGCTCGCCCCATCGATGCCGACGCGGCTGCGCGGGACAAAGCGCGACCAACGCACGCCGATTACGCTCTCGACGCCCACCAAGGGCAATCACGTGGTGGTTCCGTCAATCGGTGTGCGGACGGCCGCTATAGGTCAGACGCCGCTGCCGACTCAGCATGGCGACTCCCCGTTGGAGAAGCCTGCGGAGGTCACTGTCGACGCCCGCGGAAAAGCACGCAGCGGTCGCGCGGTCGCTCCTCGCAGCTCGCAAGGACTCGTGCTCGCGGCGGCGATCACCGCCGCCGTTGCCGCGGCAGCATACATCTGGCTCGTCCTTCTGCCACACGGCTAAGTCGCACGCGCTACTTGCGCATATTGCTGCGTGTCGATGCCAAGGTGACCGCCACTCCGTCCGACGATCGTCGCGCGATCGCCGACCAACACGCGGATCCTGTTCCGTCGCATGCTTCCCGCCAGCGTGGACAGTACATTGTGTCTACTCGGCACCAACACACGAAACGTGGCATTCGGCAACACGTCGCTGATTGTCCCCTCTCTCCCGATCGAGTCCTGCTTGCTTATGAATGCGACGCTCGCGTGCTCACGTGCTCTCCGGCCGCGCGTGTCGCGTCCGCCCACTGCGGGAATGTGTTATGTCTGAGCGGCTGGATGGCCAGTCTGTGCTCCTGGTTGGTCCAGGGTGGCTTGGCGCGCCAACGGCTCAGGCGCTCACCTCCTTCGGTGCCCGTGTGTGGACCCTGCGTCGTAGCGTGTCCATGACGACAAGCGTCCGCGAGACCGACCACGAGAGCGCTCCACCTCCCATCGCGCTTGCGGGTGACATTCGCCAGTCGGGCGCGGATAGTCACTGGCGCAGAGCCCTCCCCGCAACGCTCGATGCGATCGTCGTTTGTCTCGCTCCCTCGCGGAGCGCGGGAGACAGTCACGAAACGACCTACCCGGCATCGCTCAGCGCCGCCATGCAACTGGCCACCGAGTGCGGCTGCCGAGCCATCGTGTACACCTCGAGCACGGGGGTCTACGGACGGACCGATGGCGGCATCTCCCGGGAAAGCGACGTGATGGTCGCTGGTGACGCGAAACAGCGGGCACTGCTCGCTGCGGAGGCGTCGCTGCGCGAACCCGCGCAGCACACCAATGTGACGCGGACCATTCTGCGAGTGGCTGGACTGTACGGACCGGCTCGCGATCCTGCACCACGCTTTGCCGCGTGGGCACCGGATCAGTCCCCCGATGTGTGGTGCAATTTTTCCTGGCGCGACGACGTCGTTTCAGCGATCGTGCGGCGCGTGAGCGACCCGTCAACGACCGGTGAGGCGCACGTATTCAACTGCGCCGACGGGACGCCGATGCGCACATCGGACATTGCTCGTGCGCTTGGCGCTTCCGACGACGCACCACTCACACGTACAATCGCTCCCGTGCTGCCCGGACGATCCAATCAACAGATCCATGTGGAGCCGCTGCTGAGCACTGGATGGCGGCCCAGTATGCCCTCGGTACTCCACGGCTTGCGCGCCTTGGGACACGTGGTTCACGGCGGGGATTCAGGGGTGACGCGATGACCAGCGACTCGGCGTCGGCTTCCGGTCAAGGTCCGTACGGCCCTCGCACGAAGGAAGTGCGGGACTTCCTGGTGCACTTCGCTGGCCTGGGCGCGCATGCGCGCGCCGGTGTGGTCGCGCGCTACAACGCGATGTCAAATACGCCAGAGTTCACGGCCGCCGAGTCGGTACTCGGGGAGACGATCGCGCGAGCCGGCCTGCTTGACGCGCGCGACGCACTCGCCGGCCCACTGCTGCAACTCGTCCGTGCGCCAGAACCGGTTCCTGCATCAACGCAGGACGCGAACGAAGACGACGTGGTGCTCGATCCGATTGCCGAGCCAGCCCTCGCCGCACTGCTCGCCATTCTCACCGAAGGACTCGTCGACCCGGATATCACGCGGCAATTGTACTCGCCGTTCGACGACGCGATGCCACGCTAGCAAACGGGAGCGCCAAGCGCGCGTTACGAAATTGTATCCTCGCGGGCACCGGCCACGAGCTGAAAGCGCGGAATGAGCGCCTGAAAAGAAGAGCCGTCATCGCGCACGAATCGATAACTGCCTTCCATGTAGCCGTGAGGTGACTTGAGCACGCAGAAGGATCGATACTCATGCACCTGACCAGGCATCAGGTGCGGCTGCTCACCAACCACGCCTTCGCCTTCCACCACGGTATCGCCGGCCGACTCATCGTGAATGAGCCAGCGACGTGAGCGGAGCTGTGCCGCTTGATCACCGACATTCTCGATGCGAATCTGGTAGGCGAATACGAACTGCCCCAGCATCGGGTTTGATCGTTCCTGCAGATACATCGGGCGCACGGTGATGCGAATGCCAGCCGTCATGCGATAGTACATCGGTATGCGTTCAGCGGCCATTGGGTCTTCCTCGAGGTGACACGGTTGGCAACGGTGCGGGACTGGTCGAGCTACCGGCGTTCGTATGGTCCAGCGACAGTGAAGCAGGCTCACTGGCAACGCCGACGCGATTCAGGGCACGCACCGTGACATGGGTCGGTGCCGGTTCCCTGGCCAATGCGATGGAGGTCTGCGTGCCGGCAAGCACTCGACTGGTCCACCCTTCACTGGTACGAATCTGTACCAGCCACTGCCACGGCACCGTCGTGCCAAGCGTCCCGAGTGCAAGGAAGGTTGACGCGCGACGTGTTGTGACCGCGATGGCCGGAACCGGCGGCGCGGCCGCGCTCAACCACGGCGTGGCTGGCACCAACGCGAGATTGGCGTACGGCCCCCGCTTCAGTGAATCGTTCATACTGCCCTGATTCTGCAAAAACGACTTCATGCTGAAGTGGACATTCCCTGTTGCGCCGGGTTGCTCACGAGTGACCCGAATCTGCTCGACCAATTCCGAGACCGAAAATGCACCAGCGCCCGATGCGCCGGCTCGCGACGAAAAGTTACCCGGCCAGAGATGTCGCGCCTGCGTATTTTCTTCCGCCCACCACTGAAGCAACGCGGGATACGCCTGAGCGACCTTGGTGGTCGGCCAGTAAAGTTGCGGGGTGAAGTAGTCGACCCATCCCTCGCGCAGCCACTTTCGTGCGTCGGCGTAGAGCTTCTGATACGCATCAAAGCCGCGCACTTGCGCGGGAAAGCCTGGGCGCCAGATGCCGAATGGACTGACGCCAAACCGCACCCAGGGTTTGATCTGGTGAATGCCGTCGTGCAATTCGTGCACGAGCAGATCGACATTCCGTCGGCGCCAATCGTCGCGAGAGAGCGCTCCCCCGCCCTTCCGGTATTGCTGCCAACTGGGCTCATCGGGGAACGGAATCTCTCGTCCGCGCTTGCTGGTCTCGGGGTACGGGTAGAAATAGTCGTCGATGTGCACACCGTCGATGTCATAGCGGGCCACGACATCGAGGACGACCTTCAGCGTGCGCGCACGAACGGCGCGTTCCCCAGGATCCATCCACAAGTATCCGCCGTACGGCTTCACCAAAGCGGGATTTGTCCGCGCAATGTGGGAGGATGCGAGCGCGCTCTTGGCGTCTGTGAAGCGTGCACGATAGGGATTGAACCAGGCATGGAGCTCCAACTGCCTCGCGTGCGCTTCCCGCACCGCAAAGGCCAGCGGATCCCAATAAGGATCGGGGGCTCGCCCCTGCGCGCCGGTCAGGTATTCGGACCACGGCTCGATCTTGGAGTCATAGAGCGCATCGGCCGCAGGTCGGACCTGAAAAACGACGGCGTTCAGTTTGAGTTCTGCCGCACGATCGAGGAGCACAAGCAGTTCGCGCTGCTGTTCGGCCGTGGTGAGCGTACGTTTGGACGGCCAATCGATGTTCGCCACGGACGCTACCCAGACGCCTCGAAACTCGCGCTCCACCATCGGCGCGTCGAGTCTCGCGACAGTCTGCGCATCGGGCGTGCTTCGGGGTGCCCGCTCACCGCGACGTGCTGCCGATGTCGGCGCGGCGGCGGCGCTATCGCCCGTCCCCGCTGGGGCGACGCCAGCTGGCACTCCAGCGTTCGTTGTTGGCGACGAGGCAATGCTCGGCGTCGGCGGATCGACCATCACTACGGGACGGCAGGCGACCATGAGCGCGGCCACCAACCCAAGCGCGTGATGGGAGTTGCGAACGCGCGCCATCGTCAGGGTGCTCATGGTGCACCGATGAGTGCGGACGCACCATCGCGTTCAGCGGTCATAGTGCGCAGGACATCTCCAGCCCGTCGCGCCGCTTGGGCGATGCGTTCGGGCGATTGAATAAACGAGATACGAAAGAAGCCCTCACCACCCTCACCAAAACCCGACCCTGGCAACACAATCACGCCGGCCTCTTCGCGGAGACGATCGGCGAAGTCCTTGCTCGCGATACCCGACGGCAACGGCATCCACAGGTACATGGTGGCCTGCGGCGTGGTGGCCGAGAACCCGTTGGCGCGAAACGCTGCGACCGCAGCATCGCGTCGCTGTTGAAAGATCGCCACGTTGGTCGGCACAAAATCCGCCCAGCTGGCGAGTGCTGCAACTCCAGCCGCTTGGATCCCCATGTACTGACCGGTATCGGTAAACGACTTGACCTTGGCAAGCGCACCGGCAATCTCCGGCTTGGCCACGGCCCATGCACAACGCCATCCCGTCATGTTGTACGTCTTGGACAGCGAATGGAACTCTATGGCGATGTCACGAGCCCCATCAATTTCAAAGATGCTGGGCGGGACGTACCCGTCGAATCCCATCTCCGAATATGCGTTGTCGTAGACCAGCAGGATGTCGCGTTCATGGCAGACCTGCACGACACGTTGCAAGTAGTCCAGTGGAGCAATCGCCCCCGTCGGGTTGTTCGGATAGTTCAAGTAGAGCACCCGCGCCCGCCGCATGACCTCGTCCGGAATCTCGTCCACATCCACCAGAAAATTGGTCCGTGGACGCAGCGCGTAGATGTACGGCGTGGCGTCACTCAACAGCGTGCCACCGAGATACGCCTGATAGGCCGGCTCGGGAATGATGCCGACATCGCCGGGTCCAACAAAGGCGAAGGCCACATGGGCAAGTCCCTCCTTGCTCCCAAGCAAGGGCACCACTTCCGTCATCGGGTCAAAGCGCTGACCAAACCTGGTGTGCATCCATGCTGTAATGGCCTCACGGAACGGCACATGCCCGAGACCGAATCCATACCGTTGCAACGCCGGTTGCTCAGCCGCCCGTTGCAAAGCCGCAACCGCCGCGGGCGGCGGCGCGAGATCTGCATCACCTGCGCCGAGGTCGATGACGTCAACGCCCGCTTCAAGCAGCGCCCGCTTGCGCGCGGGAATGTGCGCGAGCGGATACGCGGGAAACGATGAGAAACGGGCCGAAAACGTTGGCATGCGGAAACGGGGTATGGAGCGAGTGAGGTGATGGTGTAACTGATTCGGTAGCTGACTACGACGTCGGTGGATTGAACTGCGCATGTTGCGCCTCGATCCACGACCGATGATAGCTCGCATCTTCCAGCGGCTCGGCCGCCTTCGCGACACGGAGTGGCTTGAAGCTATCCATCATGACGGCGAGCTCGTTGGTGTACTTGGCACCAATCGACGCCTCGGTACGGCCGGGGTGAGGACCATGCGCCAGCCCATCGGGATGATGCGTCACCGAGCCATACTCAATCCCCTTGCGACTCATGAACTCACTCGACGCGTAGAAGAGCACTTCGTCGGAGTCCACGTTGCTGTGATTGTACGGCGCCGGCACCGCCTGCGGATCGAAGTCGAACGGACGCGGACAGAACGAACAGATGACGAATCCATCCCCTTGAAACGTCTGGTGGACCGGCGGCGGTTGATGAATGCGTCCGACGATGGGTTCGAAATCGTGAATGCTGAACGCCCACGGATAGAAATAGCCGTCCCAGCCTACGACATCGAACGGGTGGTGGTCGAGAACCAGCTCGTTGATCGCGTTGTACTGCTTGACCAGCACCGGGAATGCGCCCCGCTCATCGCGCGGATCGCGATGCTGTGGACGCCGGATGTCCCGCTCGGAAAACGGTGCGCCCTCGAGCATCTGCCCGAACTCATTGCGATAGCGCTTGGGTGTCCGCACAGAACCGCGACTTTCGAACACCAGCAGTTTGGTCTTGCCCGCTGCGGCGTCAAGCTGCCACTGATGCGTGATGTTGCGCGGGATGACCACGTAATCGCCCGAACGATACGGCAAATCTCCATACACGGAACCCAGGATGCCCGCCCCCTCCACCACGTAGACCACCTCATCGGCTTGGCTATTGCGATAAAAGTGGCTGTCTGTGGTGTCGGGCTCCACGTAGAGCATTCCCACGTCACTGTTGAAAAGCAACGGAGTGCGATCGAGTGTTGGCGATCCGCCCGACGTCACCCGCGACGTGAGAAAATGTCGATGCCGTAACGACGTACTGTCATCCGCCACCCACACCACATCGCGAATTTTTCTCGCGGACGCATACGTCGTTGGAGGATGCACATGATACAGGAGCGAGGAGTTGCCAATGAATCCCTCATGCCCCATCAGCTCTTCGGCATAGAGCCCCCCGTCGGGACGACGAAACACGATGTGCCGTTTGCGCGGGATACTGCCGAGTGTGTGGTAAATAGGCATGAGCGACTCAGAGGTTGCCGCGGAGCTCTTGCTCGCGTTCGATGGATTCGAAGAGCGCTTTGAAATTCCCCTTGCCAAAGCTCCTGGCACCCTTACGCTGGATGATCTCAAAGAACAGCGTCGGTCGATCTTCGACCGGCTTGGTGAAGATCTGGAGCAGGTAGCCGTCCGGGTCACGATCAACCAGAATTCCAAGCTTCGCCAACGCGGCGATGGGCTCATCAATCACGCCCACGCGCGCCTGCAACTCGTCGTAGTACGACGTGGGGATCGACAGGAACTCGACGCCGCGCTCGCGGAGCGCCGTCACGGTGCTCAGAATATCGTCGGTGGCCAGCGCCAGGTGCTGCGCGCCGGGGCCGCCGTAGAAATCCAGATATTCCTCGATTTGCGACTTCTTCTTTCCTGAGGCCGGTTCGTTGATCGGGAACTTGATCTTGTCGTTGCCGTTCGACATGACCTTCGACATCAACGACGAGTACTCCGTGCTGATATCGGTATCATCGAAGGTGATGAGGTTGCGGAATCCCATCACGTCGGCGTAATAGTCGACCCATCGATTCATCTTCCCCAATTCGACGTTCCCCACGCAGTGGTCGACGTACTTGAGGCCGACGCCCGCCGGTTGGTACTGCGGAGTGACCGGCACAAAGCCAGGCAAGAAAACGCCGCGATAGTTCGCGCGTTCGACCAGCGAGTGAATCGTATCGCCATAGGTGCCAATGGCGGCGATCACCACGTGACCATCCGCATCTTCGAATCGTTGTGGCTCCTGCACGGCGATCGCCCCGCGTGCCACCGCCGTCGCATAGGCCTCACGCGCATCGTCAACCCAGAGTGCATAGTCCTTCACACCATCACCGTGTCGGTGCACATGCTCGGCGATCGCCGACCGCGGCGAGAGCGCCGTGGTGAGTACCAAACGAATCTTGCCTTGCTGCATGAGATAGCTGGAACGCTCGCGGACCCCCGTTTCAGGACCCGAGTACGCCACCAGCTGATAGCCAAACGCGGCGCGATAGTAGTGACTGGCCTGCTTGGCATTGCCCACGTACAACTCGACGTAGTCGGTGCCGTTGATCGGAAAGGCATCCAGCTCGACAGCAACCTCAGGCGCGGAAAGCGTCGCCATAAGTCCCCCAGGGAGTGAGTAAAATTCAGCCAGGAACGGAATACAGTTCTCTTGCGGAACGACTCAGATGTGGGAACGCGGCAACGCGCCGATCCACGCACGCGCCCGCTGGTCCTCGGTCTCACGAAGCAGGCGGCTCATCATCCTGGAAAGATAATCGCCAACGGCCCCAAGGGGCGGGTTTAGTATCCCGAGAGCTCGCCGAGGCCCACGAAGAGGGCCAAGGCCGCGGGGTTCGCCAAGGCGTCAGTGTGCTTGACCGGCCGGCCGTGAACCACGTCCCGGACGGCGAGCTCAGTGATCTTGCCGCTGATCGTTCTTGGCAGATCGTCCACCGCCACGATGACACGCGGCACGTGGTGGGAGCTCGCATATTCACGAATGCGCACACGAATGCGGTCGCGAAGGGCGTCCGTGAGCTGTGACTCCGGTCGCAGCCTGACGAACAGCACGACGCGAGACTCATCTGCCGCGTGCGCCGATCGCTGCTCGATGACCAACGATTCGAGCACCTCATCCATCTGCTCGACCTGCCGATAAATCTCCGCGGTGCCAATCCGCACTCCGCCCGGATTCAGCGTCGCATCGCTTCGCCCGTGAATCACGACGCCGTCGTGTTCGGTGATTTCTGCCCAATCACCGTGTCGCCACACCCCCGGGAAATGCTCAAAGTAGGCGGCCCGGTAGAGCCGCTGATCAGGGTCATTCCAAAAGGCGACTGGCATGCTCGGGAAAGGCGCCGTGCACACCAGTTCACCCGCCTCGCGGCGCACCGACCGGCCGTCGCCATCGAACACCTCCACCGCCATACCCAACCCACGCATCTGCAGTTCGCCACGATACACGGCTCCGGTAGGGTCGCCAAGCGCAAAGCAGCTGACGATATCCGTTCCTCCGCTGATGCTCGCCAGTCGCACGTCGCTCTTGATGTCGCGATACACGAAATCGTAGCTGTGCGCAGCCAGTGGGCTCCCCGTCGACAGAATGGCCGTGAGTGCCGACAAGTCGAAGTGTGCGCGTGGCAGGATCTGTTGCTTCTCCAGCATGGCGAGGTATTTGGCACTCGTGCCGAATACCGAAACGCCCTCGGCTTCGGCCATGCGCCAGAGGATCGCTGGATCGGGAGCCAGTGGCGCGCCGTCGTACAGCACGATCGTGGCGCCCACAGACAGCCCAGACACCAGCCAGTTCCACATCATCCACCCGCACGTCGTGAAGTAGAACAGCACATCCTGATCACCCACGTTGGTGTGGAGCGCGTGTTCTTTCCAGTGTTGCAGCAGCGTGCCACCGGCACCATGGACCAGGCACTTGGGAAGCCCTGTGGTCCCGGACGAGTACAGCACATAGAGCGGATGATCGAAGGGCAGCCTGGTAAACGACGGCTCGGTCACCTCGGCGTGTCGGGCCAACACCGCGGCGAACCGTTCGGCTTTCGGCACCATGGCTACATCGGGTTCGTCATCGAGCCACGGCACAACCCACACGGCGCGAAGTGATGGAATCGCTTCGACCACGTCGCGCAGGCGTTCGCGACAATCGATGCGCTTTCCCGCATAGCGGTATCCGTCGGCGGCGATCAGCAGCACGGGCTCAATTTGTCCAAAGCGATCGAGCACACCTTTGGTGCCAAAGTCCGGCGAGCACGAGGACCAGATCGCACCGATCGACGAGGCGGCGAGCATGGCCACGACGGCCTCGGTGACGTTGGGGAGGTATCCCGCCACGCGATCACCAACAGACACTCCCGCCGCGCGCATCGCCGACGCCGCACGCGCAACATCGTGCGCCAATTCGCGAAAACTCATGCGGCGTCGGCAACCACCTTCGTCCCACGACACAATCGCCTGCGCCTCGTCACGGCGCCGCAGCAGATGCTCCGCGAAATTCAGGCGCGTCTGCGTAAACCACTGCGGACCGAGTCTCGCATCGGGGGGCGCCATGCGACCACCGCCGTGCAACACCTCATGCCATGGCGCATGCTGGGGTCCGGGCCCGTCGGCCATGATGCCTGCCGCGCGCCAACACTCGGCCCAGAAGGTCGCCGGATTTGCGACCGACCATGCATACAGGCTATGCGTATCGTTGACCGCGAGCGGGGCGAGACCGCGAGACACGAGCGATTCGCGAAATCGGTGCATGCGCGTCATCGCCTTATCTGCGTCACGCGGTGCCCAGATCGCGGGGCCCACCCCAGTGCCGCTCATGACATGGCCTTGTCGCGCGCCAATTTGACCGCGCCGCAGAGCGGTCCGTGCTGTTCGCAATACCAGCCGTGTCGATCGTGGTACACCAGGTGCGGACTATCACCAGGGCGCGATCGCACGCGGACCAAATGCTCCACACCGGTGCGTATCCCAACAACCGCCTTCGGGTCGAGCAACTCGACCACCGGCGTTACAGGGAACAGATCCAATTGTGTGGACACGTGCAATGCCGCGTCCTCTGACTTCACCCGTGCGGAACGTGCCACTCGCGTTGCCACTCACCGAAGGCGTCAACACCCGAACTCTCCCGCAGCATTATACTGCGCGAACCGGGAGATGCTTAGGCGTGCATGTGCTAGCTTTCGATAAATGACCGATTCCGTGATCGTTCCCCGCGACGGCCAGGACGCCTCGGCGCCCGCGGCGCCCAGGCGATCCAAACGCGGATGGTTCCGTGCCGGCGAGAGCGCACCGCAAACGCGTCGACGTCGCCCACTGGTCCGCGTATTCCTTGCGCTCAGCAGCGGCACCGCACTGATCGGCATTGTCGGCCTCGTCACCGCCGCGGCGTTCGTGCCACCCATCGGCGAGCGGCGCGCCGCTCGCGCCCTCGCCGATCGTGAAGTCCGCGCACAACTGCGGACCAATGAACAGGTGGTCGCGCGGGTCTTTGCGTCGCAGCGACGCTGGACGGATATGTACCGGGAATCGTACGGTGTCGTCGCGGCCACGACGCAACGCGTGCTGTACGTCGGCGCGCCACCCATGCCACTGTTGCGGCCGCGCGAAGATGGGCCCGAAGAGCTCTTGGTGGAAAGCTACCCGTACGACGCGGCCTTCACACTCGAGCCCACCACGCTGTTCCGCGGGCTGGCCCGCGGGCTGGCCCTTCGGACGCCGGAAGCCAACGTCGCCTTTCTCGTGGACAATGGTGTGTGGACGGACGCGGTGGCGGTCTCGCGCGCGAGCGCTGACGCCCGTCGCGCGGTGACACAAGACGATGCGGCCTTGGCCGAGAGCTATCGGGCTTCACTCCCGGCCGCCACGGTCTATGTGACGCACATCGTGCAACGCGGCGAAACACTCACTGGTCTGGCGCGCCGCTTCGCAACCTCGCCAGACGTCTTGCGTCAGCTCAACCAACTGGCGTCCGATACCATTCGCAGCGGTCAGCGACTGCGGGTACCGCGTGTGGACGACGTCCCGTAGACCAGCCACGGCGCGGCCCACACGCGAGCGCGCTACTGACCCAACACGATGGCAAACACCAATGGCGCCACGATCGACGCATCCGATTCAATGATGAACTTGGGCGTCTCGATTCCCAGCTTGCCCCACGTGATCTTCTCGTTGGGCACCGCGCCTGAATACGATCCGTAACTGGTGGTGGAATCGCTGATCTGGCAGAAGTAGCCCCACAGCGGCACTTCTTCGCGCTTCAAGTCCTGATGCAGCATGGGGACGACGCAGATCGGGAAATCGCCGGCGATGCCGCCGCCGATCTGAAAGAATCCAATCGTCGTGTCCTTGGTGGCCTGCGTGTACCACTCAGCCAGGAACATCATATACTCGATACCGCTGCGTACGGTGTGGACATTTTTGATGTTGCCATCAATGACGTGCGACGCGAAGATGTTGCCAGTCGTCGAGTCTTCCCAGCCGGGGACAATGATCGGCAGATTTTTCTGCGCTGCCGCGAGCATCCAGGAGTTCTTCGGATCAATCTGGTAGTACTGTTCCAGTGATCCGCTCAGGAGGATGCGATACATGAACTCGTGCGGGAAGTAGCGCACGCCCGCTGCGTCGGCAGCCGTCCACTCGTCAAGAATCGCCTTCTCGATCCGACGGATCGCCTCGCCCTCTGGGATGCAGGTGTCGGTGACACGATTCATGTGCTTCTCCAACAACCGCTGCTCGTCTTGCGGTGTGAGGTCCCGATAGTTCGGCACGCGCTCGTAGTGATCATGCGCCACGAGGTTGTAGATGTCCTCTTCGAGGTTGGCACCGGTACACGTAATGGCGTGCACCTTGTCTTGCCGAATCATCTCGGCCAGCGACAAACCGAGTTCGGCGGTACTCATGGCCCCGGCGAGCGTGACCATCATCTTGCCGCCGTTGCCCAGGTGCGCGACGTATCCATCAGCCGCGTCAATCAAGGCGGCCGCGTTGAAGTGACGATAGTGGTAACGAAGAAACGCTGATACCGGCGCAGACGACGACTGTGACATATGCTGGACTCGGGAGTTGACGAGCGGGGAGATGCCGATGAGCAACGCGACGGCGAACGGCAGCGGCGGCGCTTCCGCACCCGCGCCGACCGCGCGCAATCTAGCGCCTTACGGTTCCCGCGTGTGAGTCGACACCGATCCGTCGCCGGCAGCGCGCGGTGCCGGATCGTCCTGCGGCCGCTCTGCTTCCTGATGGTGCGTGATGCGGGGATCACGAAGACTGAGCCACGTCGCACCAACGGCGAGGACTATGGCGACGAGCCCATGGCCCGCGGCGAGCGCGACCACGGCGAGGATAACGCCGAGGAGGGCGACGACGCGCATCGATGTGGCCGGGGCGTCACCATGCGTAACGCGTTGCGCCGCGGCCTGTCGGGCGGCACCCCACCCTGCACCGACGTGTTCCGGGTCGTGCGTCGCCCGGGACGCGTCACATTCGGCAGACGCAGAAAGCACCACCCGATCAGACGATCCCTCACTTGCCGCCGGAGCAAGTCGCAACGAGGAGTCGGCAGCACGCGTAACGGCGGACTCCTCCAAGAGTCCGAGCCCCAGGCGAATTGCGGTGAGCGGGGCGCGGTCGGCGTCGCCCTGTACGACACCCTGGACCACACCCTCTCCCGCACCCTGCGCCGGATGCGCGGCCGTGCCATCACCAACCGCCGTCGTCGTCGCACCACGAATAATGGCGAGCAGCCATCGGCTCACGGGCTCACGGGCGATGGTGCGCTGACGTTGCACCAAGAGTCGCGCCTCCTCCACACGACGCTGCGCGAGCATCGGCAAGAGCTGCTCGATCAAGCGCGACACCGGCGGCGAGGCATCCGTCGCCTCGCCCTCCGCATGCGCAGCGATGACCATGAGTACGACGCGCGCCGCGTGTGCTTGCTCCCCCGTCATCGCGTTGACCAGCGAGCCGCCCGCGCTCAAGGCGCGGATCAGCCCGCGCGCGTGCTGTGCAGTCTCCGCCATGGATACGGCTGGCTGCGCGAGGCGCGCGCCAAGGCGTTCCAGCGCTGATGAAGCCAGGTCTGTAGGCTCGGCGAGCGGCGGCGCGACCGTCCCCCCCTCCGATGCCATTCGTTCCGCGTTCGCCGCGTGACGCGGCTCGGGCGAGGGATCGGGAAAGACCTGCAGGGCCGCCTCTTCGCGAAACAGGTCGCCGACGTCGACCTCCCAACCGCGCGACCGACGGCGGGTGTCGTCCGCCATGACGGCGGAAAGCGCTCCCCGCCCCCAGATCAGCGCCGGATGGTCAGGGGCGCTGGCCCCCAGCTGAAGTAGTGCCATCTCCGCCGATCGCGGATCGCCCGCTTTCGCTTGCAGGAGCGCATGCTGCACCAGCAACGCCGGTTCAAAGGGGGCGCGGGCGATGGCCGACTGCAGCGAAGCCCGGGCGCCCGCGAAATCACCGATCGCCATGCGCGCCAGTGATTGCAGAAACGCGAGGGCGCTGGACGACGGGCGCACCAGCAGTCCCGCGCCGGCCACTCGGTCAGACTCTCCCGGTAGCCCGAGCGCGTGCAGCGCCCCACTTCGCAGATACCATCCCTCCTCGGTCTGCTGCGCGCCGTCCCAAATGCCATCGAGCGCGCCGAGGCTTTCATTCGGTCGACTGCGCAACATGGCCTGTCGCGCCTGCTCGAGTCCGACCTCCAACGCCACCCCGCCGGTCGCGTGTCTGCTGGCAACCCTATCCGTGGTGCCCACCACCTGTCGCGGATCGAGCCCGCTTCCCTGCAGCGGTCGCTCGGTCGACGTCGAGGGTGGCGCACCGGTTGGGTCGGGGTCTGGCCGCGTGCTGCGCACCACGACGCGCCCAGGCGAGACCGACGCCCCAGCGCTACCGGAAACGGGCAGTCCTGCGGGACGATCGATCGACGACAGGCCGGTAAGGTCGGCGCTCACGCTGCGCAGAAGAGGGTCAACACGCGTTCAGGAGCCGGACGCTCCGCATAGTGAGTGTCGGCGCGTATGCGCCGGGAGTAAAGCGATTCGCGAAAACCGCTACTCGACTATGCCAACGCGTCAATCAAGGCTTCGTCCATAGTGATGCGACTATAACCCTCGAATGCCGCAAACCACCGAAAGGCGCCACCCTCCCGGTCAAGCACCAACCGTCGACGCGTGACGCTGTGTTCGTACAGGCGCAGTTCCCCGACGTCGGCGGGACCGGCGATGAAGCCTATGAACCAGAAGGCGGCAGCGGCGTGCATGCCGTCGTCACCAAACTCCGACGACAGCGCGCGTTGCAGGGGGCCCCAATCGGGCGGTCGATAGTCGGAAGATATGTGCACGAGGATTGCCCAGTGGACGCCTTCCATGCACGTCGGTCACGATTCGTCACGCGCATGGCGCACGTCATTCAAACGTGCGAAGACCGACGCCGTGTGACGTGTGCGCCGTGATAAAGCGCACGGTGTCTCGCAGGGATTGATCGGCTTCCGGCAAGACGGCGGCAAAGAATTGCCAGACATGCGGAACGCCATGCCACAGTCGCAACTCCACTGCCACCCCAAAGTCGCGGGCCCTTTGCGCGACGCGAATCGCATCGTCGCGCAGCACTTCGTCGAGGCTCGCATGAATGAGCATCGGCGGCATGTCATGATACGCCCCGTACAACGGCGACAGGTGCGGATTCCGCGGATCGGCATCGCCAACATAAAACACCGACGCGCGGCGGATCGTGATGCCCGCGAACATCGCGCACCGATCAGAGTTCTCGTCGAGCGACGCGCCCGTTAACGCCAGATCCGTCCACGGACTGAAGGCGACCACGGCGGCCGGCATGGGACGATGATCATCGCGCAACGACAAGGTGAGCGCGAGTGCCAATCCACCGCCGGCCGAGTCGCCGATAACGATGATGCGCGCAGCGTCGATGTGCACCGTATCGACAAGATACTCGTACGCCGCACGCGCATCGAGCAACGCCGCCGGAAACGGATGCTCAGGGGCGAGTCGATAATCCGGCACATACGCGCTCCCGTGGAGACGCTGCACCAGCGAACTGACGAGCGGTCGATGGGTCTCCGGAGAGCAGGCGATGTACCCGCCGCCATGGAGGTACAACAACACGGGCGAATCTGCGGAGGCGCGCTCGCTGGTGACGAACTCACCACCCGGCCATCGCCCTTGCTCTGGCAGTACACGGGTCACGGCGCCCGTCGCCTGCGCCATCCAGCGACGTGGCGCGCGCGGGCGACCCATCTCCCGTCGAATGAATAGCGGGTCGATGGGTCGGAACGCGTGGGGCCGCATGCGCGCCCGGACCAACAACTGGACCAGGCGCGACTGCCAACTCGGATCGGCGGGACGCGAGAGTTCAGGCTCGAAAGACATGCCGGAAGTTACAACATGCGCGGCGCCTTCCGTCAGACGCCGACTTGTTGCTCCACGCGGTCGCGATAGTGCCGACTCAGCCGGAGTCGCGTGCCGTCTTCCAGAATGACGACGTAATCGCCAGAGAGCCACTGCTGCATCTCCCGTACCCGATTGAGATTGACAATCGTCGACCGGTGAATGCGGGCGAACAACCGTGGATCGAGTGTCTCTTCGAGATGGCCGATCCGGTCGCGAATCGTGTGCGAGAGCGGGCCGACATGCAGACGCACGTAGTTCCGATCCGCTTCAATCCAGTCGATCTCCGTCGTCTTGACAAAGAACATGCGTCCTTCGGCTTTGACCAGAATCCGACTGGCAAAACTGGTGGCTGCGGCCGGCGTGGCGACTGTCGCGGCCGCGCTCTGGATCCCACCGTTTACGCGCGCCGCCGCTACATCCATCGGCGCCTCGTCGTCACGCCCGTCGGACATCCGGCGGACGGTCGCGAGCAACTCACCCAATCGCTCCGCCGCACTCGCCTGCGCACGTTGTGTGCGCGCACGCTCGAAGGCGGCATGAAAGCGATCGGCGTCGACCGGCTTCAGCACGTAGTCCACCGCGTGCACATCGAACGCCCGCTGCGCGTGCTCGTCGTAGGCGGTCACAAACAACACCATCGGCGCGACCTCGCCTTCAATTTCGCGCAGCACGCCGAACCCATCCAGCTCCGGCATCTGGACGTCGAGGCAGACAAGATCCGGACGCGTCTCGCGAATACGTCGGACCGCCTCGCGCCCCGTTTCCGCCTCGCCAACAATGTCCACATCGGACTCACTTTGGAGCAACCGTCGCACGCGCTGCCTCGCCAAGGCCTCATCGTCTACAATCAGTACTCGCACGTACCCTCCGGATAATTGCTGTATGTTGACCCTTCCGCAGCCCACCGCCGTTGGCCCTACGGGGACGCGGCGCGCAGAGTTGCTGATCGTAGACACTTCTTTCGCGCAAATCGATGCTCCCGGGCCGTGAGTCTGTCCCGGGTGCCCAGTCTTCGTCCCGCCCACCTCGGCATATCGTCGTGAACACTCCGGTCGTCCCAGCTACCGTGGTTTCGTCCCAATCGGTGACACTCGCCGACGAGGGCGCCCGTCTGCGCAGGCTTACGCGGCTGCTGTTTGCCGTGGTCTGGATCGTACCGGGCACCCTTGCCGCCGCGCAACTCTCCTTCTTCGGTGAGGGCCTTGGCATCGCGTTCCCGTTTCCGCGCGCACTGCTGTGGCAGGTGGCCGCCTGGTCCGTCTGGGGCCTCTGGTCTCAAGTGATTCTTACTCTCGTGGACCGCGTCAGGCTCGGGGCGGGCCGACTCCGTCGGTGGCTCGCGGTGCATGGTGCCTGCATGATTCTGGCCTGCACGTTCAACCTGCTCATCATGGCGTGGCTCGACCAACTCTTCGAGAGCGGCGCACAAGTGCGGAGCTACGGGTTCGCGCTGCGCATGGTCATCGTCCGCCACCTGGAGTTTCAGGTGGTGCTGTATTGGGCGGTACTCGGCGCCGCCTACATGGTGGAATACGTCCGTCGTTATCGCGAACGTGATCGCGCCGCCGTGCAGCTTGAGCAGAAACTGGCCCTCACACAACTCGACGCGTTACGCCAACAGCTCAATCCGCACTTCCTGTTCAACGCGCTGAATTCCGTCACCGAGTTGATGGAGCAGGACGTGCGATTGGCGCAACACACGCTCACGCGGGTCGCCGACCTCTTGCGCCTCTCCCTGCGCAGCGCAGCGTCCGCCACCATTCCGCTGTGGCAAGAGATCGAACTCGTGGAGTTGTATCTGCAGATCGCCCGCGTGCGCTACGGCACCGGACTGCAGACCGACATCAACGTGGAGTCGGCGGCGATCGATCTGTCGGTGCCCAGTTTTCTGTTGCAGCCACTGGTTGAAAACGCGCTGAAGCACGGACTCGCCCCTGGTCAGCACGGACAACGCATTGAGGTCCACGTCTCACGTGCCGGAGGTATGCTTGTGCTGGTGGTGGAAGACAACGGCCAAGGGCTCGATGGCCTCATTACCACAAGCGGGCGCTTCCTCGCGGCCCAACCGTCTGTTGGTGGGCTGGGCATCGGGCTGACGAACACCCGCTCGCGACTGACCATGTTGTACGGGGATCGATACGCGTTTCGCATGAACAATCACGCCAACGGTGGCTGTCGCGTGGAGATCCGCATTCCAATCGACGCATGAGGCGCGTGGCAGTAGTTTGTCTGGAGCTCCTCGTCCCCTCTGTCCCGGTGCACTTGTGTCCGACGCGTTCACCCAGTCTCGGTCCTTCGTCCTTGGCGCCCTGCTCATGGCGCTCGGGGTCGGAGCGGGTGGGTATCTGGCCGGGGCCGGTGTCGCACAAATGCGCACCGGTGATCGAACCGTATCGGTCAAGGGCGTCTCGGAACGCGAGGCGAAGGCTGACCTTGCCATTTGGCCGCTGCGACTGGTCGCGACCGATGATGATCTCACCGCAGCCAATGCAGCCATCGAACGGAACGTCAAGCAGGTCAGAGCGTTTTTGCGCGAAACGGGTGTCGACTCGACCGGGACAGAAATCACCTTGTCGGAATTCTCGGTGCAGGATCAGCGCGCATCCGGCGGCGGGTACCAAAACACCAGCCGGTATATCATCCACCAGACCTTGGTGGTGCGATCACCGCGCGTGGATATCGTGCAAGCCGCCAGCCAACGCGTTCCGGAGCTGGTGCGAAACGGTGTGGTGCTTTCGTCGGGGCAAGAGTATGGCAACGGCGGTCCCACGTTTGTATTCACGCAGCTCAACGATCTCAAGCCGCCGATGATCGCCGAAGCGACGGCGCGAGCGCGCGAAGCGGCCGAACAGTTCGCGCGAGACTCCAAGAGCACGCTTTCGGGGATCCGTCGGGGCTCGCAGGGATTTTTTGAGATTCTTCCGCGAGACCAAGCGGCCGGTATCAGCGAAGAAAGTCAGGTCATGAAGCGTGTGCGTGTCGTGACGACGGTCGAGTACGGTCTCAAGAACTGACCGACTACGGTTCTTCCGGCGGCGCGTAGCGAGACGCCGACGGCGGTGCGACGTAGGGATGGGTTGGCTCAAAGGTCTTCCAGAGTAACGCGGATAGTTTCCGAATCAGGACGGAGCCTTCGTTCGTGTGTACCCAGCTTTCGTCGATCTGGTTTTTGGTGACCACGGCAAAGACATAGTCGCCCGACGGGGCGTTCACGAGCACGACCTCTGAGCGCGACTTGTTCACCATGCCCTGCTTCGATGCTGCTTGCACCCACGGCGGCAGCTGCGAGAGGGCCTCGCCTGTCCAATAGCTGCGGGTCAGGGACCGATACATGGCCTCGCTGGCCACCGCATCGACGGCCCGTCCCTCGCGAATGCGAGTGAGCATGCCAGCCATTTCGCGCGGCGTGGTTTGTCCCCATCCGAATTGGGTGCGCGCGGCTTCGCGGCCGGCCACGCGTGAGTTCACGCGAGTGGAGTCGAAGCCATTGGCAGCGAGCCAGTCGTTGATGCGGGCACCACCTACCAACCCTTGCAACCAGAGCGACGCCGTATTGTCGCTGAGCGTCAGCATCATCATGGCCACCTTTGCCAACGGGACTTTGGTTGAATCGCGCAGGTTTCCCGCCAGATCCTCGCGGCTGTAGGTCAGCGAGTCGCGGAAGGTAAGGATCGTGTCGTAGGGGAACTGTCCACGGGCAATGGCGTCAAAGGTTCCAAGCAAGATGGGGACTTTGATGACGCTGGCTGTTGGAAACAGTTCGTCCGGGCGAATCATGGCCGTTCGGCCGCTGGGCAAATGTCGCACATAAATGCCGACATCGCCGCGGAATCCCTGGACCAATCCGTGCAGTTGCGCCTGCAATCGCGCGTCGGGGCGGTCACGCTGGCGCGCCGCCGTCGCCGCTTGTCGTTGTGCGGCCAGTGGTGCAGCGTTCACCGCTGTGAGTGCAAGCAGCGCGCCGACCGCGGCGCGAGTCGCCATCGCGCCACACCACTGCGGCGATCGTGTCGCCAACCATCCGGAACGTGTGTTCATGCTGAACGTTCGCAACCCCGTCAACGCTGCGAAAGGGTCCCGGCGCATCTTCCCCGAGCTCTCGTGCGCGTGTCGCTAAGCAAGTACCTGGCCAACCTCGGCTACGGCAGCAGACGGGAGGTGACGACGCTGCTCGACCAACGCCGCGTCACCACGACAGACGGCGCCTTCGTTGGGGCCGCGGATCCATGGAACCACGACGCCCTCCGCGTAGACGGCGAGCCGCTGGATCCGCCGCCGTTGAGCGTCGTGCTGCTTCACAAACCCGTGGGCTACGTCTGCTCCACGACCGACGCGAGCAATCCTGTGGTGTACGACTTGTTGCCCCCGCGCTTTCGTAGCCGCTCGCCACTCTTGTCGCCGGTCGGACGGCTGGATCGCGACACCTCAGGGTTGTTGCTCATCACCGACGACGGCGCCCTGAATCATCGGCTCACCTCACCCCGGTCGCACTTGCCAAAGGTGTATCTCGCGACCGTCGCCGAGCCGTTGCGCGGCACCGAGGCCGCCCTGTTCGGCAGCGGCGCGCTGCAATTGACGGGAGAGACATCGCCACTCAAGCCGGCAGCGCTGGAAGCCCTCAGCGCGCATTGCGCGCGGGTCACCCTGACCGAAGGGAAGTACCACCAGATACGGCGCATGTTCGCCGCTGTCGGGCATCACGTGGTGCACCTGGAGCGCGTGGCCATTGGCACCCTTCCTCTTGGCGAGCTCCCCAGCGGGACGTGGCGTTTGCTTACGGACTCGGAGCGCGCCGTGTTGTTGTCTTGATCGCCTGCAACACCTTGAACCGCGGGCCGTCGTGGACGGCCCGATAGGCACCGAAGAGCGAGACCAATTCCGCCTCATAGGGCAAGGTACGGTTGGCGACCAACAGCAGGCGCCCGCCAACGCGCAGCGCTTCGAAGGCCTCACGCATGAACTGGCGAGGGACGTTGAGGTCGGTGTGCTTACCGGTGTGAAACGGGGGATTTGCGACGACCACATCGAACGTGCCGTACCGCGCATCGTCGTGCAGCGCGGAGGCCACGTCACTGACTATCGCCCGCGCATTGTGAATCCCGGCGGCATGGAGCGTTCGCTTGGCACAGCGCACCGCGTCACTGTCGGCGTCGACCATCACCACCTCGCCTGTTACAGACTGCAAGGCGGCCACCGCACCCAGAGCGCCGGCACCGCAGCCAATGTCCAGGACGCTCTCACCCGGCGCGACGTTGATCAGTCCAGCCAATACCTCACTTGCCTCGTCGAGATGCTCCCACGAAAACACTCCAGGGCGCGTGAACACGGTGAACGGCCTGCCGGCCAACGTCACGTGCACTTCGTTGAAACGCGCCGCGTCGAGAAACGGACTGGCGAGATCGCTTGGCAACGGGGGAGGCTGCACCGGTCGGACGGCCATGACCAGTCGATGGCTACTATGCTGGTTCATCAGCTTGGCGCTTCCGAACACGCGCTCCAACAACTTCGCGGCGGCCTTCGCACCCTCGTGATTGCCACCCGCCAGATAACACACTCCGCCGGGACGAAGTAGCGCGAGCGCGTCGACGATGAGCTGCAGCATTGCCATTTTTTCCGGTACTACGCGTAGCGCGACGACGTCGGCGACGAGGCCACTCGGCAGTGCGGATGCGCCGTGGCCGAGGCAAACGGTGACGCGTGGCGACGAGCCCGCAATGGACGGTGTAGCTTCGCCCACGGTGGTCGCCGCGGCACCGTGCGCCGTCTGCATCGCCACACTGCGACGGGACGCCTCAACACCCAGCGCCTGACGGTCCGCCATCCATACATCGGTGGCGCCGCTCGCGGCCGCCACGACGCCGACAAGGCCGTTCCCGCAGGGCATCGAGACCACGACCGTCGCCCGAGCGGCGGCGACCGCCTCAGCCAGCATCGCGGCCGCGGGATCGTCCCTGCCGTGTGCAAACACGCCAGGCTTCGTCGCAACGCGAAAGGCGCGCGTCCCGACCATCAAGCGCCCGCGCTGCCACTCTCGGTAATCAAGGCCAGACACCGCGCTTTCCTCGCCGCTCACGTGTTGTTGACCACCATGTGCCCCGTAACAAAAAGGGACACTCCGTAGACGAGTGTCCCTTCCCGTTACCCAGACATCCACCACAGTGGGCCTTGTAGGAGTTGAACCTACGACCTCACGCTTATCAGGCGTGCGCTCTAACCACCTGAGCTAAAGGCCCAAACACGGGCTCGGCGGCGCCGACCCCGCTTTGCTACAGCCACGAAATCAAACCCCATCGCTGGCCAGCGTCAACCGCAATCGCCACACGCATCGGGGATCACGCGTCGGGGTCATCCTCAGTGTCGTCGACGTCTGGCTCAAGATCGTCGAGGCTTTCGAACTCCTCGTCATCGTCGAGATCGTCGTCGTCATCATCATCATCGTCGTCGTCGTCGAGATCATCGTCATCGTCATCATCGTCTTCGTCTTCGTCGTCGAAGTCGAGATCATCTTCATCGTCGTCGTCGTCGCTTTCGTCGTCGAGATCTTCATCATCGAAGTCGTCGTCGCCAGGCGACGCAAGGATCAATGACGGCACCATCTCGTCGAGCGCGTCCGCGGACGACGACCCGAACCACTCCAACATGGGACGATTCTCCTGCACGATGTGGGAAGAGGACCCCCGGTCGATGTCCGGGTGGCCACTACGTAGCGCGACCGGACGCGGTCGCGCTGGTAATTAACGGCAAGTATCAAAGAGTACACGCCTGCGCGCAACTGGCATGGTGCCGCCGAGCCAATCAAATTCGCGCCGTCTTAGACGCCGGCCCGGTCCCGCTTGGATTCTCGGTTGGTCCGCTTCCGGTCGCTGGCGTTGAGTAAGCGCTTGCGGAGACGGATGTTGAGCGGTGTGATCTCGATCAGCTCGTCATCCTCGATGTACTCCAGCGCGCTTTCCAAGGTCAGCAGGCGCGGTGGCTCGAGGGTGATGTTCTCATCGGTCGATTTGGTCCGGATGTTTGACAGCTTCTTTTCCTTGGTCGGGTTGACATCCATATCCCCCGGGCGCGCATTCTCGCCGATCAGCATGCCATCGTACACCGCATCGCCGGGCGCCACAAACAACGTCGAGCGCTCCTGCAAACTGAAGAGGGCGAACGCGATGATCGTCCCGTTCTCCATGGACACCAGGACGCCGCGCGAACGGCCACTGAGCGGCCCAGCCCATGGCCCGTACTCAAGGAAGCGGTGGTGCATGATTCCGGTGCCGCGCGTATCAGTCAGAAACTCGCTGCGAAAGCCAAACAAGCCGCGCGCCGGCACCTTGTACAATAAGCGCACCAGTCCCTGCCCCGGGTTTTTCATCTCGATCATCTCGGCCTTCCGCGGCCCGAGTTTTTCGATGACGGTGCCGAGATATTCCTCCGGCACGTCGATCGCGAGCTCCTCAAAGGGCTCCAAGCGCTGGCCGTTCTCGTTGGTGCGCGTGATCACCCGCGGACGCGATACCTGGAATTCAAAGCCTTCGCGGCGCATGGTCTCCATGAGAATGGAGAGATGCAATTCGCCCCGCCCTGAGACGCTCCAGGCATCCGTGCTGTCGCTGTCTTCGACCTTGAGTGCAACGTTGCGTTCAAGCTCCTTGTACAACCGTTCGCGCAGCTGCCGCGACGTCACGAACTTGCCGTCTTTGCCGGCGAACGGTGAGTTGTTCACCAGGAAGTCGACGCTGATCGTTGGCTCTTCGACACTGATGCCAGGCAGCGCCTCTTGCGCCGCCGGGTCGGTCAGCGTGCTCCCGATGTCGACGTCTTCGAAGCCGGCCAGCAGCACAATCTCGCCGGCCGAGGCTTCCTGAATTTCGATCCGCTCCAGCCCCTCGTAGCCATAGAGCTTGGTCACGCGACCGCGCTGCACGGGCTTGTCGCTTTCAAAAGGCACCAGCGTGAGCGAATCGCCGTAGTGAATGACACCGCGTTCAACGCGCCCAATCGCCATACGACCCAGATAGGCCGAGTATTCGATGGTGGAGACGAGCATTTGAAACGTGCCGTCGGCATCGGACGGTGGCGGTGGCACGACATCGATGATGATCTGATAGAGCGGATCGAGGTTGACCGCTGGCACGTCAAGATCCATCGTCGCCACGCCCTGTTTCGCGCTGGCGTACACGACCGGGCAGTTGAGCTGCTCTTCCGTGGCTTCGAGTTCGATAAAGAGCGACAGCACTTCATCGTGCACACGCAACGGATCGGCGCCGGGGCGATCGATTTTGTTGATGACGACAATGGGCGTGCAGCCAAGTTCGAGTGCTTTCCGCAGCACGAAGCGGGTTTGCGGCATGGGGCCATCGAATGCATCGACGACCAGCAACACCCCGCTGACCATGCGGAGAATACGCTCCACCTCCCCGCCAAAGTCGGCGTGGCCGGGGGTGTCGACGATGTTGATCTTGGTATCGTGCCACCGAATCGACGTATTCTTGGCGAGGATCGTGATACCACGCTCTTTTTCGAGCGGGTTGGAATCCATCACCCGTTCTTCGACGACCTGATTTTCGCGGAAGGCACCCGCTTGGCGAAGCATCTTGTCGACGAGGGTGGTCTTCCCGTGATCGACGTGCGCGATGATGGCGATATTGCGAATCTGCATAGCCTTAAAAGATAGCGGACAGGCGGTCCGGTATTCAATGGCTCAGCGTCGCCGGTGCTATGTTCGCGGCAAAGTCGCTTGATCGGCCCGCGTGGCCAGGGTGACCGCCATCACCATGGCGGCAATCATGCTCTCCGCCGACGCCACACCGGTACCGGCAATGTCGAGCGCGGTACCATGGTCTGGCGAGGTGCGCGCGTAGGGCAGTCCCAAGGTAACGTTCACCGCACTCCCAAAGCTCGCGACTTTGATCGCCGTCATGCCGACATCGTGATACGGCGCGATGACCGCGTCAAACTCGCCCCGCATTGCACGGACGAACACCGTATCGGCTGGAAAGGGCCCCGCGATCTCCGCCTCACGCGCGGCAGGGGCGAGCAAGACGTGGTCTTCGTCGCCAAAACGGCCGCCATCGCCTCCATGTGGGTTGAGCGCGCACAAAGCGATACGCGGCTCGGCAATGCCGAATCCCTCGCGGAGGCCCCGCCGTGTGGCGTGCGCCGTGCGCACGATGACGTCGTGCGTCAGGGCTGCGTGCACATCGGCGAGCGCGATATGCGTGGTCGCCAGCACCACGCGCAGACGATCGGACGCGAGCATCATCGTGGTACGGCATTGAGCCAGGTCGCCAAGCATTTCGGTGTGACCGGGATAGTCGTAGCCACCGGCAAACAACGCGGCTTTGTCTAACGGCGCGGTCACGATCCCCTGCACCTCCCCGTTCAGTGCCATCTGCGCGGCACGCTCTACGGCGCGACCGGCCAGCAGGCCAGCGCGCGCAGCCGACTCCTCGCTCTGTGCATCATGCACGTTCCATTCGCCGATCACTACGTCGGCTGTCTGCTCAGTCCCGCTCGGCCCCACCACCACCCAGTCCACACCGAGTGCGCGCGTGCGTGGGTCGTGCAGTGCTTTCCGCGTGATTTCGGGGCCGATGCCGCGCGGGTCGCCGAGCGTGATGGCTATGCGCATCGCCCTCGACCCGTCGTCCTCACGGAACGACGTTCGCGTAGGCTTTCGCCGGGTCGTAGCGCACTGAGATATACGTCTGCTTCTTTAACGTGTCGATCAGGCGCCGCATGCTGCGTTCCTCGGACAGCTGCGAGCGGATCCGCTGACGCATCTCTGGCAACGTGTACTCGCCCGCTTCATCGAGGAACGTGATCTGCGCAATGACGAACTTGTCGATGCCCGGTGTTCCACTTGGAATTGGGAACGGATCAAGGACGGTATTCAGCGCCTTCCCATCGATCGCGTTTCGGTACGCCTCGGGAAGCGAATCGCGGTTGTACTCGGGAATCGTCTTCTCTTCGCCACCGGCGTTGTCATGAAAACGCACGCTGAGCGAATCGAAGCTGGCTCCGGCGCGCCAGACCGTGGCAACCGAATCCGCTTGCGCCCGTGCGCGCGTTTCGTCGGTCGAATCGAGCGTCCAGCTGATCAGAATGTGCCGCGCCTTCACTTCCGCCGGTTGCACGCGATCCACACGAATGATGTGGAACCCGAAGGTGGTTTCGACGATGGGGCTGAGCGCGCCCGGGTTGAGCGCGAACATGATGCGGTCGAACTCTGGCACCATGCGGCCACGCCGATTCCATCCGAGATCGCCTCCAAGCTCCCTGGAGCCCGGATCCATCGACTCCTTTTTGGCGATGTTCTCAAAGTCGTCGGGGCGCTGTTCCAGTTCGGCGCGAAGCGAGTCGATCTTCGCTCGAGACTTCTTCTTGGACTCCTCCGACGGCTTGGTAGACAGCACAATCTGTCGAAGGCCCACACGCGCTTCTTTGCGGGGCAGTCGCGTCCTGTTGGACTCGAATGCCTCGGTCACCTCGGCCTCGCTCACATTCACCGCCGTCATTTTCCCATCGCGGCGGGCCTTGGAGATATAGTCGCGCTGCAGATTGTCCCGGCGCATCAAGTCGGTTTGCATCTTGCGCCACTCCTCGTACGAGCCAAAGCCGCCTTCCTTCAGGGCATTCCGGAACTCCACTTCCGTTTTGAACTGCGACTTGACCTTCTTCTCCTGGTCGTCAACCGCCCGCGTCAGATCCGCATCGTTGACTTCGACCTTCTCCGCCTTGGCTTTCTGCACCAAGAGCTCGGCTTCCATGAGCTGCGTCATCGCTTCGGCTTCGAGCTTGGCCAGATCTGCGGGCGAGTTGACCGGTGCGCCAGCGGCTCGCCGTCGAAGTGCTTCGGCGGTGACTTCGGATATCAGGACCACCTGATCACCGACGACGGCGGCGACACCGTCGATCGACAGCGTCTTGATCGGCACCGTGTCCTTGGGCGCCACCTTGGCCGTCGGTGCGGTGGTTGTGGCCTGCCCGGCCACTCTGGTTGCCAGTGCGGCGATCAGGCAAAGCGACAGCGGCGCCGCAGACATCGCGGCGCCGGTCAGATTCCGAAGAGAAGTGCGCATCATGCGGGTGTGTACCCGGCTCTTTGCTCAGGGTTGCCAGCGACGCGCGGTTGCGCGTCGCTGTTCACGAACCAAACTCGCAGGTCAGCCGAATTACGGCGTGGGAGGCTTGGCCGGCGGCGTGGCCGGTACAGCTCCACCAGGAGCCGGCGGCGCACCCTGCGGCGGCGCACCAGCGCCCGGAGGACCACCAGCCGGCGACTTGGCACGAAGCGAATCCGCTGTGGCGCGCACCGCCTTTGCCTTCTCGACCACCTTGTCGAGCCCCGCATCGTTCACCGCAAACGGGAACTTCGCCTGCAGCGCGCGCGCCACCGGGTATGGCACGTCCACGAATTGCGCTTCGTTCTTCACCAGCTTGTCGAAGAATGCCTCAACGCGCGCCGCTGCGATCTTGCCCTTGTCGCCGCCAGACTTGGCGCTATCGGCCAACTTCGTCGGGTCAACGCCCAGCGCCGTCCATGTCTGCGTGACCGCGTTCTTGTAGTTGAGATACACGTTCGACATTTCACTCGTGTCGGGCGACATCTTGGCGCTGTCAGCCATGCGCAACATGAGCTCGTTCCGCACGATCTGCTGGACGAACTTGCCGACCAGAGAATCTGCAGCGCCGATCAGCTGCGGGCGCACCTGCGACTGCGGCGGATAGGCGGACAACCAGTCGGCGAACTCGGACGCCGTCAATTCACCGCCCTTGTACTTGGCCAGCGCGCCGTTGTCCTTCCCGTACCCCAATGGGTTGCGCGCAATTGCCTTGGCCTTGATCGGCGCGTCGGTGACCAGTTCAACCTTGGCGTTCTTCTCAGCGGTCGCGAGGAAAACGCTGTCGGCGATGGCGCTGGTGCGCTGCTTGGCGATCGGGGCAAACTGGGCCTGCACCTCGCTGTACGGCGTGCGGTAAATCACATGATAGCCGAACGACGTCATCGTGACCGGCGAAATCTCGCCCGGCTTGATCGCCAGTACGGCCTTCTCGAACTCGGGCACCATCGCGCCGCGCTGGAAGATGCCGAGGTCGCCACCACGCTCTCCCGCGCCTGGTTCATCGCTCTTCACGGCGAGCTTCGCGAAGTTCGCCGGTGTGGCTTCCGCGCGAATGCCCTCGGCTTTCTTCCGCGCCGCTTCCTTCTGCTCGGGCGTCGCACTGGGATCCACCTTCACCAGGATGTGTCGCGCCGCCATCGCTTCACCGGAGTTGAAGCGCTCTTCGTCGGTGCCGACCTTGACCGTGTCCCACGTCTTCTGGAACGTGTCGTAAAACTTTTTCACCTTCATTTGCTGCATGGGCGACCAGAGGGCGTTGTCCATCGTCCCCTTGTCGCTGAGGGAGTCTCCTTTGGCGCCCGCGGCGGCGATCAGCTGATAGTTGACCCAGAGCTCAGCAATCTGGCGCGCCACGTCTTTCTCGAGCGGCGCTTGGGAGGTACCCAGGATGTCGGCCAGTCGCGTGACGGAGAGCTGTTGGCCTCCCACATTCGCGGCGACATCAGGATTGGAGGCGGCGCCACAGGCAATGGCGAACGCGGCGGCAGCAAACGCAGGCAAACGATACGATGTCATCGAGTCGAACCCCGGAACCGGAGTGAATTAAGGTATAGGAGTGGGACCCCGCCGAGTCGGCAACGGTTGCCGGTCGGTCTGCTTCCCATCAACGTCACGGGGTCAGTGCACGCAGCGCGCGCACCAACCCATCGAGCATTTCCGAGCCACCCAACCGTGTGAGTTTGAGTGCGAGCGGTTGCGTTCGTCGGACATCCACCTGGAACTGCACTTCGTGGAACGCCGACGACAGCCCTTTCAAGCGCGGAACTGCATCAGCCCTGAAACTAACACGCGCCTCCGAGGCGCGCACAAGCACCCCCTCTACACCAAGTGAGGCGCCAAGTACCCTGAGCATGGCGCTCCCGAACAGGGCGAGCGCCGGCGCTGGGAGTGGTCCAAAGCGGTCTCGAACCTCCATTTGCAGCGCCTCGATGTCTTTCGGAGCGCGCAGCGTCGTGAGCCGACGATAGACGTCCAGCTTGGCGTCCTGAGACAGGATGTAGTCGTCGGGGAGAATCGCCGGAAAGTCGAGGGATACGTCGGCGGGCATCCATGCCTTCTGGCCTTCCGTCTGCGACAACTGCTGGACCGTCTCTTCGAGGAGGCGGAGATACAGGTCAAAGCCGACCGAGTGCACGAACCCGGACTGCTCAGGCCCCAGCAGGTTCCCGGCGCCACGCATCTCGAGGTCCTTGAGCGCCACCCGATAGCCCGACCCCAATTCCGTGTGGTGCTCCAGCACCGAGAGCCGCCGTTCGGCGTCGTCATCGATACGATCGGGCACCAGCAAGAAACAGTAGGCGCGGCGATGCGAACGGCCGACCCGGCCCCGGAGCTGATATAACTGCGCGAGGCCCAGGTGGTCGGCACGGTTGACGAGCATGGTGTTGGCATTCGGCACATCGAGCCCGCTTTCCACGATGAGCGTGGAGACGAGAATATCGATTTCGCCATCCACGAACTTCGCCATCACCGACTCCAACTCACGCTCTTTCATCTGCCCGTGCCCTACCGCCACCCGCGCCCGCGGCACGAGCCGCTGGAGATGATCACCGATCGCGACAATCGTTTCGATGCGATTGTGCACGAAGAACACCTGCCCACCGCGGTCCAGCTCGCGCGAGACGGCTTCTTCGATCAGCGCATCATCCCATGGTTCGACGAACGTCAGGACTGGAGACCGATCGCGCGGTGCGGTTTGCATGATGGTGAGATCACGCAGTCCGGCCAGCGACTGATGCAACGTGCGGGGGATCGGCGTCGCGGTCAGCGTGAGCACATCCGTTTCAAGCTTCATCTGCTTGAGGCGCTCTTTGTGCTTCACGCCAAACCGATGTTCTTCGTCGACCACGATGAGGCCGAGGTTGGCGAACTCGACGTCAGGGCTGAGGAGTCGGTGTGTGCCGATCACGATATCGATCTGCTTCTTCTTGAGCTTCTCCACAACGACCGCCTGCTCTTTCGGCGTTTGAAAGCGGCTCATCACTTCGACCGTCACCGGAAAATCGGCTAGCCGGTCCCCAAAGCTGCGTGCATGCTGTTCGGCCAGAATGGTCGTCGGCACGAGGACGGCCACCTGACGACCGCTCTGCACGGCCTTAAAGGCCGCACGAATGGCGATTTCGGTTTTCCCGTACCCAACATCGCCCACCAACAACCGATCCATCGGTCGATCGCTCTCCAGATCGCGCTTGACGTCCAGCGTTGCCTTGCGTTGGTCTGGCGTGTCTTCGAAGAGAAATGAGCTTTCCAGTTGGCGCTGCCATGCCCCATCCACCTCGTGCGGTGGCCGCGTGCTGACCTTCCGCTTCGCGTACAGGTCCAGCAGCTCCTGGGTCATCTCGAGGATGGCCATGCGCGTTTTGTCACGCTGCGCCTTCCATCGATTGCCACCCAACTTGTGCAGTCGCGGCGCGGGGGCGTCTTCCGAAACATCATGCGCGCTTCGGTACCGCTCAATCTGATCGATCTTATACAACGGCACGTTGAGTCGGTCACCGCCCTCGTACTCGATGACGACGGCTTCAATGGTGCTTTCGCGGAAAAAGATTTTCTCGATGCCGCGATAGATGCCGATGCCATGCTCCAGGTGCACCACGTAGTCGCCAGGCTTGAGCGCACCAAGCGTGTCGAGCGCCGAACCGGAGGAGTACTTGCGCGTCCGACGGATGCGCCGATCGCGACGGAAAATTTCGTGATCGGTGAGGACGCGAACCACGTTCGGTATCACGAACCCGCCGCCGAGGACGCCGATCGCAATCGAGGCGGAGACCGGCCCGTCTTCGCCGAGCAATTCTTCAAGACGCTCGGCCTGCCCGGCGTTATCGCAGAGAATGATGGTATTCAGGCCATCTCGCTGCAACCGACGGAGCACGCGCAGGTCCCGCGAGATCCCTTCGGGCGGTCGGATCGGAAACGAGACGTCGGGTGTCGGCCCAGGGGGTGGCTGGTCGGCGCTCGATGCACTCACCGCACGCTGGGGAGGCGGCGCAATGCGCAAGGTCCCAAACCGCGCCAGGCGCGACGCCATCAGTGGCGGCTGCACGAACAGCGCTTCACGTGTGATGTACGCCTCGCCGCGTCGACGCGCCAACTCGATATGGTGCGCGGCTTCTTCCCACGTGCGCACGAGCTCCGGAAGCACCGTACTCCCCGATGGCATCACCACGAGCGCATCGGGCGGCCAGAGCTCAGGCAATGCCACGCGCTCGATGGCGCCGTCATCGTCTTGCAGGCGCCCATCGACCGGCAGGATGAGCGCGAGCGCCGCATCGCGGGTACTGCGTTGGGTGTTCAGGTCAAAATGGCGAAGCTCTGAAATCTCATCGCCCCAAAACTCCAGTCGAACAGGTTCGGCCATGCCGAAGGAGTAGATGTCGAAGATGCCGCCGCGCACCGAGAACTGTGCGACGTCTTCTACCATCGTGACGCGTTCAAACCCGATCGATTCCAGATGCGCCGCAAGCTCCTCCGGTCGACGCACATCGCCTTTACGAAGCTCCAGCCTCGCATTCGCCAACGCCCGCGGCAGCTGCGTCTGCTCAAGCACGGCGCGCGCGGTCGTGACGAACAGTCGCACACCACTGCGTGCGAGCTTCTCCAGCGTTTCCACTCGCTCTCCCGCCACTTCGGCGTGGGGTTCGACCTCGCCGAATCCTTCGCGCGGCGGATAGAGTGCCACCGGGATGTCGTCGATCAGCGCCTGGAGGTCGGCCAACCAACGCTCAGCCTCGGCCACCTGATCGGCGATGATCACCAGCAACCGCTGGGGTTCGGCGCGCGCCAAGGCGGCGATGAAGACCGCGTCGCTGCTCCCAGCGAGGCCGCCAACACGAAGCGACGTCCCCGGTCCGGGCAGTGCCTTCGCGATGCGCGCGAACGCAGGGAGTGCGGCTATTGCATCGAGGAGTCGTGGTAGTCCCATCAGGCAGCCGCACGAGCGGTGGGGGCCGAGGCCACCGCAGCGCTGGACCGGGCCACGCCTACCGGCGCCCCACGCGCAAACCACGCTTCCAACACCAAGGCCATGAGCGCAACGATGAGGAGTGGGAACAGTAAGGAGCGACCCGACGATTGGGCCAACGTGCCGCGCCGCCACTCGCTGGCTGAGGTATCGACGGCGACCGATCGGCCGACGACGCGCGACCGGAACGCAGTGCCAATGACGCCCGCCGATTCACCCCGTGTATCTGATTCAACCGCTTCCGGATTTACGACGATGGCTCCGACACGCGCCGATTGTCGGCGCAAAAAGTAGACGCCGCTCTCGTTGGGGATCGTGAGGCGATCTCCCGTGAGCGGCACCAGTGATCCGTCAGGGCGCTCGAGCGCCGACGCGGCTGCGAGCGCGGGATCTACCACGACCTGACCTGGTGACGCGGCGATCACCACACCATCGTCGCCGAGTCGACGAGACAGCGCGTCAAGCACCCACGGCACGAATCCCGCGCGGAGGGGGAGATCGGTCGCCTCGGCATCAACGGGAGAGGCGAGCAGCACATACCCTTCGCCGGCTACGATCCACGGCGTGCCGCCCGCGGTGGCGATCGTATCGGCAACCGCCGCACCGCCGCTCGCGGTGGCCGAAGCGGCGACGCCAGGTGACCGCTGCAACGGATAGCGCAGGCGCACCTGTACCCCGTCGAGCATGGGCACACCACGCACCAACACGAGGTCGCGCGCAATCGCGCCAAATCTCCACGGAATGCCCAAACGCGCCAAGGTGCGATTCGCTTCACCAACACGAACAGGATCCGATGGTGCGGTAAGGAAGACCGGCCCGCTGTTGACGGGCGCATCGGCACCGGAGACCGTCACCATGCCACGTGCGCCGACGGCGCCACGATCAAGGCGCTTCTCTTCCACCAACGTGGCCAGCGCCGCCGAGAGAAACGGTCCGGCTTCGGTGCGCGTGAATACCGTTGCCGGTGGTGCCACGCGGACCGCGAACCACCGCGTGTCGTCGGCGCGCAGTTCGTCAGCGTCCAATTCAACGCTCCCGCGCAGCCACCCTGACGCAGCACTGGCCAGTCGCTGTGCGGTGGCGACCGGCGCGTCGGCGCTGGCCGGTGCCGCGAGACCGCGGGCCACCGTTCTCCCATCGAGCGTGATGCGCCACGTCGCCGAATCCGGCGATTGCAGTGCGAAGGTCACGACGCCGGCGGGCGTCCACCGCGCGGGTGCAACGCGGACATCGACCACCGCGGCGTTTGGCGTCACGGCCGTCTGCCGCGTGAGCAATTGCACCGGCACCGCGCCGGCGTCGATGGTGCGCCGGGTGCCGCTGTCGGCACCGAGGCTGCGCCACGTGGTGGCCTGTCCGTCAGACACGACCGCAATCACCGGTGACCGCGGCGCCCCGCTCTGGACCAGCGTGACGGCACGACGGATGGCCGACGGGAGATCGCCACGTCCGCCAAGAGGCTTGATCCCGGTGAGCGCGTTCTCGAGCGCGCTGATCGCTCCGCCCGTGATTCGACCGTCTGCGGTGACCAGCCAGACGCGATCATCGGGCGTGAGTGATTGCAGCAGGGCGCGCACGTCGGCGCGCATCGCGTCAAGCGTCACGGTACCGTCGCGCACTGTTCCAGAACTCATGGAATTGTCGATCACCAGCGCGAGGGAGACCGGCGCGTGCCCGAGCCCAGCTAACCGCGCAACAGGGCGAGCCGCGGCAAGCGCAACGGCGAGGACCGCCAGCAGCCGGAGAAACAACAGCAGGCGATGGCGTAGCTTCCGCTCGCGACTATGCTCCTGTTCCATCCGCGTGAGGTATCGCACCGCTGGAAAGTCGACGGTTCGGCCAACGCGGCGGCGAAGCAGATGGACAAGCAGCGGCACGCCAGCAAAGGTCGCCAGCAGCAAGAGTGCGGGTGCGAGGAAGCCCATCAGGCCGCGAGACCATCTCGCGCGAGCGCGCGCTCAAAACCACGAACACGAACTCTCAGATCATCGCTCCGCGGCCGCTCGCGCCAACGAGATGACGCAGCGCGTGGCCGAACGGTTGGTCTGTAGTTGCGAGCGCGTAGCGCGCACCGGCACGGCCAATGGCGCCGCGCCATTCGTCGAGCGCCTCGCGCACGGTGGCTTGATACGATTCCCGAACGTCTGCTGTTGCCGCAGGCACTTCGATGCGCGATTCCGGATCCCGATAGAGTGCTTCACCAGTCTCAGGGAAATCGCGCTCTGCGGGATCCATGACGTGCACCATGAGCACCTCGTGGCCGCGCGCGCGCAACGTTCGCGCCGCATCCGCCACCGGCGCCGCGTCCACCAAGAGATCCGACACTACTACAACGAATCCGGGACGACGCACGATGCGACCAGCCTGCATCATGGCGCCCGCCACATCAGATGCATCTCCACCGCCGGGCTCGTCGAGCGCCGCAACGAGTCGCCGCCACTGCGTGCGTTGGGCGCGCGGCGGGATGACGTTGCGCAGTCCGGCATCAAATCGCACGAGTCCTACGGCGTCGCGTTGGCGTAACAGGAGCAGCGCGATGGCGGCAATCAGTCGTTCACCGTACGCGAGCTTGGACAGGCGCGATGGATCACCCGTCCACTGCATCGACTTGCTGGTGTCGAGCACCAGTACGGCACGCGCGTTCGTTTCTTCTTCGAACTGTTTGACCACCCAGCGATCAGCGCGAGCAGCGATTCGCCAGTCCAGATAACGTAGGTCATCGCCCGGCATGTATGGACGATGCTCAGCGAATTCGACGCTGAAGCCTTTGCGCGGCGATCGGTGCAAGCCCGTGATGAACCCGTCCACCACCCAGCGCGCCACCAACTCCAGGTGACCGAGGGCCGCAAGGACGGCTGGATCCAATTGATCGGCGCGGGCGGCAGACATCGGCGTAAGCTGCCACCCTGCAGCGGCTAGGACCATCCCCCTTCGACCCCTTGCTAGATTTATGGGCTGTCCCTGCACGACCCCATTCAGCCCGGCACCCCGCTTGAAGCTCAGCCACATCCGCAACTTCTGCATCGTCGCACATATCGACCATGGTAAGTCGACCTTGGCCGACCGCCTGATCGAGAAGACCGGCACCTTACAGAAGCGTGAAATGAAGTCCCAGGTCCTGGATACGCTCGATCTCGAGCGCGAACGGGGGATCACGATCAAGCTCAACGCGGTTCGCATGAATTATACGGCCAACGACGGCGAGAAGTATGAACTCAATCTGATCGACACGCCGGGGCATGTAGACTTTACTTATGAAGTGTCGCGTTCCCTCGCCGCCTGCGAAGGCGCGATTCTGGTCGTTGACGCCTCGCAGGGCATTCAGGCGCAAACGTTATCGAACCTGTTCCTCGCGATGGACGCCGGGCTGGAGATCATTCCGGTGCTCAACAAGATCGATCTGCCGGGCGCCGAGCCGGAACGTCGGCGTCAGGAAGTCGTCGACTTGATTGGCTGCATGCCGGAAGATGTGCTGTCCGTCAGTGCGAAGGAGGGGCTTGGTGTGCCCGAGCTGTTGGAACGCATCGTGGAATTCGTACCGCCACCGAAGGGCGATCTGAACGGCCCGTTGCGGGCGCTGATCTTTGATTCGTACTACGATAAATACCGCGGTGCCATTCCCAGCGTGCGTGTCGTGGACGGCGAAGTCCGCAAAGGCACGAAGATCACCTTTGGGATTTCCGACAACGTGTACGAAGTGGCCGAAGTCGGCTACCTGCAATTGCGCCAGGTCCCGGCCGAGGTGCTCCGCGCCGGCGAGGTAGGCTACGTGCTGGCGTCGGTCCGCTCGGTGCGCGAAACGCGCGCCGGCGACACGATCTTTGACGCGGAGAATCGAGCCGCCGAGGCGCTGCCCGGATACCAGGAAGTGCGCAGCTTTGTGTTCGCCGGCATTTATCCAACCGACACGACCCAGTACGAAACGCTGCGCGATGCGCTGGAAAAGATGAAACTGAATGACGCCTCGCTGCAGTACGAGCCTGAAACGTCGACCGCGTTGGGGTTTGGCTTCCGCTGCGGATTCCTGGGCCTCTTGCACATGGAGATTGTGCAAGAACGCCTGGAGCGCGAGTACAACCTCGACCTCGTCACCACCGTGCCCAGCGTGGAGTATCACGTTCGCAAAACTGACGGCACCACGGTCACCGTGGAAAACCCAGCACTGATGCCTGCGGCGGTCCTGATTGCGGCCGTCAATGAACCGTTCGTGAAAGCGCGTATCATGTGTCCCGTGGAATACATCGGGCCGATCATGAATCTCGGCACCGAACGGCGCGGCGTGTATAAGAACATGCGCTACCTCGACACGGCGCGCGTGGAGTTTGACTGGGAGTTCCCGCTCGGCGAGATCATTCTCGACTTCTTCGACAAGATGAAGACCGTGAGCCGCGGGTACGCCTCGTTGGACTACGAGATGTTGGAGTATCGGGAAAGTGATCTCGTGCGTCTCGATATGCTGATTAACGGCGACGCGATCGACGCCTTCTCGGTCATTGTCCACAAGGACAAGGCGTATGAGTGGGGCCGCAAAGTGGCCGAGAAGCTCAAGGAGCTGATCCCGCGACAGCTGTTCGAAGTGGCCATTCAGGCGAGCATCGGGCAGAAGGTCATCGCGCGTGAAACCGTGAAGCCATTGCGCAAAGACGTGTTGGCCAAGTGCTATGGCGGCGATATTTCGCGCAAACGCAAGTTGCTCGAAAAGCAGAAGGAAGGCAAAAAGCGCATGAAGCAGGTTGGCAGCGTCGAGATTCCGCAGGAAGCCTTCCTGGCCGTGCTGCAGGTGGACTAGTCGACAATACCGCGTGTCTGCCCTGGTCCTCCAGACCTCCTTTCTTGGAGACATGATCCTGACGACGCCGCTCCTTGAGCGTCTGTCACGGGCAGGGCCGGTGCACGTTATCGCCACACCGGCAAACGCGGCGATTGTCGCCAACCATCCGGCAGTGACGTCGGTGATTGTCTTCGACAAGCGCGGCGCAGATCGTGGGCTGAGCGGCGTGCGGCGAGTGGCCCGCGTTGCACGCGCGACTGGTGCAACGACGGCATATCTCGCGCAAGGGTCGCTTCGCACGGCGTCGATTGCGTGGTTGGCTGGCGTGCCGGAGCGCGTGGGATTCGATACGTCGCCGGGACGCCTCTTGTACACACGGCAGGTGCGCTTTCGACGCACGTGGCACCACGCGCAACGGCTATGGTCGCTTGGCAATAGCGCCTCAGAACGCGATGATGTGCAGCCCCCCACGCTTCGCCCATCGCTCCACCCGAGCGATGCCGACCGTGCGCAGGCGAAGTCGCTACTGACGGCGCATGGCGTGCACGACGGTGAAGCGTTGGTCGCGCTGGCGCCGGGAAGTGTTTGGGCCACGAAGCGATGGCCATCGTACGACGCACTTGCCGCCGCGCTCCTCGCGGTTTTTGCTGGTGGTACACTTCCGCGGCTCGTGGTGCTTGGCGCGGCTGGCGATGCACCACTCGCCGCAGCCATCACCGATGCGGTACGGGCGGTGGGTGGTGTGCCGGTCATCGACGCGACCGGCAGACTGTCATTGCTTGGCTCAGCGGCGCTTCTGGAACGCGTGCAGGTGCTGATTACCAATGACTCGGCACCGTTACATCTGGCGTCGGCGGTCAATACCCCCACCGTCGCCTTGTTTGGACCGACCACCCCAGCGCTTGGTTTTGGACCGCTGTCCGAGCGCCGCGCCATCGTGCAACAAGATCTCGGCTGTCGCCCCTGCGGAGCGCACGGTGCGCGCACCTGCCCGCTTGGCCACTGGGACTGCATGCGCACGTTGCGCGTTCCGAGCGTTGTGGCCGCCATCTCCGAAGTGACCGCCATGCCGTGACGCTGCGATGGCGTGACGCCGCGCGCCGACGAGCGGATGGTCGGCACCCACTTGGATCGGGGGCCAAACGACGAGGCGTCCGGCCATATCGTCGCTGGGATGTCGCGTTATCTTGTCGGTATGCCCATCGTTGAGTCTGAATTCATTGTTGGCGTCGATCTCGGCGGCACCAACATCGTCGTCTGCGCCATGTCCGCAGACGGAGTACGGCAGCACGGACTGGCGTCCGAACCGACTCGCGCGCAGGATGGCCCCGACGCCGTGATCGGGCGTATGGCGCGCATGGTGAACGAAACCGTGACCGTCACGATGCGGGAGACGGGTGTGTCGCGGGCGGCGTTTCGCGGCGTGGGCATCGGTGCACCGGGCCCACTGGACCGCGAGAAAGGTCTCGTGGTAATCGCGCCCAACCTGGGCTGGCGGATGGTCCCGCTTCGCGATCGCATGGCCGAACTGACCGGTCTTCCCGCGGCGCTCGACAACGACGCGAACTGCGCCACGTACGGTGAATGGTGGATAGGTGCCGCCAAGGGAGGTCGCAATGTGATCGGCGTAACGATCGGCACGGGAATCGGAGGCGGGCTGATTCTCGACGGCAAGTTGTATCATGGGTCGAGTGACGTGGCGGGAGAAATCGGTCATGTCACGATCGACCAAACGGGACGTCGCTGCGGCTGCGGGAATTACGGCTGCCTTGAGGCCTACGCGTCGGGCACGGCGATCGCCGAGCGTGCGCGAGAAGCGTTGTCATACGAGCAGGAGTCGATCTTGCGGGACATGGTCGGCGGTGATGTGGCGAAGATCACGGCCGCCACCGTTTATGAGGCCGCGTCACAGGGCGATGCCGTGGCCACCGAAGTGGTGCGCGATACAGCCCGCTTCCTGGGGACCGGTCTCGCGAACTTGCTCAATATTTTCAATCCCGATGTGATCGTCATCGCGGGCGGCGTGACGCGCGCGGGGGAAGCGCTCTTCGCGCCACTGCGTGCCGAGATTCGGAAGCGGGCCTTTAAGCCCGCGGTCGACGCGTGTCGCATCGTGCCGGGAACATTGCCGGGTACGGCCGGCGTGGTTGGTGCCGTCGCGACCTTCCTCGCGCAGCATGGTGCGTCGAGCGCGTCGAGCGCGCCGAGCGCGCCGAGAGTGTCGTGACGGCGTGGCCGTGACGGCGTCGTATTTGCAGCGCGAGACGGTGGCGCGCCAGCGGGTGGGCGTGATCGGGACACTGGTGTGGGACGTGATTTACGGTCGTGATCGACGTGCAGTCCCCGTTGAAGAATGGGGTGGCATCACCTATGCGCTCTCAGGCTTCGATGCCGCATTATCGGCCGACTGGGAGCTTGTCCCCCTGATCAAAGTGGGAGAAGATTTGGCCGCGCGCGCGCGCGCGTACGTGCGCACACTGCGGTCCGTGTCTTCTGATGCCGCGCTGATCGAAGTGCCGTATCCGAACAACCGCGTGGAGCTTCGCTACGTGGATGACGAACGTCGCAGCGAAGTGTTGACTGGAGGAATTCCGGGTTGGACGTGGCTCGGGCTCAAGCCTGTTCTCGATGCCGCGCACCTGGACGCCTTGTACATCAACTTCATGAGCGGCTGGGAGCTTGATCTGCCCACCATGCAACTCGTTCGCGCCCACTTTCGCGGGCCCATCTACGCCGACCTCCATTCGCTGGTGCTCGCCGTGCAAGCCGATGGCCTCCGCGTGCCGCGCCCGTTGCCCGATGTTGCGGCCTGGTGTGCCTGCTTCGACGTGTTGCAGATGAACGAAGATGAAATGCAAATGATCGCGCCCGATCCCATGGCGCTGTCAGCCACTGCGATGGCTGCAGGCGTTTCGTGCCTGTGCGTGACGATGGGCAAGCGTGGCGCGGTGTATGTGGCCGCTCCGGGTATCGAGCGACTTGCTGACATTCCCCGTCTGTCGGGTCACAGTTCGGCACTCTCCACATCACCACGCGGTGGCTCTGGTGCGTTTGGTGCGGTCCGCACAGCGCTGGTGGCGTCCGTCCTTCCGCGCATCGACGGGACTGGCGATCCGACGGGATGTGGTGATGTTTGGGGGGCTACCCATTTCTCTCGACTGCTCGCCGGTGATAACTTGACGACTGCCATAGACGCCGCACACCGCGCCGCGTCGCGCAATGTGGAGCACCGCGGCGCGACGGGACTCGCGCAATACCTTCGAGGAGAAATCAGCACGTCGTGACGACCGTGATCAATGTGCCGCCATCGCTTGACGACCAGTCGTTCGAACTGGTGTTTGAGCAACTGGCGCTTGTGCCCGAAGGGCAGAAGATCCTGATCGATGCGCGTCATGCGCGTTGGGCGTCACCGTACGGGTTGACGGCGCTGCTCTGTGTCGCGCAATCACGCGCCGAGCGCATGGACTTCGCGGTGCCCGAGCATCCCGACACGATCTCGTACTGGTCTCGAGCGGGGTTCTTTCGTCATGCCGCCGAGCTGTTCGACGTGCACGGCTCTGTGCCGCGTTCTCGCGAACCACAACATTCCGATGTGCTGCTCGAAATCACGCCCATTGTCCGTACCGAAGACATTCACGGCGTTGTTGGTCGCATTCAGGAACGTGCTGGTGCGATTCTGCACGGCCAACTGCATCTCGACACCGCCGTGACCGGACGATTCAGCATGACCCTGAGTGAGTCCTGTCAGAACATCGTGGAGCACGCGGGGCAAGGGGGGTGGGTGGCCGTGCAATCGTACAACTACCGACGGCGGTTGGGCAGACGGGTCGTTGTCATCGCCGTGTGCGACGCGGGGATGGGGTTTCGGGAGTCGCTCGAAAGTTCACCGGGGCATCGCGCGCGCGACCGATGGGATGACGCGATGGCCCTGGAAGACGCCGTACTGCGCGCCACGAGTCGGTTTCGCCACGCCGACAAGGGCCGCGGTCAGGGGCTCGCGGGCATTCGACGGTTCGTGGGGCAGTGGGACGGCAAGTTGACCGTACGCAGCGGGACGGCGCGGATTGCCATCACGCCGAAGTGGGATGAAGACGTGCCGATGACTGAGGGGTTGCCGACCTTTCCGGGGTCACAGATGCAGATCACGATTCCGGAGAAGCTGGCCGACGCCGGCACGACGCCACCAAGTGCTGAGCCGTCGCGTGCACGGCCACGACCGAGAGAACGTTCTTCGTGACGCACTTGATCGATGTCAGCACGGTGCTGCGCGGTACGGTGTGCGATTTGTATTCCAATCTGGTCACACGCCCGACCGGCGCTGCCGTTCGCTCGGCGATTGAACAACAGGTGGTGGAGATCGGCATGCCGGTCGTCACGACGATCGACTTTTCCCAGGTCAGCCTGTTGGATTTTTCCTGTGCCGACGAGATCGTGGCCAAGCTGCTGTTGCGCTATGCCGATGACGATGGTCCCACGGGTTACGTGCTCTTTCGTGGCATCCACGACGGGCATCTGGATCCTATCGAAACCGTGCTCGCGCATCACGACCTGGCGTTGATCGCATGGAACGAAGGATTCGCTGAACTCTACGGCAGCGTGACCGACGACGAACGATGGCTGTGGGAAGTGGTGCGTGACGACGGGCCGATCACGCTCGGCGACGCCGTGCGCCTGCTGGGCATCGCTATGGCAGAGACCTCCACGTTGCTGGACCGTCTCTCCCGGAAACGCCTCATCATGCGTCATGCTGATGGCTACGTTGTGCCCGGCGTGATGCCTCGAGCCTCCTGATTATCTCCTGATTCTCATGGCCAAATTCAGCGGCTTCTCACCGCCCCTCCAAGTCGTCGGATTCGTCTCCTCCCGCGCGGGCGATGCGGACCGTGGCCCAATGATTCGCATGCGTCCGGAGGACGCCCTGATCCGCCTCGTGACCGATGGCGAGTTGGTGCGTGTGGTATCGGATCGCCGTTCGGAACTGGCCGTGCTGCAGCTGGACGAGTCGTTGCCGAGGGGCGGCGTTATTCTCCGTGACGTCGTGGGCGCCTCGCCTTCGGAAATCGTGCGTGTGCTCAAACCGGACAACGACACGCTTCGCTACGTGTGACCAGGACCCCGTTTTCGTGAATCACGTGACCCAGTCTCTTCACGCGGGTGGTGCCCTCGTCGCCGCCGATGTCGCCGGCGATGTCGACGCGCTGCATCGTCGACTTGCCGCCATGGAGGATGCAGAAGCAGCCGTGGTCCTCGCCAGCGGTATGGCGGCGACCGCCTGCACGATGCTCGCGCTGCTCCGCACCGGTGATCATCTCATCGCGAGCGCGTGGCTCTACGGCGCAACACGGCGTTTCTTCGAGCGCGAGCTGCCGATGATGGGGATCCAGGTCACGTTTATCGATCCCACGGAATTGCGCGCCTGGCGTCGCGCCGTGCAGGGGAACACGCGGGCACTGTTTCTCGAGTCGCCGGTCAATCCCACCACCCGAATCGTCGATCTCCGGCACGTTCGTGGGCTTACCGAAGAACGCGGGATTGCATTGGTCGTTGACTCGACGTTCGCCACGCCAATCAACTGCAAACCGATTGCCTATGGTGCAGACGTTGTGCTCCACTCGGCGACCGAATATTTGAACGGACAAGACGTCGGGTCTGCGGGCGTGGTATGCGGCACCGAGGAGCTGGTCGACGAAGTCCGTGAAAAGATGGCTGTGTGGGGCTCACTGCCCGACGCCGCGGGCATTGCGCGACTCCACCGTGGCCTCGACACGTTAGCCATGCGCATGGAGCGCCAAAACGCGTCCGCCCTGCGCATTGCGCGATGGGTCGAGCAGCACACGGACGTGAAGCGTGTGCTCTACCCTGGCCTCCCGTCGCATCCGGATCACGCACTCGCCGGCGCGATGTGCGACGGCTTTGGCGCCAGTGTGGCCCTCGCGTTGGCGGGCGGGCCTCCCGCTGCTGAGCGACTTCTGGACGCGGTGACGGTCTTTCAACACAGCCCCACAGCAGGCGGCGTCGTGTCGTCGATGCGTCGGCCCGGACTCACGACGCACCGCACGCTCGCCGTGGCACAGCGTCCCGACGCCCTCATCGATGACAGCATGATCCAACTCCATATCGGCCTCGAAGACGCGGATCACCTGATCGCTGATCTCGCGCGCGCGCTGGCCTCATAATGTCCGGCATTCTCCGACTGACGAACGTCACGAAGGACTACCCTCGCTCGGGCATCGCGTTACGTGACGTGTCTTTCGAGATGAAGAAAGGCGAGTTCGTCTTTCTTGCGGGGCATAGCGGATCCGGGAAAAGTACGATGCTCAAACTTCTCGCGATGAGCGAGAAACCGTCGAATGGCGAGGTCCGTATTTCAGGATTCTCTTCGGCGAACATCAAAGACCGCGAAATCTCGAAACTGCGTCGCCGTCTGGGCATCGTCTTTCAGGATTTCCGCCTCCTTCCTGATCGTACGGCCGAGGCCAACATCGCGTTCGCGCTCGAGGTGACGGGAGCGGCGCAAGCCACGATTGGCCCCAAGGTGGCGCGACTCCTGACACAAGTCGGCCTCGCCTCGAAGGCCACAGCGTTCCCCCATGAGCTGTCCGGGGGCGAGCAGCAACGAGTGGCCATTGCCCGGGCATTGGTCAACGATCCGTTCGTCTTGCTCGCCGACGAGCCGACGGGCAATCTCGACGACAGGGCGACCCACGCCATCTACTTGTTGCTTCGCGAGATCAATTCGTCCGGGACGGCGGTGGTGATGGCGACGCACGACATCTCGCTGATTGAGCGCACCGGTCTTCGTTTTTTGGTTCTTGATCGTGGAAATCTGATGTACGACGGGACGGACGTGGCGCGCCTTCGCGCCGACATGCGCGGCGGTGGACGATGAGGTTGGCGTGGCGTGAGGTATTGCTGGCATTTCGCCGCTCGCCAGCCCTGGCGTTGCTGAGCATCACCACGATCGCGTTCTCCCTGTACGCCTTCGGCTTGTTCGGGTTGGTCGCGATCAACATCAAAGCGGCGCTGCGGACGATCGAGGATCGGGTGGAGATCCGCGCGTTTTTAGTGAACAACGCAAAAGACGAGCAGATACAAGAGGTCATGACCGCAGCCCGCCGCGTACCGCAGGTGGCCAGCGTTGGTTATGTCAGTCCTGATTCCGCCATGCAGCGCGCGCGTGCTGAACTGGAGGAGTTTCGCGACGTCATGGAGGGGACGCTCCTTCCGGGGTCCATCGAGCTCCGATTGAAGGAGGGCGCTCGCGATCCCGAGGTCATGAAGCAGATCGCCGGGCAGTTGCAGACCTATCCCATCGTGGACGACGTCATGTACGGACGCGAGTGGATTGAAAAGCTGTACCGCGTGCGTACCATCGCAGGCATTGCTGGCACAGGGCTCGGTTTCGTCTTCGCGCTGGTGGCCGTCATCATCATTGGCGCGACGATCCGAATGGCCATTCTCGCACGTACCCGGGAGATCGAGGTCATGCGCTTGGTCGGGGCAACCAACGGCTTTGTCCGTTTGCCTTACATGTTGGACGGCTTGTTGAAGGGGATGCTGGGTGGCGTGATCGCGGTGCTGCTCTCGTGGTCGACCAATCGCCTGGTGTCGCGTTCGTTCATGCAGACCGAGTTCTTTACCACCGAGCAGATGCTGTTGGGCGTACTTGCCGGCGCCCTGATCGGACTCCTCGGGAGCTGGATTTCCGTTGGTCGCCATCTTCGTCGAGTTTGGCAGGACCGCTGATGGCCAGATCGGCCACACGTGGCAGCACGCGTGACAGTACGCGTGGCAGTACGCGTGGCAGTGCGCGTGGCAGTACGCGTGGCAGTACGCGTGGCAGTGCGCTGCGGTGCTGCATTGGGGCCTGGCTGGTCGTGTGCGTCGTCGCGTCGCAGGCGGCGGCGCAGGGCGCGGGGCGCGCGGGTACACCGCCTGCGACCACTCCCGAACAGCGCATGCGCCAGCAACAGGACGCCCTCGACAAGCTGAGACGAGAGCGCACGGACCTGGAAGCCCGCATGCAGCAACTGCAGCGCAACGCCAGATCGCTGGCCGACGAAGTGAACAATCTTGAAGCGCAACGGGCGACCACCAAACGCCTTGTCGTCGCGCTCGATGAACAGCTCACCACGATTACGAAAGAAGTTGCCGACGCCAGCACAGGGCTTGTGCAGGCTGAGCAGGAAATCGTCAGCAAGCGTGCAGTCCTGGAGCGACGCATGGTGGACATCTACAAGCGTGGCCAACTGTTCGAGGCGGAAGCGCTACTCTCGGCGCAGTCGTTCGCCGGGCTCGTGGCGCGCTACAAGTATCTGCACGATCTCACACTGTACGATAAGAGCCTCGTGCGGCGCGTCGAGTCGCTTCGCAATAACATCGTCACGCAGCGTGAACTGCTGGTGCGACTCCAGGACGAAGTCCAGCGAAACCGCACGGAGAAGGACCAGGAAGCCAACCGTCTTGCAAATCTCGAAGGCCAGCGACAGCGCACCCTGGCCGTCGTGCAGCGTAGCGCGGCGCAGACGCGTGAGCGCCTGACGCAGATCGCACGAGACGAAGCCCGCGTCGCGGGCGTCATTGCGGGTTTCGAAAGCGCGCGCCGACGTGCCGAAATGGCGCCCAATGCGAAGCCGGCGGCGCCATCCAGCATCCGGACCTCTGATCTGGGGAAACTGGACTGGCCGGTGGAGGGCGCCGTGCTATATCGGTTCGGCGTGGTCATCAATCCCAACAACACGAAGACACGCTGGAACGGCATGGGCATTGGCGCCAGCCAGGGGACGTCGGTGCGCAGTATCGCGGCTGGCGAGGTCGTGCTGTCGGAGTTGGTGGGCACGTATGGTGCCACGGTCATCGTGCAGCACGGCGGCGGCGACTACTCAATCTATGGCTCCCTTGAGCGCATCGATGTCCGCAAAGGTCAGACCATTCAGAAGGGCGCGGTGATTGGAACCGTCGGCTCTGCCGATCCCGACTTGCCACCGCATCTCCACCTCGAGATTCGCCCCAGAGGGCGTGCGGTGGACCCTTTCGAATGGCTTCGCGCGCAGCGTCGCTAGCACTTCGCTAGCACTTCGCTCGCACTTCGCTCGCACTTCGCTCGCACTTCGCTCGCAGCGACTGTTTGCGCGATCCTCCGGACGTAGATTTGTTGATGCCCGTGAAAAAGACCAGTGTACCGAAACGCGCCGCCCCCGGCGCTGCGAAAAAGCCAACGTCACGAAAGCCGGCGTCGGCCCTGCCTCCGTCTCTGGTCGTGCCACTGGTGGTAAACGCTGGCGATTGGACGCATGATCTCGCGCCACTCGGCGCACATGTGTCCATCGCCGGTGGTACCTGGGAGTCGGCCGCGCGCGCGCGTGAAATCAGCGCTACCGCCACGCAAATCTTCACCAAACAGGCCAATCGCTGGGTAGAACGCGAAGTCGAGCCCGAAGAAGCTGCACGATATCGCGCCGCCATGGTGCAGACGCACGTGCGTTGGACCTGTGCGCACGACTCGTATCTCATCAACCTGGCCTCGCCCAACGACGTGCTGCGCAGGCGATCCATCGAGAGCTTCGGGCTTGAGCTACGACGCTGTCACGCGCTCGGGTTGGATGCGTTGGTCTCACACCCTGGCAACTACATGGACGACCGTGCCAGTGGACTTGCCCGGAACGCCGACGGCATTGCGCAGGCGCTGGAGTCCGAAGCGGGACCGACGCGGTTGCTCATGGAGTTGACCGCCGGCCAAGGCACGGTGCTCGGCTCCACGTTCGAAGAAATGGCCGACCTGTTGGAACGCCTTCCGCGATCGCTTCAATCGCGGCTTGGCGTCTGCCTCGATACAGCGCACATCTGGGCTGCTGGCTATGACCTGATCAACGACTATGATGACGTCTGGCGGCGATTCGGTGAAACGATTGGCTTTGCGCGACTGGGTTGCCTGCACCTGAACGATTCCAAAGCGGCGCTCGGCTCGCACCTTGATCGTCATGAACTGATTGGGGAAGGCACCATTGGGGCCGATGCGTTCCGTCGCATCATGACCGATGAACGCCTGGCGCTCGTGCCGAAGATCATCGAGACACCGAAAGGCGATGTGCCCGCCGAGACCGACGGCCGCATGGTGCGACTGCTGAGAGAACTCGCGGCATGAGTTCGGAGCACGTTGCGCGCTCGGTGCGGTGGCGCTGGTGCGGTGGTCGCAATCGCGAGGCGCTCGTTCTTCTCTCATCGTGTGCACTGTACACATCGGAGCTGAGTGGGCAAACCGGCACTCGGCGTCCGACGTCCGCAACGACGCATCGATGGATTGCGTCTGGCGAAGTATCCGCGGTGTTGGGCGGCACGTGGCTTACGAGCACGACGGCACCGACCGTGCGCACCGATATCGGCGTGGGCCTGTCGGTTGGCGCGCACCGTGCATTGTCCGCGCGAACACGTGGAGGATTCGCACTGCGCGTGCAGAGCCAACCGCTTCGGCTTTCCGAGGTTGGCACGTCGTGGGACGGCGGCACGCTGACGGTCGGCGATCTGGTTGGCACACTGGCTGTCCCGGCACTCCGCGCCGGTGGGATCCAATCGGAAGTGGAGATCAGCAGTGGACTCTCGCTGCTGGCGGGCGCACGTGGGATCTATCCGTTCTCGAGTGCGGGAACGATCACGCCGGTGATCGGTCTCGGCGCGAACGTGTTTCGCGCGGCTCCTGGTTCTGGCCACACGCACAACAGGAGGCTGAGCATGATCGTGCGATACGATCTCATTCGTCTCGATCCTGGCCCAACCCTGGCGGCAAGTCAGGACACGTTTTCGGGGACGGCCGGATGGGCGTCGCGCATCAGCGCAGGCTTGCGGGTGCACCGTTGAAGCGTCCTGCCCTCGTCCCACTTCCCTCTGCGGTGAGCACCCCGCGGGCGTCGGCATGGTCGCGCCTCCGCGTGGCAGTGAGTGGCGTCTGTGTGTTGAGCACGTTCGCCTGCGATGCGCCGACCGCCTCACGACCAAAACCCGCATTTGCGCCCACCACGCTTACTGGGGGTGTGCTGTACAGGTGGGAGAGTGGGACGACGATTCGTGTCTGGGTGGTGAACTCGCCCCCGTCTGCTGCTCCGCTGGATCTTGGGCTCGCAACCCGCCAAGCCATCGAGCGTTGGAATGCCGTAGCTGCCTTCCGTGAATTCACACTGAAATCAGCGACCCGCATCGACGAGGCCCAGATCATCATATACGACGGCGTCGCTGCCCTGCCCGTCTCCGTGGGAACCTGCGGGTTTAATCCGCGCGGTGCGGCCGGATACACCTATTTTTGCCCTGGGACTGCAGCGGTTGGTGCCATTCCGCGCGCGGAAATCCTCCCGCTCAGCCAGGACGGGCCCGGACTCACAACCGTGGTCATTCGACTGGATCGCGGTCGCGTGAGCAACCAGAGCTCGTACAACGCCATTGTGGCGCATGAATTCGGGCACGCGCTTGGCATCGGTGCGCATAGCGATCTGCCTACGGACGTCATGTTTGGACTACCAACAGCAGAGACGCCGAGCGAGCGGGATCGTGCGACCCTGCGCTGGCTCTTGGGACAGCACCCGGCACTTGTGCTGTAGCGAGGGCGCTCGCGCTTGAGGCGAGCGCCTGGAAAGGTCATGTTTCCCCTGGAGGATATTTCCATTTGTTTCTTGGCGAAGAAACCCCGAATCGTGTATCCTTGCACGAGTCTCAAGAGTCTTGCTTGACGCTGCCTTTTGGTGGCGGCGCTGGTGCGTGCTGGTGCTGTTCACGTTCATCGGTATTCCTTGCGGAGGCGCTCCCCAGTCGCCTTCGCTTTCCCTATTTGTAGAGGGTCGCAGTCATGGCGACAGAGCTTTCGCCCACTTCTTCGGCAACGCGTGAGAGCGCGGACGGCCTATCCACTCAAGGGCTGACGCCGTCCGGTCGCGTGCACTGGAATCTCGTGTCGCCCGAACTGGTCGAAGCGGCCATTCGCCGGAACGAAGGCGTCCTCGCGGAGATGGGGCCGTTTGTCGCGGTGACGTCACCGCACACCGGTCGCTCGCCGAACGACAAGTTTGTGGTGAAGGAAGCGACGAGCGAAGCCGATGTCGATTGGGGCAAAGTCAATCAGCCGATTTCTGCGGCGCAGTATGCAACGCTCAAGGCTGACGTGAAGGAATATTTGAACGGGCTTGGCGAGCTTTTTGTGCAAGACCTGTATTGCGGTGCAGACCCTGCTTCACGCCTCAGCGTCCGATACGTGCTTCCCAACGCGTGGCACGCGAACTTCGTGCGCAACATGTTCATTCGACCGATGGTCGAAGAGCTGGCGTCCTTCGCGCCGAACTTCACCGTATTGCACGCGCCCGAGTATCAGGCTGATCCGTCACGCCATGGTACGCGCACTGGCACGTTCATCGTGCTGAATCTCGCGGAGCGTACGATCCTGATTGGTGGCACGCGCTACGCCGGTGAACTGAAGAAAGCGATGTTCACGGTGATGAGCTATCTGTTGCCACAGCAAGGCGTGCTGTCGATGCATTGCTCGGCCAACATTGGCGCGGCCGGTGACACGGCATTGTTCTTCGGCCTGTCAGGCACCGGGAAGACCACGCTCTCGGCCGACCCCGCGCGCGGGCTGATTGGCGACGACGAGCATGGTTGGGCGGCAGACGGCACCTTTAATTTCGAGGGGGGCTGCTACGCAAAAGTGATCAATCTGTCTGCGGAGACGGAGCCGGACATTTATGCGACGACGCAGATGTTCGGCACGGTGCTGGAGAACGTCGTACTGCATCATCCGTCACGCGCAGTGGATTTTGCGAATCAGTCCATCACCGAGAATACGCGCGCGTCATACCCGCTGCATTACATCAAGAATCATGTGCCGAGCGGGCGTGGCGGCCACCCCAGGAACGTCGTGTTTCTCACGGCTGACGCGTTTGGGGTCTTGCCCCCCATTGCCAAACTCTCGCCTGAACAGGCGATGTATTATTTCCTGTCGGGGTACACCGCCAAGGTTGCCGGCACGGAGCGCGGTGTCACCGAGCCACAGGCCACGTTCAGTGCCTGCTTTGGCGCGGTCTTCCTGGTGTGGCATCCCACCAAATACGCGACCATGCTTGGTGAATTGCTCAACACGCATGGCGCGCAGGTGTGGCTGGTGAATACGGGGTGGTCTGGTGGCGCCTATGGCGTCGGCAAGCGCATGAAGCTCTCTCACACGCGCGCCATGGTGCATGCCGCGCTCGACGGTCGGCTACAGAGCACAGCGACCACAACAGATCCGATCTTCGGGCTGCAAATGCCCACGGCGATCGACGGCGTACCGAGCGAAGTGCTGAATCCCCGTAGCACATGGACCGACGGCGCCGCCTACGACACGCAGGCGCGCAAGCTGGCCGGCATGTTCCGCGAGAACATCACAAAGTTCGGTGACGCCGTGCACGCGAACATTCTCGCGGCCGGCCCCCAAGGCTGATCAAAGGCTGATCAGGGTACGAGCCGCGTCTTCTCGATGAACAGCTCGCGTCCTTCGCGTGCTGCGAGATAGACAGTGCCGTTCGGACCGAAGCCAACCAGCTGACGACCTGACGGGACCTGGACACGGTGGACCAGCTCGCCTTGGCGGCTGACCACGTCGTAGACCTGCGGTGGCAGGTTGGCCATGCCGGGGATCATGCCGGCCAAGGCGGCCATGCCTGCTCCGCCACCGCCAGCGCGCCCAGTTGAATCACCGGGCGCACCGACCCGACGAGCAGCGGTGTCTGCCGTTGCACCGCGCGCGCGCCCTGCACCGCCCGGCGCGCCGCCGCCTGGAGGTCCGCCGCCAAAACCACCGCGTCCTCCGCCACCGCCCATCATCTGTGAGGCGATTTGCGCCTGTAGATTGGACGTCGACGGCAAGATCCAGAGGTTTCCGTCGCGATCAGCCATCGATGAACCCGCGCGAACCGGTGGGTAGTAGTCAGGGAGCTTTTCTGGCGCCGTGACTTCGAAGTTCATGCGAAACGTGCTGTTCCCGCCCTGTGCCGCAGAACGGTCGGTGATCGCTTTGGCCATGGTCTTGAGCGAATCCACCATCTTATTCTTGTCATCGTCGGAAATGCGTTTCCAGTCGAACGGCAGTCGTTCCGACGAAACGAGTTTTCCGTCAGGCGAGAAGTAGTCGACGTGGTAGTCCAGCACGCGCACCACCGCCACCGTGCCGTCGCTGAGCAGCGCCCAGTCGTCTCCCTGTGGCAGGGGATTAATCTTCATGGTCATGCGCATGCTTCCATCCTCGCCGCGTGTCATGGCCGTTTCTGATTTAGGCACCTTGAGCCACGCGACGCTGTCCGCTTTGCGCGTATCGAAGTTGGCGCGAACGATGGGGACCGAATCGGGCTGTTGGGCGCCTTGATTGCCACGGCCTCCGGGGCCGCCGCCACCG
>Ga0105046_10000597_pt1 | contig 51130 bp, 44 predicted proteins | sample MAT03_FD_78385 | JGI IMG/M metagenome (GOLD analysis project Ga0105046, IMG submission 78385) | Freshwater microbial communities from Lake Fryxell liftoff mats and glacier meltwater in Antarctica - MAT-03 (megahit assembly) | ecosystem: Environmental > Aquatic > Freshwater > Ice > Liftoff... | reverse complement strand
CGGATCTGAAGTTGCGAATTCTCGTAGAGCAGGATCCTCAAATGAAATAAAAAGGTGCTTGTCAAACCATTGTTTAGCTAAAGTTGTCTTTCCAGATTGTCGGGGCCCAAGAATTGCAATAACAGGAAAGTCAATATAGTTGCTTAGGGTCTTTTCCATATCCCGATTTAAAAACATTTATCACCTTTAATGTGTGCTATTTTAAACTTCAACTTTAAAGTAGCACGTTTTTACAGTGTAGGTCAATTATATTTTTTCTTATTATATGGCATTATTCCATATACCATTAGCTTACTTTTTTCTGAGATTAAAAATATCTTTAGCAGATATTAAAATTAAGAACAGAAAAGCAAGGGCAATCATAATGTAAGATATGCCGCTATAAAATGATGAGGTAAAATTATTGCCAAAGATCGCTTGTAGCGTATAATAAGCAGCTTGGCCACCATCTAAAAATGATAGTGGAAACAGATTAAAGAAACCAATATTTAAACTTATGGTCGCTAAAAAATAAAGAAATGTATCAAAGCCTAAATTAACACTTTGGCTAATGGCAGAAAGAATACCAATCGGGCCCATAAAACGATTTTTTGAAAGATTAAGCAAAAGTGCTCGAGCTTCAGGAGGTGTAGCTTTTGTAATAAAATCAATTAATCCGCCACGCTTATTAACAGATGCACGGTCTTCAAGATTATGATTCTCTAGTTGATGATGCTCAATATATTCTCGATTTGTCTCAGGGGATTCTACCCTAGGTAGTTCTTGATGCTCAAAATGCTCATAACCACTTTGCTCATAAGCTGGACTGGTTTGATGTAATGAGCGCTGCCTTTTTGAATAAAGATAATATAATGCCAAGAAGCCGAAAAGAAAATTAATGAGAATACCGGCAAAGATTATTGCCATTTTTTTAGGATAGGATCTGTTTGCAAGATCTTGCTCATTGATTGCAACATAGCCGCCCAGAGGAATAGCCCCAATTTGGAACTTGGTTCCCCTAAATTTATGTGATGCAATCGCTGGATTAAATCCGACCGAAAATGTCGGTGTACGAACATCAAATAGTTTACAAAAAACAAAATGGCCGAACTCGTGAATCAAAATCACAAAGTTCAACCCAATTAAGGCGATAAGCAGATTTAAAAATTTTCTAAAATAATTCATATTTTTTGACCTCTGTTTAAACTTTATATCAGCCGGTCTCTGAAAAACAATACTATTACCAAAAGCTTATGAGCCCTTTCGGGCTCATAATAAATTTTATGTCGTTTTATCTAAGCTAGATAGATGTAGATTATTTAAATAAGCTACTATAGCCAATCTTTGCATTAAAACCCTGTTTGATGGTTTAATCTGTAGAGATTTAACACCGTCAGCAATTAAATAACAACCGATTACAACTGGTGAGCCAATATCAATAAACTTTGCAGCTAAAGATCGCATCAACTCAGAGGTGGTCTCATCAGCGGGGCGTCCAAATGCGCTCAACATAGCTCCAATAGTAAACGGCCTGGTAAGACTTAGGTCATTAGAATCAGTTATAGCGTCATTATATACCTTCAATAACACATAAGTTGATATCATAGATATGAAGCTACTTCCTAAAAAGACTTTAAATAAACCTAAGGCATTATCTCCTGCTTTAACTTTAGGAGACCTGGCTTTATGTTGAGCTAATTCGATGTATCCCTGCAAATTCAATCTATCGATTTGAGGCTCTAGACTCATCAACGTTGCTAAATCTTGATTTTTAATAGCAGTAACAACTTGCTCATTTACCTCTAAATTTCTTTGAGGCGCAAGAGCTTTGCAAATTTTTTCTGAGATACAAATTTTAGCATCAGAGAATAACGTTTTTACCTCTTCTTGAAAGCCAAAAATACTATTACCTGCGCATAACAACAGTAAGCTCAAAATTGTTTTAATCTTCATAGTTTTACTAAACAACACAACTGACAATTAAACAGCTTCGCGAGCTAAATCTTTTAGATAAAGCTTAATTAAAAGTTGATTGTTAAAATCAGCTTTTGGAGAAATGGTACGTTGCGCAAGGCTGATGGTTCCATAAGCAGATATAAAGCTCCCAATTGATGCGATATCCAAAATAAGATCATAGCCACGAGTCGCAGCCCATCTCTCGTAACACAAGGTTGTTATTGCGCCCGTTGGATTATTTTTTCGTTGGTCAACATATGCTTTTCTGAAATAATCAAAAGCTTTAATAACCATAGTTGCACCAAGAACAAGTCTTAATCCACCCATAACTTGATTGATAGCGGTACTTTTTGGCGCTACACCAATATTTTTTTGAGAGAGCTCTATATACCCTTCTAAATCAACCCTAGGTGTATTAGGTGTAACCAATTTCAGAACTTGCCTTACATTACCGGACAAGATAGCGCGCTTTACTTGTTCATCGTGGCTTGGTTTTACTTCCGGGTTCATGCAGAATTGATCCCTAATGAATTGTTGCACATCAGATATGGTGTACCAAAAGCTGGTGCAGTTAATAACATTAAACTAATAAAGACCATATTTTTCATAGATTCTCCTATCATATATAATTAAAAAGATTTATTTTCGATAATTTAATAAAGCATTTTTTATTGCTAAAGCTTTGTAAAACAGTTGATTTTGATCATGGTTGTTATAAATTTTTTGCAATTCAGTTAAGCTGTGCAAACCAAATATTGCTGTTGCAACGCCACATAATCCTACCGCTAAATTTCGCATTTTCGCCTGATCTGGGGTATAACTAGCTTGAGCTTGCCAGATTCCATGTCCCATCCAACCAGCTCCAGCGGTGCAACCAAGAAACAACGCAGCTTTAATACATCTTATAACATTATTAGCATTAAATCGCTGATTGTTTAACTTAAAGCAATTATCAATCATTTTATCAATTTCACACAAATATAACGAATAATTTTTTTCAAGAAGCATGCTATGAAAAATTATCTTAATAAGCTCTTCATCTTTATAGCCATTTATTAGCAGTTTCAGTTCATCTGTTTTAGGTAAATTATAGTGCTCGCATTCATTAATTTCAGTAGTTGATTCTTGAACAACATCACTATCGATTGTTGCGTCCGCTTCAGGAGTTGCTATCAATACATTTACTGTTAACAACACGTACAAAAACAAACCCGAATAATAGATTTTCATAATATAGTTCCTCCATAATATTTTATAACTTCAGATATTTTATCTTAAAAAACAAAAACGTACAAAAGCCCTCCTTAGAGAACTTAATAATAAGTTAACAAAATATTGATTATCAAATAAAAGAATGTTTATTTCTAAATTATAAATTACAAAAAACTCATAACATTAGGCAAACTTACCATGAACTATTTTTTAGCAACTGCAAGTTTATTACTTATAACTTTGGGTTTCAATAGCAACGCAATGAAAAAAAGGCCACAACCAAATGAGCAACAACTTCGCCAAAGAACACCACTTTCAAAATCACTAGCAAAACCCCTCATCATGCCGACAAAAGCTAAATCAAATCCCCCAACTATCTTTGTTATGAAAACAGGCAAAAGCGAAAACTGTAATAATAATAATACAGGAGCAGCAATAAATCATTGTCCTACTAAATTTAATCCTGTTAACAACATTGCACAACGCCAATCAACCACTCAAAAAAATGAAGAAGACAGTGATGCATGCTGCGAAAAAGCTGCTGGAGCGGCGGCGTGCGGTTGCTGCGCAGCGCTCTTAATTGGGCTCATGAAAAATAATAGTTCAGGCGATTAAAGATGACGATAATCAATGCAAGCAAGTTGCTGATAAACAATACCCTATGGATAAACATGCATTTAAAGATATTGGGCCTACTGCTCTTGAGTTTTACGCTACATGTGCAAGGCATGAAAGAGCAAAAAAGCTTAATAGCCAAAAATAGGTCCGACCAAACACAATCATTGTATCGCATGCCTTCTGGCCAAGCATCATTTCCGCTCGGTACCGAGATTTGTTACTCAGCTCCCATGAAGAATTGTAATAATAACAACAAAAAGTCTGTTTCCAATGACAACAGAAACAAGTGCAATCCCACCAATAATAATGTTATTAATGTTTCGGTAATTGGCGCTCTAGGATCCGAAGCATTAAAGTATCTAAATCCTGATAAATATCAAGGCGCAATAAACACCCTGGGAAAAATTGCAGGACTCTCGTGCAATTGGATTTTGAATAACAAAAAATTATCTGCTGCTGCATTAGTCTGCCTTCTCTATGCCGCTCTTAACGGACGATTAATCTTTTTGCATTCTAAACTCAAAAACCCAAATCATTGGTCCCAATGGCGTTCAAATTTGGCAATTGAAGAGCTATATTTAATACCGCGGCAAACTTTTTATAATGATCTCTTAACCAACATTCAAACAAAATACACTAATTTTAGAAATTTTAGAGATAGCTTAGCACCCTTATCAAATTTTTTAGAAGATGCAGAACGGGAAGAAGGATATATACAACAATTTATTTCAATCATTAAGATGCTAAAGTTCCTCCATGTTTCAGGATTAATATTTTATAGCAATGATTTTTATAAACAATTAGCTAAACGTTCTAGCAGGTTACTCTTTATAAAAAGCGCGTTCTTAAATTGGTATGCAGAACGCAAACTAAGCACTCCAGAACGAGAACAGTTAGTACGCAGATTCCCTCGAGTAAAAAACATTTTAGGTACAGACCCTGCTAATTACCTTATAAATCCTACAGAGATGCTAGCTATATCGCCTGAAGAAACTACAGATAAGATTCTTGAAGAAATTGTAATAATCTAGGTAGTCTTAAATAATGATAAAAATTATAACGGCCGGCCTTTAGATGAATTATAAAAAAAACATCACTCTGTTCATTTGCATTACAATATCGCAGATTTTTGGTACAGGGCCAGCCATTGGCCTTGGAAATCAAGGCAATACATGCTTCATGAATGCTGCATTACAATGTCTTTATCACACAACTGATCTCACTTTATTTTTGAATGATATTAGAGAAAATAAGCCTAATTTTTACAAAACAAACTCTGTTGCAACAGAATATTTACAATTTCTTAAAATATATCAGGCAGCATTGCTCTCTGATCAAGATAAAATATCACCACTTGCTTGGTGCCATAAAATATGGTCATTAGAAGAAACGGGAAAAAGACGTTTTCCTCTAGGGGCAACAGGCGACTCAAACGAATTTCTACAAATAACACTGGGTCATCTAGGACTAGATGATACTATAAGTGATATCAACAAAGACCAAATATCAAAAACAATGCCATTTCCCTTACAACAACTTCCAGAGAATACATTAATAAATATTCTGGCATCAATAATTAAAGGCTACAAAAACAGCAAGCTGAGCTCTATCAAAAGCGAAAGCTCAATTACATTAGGCATAGTCGATAAATTTAACAGTGATGGAACACCTCAAGCTTTTGCAACAAACTTAGATGAAGCTATTAAAAAATATTTTGGTAATTTTTCAAAAATATTTAAATTGCCAAAATATTTACCGATAGCAATGACTCGGTTTACACCAAATTATGAGACCAGACAAACATTTAAAATCTTTAACAATATTCCATTTTCTCTTGAGTTGGATCTCGCTCAATATCTAGATAATAATGCGCCCGATCAAGCCAGTCAGTATGAACTTTATGGCATCGTATTACATCATGGAAATGCAGCTCATTATACCGCTCTCATAGCAATAGGCACTCAATGGTTTCATTGCGATGATTCAACAGTTAGTAAGACCGTTTGGGATTCGTCATTGAAAAAATCTTTGTCTGTTCAAGATGAACTGGCTAACTTACTATCTACCACTGAAGAACACCAAGATCCTACACCATATATTTTATTTTATAAGCAAAAAACATCAGATAAACCAATTGAATATAAACTAGTTGACGAGAGCCTGATAAGCAAAAGTATCGATGAAGCATTAACGAATTTACCTGCAGAATTGAAAGCAACGATTGCTAAGTTAGAGTCGGCTATTCAGAGCAATAAGAACTCCTTAACTACCAATGCAAAAAAATTGAAAACAACTAGAAATACAGATAAATCCTACCCAGCTAGATCGAGATATGGATTTCTTCAGTTAGAGAACAGAGGATTTCGAAAAACATTAGCAAAAATTGATAGGTTGCTAAAAGATGCAGATTTTATTTTTTATTTTGACAACTACTTAGCCCAACAAAAAATAACGAGAGAAGATGTTAAAAAAAGTATGAAAATTCAGCTTATTAATCAAGATTATTTAACCGCTCAAGTTGGCGTTTATATCGTGGACGACTTCAAGGCAGAAGCTAGAAAAGAAGTGATAGAAGAATTAGAACTAAAAATTGCAGGAATGGGCTTACTAAAAGCAATTAATGCACTCAAAGAGTTAAGTGTCTCACTGGAATCGCTAAGCTTTAAGCAAAAAGATCTCTAAAATAAGTGCCGCCAAAATTTAGACCCAGTCCAATAAAGCCAAATCTTTTTTCTTTATTGGCAAAGTCATCGGCACCAAAAGCGAGATAAAAATTGGGCGTGAAATAAACCCTATTCATCCATTTAAGATGAGGATTATACTTGTAGCCATCAATCTTATTCTTCCCCGTAAAATCGAATGCTTCAAACGTTGAAATCCATTTAAATTTGTTACCGCCGAACGGCAGGAGACAGTCTACAGCTAATCCGGGAGTAGATTCAAACAAACCAACTCGTAGGATAAAATTTTTAAAATAACCACCAGCTTGAAGATTAAGACCAAAGCTATTTTTTTGAATTTTCGAACTATTAACCAATTTTACACAATTTTGCTCATCATTAAGTACCTTAATGCTACGTTTCACAAACCCAGTCTTAGAAAAATTAACACCACCAATAAAAAAATAGTTGCTTGATGGATGTACCCATAGATTAAAAAGCGACTTGAAATTCTTATTACCATTTTTATTCATTAAAAATTCATAATTGTTATCAAGACCGATAGTCACATTACTGATCCGGTCTAAACAATACAAAACCTTGTCAGCTCTTGCGACCAAATTAGTTAAAAAAGGCTGATTAGATTCAGTTGTGATTTTTGATAAAAAATTTTGGTCACCCGCTAATAGGTTAGTAGCATTATTAATTTTATCTGCGATCCCCTTTACTGATTCAGAAGCAGAACTGACATTCGAGATCATCTGTTCTGTATTTGCCAACACTCGTGGCACACGCTGCTTAAGATCCTCCAAAGAATCATTGAGATTATTTTTCGCAAAATATTCTTCAAAAGTTTTAGATAAAGAACAAAGCCGAGAAATTGCCACTGTGCAATTGTTGATAGTTGATTTTATCTGTTCAATATTTCCTACATCAGACTGCTTCAGTGTTTCAGTAAACTCCGTTAGAGTTTGCATTAAAGTTGCAACACTACAAAAGATATCATCCATTGTAGGTTGACTCGTTTCTAAATCACTAATATTGCCTCCATGCGGCAAAATGGGCTTATCCGAATGGCCAGGATTAATCTCTATGAATTTTGTTCCCAATGGGCCATCTTGGCGAATTACAATTTCAGCATCATTATGTAAATTATATTTTTTTAAAAGCATTAATTTGGCATCAACACAGGTGCCATCATGAGCAATATCTAAAGATTCTAACCAGCCAATTTTAACGCCCGCAATCTTAACTTCAGCTTTTCGCGTTAGACCATTAGCAGTCTTAAGGTTGGCAGTATATTCTACATAGTTCATTTGATCGAATTTAAAAAATCCAATTCTATAGCTCATAAACAGAAAAAAACTAATACTAATTAAGATAAAAATACCAACAATGGTTTCTTTTTTAAGCTGCAAGGAGTATCCCTTAAATTGATCTAATTAAAACCAAACAATTTTCGTTATTTTAAACACAATATTTTTTCGCTGCATCTTGTCAGGATTTTCACGTTCCAAAATTGCATAAAGTCTTTGTATTATAGGTCCTACTTTTGCATAAACAATTACCGAAAACGCAGTTGCTTCACATTCCGCCGAAAACATATTTGTTATTTCTTTGGGTATCGATTTAAATTGCTTTCCATAAAATTCAGCTAAAGTTTTATCCCATTCCTTTTCCCATTCTACTTTTGGTTTGAACTGCTTGATAATATCAGACACCTGAGCATCCGGTTTACGTTGCAAACCCAACGTTCTAGCCATGGAATAGGACAAAAACCATGGATTCAATTTACCAGAACTAGGTAAAGTAGTAAAAAGGTCCATTAAAGTCAATGGTATTTTTTTATTAGCTGAATCGTTATTTAACGGTAGAAACAAACTGTTTTTCGCAGATTCAAAAGATTTATACTTTAACAGTTGTGTCGGATCTTCAAGTGGAATACTATTCTTAGCTTCTTTTAACGTTGCAACTAAATCAACCTTAAATTCTTTTTTAACCAACTCATCAATTACTGAAGTATAGGATTTTACATTTGAAGTATCCTGCGAATCCAAAGTTTCCGTTTTGCCGTCTGCATCAATTGACTTAGCTTGCTGAGCAGTTTGCTTGGACTCTTTTTCAAGTATATTAGCAAAATTATTTAAATCTATTTTTCCCTGTTCGCAGCTTATAAAATATTTTATATAACCATCTACACCAAATGCTTGATCCGTTAATGAAACAGCATTCCATCTATTTATAATCGGAAAAACATTGCTGAACCATCTCGCTAAAAACACCTGAATCGCTTTCTCGTCGGGCTGAGATGGCCTAGCTCCCTCTTGCGCGACTTGTTGCTCTTCAATCAATGACACTTGATCTAAAGCTAATTGGACACCAGAAAGCACCAACAGCTTCGCTTTTTCTTTATCTCTCATCAAACTAGCATTCTTTTGAAAGTTCATCGCTTGCTTTAACACGCCGGTAATAAGCGCAACAGAAAGAGCTATAAAAAAAAATGTTAAGATTAAGATATAGCCTTTTTTATTTGATGTCATAGTTTAACTCCAGATGTTATTTGGGTGGAGGATTATTTTTATTTGCAAAGGTACCTTCAAAGAATTTTGATATTTTGTCCATAGCATTTTCAGAGTTGGCCGGCGCTTTTGGTGGCGAAACCGGAGCTGGTGCCTTACCTTTTGGTTTAGGTGGTAATTCATAATTGCTATAAGAATAAACCCTAAAATCAAATTCAAACGGATGAAGAACCTTACCTGCATCATCAACATAATTACCTTTTATGGTAATATAGGCAGGAATCAACGCTTTATATTTTTTGAATATCTCATCCTCTTTCCATTCTTTTAATACTACTTTTGCACTGCCCTTTGCTTGATCTTTATTTTCAGAAGATTGTGGCTCAAAAATGGTAAATTCAATAGCAAAATCTTTTATACCATCAAGAATCGTATATGATGGATAGTAACCAGGTTTTTTTATAGCATCAATTGCCAGATCATTATTGCTATATTTATATAATAACTTCATTGTTCCAGCACGCGCCGGATCTGCTTGTATAACGTAGGCAACACGTCGAACAAATGCGCTGGGACTCAAGGATCCATTAGACTCTAATTGAGAAATACCGCCTGTTGTAATGAATGATAAAAAGAGATAACCAGTTTCTTTAGTTTCAATGAAAAAAATATTTTTTATGATATTTTCTTCCTTCTTTTTTTCTTGATCGCTTTTTTCAGCCGGCTTTGGCGGCTCTTTTTTTTCTTCAGAGTTGTTTTTTTTCGTATCAGGATCTGGCAGAGATTTTAAATAAAAATTGACTGTTGCTCTTGGGGCAAACATACCAGTGATATCATTTTGTAATTGGCTATAGATTGGATAAATTGGCTCATCAGCATGGATAATTTGAACCATTTCCTTAACTGCTCTTGAAGTTTGAAAAAACATTTTATAAAGACTCATTCCTACCAATGATGAAATCAGAAGCGCAATCATTAATTCTATAATAGTAAACCCATGTTTCATGATTTACCCTCGGGATTAAATCTAAAGAAAACAAACTCATCAGAATTTATAAATACACTTTTCGATGAAAGGGTAAACTTTTCAACAATTATATTTTTATAAGCAGCTAGCGCAGGAAACTGTTTCGCTGGCTTTGGTGCATACGTAATCGAATAACCACTACCCTCAACTTTTTCCTCTAATCCTTTGCCTTGCTTATAATATTCTTCTTGGTCATCTTTCACAATATAATTTCGAACACCTATTAAATGCTCAATAAGATCATGAGTGCCAAACACCGATTTCATCAATTTCGTTTGCAAAGAAAAAATTACGGTTAATGATGACGCAATTATAACTAATGTTAAGACTGATTCGATTATGGTAAAGCCCCGTCTACGCTTATCCATGCCTACCGGCTTGGCAAGCTTCGCCGGGCAAGCCCCTCTTGCGCCCTCGCATGTTTTAATCCTGCCATTACGAGCATAAGGGTTATTATTGCCATCATTACGAACCAATCTACCACTAGCTGTGGAGATATGGCCTGAATTAGCATTGCCTAACCGCTCGCCCTGATGGTTTGACAGGTTGACCTGGAACGCATCCTTCGAGAACCCGCTCGTCCTGAGCGTCGAATAGCGAATTCGAAGGAGTCGAACTATATTACTTCCCTTAAACAACATTGAATTTTGCAGTAATTGGATTAAGAATAATATCATAGGAACCAGCATTCGAATCGAGAGATTTAATTGAATGATCTGCTAAAGCTATTTTAACATCCTGAGTTACCCCTTGAGAGTTAACCAGAAAATAAGCAGTATCCTTTCTTACACCCTGACCAAATTGGCTTTTTTGATTTATCAAAAAATCTTTAATTTCTATTGCATCAGGCATAGTCACAAATTTCTTAGCTCTTTTTCCATCAATATCCCAAAGCTCCACTTTGTGGGCCATAAAGTCAAATATAATTTTTTGTACTTTTGAAAGATACTGCGCAGCACGAGCTCCTTCTTGGGTCAAAGCATTCAAATTTATGACAAATTGTTCCCCCGGTTGAGGATTCATTGAGCCAAACCGGGGCATACCAATAGTTAATAAAAGGCCAGCAATAAATATTACTATAGCTAATTCAATAATAGTGAATCCCTGCTTTTTCACAGAATTGTGACCTTTAACATTAACAACTTATTTATTTAATTATCTTTACTAGCGGGTGAATAAAGTTTTGATTCACCTTTTGAGCCTGTACTGTAAAGTTCATATTTATTACCTTTAGTATCGGCCTCATAAACAAACTCATTAAACCAAGAGTCCTTTAAGTCTGATTCATTAGCTAAAGATTCGCCCCATTTTTTCCTAAATGCAGGATTGGTAGGACCTTCAATAAGCTCGCTTAAATCAGTAGGATATGATCCTATTTTAGTTCTGTAGAATTCAAGCATTGTATCTACATTAGCCATTTTTTGCTCAGTAGTCTGCTCTTTACTTCTATTAATCCATGAACGATAACCTAAAGCTGCAGCTACGATACCAGCACCAATTGCCAAAACGAATAACAACTCAATAAAGGTAAAACCTTTTTTTAAGGTGTTACATTCATTAGTTTGCTCTTTATTGAGCGCGATTTGATTTCGATCTATTGTCTTTAAAAAATTAAAAATCATCATTTTGCCTTTCGTTATCCTTGGGTTATTTCACCCACTGAATTGGTTAATTTTTGTATAGGAAGCAGTATTGAAATAATCATAAATCCTACAACAACCGCCATTATTACCAACATTATTGGATTTAATAAAGAAGTTAAACTATCTGCTGTTTCCGATAGTTCATCTTCATAATATTGAGCTACCGATAAAAGCATATTTCCAAGTTGACCACTTTGCTCTCCAGTGTTAATCAAATATATTGCCACTGGTGGAAATAAACCAGTTTCTTTTAAATATTGTGAGATTTTACCTTGTTTAATAATATTTTCTTTTGCTCGTTGCAGTGTTTCTGCAAGAATTTTGTTATCAATTATTTTTACAACAATATCTAAGGCTTCAGCCAAATTTACGCCACCCTCAATCAACATGCCAAAAGTTCTACAGAACTGAACAACTGCATTCATTCGAGTAAAACGGCCCAAAAGAGGTATCTTTAATTTAAGCTTATCAATTAAATAACCGCCATATGCGGTAGCTTTAAAAGATCTATAAGATAAATAAAGCGCCAAAACAACTAAAGCAATAAGCCAATAATAGCTTCTAAATGCAGTTGATATTCCTATAAGTATTCGTGTGGGCAAGGGTAGCGCTACCCCTAGATCTATAAATGCGGACGCAATTTGGGGTACAATAAAGGTCAATAATCCGATAGAGATTAAGCCAATAATGCCGAGCTGGACCATTGGTCCTCTGATAGCTCCCGAAACTTTTTTTCTTAATGCTTCACGCTTCTCTAAATACACATTCAATCTATCAAGAATATAATCTAATTTACCGGTCGCTTCACCAGCACGAACAAGTTGTATATAAATCGAATCGAAAGCATTAGGGAATCTTTGGAGGCCTTCAGCCAGTGACCTACCTTCTTTAATGTAATCTCTTAAGGATATTACGATGTTTTTTAATTTGCCTTCGGTTTGCTCTATGAGTAAATCGAGAGCCTGAAGAATGGGAATACCTGATTTTAGTAAAACAGAGAGCTGCTTAGTAAAAAATATTCTTTCTTTCAAACCAATACGCTTTTCAAGCAAGCCTGAAAAAAAAGATTTTTTAGCTCCTTGTTCGCCAGATAGTTCTATTTTAGTCGGATAGATGCCCTGTTTTGCTAACTGGTCTTTAACGCCTTGCACACTGGTTGCATCTAAATAACCCGTAACTTTTTTACCGTCCTTTGAGAAGGCCTGATAAAAGTATAAAGCCATTTATTTCCTTTTCGTTCAAAGAAGGTAAAATAGTTATAAAAAAATTTATACTTAGTTAAAACAATGAACCAACCTAAATTTATTTATATTCCAACTCTTTTGAGCCTATTCTGCTTCACTGCATTTTCTGCTAACATTACAAATACGTCTCAATCTAAGGATACCCAAAATCTTGATCCGATTCAACAGATAGAGCCTAATGATACAAAAACCAATTTTTTTGAACAGAACAAAGATCTCATTTTAAAGTTTATTAAGAAACCAAAATTCAGCCGATCAAGCATCAAATGCTTCTTTAGGCATACTTTTAATAATCCTTATTATGCTGACAAATATTTACCATTTGATATGTCGCACATTATAGCTTTCTCTCGTTTTGCAGCTCAAACAGAAAAACCACGCGAGTATCTCTACAATGTAATCTCTATTTTTAAATCCAAATTATTTTTTTCGCGATGTATTAATGGTTACGAGTTTGAAAATTTTTTGAGCCAGTATCTTTCGTTAGTAGCTCCCTATTTTGACCAAAAGCACGAAGATGTGCAACGAATCGCTAAAATCAAAGAACGACTCTACCAATTACTCTATGATGATTTTGAGAAACTGAAGGCTAACCCAGAGCAAATATTGGATGAAACTGCCTTATCTTTAGATTTAATAACAAATAATAGAGGTCAGAATGCTGAGGTTGAACTCGATTTATCAATCTATGACCTTCAACACGCAGTATTTAATCTCATTCAACACTGCTTACCGAAATTAATTTGGAATCCAAAAGCAAATGACTCACAATTTTGGGAATCAATCAAATCGATTTCAAGCATGCTTGAAGAAGGATTAAAAAAACAGATTCTACCTACTTCTAATCATTTAAATGAACTATTCTGGGCTCAACTATCAAGCTTTAGTTATCTCATTGAAAGCTGGGGGAGCATTTTGCCGGAAAACTTCTATAATAATCTTCTTGAAGAAATTAATACTAAACCATTTAAGCTTTGGACTCTAAAAGAAAATGACCCCTTATTATTATCAAAATTTAGGCACTTAAATTATGTACTCAATCAAGGACACATGAGATCGAAGCTCCATCAAAATGGCAATAACAGCATAATGCCTTTTCAGCTACATTAAAAATGTTGAAGACAAGTCTATCTCATGCAATCAAATCCAGCTTTATTCTTTAGCGCAAGAGACCTGAGTGCGAATGCACCCTCCTGCGCTTACTTGTCCTTCGTAGCCATCTTGGCAAAGTAGGATCCAAGCCTACAGGCCTGGCAAGCTACGGCGGGCACGCCAACAGAACCAAGTACAAGCTTGCTTGCCCGCAAGAGAGCAAGAGCAAACTTGGTTGCAAATTACTTGTAAATCTTATTTCAAACAAATAGGTTTTAGAAATCCGTTTAATCTAATTAAATGGATTTATATTCCTGTTTTTTAAGCCAAAGAAAGAATAAGTATGAAGTATCGTAATTTTTTTGGAATCTTTTCCAGTATCTTATTAACATGTTCATTATCACTTAAATCGCAAGAATACCAGCCTGACGAATCAATTATTAATAATACGCCAAATGGGTATATGCATTCAGTAGGCCTGAATTCAGAACAGATAAACTCATCTGATCAGATAACACGTAAATCAAAAAAATGTTGTCCCAAGAAATGTAAAAACTGCCAGCCAAATGTAGCACAATGTCCAACATGCCCTCCACGCACGGTGCAAAAGTATAACGAATCTCGTTTTACGCCAAGCACTACCACAACAAATGAAAGCGAAGCAGAAAAACAGGTAGCCTATAATAGACGTGTTGCCGCCGCATGCATAAGTGTAATCCTTCAAAAAAACAACGCTATAGAAACGCAAAATAATGGCGATGAACAAAGTGTCCCGAATTTTGCAGCTCAATTTAGCAAAGCACTAGAGCATAACTTTATTAATGGCCTCTTAACAGCCCAAGGCGTAAGTTCTTATAAACAGCTAGTAACAGCAATAAACAACGGAAAACAAGCAGATTTTAATGCCATTGTCCGCGCTCCGGGAGCTACCAGAAAATTGGTAGATCCTCAAGCTGGTTTAGCCTTCAGCTTACAAGGAGCAGATTCTTCACTTTTCGAGACACCACGCTTTCCGACCATAAGTAGCAGTTCGGCTGCAGCAGAACTTATTGAAAATTATCTCCTGGAATTGGATCGCGATGTATTATTTAGCGAATATGGTACCGGCATGGGCACAGATTCAAATGGTTCGGGCGGCTCACTTACTAATGATGCCGCTGCGGTATTGCAAGATTTAGGCGCTGCTTATACTGGGCCCCGAAATGCGTTTGGCGTAGTAGATGCTTCGGTTGTTTTTAGAGGCAACTTCTATGGCAGCCTTCTCGGGCCCTATATATCCCAATTTTTCTACCTCCCAGTAAGCACTGTAGGAGCTCCAAACTTTAATCCGAGTCTTTTTATAAACTGCGATCAAAACTATCCCATTGCTAGTGGCCGTGAATTTGGTATCTCATTTAATGACTTTGTAGCGATTCAAAATGGTAGCATCCCTAAACCATATACCGCAGCTGATTTTAACGGAAAGCGTCACAGCATAATTGGGCGGGATATAGGAAGCTGGGTTCATTTTGATACAGCTTATGAAGCATATTATAACGCTCTAACAATTCTTGCTGCCAACAACTTTCCCCTTTCACCTTTTCTACCCTATTTAAATGGCTCTATAACCAATGAGGTTCCCTTTGCTACCTTAGGAGTACCAGATGCGTTTGCAATGATTGGCGATGTCAGTGCAGAAGCTTTCAAAGCCGCGTGGGCCCAAAAATGGCGAGCAGATCGCGCTCTTCGTCCAGAGGCATTTGCAGGATTGGTACAGCAAGTTAAAGTAACAGGTCAGAACCCTTTTAATTTAAATGCCTCGCTTTTTGTACCCCATGCAGGCATTGATGTTTTAGAGCAAATAAGAGCAAAAAACACCCTACAAGCAGGATTTCCAGCAAATATGCTTACTGCTAGCGAAGCAGCAACTTACCTGCTTTCTCAGATGTTTCCAGAAGCGAGCCCAGTACATCCTTCATACCCATCAGGTCATGCAACCGTCGCAGGGGCATGCATTACCGTTATTAAAGCGATTTTTGATGACTCAGCTCTTATTCAAAATTTTGTAACACCGGTAATCCCAGATCCAGTAGATCCAACTCAATTGATTCCGCTCGTAGGAGATGATGAAAATATAATAACGGTGGCATCAGAACTTGATAAACTCGCATTTAATGTAGCTATTGGACGGAATTGGGCAGGTGTCCATTATCGCGCCGATGCCTTACAAGGCATCCTTTTGGGAGAACGTGTGGCTATAGAATACTTGCGCGAACAAGCATGCAAATATAGCGAACAGACATTTCAAGGATTTGTTATAACTAAAGTTGACGGAACTCGAATTCTTATTTCAGCTAACGGAATAATAGAACTGAATAGCGTCGTTTCATAAAAATTTGATCTTATATAGCATGGCTGAGTATGTTTCGCACATTAAGAAAGCAGCTTGTGTTGATTCAAGCAAGGCATTGCTCTTGAATTTGTACAGGCCAAAGCAGCTTTAGCTGTAGGAGGCGATTTGCCTCCTACTAATTTGCAGTGTTTTTATCTTCTAGAATCTTCAGCAATTGGCGCCTTAACAGATATCTCTACCTCTCTAGGTGCAGCATTATAATAAGTAGATTCACCACCAGTAGCAGCCATATATCTAGCTTCACTAGTTAAACCTGTAATATATGCTGAGGTATGAGGACTTATATGCGCAACCGGTAGACCATAGAGTGGATGCCTGATAATACTTGATGTTTTAGCAACACATTTATTGTGTCCACCACAAATCTGTTGGCAAACCGTTCTTTGATCAAACAATCTCAAATCGCATAGGCCATAGGGAGAACAACAAGCATACATAGTTCTTTGTATTATCTCAGCCTTAATTGGGGAAAAACAAAAAATGCCCAAAATTGCTAGTAATTTAATAAAATTTTTCATAACCTAACCCCTTTTATAACAGTCAGTTCGCGTTCTCCAACGGCGCACCCTCCTTCATTCACGTTTAAACGAACAACCAGGATGAGCGAAGCGTATTGAATTTTTTTTATCGAACCCGTATTATTAATGCAATAAAGTACCTTATTAATAATAAACAATATATGCACTATTTTTCAATATATAAGGGCGCAATTATCTAACCGAAAACAAATAGTTGAATTATGGGTAAAAAATCATCAACATATGCCTGCACTGAGTGTTTTTATCAATCTGGAAAATGGCTAGGAAAATGTCCGGATTGCAACGGGTGGAATACTTTTAGTTCAGATACGGTCGATGAGACCAAAGATCAGTTAATATTTAAAATTAATGACATCACAACCAAATCTGCAACAAGAATTCAGTCCGGCATCAAAGAGTGGGACAGGGTAATGGGCGGTGGATTAGTTGCTGGAGAGTTTGTTATAATCACCGGTGATCCTGGAATAGGTAAATCTACTTTACTTCTACAAATAGCTAATAAAATATCAGAAAATCATAAAACGATATATTTCTCATCGGAAGAATCACTTGAGCAAGTTAAATTAAGAGCACTGCGACTAAAGTGCAATAATGAAAGTTTGTTTTTTTCCGATCAAGCTGATATTGACACCATCATCAAGCTAGCTGAAAAACATAAGCCTGAACTTATAATAATTGATTCGGTTCAAAACTGTTATATGCAGAGTTCCGACTTTTCACAAGCTAGCCAATCGCAACTTAAGGAAATCGCCTTTAAATTAATGCGACTAGCTAAAGATAAATCTATAACGGTGATTTCTAGTGGCCATATAACCAAGGAAGGCGTGATGGCTGGTCCTAAAACATTGGAGCATATTGTGGATGCCGTATTCTATCTTCAAGCTGAAGACAGATTCCAAACCCGTATATTACGAGCAGTAAAAAACCGATTTGGCACTATCGATGAGTTAGGTTTTTTTCAAATGGGTGAATCAGGACTTGAAGAAATCGCTAATATAAACAAATATTTTATGCAGGATCTCAATCCAAATCCAGGTTCAGCATTAGTAGGTTTTATAGAAGGCACTCGGCCAATTTTAGTAGAATTACAGGCCTTAGTACTAGCTTCAAAATACGCTATGCCACAAAAAGTTATTTCAGGTATAGATCAAACTCAAGTCGTTTTGATAGCGGCGATATTAGAAAAGCATTTGCAGATAAAATTAAGTCTGCATGATATTTTTATCAAAATTAGTGGTGGTCTCAAAATCAAGGGCAGCTCATCTGATTTAGCAATAGCGTTGGCCCTTCTTTCAAGCTACTTCCAAAAGCCATTACCAGAAAAATCCTTAGCATTGGGTGAAATCAATTTGGCAGGGCAAATTAAGCCAATTAACTATGTTAATATGTACGCCAATGAGGCAGAAAAGTTCGGCATAGTAAACTTATTAATTTCTTCAAATCAAAAAATAGAAACACATGGTAAAGCGACAAAATTCAAAAGCATACATGATCTTTTGATGTTATTTGAATAGCCCTAAACAGGCTTTTCTCCAGCCTCATCTCCATTATCTCCATCTTCCCCACGATCATAATCTGTAGGAGGCAGCATGGGATGAAAGCCATTTTTCTTAGTCAGGGGCTTTTCAGGCTCATCATTTTCTAAAGGATCATGCACTTTTTCCTTTTCTTTGCCCTTTTCCCCAGGACATGCATCCAAAAGAAAGCTTATTTGAGCAGGAGACTTATGATCTGTCCCATTTTTTCCGTTTTTCCCATTCTTGTGTACAGATAACAAAGATTGCTGCATAGCCATTTCAATAAGCCGTTGGTCTTCAGCACTATAATCTTCCGCACCGTCATCCAATCCATACTCATAACCATCTTCTGCTCGTTTCAACTCTCTCCATTCATCAATTCGACTATCTAAGCCCTCGGCATTACCCCTAATGAACAAGTTGTACAAATAAAGAATATAGAAAAGCTTGCATCCAGTTTCCCTATCTTCAATTTCATTAAGAAATGACAAATCGTTAAGAACCAGTCCCTCAGGTAAATCAAAGTCCATAGTTATTGGATAGTTCGTGGAATCTAATATAGCCAAAACAGAACCTTTGTCGGCTAAATTTATCACCGAGATCACTAGCCAATGTATGCCCGTATGACAAGCAAAATGCATTGCACAATTCTGATTTTGGCCAACCATCGCTTTAAAATGATTTGATAAACCTTTTAAATATACCGGTCCACTTATTGAGCCCTGATTGCCCAAATTACTAATGTGCTTAAAATTCGTATAGCCAATTACAGCTGCTTTTAAATTTATCAAAGTTAGAAGCTTATTGTTGCTATAATCAGAAAAGTAGGCAAATTCTTCCGAAATGCCATCTAGTTTGGGAACATTTTCTTGTAATTTTTCTAAACTAATTAACTGAGGATAGTATGCCAGAAGAAAACTTTCCACCTGACCATCTTCTAAATGATTCATACAACCTAATTCTTCGATATAAGTTCTATTAAAGGCTGTAAGAAGAGGCATCTGTTTTTGAAGTGCTTCTGCATCTAAAACCTTTACCTGTTGAGCAGCAATTAAAAACTCATCCACAATATTAGCTATAACGCGACCAGGATCATCTGCCGCCATTAAAGCATTAACAACCACTTCAACAACATTCGACTGATCCCCCTCAACAGCCATGTTATTTGAAATGTAACACGGAGATAGGTCATCATCAAGTCGTCGAACAACATGAAGCTTATTCATAGCAACTGCTTTGAAAGCACTTACTAAATCTTCATCGTTTTTAACATCACAAGCCCGAGCTAAAGAAGAGAATAACTTTTTATTTAATTTGCAATATTGATCTACATGTTTATTTATATTGCCATAAACAGTAATGTTATCTATATTTTGCGGAAGAAGCATAGGATCCTCACGCAGTAGCTGTGTACGCTCGCCTAACAATCTCTGCACCATTCGATTTGAATGCACATTTAAGCTTTGCAAATCCAATCCACCCTGAACAATCAATGTATCAAGCATTTTTGCATTAGCTATTGACCAATAACCACAAGAAAAACCATCCATTTGCTGGCTTACTTTAAAATGATAGATTCGACCCAATTCCAGAAGAGGCTCGGGTAGTTCAATTATTTCGTTAGGGAAGCCAAATAATACCCTTTGCTCGAGATTATCTGCAACTTTTTTAACAATCGATGCCAAAGTCTCATCTTGATAAGACATTCCTAAAATTTCTTTTTTTGCTCTAACTATCAAGTCATTATCTACAATTAGATCTTGGGCCTCAATAGAGTGAACTCTATTATCAATAAAAGCATAAGCATCATGAAGATTTATTTTATCAGCTGAACCATTAAGCCCCATCAACAACATAGCCGCCTTCGCAACCCCGCTAAAGTAACTTAAATAATACATAACCATTTCCCCGATTAGAATTTTATAGTAAAAAATTTACTTATAATCATTTTACATCATTATAAAAAAAACTAAAAAGGCCGGTTTGCGGGCAATATACTAGTAGCAACAATATAAAGCTAGTTTTAGTTCTCATGTTTGGTATAATCATTCAATAAGATTCACAATAAGTATTTATAAACATGCTTTTAATATTCCTACTTCATGCTCTTTTTGCCGCAGTATTTCCTTTAGCACGTATAGCGGTGCAATCTTCCGGACCGATATTCTTTACCGGAATCAGGATGCTGCTCTCTGGAATCATTCTCTTGATTTATGAATATACTAAAGGAACTATAAAGTTTAATAGCTTAAAGAAAAATTCTTTTAAAATTTTTTTATTGGCCTTATTCAATATTTTCTTAACAAATGTTCCAGAATTTTGGTCTTTAAAGTTTATAACATCAGGAAAAGCAGTATTTATTTATTCTATTTGCCCATTTATATCAGCTCTATTCGATTACTTTATTTTCCATGAAAAGATAACATTAAAGCAAATCATAGGAATGATTGTAGGATCCATCGGCTTTTTAATAGTCTTAATAAAACAGACAGCTTGCGAAGAACAGATAGGTGGCCTGTTATTTTTATCCTGGCCTGAAATCGCTATGATTATAGCAGCCTTATCAACAGTGTATGGTTGGATAGTAATGCGCGAGCTTATGCAAACTAACCAAATGAGTTCAATATCAGCAAATAGTACCAGTATGGTCTTAGGCGGCCTCATGTCGCTTGCTCTCTCTCCATTTTTGGAGTGCTGGAATCCAGTCCCTATTTGCAATATGCATAATTTTATCTATACCTTATTCATTATTTCTATAATTTCAAACATCATCTGTTATAACTTGTATGGCTATCTTCTAAAAAAATACACTGCAACCCTGGTCTCTTTCGTCGGTTTCACTCAACTTATTTTCGCTACCGCTTACGGAAGAATTTTTCTAGATGAAACAATTGAGCCCTATTTTGTTGTCGCCTCTCTTATAATCCTTTTGGGTCTTTATATTTTTTACTCTGACGAGCTCAAGACAAAACAGCTAAACTAGGCACGGCTTTAAGTACAAAATGTAATTTTAGGCTCAATGTTTTTATTACAGCTAAAGCAGCTTTGGCCTGCACAACTTCAAGAGCAATATCTTGCTTGAATCAACACAAGCTGCTTTCTTAATGTGCGAAACATACTCAGCCATGCTATACGTTTTTGTAAAAAAATTATCCCATTTGCAATTTTTTGAAATTTACATATTATTAGAGGTAGAAATGTAGGTTAATCAAATGGAGACGTATAAAAATGTTCAAAAAATTTACCTTTTATTTATTCCCAATTATTTTATTGTTTCAAGCAACCTTAACAACCAATCAGATACCTAATAGAGAAGCAATCATCCTGCTGGAAACCTTGAATGAAGAAAATTTAGGAATAACTCTAAATGCGAATAATAGATACGTATCCCTAAAAGAGTTACATCCAAAAGGAATAGGTGCGATGACGGTAACGATGCTTATAGCTCTTTATCAGCAAGCTGCTCCTATAATTGCAAATAAATCATTAATAAAGAACGTAATCGACCATCAAAATTTGCATACAGACTTCGTAAAATTAGATCGAAACAGTCTTTATAATAAATATAGCCGCTTTAACAAATTTAAAGGTCGTTTATCATTAGATAATTTCAGGGAAAATTATCAATATTTAAACAGAACTACCAACGAAGTTAACAAGATATTAGGCCAGCAAATCAAAAATGATACCAAAGAGCATGTTTATCAAATTCTAAATAAGATAGAAACAGATAAACGGTTTAATATTCAGCACCTTCCCCAAAATATAAGTAATTTAATCAAGGATATACCCGCAACCAATTCATTATGTCTTGAGATGGTGATTTACACCTTATGTAGTTGGATTGATTTCCAAAATTGGGAAATCAAACAAGTAAATGAAGATATCTTTTTAATGATACCAAATAATTATATCCAAGATTTGCATCTAAAGAACACTGTTTCGAACATATCAGCATCGATAACACCATCAAAACTTACCAATTTAGAGCTAGAATTAGGGCTTAAAATCGATCACATGAAAAAAGTTAATCGCAACTTTTTTGAGCAACCGATTCAAAAGAATACCCTAGAAGTTCCTTTCGTAAAAAGCTTAGAGCAAATTTTTATAACGAATGACGATATAAAAAAGGCTAATCCGGATAAAGTTACCAAACATATATGGTCACTCTACTTCGCAGGGCATGGACTACCAAAATGTGCTCCCATTGCAATTTTGCCACAGATGGAAGAGCTTAAAAATTTATCTAAAAAAAGATTGAGATCACCTAAATTTAAAGAATGCTTAACCTATGAAAAGAATAGACGAGAAGCGCAGTTAAGTGGTTTAACAAACATTGATAATCATATATATCAATGCAAGCATCATGCATCTTGCAAACAAGAGATGGATAAAATTAAAAAGATAGACAGAGAAATCCAAAAAATAAAATCTGGCGCTTTTTGTTTAGATAAAACATCACAGGGCGTTATAGCATCTTTATCAGTTGATGAATTTAGAGATGTCTTAAAATTCTTTAACCATGCATTAGAAACAACCTTTTTATATTATACATCTTGCTTTGCGGGCGGCGTACACTTATTAGAGCCTTATACCGAAGCTCCTGGTAGCAACAAGCCCCTTATTTTAAACTACTCAGTAATTTCTGGCACACCAGCTGAGAATATGTCATTACAGGAATTTCCTGCTATAAACTTACCTCCCTATTCTAAAACAGGGATAACTCAACAATTTGAGCCTTCTCAAATACATATTCAAGATATTGATATACCTAATAAAAGACTAAAACTTAATACGACGTTACAGTTTAAAAGGTTTTTTGGAGCTCTAAGAAAAGGGATACACAACGACAGAAAAAGCTTAATCATGGCTTCCTATTCTTTGCATCCCCATATAGATTCTACAGGTAAAATAATGGATGATAGTATAGCTAATATACCGCTGGTTAGATTTGCTAACACCGATCATTTTGAAACAATTCCAGGTGACAACTCATCCACTATATTAGATGCTAAAAATAGCTCAAAACCACTAACAATCGATAAACAGTCTGCCCTTATTTATACCGATCATATTTCAGGGAAAATTAGTTTAAACAAACTGGGTGAGTATCAAAATATTCCTAAATTATTTTCTATGCTTCCAGGATTTGCCTGCCATACTTTTGAAGAAATCAGTTCTTCTACCTTAAGTTTGAAAGAAGTGGTAAATGCTTTCCTAACCTTTCCAGAATTAGGTTCTTCTAAAATTTTCTGGATCAAAAAGTTAGAATGCGCACATAGTGGCATCAGCAACTTAAGAACAAAGACTTTTAAAGATGTAATCATCATGAGAAATGTTTTTAATTCGAATTCGTTAGCAAGATGTACGAACAACAATTTAGCTCCGCTGGAGAACTGTGCCTATCTATCAGATACTTCAAAAGAATCAAAATTAACATGGAATGGCCCCTTCTTGGAAGACAATAACTACAAAATCAATATCTGCGGCAAAAGTGAACACAAAGAAGAATGTATAAACAGCTTTCCAACTATCACAAGCTTTTTAAGCCCGGTGCTACAAAGTATTTAAAAGTACGCTTAAGCAAAATTCAGAACTGGTCAAAATGGAGAAAATGACAATGTTTAAGAAATCTAGTTTTTATGCATGCATGCTATTGTTCAATATTTACAACTATGGAATAGCTGCTGACACCAAAATCCCCGATAGAGAAATAATTATTTTATTGGAAACAATAAACTACGAAACTCTGGATAAGACATTAAATGCTTCAAATGCTTATAAATATAAAGAGATTTTACATCCTGTGGGCATGGGCGCAACGACAATATCAATGTTGATCGCTCTTTATCAAAAAGCAGCACCCATAATTGCTAATAAGTCATTAATAAAAAATATTATTGATCATCAGAATTTTTTTTCTGATTTCCTCAATCTAGATCGTCATGCTCTTCGTATGAAATATGGCCAATACGATCGGTTTCAGGGCCAATCAACCTTAGATAACTTTAGAAAGAATTGCCGCCGCACTAATGAGTTAACCTCAGCAGTAAATACAATGTTAGGCAATCTAATAAAAAACGAAACGAATGATTTTAATCAAATTATGGATCAGATAATAAACAATCAAAGCTTTCAAGGTAATGCTTTTGAAGATATAAAAAACACGATAGCCGATACCTCAACTATTAAATCATTAAATCTTGAAATGAGGATGTTTACTTTATGTAGCTGGATCGATTTCAAGAAAGACTGGCAAATAAAGCAGGTTAATGATGACACGTTCTTACTTATACCCAATAATTATACCAAAAATCTAAATCTCAATCTACCTATTCTGCAACAACAACAGGCACAATTTACTGAATTAGAATTGCAATTAGGCCTTAAAATTGATCACATGAAAAACATCGGTCGTGAATTTTTTGAACAACAAATAACATCAAGTAATCAACAAGTTAGCTTTGCTAAGAGCCTAGAACATATTTTCATAACCAGCGATGACATTAAAAAAATTGGTTCCCCACAGCCTTCAAAAAACATTTGGTCAGTTTATATGTCAGGGCATGGTTTATGCAAACATCCTCAACTGGAAATTTTACCACAGCTTTATGACCTTAAAAAACTATTCATACAAAAACTTTCTTCACCAAAATTTAAAGATTGTTTAGAACATCTTAAGAATAGGCATAAAAATTTAAATGATGCTCATGTTTATAACTGCAAACATCATAATTTGTTTAATAAACAGATTAACAAACTTTCAATGCTTAATAAAGAAATTAACAAATCTGAGAAGCTCAAACATTCCGATAGCAAAATAGACCAAGGAATGATCAACTCCCTTGCAATTGGGGAGTTTAAAGATGTCTTAAAATTTCTCAATAATAATATTGAAACAGCATTTCTATATTATTCTTCATGTTATTCAGGTGGTCCTCATTTGACTGATCCTTATATGGAAAATGGCAAACCCCTTAATTTAAAGTACATGATAATGGCTGGAACACCAGCAGAAAACATGTCGTTACAAGAGTTTCCGTTTATAAACATACCACCCTATTTTAATGCCAAAGATGCATTATTATTTGAGCCTATGGATATAACTCAAATAGATATAGTCAACAAAAAATTAGCACTTTCCACTCCTTTAAAGTTTGGGCAATTTTTTGAGCTATTAAGAAAAGGCACTCATAATGATTTCAAAAATCTTATCCTACTGCCATATTCCTTACATCCTCATGTCGATTCATCTGGCAATATCATAGGTCAAAGAATAGCAAATATCCCACTTGTTCGATTGGCTAATGCAGATTGTTTTCAACCAATTCCAAATGACAATTCAATAGCAATAGTAGATTCTACCACTAGCGCAAAACCCCTAGTCATTGAGAAAGAGATCGCATTAATTTACAGTGATCATATTGCAGGGAAGATTACCCTAAATCAACTAGGCAAATCCCAAGAGATACCAAAAATGCTTTCTATGGTTCCCGGTTTTGCTTTACATGCTTTTGAAGAAGTTTGTTCATCAACATTAAACATCAATGAAATAGTAAATTCATTCTTAACCTTCCCAGAGTTAGCTTCAGCAAAAATTTTCTGGATTAAGAAATTAGAATGTATCAATAGCAATGCTGAAAACAAAGAAGAGAAAAGCCCCAAAAAAAAGATTTTTAATGATGTAATAATCATGAGAAATATTATTAATTCAGACACCTTAGCAGAATATTGCCAAAGTCATTCCATTGCAGTAGGGAACCGTGCCTATTTTTCTACCAATACCAATGAAGAAATAAAAGTAGCCTGGAATGGCCCCTTACTAACAACAGACAATTATACAATGCAACCCTGTGATCTAACAGAACAGAAAGAAGAATGCAAAAACAGCTTTCCAACTATCGCAAGCTTTTTTAGCCCAGTATTACAAAGTATTTAAGCAAAATTAATGGAGATTATTACAATGTTTAAAAAATTAAGCTTTTACTTAGTTGCTGTAATATTTAATGCTACTTTATTGGGTAATTCTCTTCCAAACAGAGAAATGATTATCTTATTGGAAACATATAACAATGAAACCCTTAATAAAACATTAGAGGCACCAAATATTTATAGATATGGAGAGATTGTGCATCCTGTGGGCATAGGCGCAATAAGCGTATCATTATTAGTTGCACTTTATCAACAAGCAGCACCAATTATTGCCAATAAATCATTGATAAAAAATATTATTGATCATCAAAATTTGTTCTTCGATTTCATCAATTTAGACCGTAAAACATTACATCAAAAGTATTATAAATACAACCGGTTCAGAGGCCGCATGGCCTTCGATATTTTTAGAAAAAATTGCCAACGCACAAGTAATCTGACACTTGAAGCTAACAAGATGTTAAGCAATTTAATAAAAGATGGGAATAATAATTTCGATCAAATTTTGGATCATATCTCTAAGCATCCAAAACTCCAAGGAGATTCATACCCGGAAATAAGAGATGCTATTACAAATGCTTCATATATTAACTCAATAAATTTAGAAATGAAAATTCTGTTTTTGTGTAGCTCTATAGACTTTTATACAAATTGGGATATCAAGCAAGTTAATAGTGATATTTTTTTATTAATTCCTAAAAACTATATAAAAAACCTGGACATTAATGTCCACACAGAAACTGCAGTGCCCCAAAATAAAATTGCTAAATATACCAATTTAGAATTAGAGCTAGGTCTAAAAATTGATCATATGAAAACTATTAAACGGGATTTTTTTGACGAACAGCCAATTCAATCATGTACTCGAGAGATTTCTATACCAAAAAGTTTAGAACAAATTTTTTTAACGGTAGATGACATTAAAACAGCTCATTATCATAAATTATTAAAACATACTTGGTCTATACATATGTCAGGACATGGAGAACCTCAAAATATTCAATTTAATGTCTTGCCACAACTCTATGAATTAAAAAATTTATATACATCTAAATTAGGTACAGGAAAAACCTTAATCTACGAAGAAAACATTAGCAAACATATAAAAAATCAGAATCTCATCAGCAAGCATAATCAAAAGTATGTAGCAAAAATCAAAAAACTTGACCAAGAAATTAAAAAAATTGAAGAAAGAAAAAGATTAAATAATAAACTAGATCAGGCAATGATCAACTCTTTATCAATAAATGAATTTAGAGACATATTAAAATTTTTTAACGACAAAATTGAAACAGCTTTTTTATATTATTTTTCCTGTTTCTCAGCAGGCCAACATTTAGTTGAGCCATATCAAGAAAAGGGCAAATCTCTTATATTAAAATATACTGTAATGACAGGAACATTATCTGAAAATGAATCTTTACAAGAAATTCCTTTCATCAATATTCCGCCTTATTTTACAGAACAACATCAATTCATTTTTAATTCCATGGATATAAGTGACATTGATATTAAAAGTAAAAAATTATGTATGACCACTTCTTTGCAATTTGGTAATTTCTTTAAGTTACTTAGAAAAGGCATTCATAATAATCCCAATAACCTTATTTTATTGCCGTATTCTTTACATCCACATGTTAATCAATTTGGCAAAATACTTCCGCAAAAAATAGCTAATATTCCATTAGTCAGATACGCTAATACTAACCATTTTCAAACAATATTACATGACAATTCATCAACAATTTTAGATAATAAAAACTGCACTAAACCTCTTATTATAAATACCATTTCAAGTCTTATTTATAGTGATTATATCTCAGGAAAAATTACCTTAAATAAGTTAGAAGATGAACAAATACCAAAATTGGTTTCTATGACGCCTGGGTCCGCATTACATGTTTTTGAAGAAATCAATTCATCTACTTTAAATTTAAAAGAAATAATTAACTCTTTCTTAACATTTCCCGAACTTAACTCATCAAAGATTTTCTGGATCAAAAAATTACAATGTCCAGGGAGCGATAGCCCAAACAAAAATAATAACATTTTTAAAGATATCATTATTCTGAGAAACGTTTTTAACTCAAATGCTTTAGCCCTTTGCTCACAAGAAGAGCTTTTGCCCGTAGAAAATTGCGCCTACTTTTCTACAAATACAAATCGAGAAAAAAAATTAACTTGGGAAGGCTCATTTGTCAATGATTACAATAGCAAGATAATTCCTTGTACCGACAATCTTCATAAAGAAGAATGCCTAAACTGCTTTCCTCAAGCTCAAAATATCTTAAGTCACGTATTACAAAGCATTTAAAACAAGAAAGCATTAACAATGTTTAAGAAATTAAGCCTTTACTTACTTGCTTTATTGTTCAGTACCGTAACGGCAAACAATCAAATACCCAACAGAGAAATCATTGCCCTACTAGATACTCGTCATTCGGAGCATATCGATCAGACACTCAATGAATCAACTGATTACAATTTTGCGCAAACAGCAAAACCATTAGGAATAGGTGCTATAACAAGCACTTTGCTTATTGCGCTTTATCAGCAAGCAGCACCAATAATTGCCAATAAATCGCTTATTAAAAATGTTATTGATCATCAAAATATATTTTCTGATTTTATAAATTTGGAACGCAGTGCTCTTTACAAAAAATATGGTCATTATAACAAATTTAAGGGTAATTTAGCACTTGATAACTTCAAAATCATCTGTCAATATATGAGCAAATCTGTTGCGAGGATCAATGGCGCATTGCAGCAATTAATCACAAATGAAAATGAGGATGATATTTATCAAGCCTTAAATATAGTTGTAACTGACAAACGTTTTAATCTTCAATTTGCACCATCTAATATAAAAAAAATAAGCAAAAATAGATCAGCTATTGGCGCCTTAACTCTTGAGATGATCACCTATCTATTATGTAGCACGATTGATTTTCACAAAGATTGGCAAATAAAGCAGGTGAATGATGATATCTTTTTATTGGTGCCTAATAACTATATTCAGCATCTAAACTTGACCCATATTGCTTCAAATTTACCTGCAACTCCTCATGCGTATACCAATTTCGAATTAGAATTAGGTCTAAAAGTTGATCGTATGAAAAATGTAAGCACTAGCTTCTTTGAACAATCAATTCAACAAAACAACAAACAAATTCCTTTTACGCAAAGCTTGGAACAAATTTTTATAACCAATAATGACATAAAAAAAAGCTTCTCAACGCAGCAAGCTAAACATATTTGGTCTGTATATATCTCCGGGCATGGATTACCCAAAGATCAACAAGCTAATCTTTTATCACAGATTCATATACTCAAAAACATCGCTCAAAAAAAGCTAAATAACCCCAGATTTAAAGATTGCTTGCAGTATGAAAAAAACAAGCAAAATTCTAATCACTTTAATCAGTGTAAGCATCATGCATCATGCCAAAAGCATATCGCTACGATTAAAAACCTAAACCAAGAGATACGTAGAATAGAGTCGCTAGCTCAAACCACAAATGGGATTATAGCTTCCTTATCAATAGAAGAATTTCGCGATGTATTAAAATTTCTTAATGATAAAATTGAAACAGAATTTCTATATTACACTTCATGCTTTGCAGGTGGAACTCATTTAATTAAGCCGTATACAGAAATAATCGATGGCATTAGCAAACCACTTCTTTTAAAGTATTCGATAATTTCTAATACTACTTCCGAGAATCGAGCTATACATGAACTTTCTGTTATACATTTGCCCCCCTATGCCAAAACAGGGGTTTCAACCCCCTACGAACCTTCTGAGTTACATATTCAGGACATTGATATACCACACAAAACACTTAAGCTAGCTACTTCCTTGAACTTTAATCGATTTTTTGAAACATTACGGCGAGGTGGACATAATAATAACGAGACCCTACTTTTAGTATCGTACTCATTGCATCCCCATATAGATCACTGTGGCAAAATCATACACCAAAGGATAGCAAATATTCCTCTTATTAGACTTGCCAATACGGATCATTTTCAACCTATTCCCAATGATAACTCATCGGTGATAGTAAACGATAAAAACAGTTCTAAACCAACCGTCATCAATAAGAACGTTGCATTAATTTACAGCAAATATATTCCCGGCAAACTTATTATAAATACGTCAATCGAATTTCAAGAACCACCAAGATTAATCTCAATGATTCCTGGTTTTGCCATGCATACATTCGAAGAAATTAGTTCATCCACCTTAAATTTACAGGAAATTGTAAATTCATTTTTAACTTTTTCAGATCTGGCTTCATCAAAAATCTTCTGGATTAAAAAATTGGAATGCAAAAACAATGACCCTCAAAACAAAGTTACTAAAGGCACTCAAGCAACAATTCTCAAGGATGTAATAATAACGAGAAATATGTTTAATAAAGACATATCAGCTCAATGCCCCTTAGAAACTTGTGCTTATTATTCAACGCTTGCTAACAAAGAAGAAAAATTAACCTGGAATGGACCATTGATCGCAACCGACAATTATACAATCAAATCATGCAACGAAACTGAACATAAAGAAGAGTGCTTAAACTTTTTCCCTCATGCTGCATCCTACTTGAATCCAGTTTTACAGAACGTTTAACGATTTGAAAGATAAAAAAAGGCCTATTAATACTCAAACATGAGTATTAATAGGCCTAAAATTTAATAGATACAGACTATTTATGCTTGGGAATGCACATCATTTAGTTGCTCAAAAAGCAGCAATAGACCATTCATTTTTTGAAGCATCTCAATTTCATCAGAAGATACTAATTGTATGAGAAGTTTGAGAAATAAAAAACTTGTTAAGGGTAAGCCAATTATAGCTGAATAATCAATTGCTAATTTGGCCGCAGTACTCATATATCTTTCTGGCAAGCTCTTTTGTCGACCAGGCAACATGTGTATTTTCCAACTGCCCCACGCAAACAATCCACCAGAAACAATAATAACAGAACCCAGCGCTATGCCGTTTTTTATACATTGCTTTAAGTAAGCGTTGGATTGCTTTTTATTCTTTATTTCAATTTTGGTTGTTTGAATATGGTCTTGAATGATAGTACGATATTCTGCGATTTGTTCATTGTTAGGTCTTGCGAATGCTTTATCATCTTTCATTTTGTCGTATGCAGTTTTAAGCGCTACATATTTCTTGTTTTTAACATAATCAAGAATAACCTCATGGGAATCTATTAAAAGACGTGCCTCTAACTCTAAATCTTTGTCTTTTGCTTTATTTTTTTCATAAGAATCCATTGCAGTATTCATTTTGTTCAAAGAAGAATCAAGCAGTATCTCATTATGAAGATCAGCATGAATTGTATTACTTACTACTAAAAGGGATGCTAACAAATAAGCGATATTGTTTAATTTTTTCATCTTTATCCTCTTAACTTGCTAGACTTTTTGCATGATATTTTTTTACCAATTGGTTAGCTAATCGCGCATTTTTTACAAACATCGCTTTTCCTTCAGTTGTTAATCGTAAGAACCAAAGATTAAGAGATAACAACGTTCCTTTCATCATCAATGGCCAATAGCTTGGCAGCGATTTAATCTCAGACCCCTCCCAAAAAAACTCTTTTGTTGCTCCTGCCGGAAATAGGATCGTTGTAACTAATGTTGTCCAGAGCGCACCCCTCAAAAAATTATATTTTTTGGAGTTACGATTATTTTTATTTTCTCTCTTAGAAGCTCTCTTTAGCAAATCCGGATCTTGAAAAATTTTCAAATCTAACTGCTTGCTTTCTATAAGTTTGATGACTCGTACTAGTTTTTCTAAATATCCTCTTTTGACCGCTTTTTTAAGCTCATTTTCAGGATTTTGTAAAATGATTAAATCAAGATCATTGGTTTCGGCTTTACAGACCGCAGATGGGATAATAGTTGCTACCATAAGCAGCAGAAATAGCGATATTTTTTTCATAAAAACCCTTGTTATCGTCAAAATATTTTAATTAAAAGTATATACAAAAATATTTCTGTTTAAAAAGGCTATCTTTCTATCTTCATCTAAATTTGCTTAATGTCAGAAAAAATCAATAAGCATTAAACTTCATTATCTGATGGCATCAACAAAGGTCATAAAAATGAAATTTTATCCATTAATTGCGGAACTCTTTTTGGTTAAAAATATAAGATATGCTAAAAATATAATCGTTTTTTATAACGGCAATATTTAATTGAAATTAGACCTTAAAAAGCACTTATTTTTATCTCAGCCTAAAAAATTAAATCTTCTGAAAAACTTTATAAAATTTATTTGAAAAGTGATTTGGAATTTGGTTGCGGGGGCTGGATTTGAACCAGCGACCTTTGGGTTATGAGCCCAACGAGCTACCAGGCTGCTCTACCCCGCGTCGATTTCGATTTGATATAACTTAATTCTAAAGCAATTTGGCGCTTTGTCAACTTTTTTTATTTTGACTATTAGAACAAACTAACTCTAAATCTTTTCGCAAACCAAATACCATCAAATATGATATGGCATTATGCTGTTTGATTTTCCTCAGGTTCAAATAAAACAGCTAAACATAATCCAAGTCTTTGTAGTTCAGCATCCTCATGCCTTCTAAGAAGAGGTGTCAATGCTCTCACTAAATCTGAAGGAATAACGCTCTTGATATACTTTAAAGACTCTTCCTTGTTTTCTTTGCCTGCGAGCATAGAAATTACTACTTCTAGCGCTCGATCAACTAAAGTTTTTGGCCGAGAATATATTGCTATTAAGTTAACGATATCCTCATGCTTTGCTGCTATAGCTAAATGGATTGCGGTCTGGTCATTATTGTTTTTTAGTAAAACATTTGCACCTGCTTGCAATAGAACGTCTACAGCAGAATAACAACCTATGTGCGCAGCCATCATTAGCAGTGTCCATCCTTGATATTCATTAAAGCTTCCATTATTTTGGGTCAGTCTTAAATCAACATCATATTGAGTATCGCAATCATACATCTGTTGTGCCACCGCTTCGCTGAACATATCTATAAAACCCACACCATTATCGCTTGAATGCCAAATAATACTTCCCGCTAAATCTAAAAAATCAGCATGCGCTATAGGCGCAAGAGCTGTTAAGCTTAATGCCAAAAATAATAATATTTTGTTTTTCATTGTATTTTCCCATTTATTTTTTACGTACTAATTTTTTTAAAACTGCTAATTCAATTCTTTCATACAGTTCGGCCGGAACGAGCGGTTTGATATTAGCAACTTCTTCTGCACCTGAATTCGCCACAATAACTTCTAGTGCTCGATCTACTAAAGAATCTAATCCGACGTATTGAGCAATTAATGTAACAATTTCCCCATGTCCAGCTATTCGTGCAATTTGCAAAGCTGTTTTACCGTCATTGGTTTCAATGGTCGCATCTGCACCATTTTCTAAAAGCAATTTAACTATTCCATAACAACCCTTATGAGCTGCCATCATCAACAATGTCCATCCTTGATAATCAGCATAAGAGCCCCCTCTGGAGTCTAATACAGCATTAACAACGCTGGTGTCCTCCATAAACATTTTACCAAAAATTTCATCATTATCTTTTGAATCTTCTGATGCGCTATGCCATAAAATACATCCAGACAGATCAAAAAAGATACCGCCTAATGCACGCGGCGCAAGATCAATGCAATTTAATACTTGCTCTAATAATGAATCTGGCTTGCTATGCTCAACAATTAACTTAGCGACTTCTTCATGCTCAGCAGCTTGAGCAATTTGCAAAGCTGATTTACCATCATTGTTTTTAATTTTCGTATCAGCACCCTTTTCTAAAAGTAATTTAGCGATTTCATAACGACCTTTATGAGCTGCCATCATCAACAATGTCCATCCTTGATAATCTCCATAAGAGCCAGTATCGTAAGTTAACCTGGAATTTACACCAGTAAGATCACTCATCAGCATTTCACGAAAGATCTCATAATAATCCTCTGAGTGGCTATGCCATAGTATGCCTCCACATAAATCTAAAAAATCAGCATGCGCTACAGGCGTAAGAGCTGTTAGGCTTAATGCCAAAAATAATAATATTTTGTTTTTCATTGTATTTTCCCTTATTTGGATTGAAATAGAATATAAGTCACCTATGTCTTTATATGCACACTTAGTAATTATATATTTATTATAAAAAAAATCAATTATCCAAAGGCATAATAGGTTTGCGCTACACAAATTTTTATGGATCCAATATTTTCAAAACACTAGGCTCTGTTGAGTTTGAATGCACATTATTGTGGATGATGAGTTTCCGAAGAAAACCAGAACCAAAGCAGTTAGAGCTGTGCTGGAAACAAATGTCATTAATATCGATCATCAAGATGAAACTAACCTGAAAAAAGTAGAGTAAAATCTGGTGTAATTGATCTCTAAAGATTTTCTTCAGAGAATGCCAGATTTAAACAATTAGATGATTTAAAAAAACCAAAAGCATTAATGCATACTTACACATTAATGCTTTTAAAATTACTCTGTTTCGTACTGAGACTTTTTTTATTCTTCAAAAGGCATAATTCTCATTTTTGGCTCTTTTGATTCACCAGGTTTTCCATCCCTTTTTTCACAAGGGCCATCACATAAAATTATTCGCCTATCAATACCATCTTCATGCTTATTATGAACTACCGTCGTTTTAACGGTCTCAGGGCCAGTGCTATCCACCAGTATTTTTGAACCAACGAAATTATGAAATTCTTTGAAACCAATATAGTTTTTATACTCAAGCCACGCTGGTGTACCTGTAGATGAACCTATAACTCTACCAATATTGTCAAACACTTTTTTATGATTACCCGGGCCTCCGCATACAACCAGACATTCATCATGTTTAGGGGTATGATGGGGATTATAAATTATAGCGCACGTCGCCGCACGATCTATACCAACAGTATTGTGAGTAGTATCGATATCTTCTTTAATAAATACCTCTTTATGGCCCGATATATTTCCCAATACATTTAAGGTCATAAAAACCGTACTCATCAACATAGAATTCAAGATAAAATTAGACTTCATAGATTCTCCATTATTTATAGTTACTTATCACTACTATTTCTAATAATACATAATCAAGGATATACAATTCAATACTTGTTCAGTGCCCTATTTCTCACATTTTTTATTTCATTCGACCCGCCAATAAAAGCAACTTATTAGACATGCTACCCAAGGTAATCGATAAGAAATGAGCCTATAACAAATATTGTTTTTTAAAGACAAAAACAATACCATAGAAAAAGACCCCCCCCTTGCCTAAAACAAGATTAGAAATTTAAAAAGCAGGAGTCACATTAAATTTCAGCAAGTTAATAAGTGATCACTAATCTGGGAACTGGTAAATTATGAAAAAAAATATCAAGAACAAATTTGAAGAGACTTCGATCAAAGATTACACTTCTGTATTAGTGCAAATCAAAAGACAAATTGAAGAAGCACAAGTTCGAGCTATTTCCGCTGTTAACACCGAGCTTATCAAACTTTATTGGGCTATTGGTAAAATAATTTTTGAAAAACAACAAATAAATGCTTGGGGCTCAAGCATTATTGAAAAATTAGCGAGAGATTTGCAAAATTTATTTCCTAAAATGGCCGGCTTTTCCAAACGAAATGTTTTTAGGATACAAGCATTCTATGCAGCATATCAAAAAAGTGCCACCATGGTAGCACAAATAACAAACCTACCAATGTTTAGAATTTCATGGGGCCATAACTCGGTGATACTCGAAAAAATTAAAAACGATGAAAAGCGTTTATGGTATGCACAAAAAACTATTGAATATGGCTGGAGCCGGAGAGCATTAGAGGCTTGGATTAAGTCAGATCTTTATGAACGTGAAGGCAAAGCCATTACCAATTTCACACAAACACTTCCAGATCACCACTCGAAACTAGCTCAAGAAAGCTTTAAGGATCCCTATATTTTTGATTTTTTAACCTTGCATGATGAACATATCGAAAAAGACCTTGAAAATGGGCTCATAAATAATGTGGAAAAGCTTTTACTTGAAATGGGAAAAGGGTTTGCATTAGTAGCTAGACAATTTCATTTAGAAGTCGGCAATAAAGATTATTATATCGACCTTCTGTTTTATCATATAACCTTAAAATGTTTTATAGTTGTCGAATTAAAAGCCAGAGAATTTGAACCTAAAGATGCCGGTCAAATCAATTTCTACTTATCTGCTGTAGATGATCTCGTTAAAAATCCTGATGATAAGCCAACGCTCGGGCTGTTATTGTGTAAAACGAAAGACAATTTTACTGCAGAATATGCATTGAGAGATATAAACAAGCCAATTGGTATCGCCGAGTACCAAACAGAAATTATCAGCAGACTTCCAAAAGAGCTCAAGAGCAGCCTTCCTTCAATTGAAGAAATTGAAGCTGAATTAGAGAAACAAGAGACCCTGTCAAAACATTAGAATAATACCAAGAGTGAATTAAGACCACCTCGCGGAACAATTAACGTATGCCTTCATGGTTATATCAACAGAAACCAAAAAAGCCACAGATAATTACTTCTGCGGCTTAATTTTTAGATTTTTTATACCATTAACTGTTTTACGTATCTTTTTTTGGCTGTTTATTGGACCTTAAAACAGATAATTTTTTATAGACATAGGCTCCAAAAACGCATGCTACTGCTCCTGAGATAACACCACCTGCACCAAGGCATATATTCCCGGTAAATTCATTTTCATCGCAATGCATTACTTGGACCATAACTTTAAAAAACGGCCAAGCAGCATATGCTGCGGGATTATAATAACCTAACAACTCTCCCTGATAGATTGTTAAACCAGCCATTAACGCAGTACCCCCGAAGCAAAGACCTCCAAATGATGCCGCAGCAACTTTAGCTTTATCCACTTCGGTCAATTGCGTTTGCGGTGCTTCGCAAGCAGCATCTTGTTCATTTCCCATTGGAAATATAGTTGCATTTAGCGCTAGCAATCCTAAAAATACGAGCAATGCTTTCTTCATCTTGTGCCTTAACCTTTTAACTGAGCCAATTTATTAGATCGCAATGTCGATAGTTTTTTATAAACATACGCTCCAAGACCACATGACAATATACCTGAAGTAATTCCGCTTGTAATGAATGCAGTGTCTACTACGCTATTGCTGGGTTTATATCCTAACAAGTCTGCTGCTTTCATAAAAGAAAAAAACATGCGTTCTGTTGGGATATTCTTCCAACTAGTTTCACCTGCATGAGTGTTCATTGTTGAATAAGTCATGATAGCAGCCATCCCAAACCAAAGACAACCAACCGATGCAATGCCAACTTGAGCCCAATCCATTTTGCTCAACTGAACCTGCGAAGCTTCAGCTACAGAAGCTTGTTCATGTTCCAGTGAAAACATGTTTGAATTTAGAGTTATTAGCCCTAAAAATATAAATGAAAATATTCTTTTCATGCTTTACCTTACTTTTTTGATTGAGCTAATCTATTAGATCGCAATGCCGATAGTTTTTTATAAACATATGCTCCAAGACCACATGAAAACAATCCTGCAGTAATTCCACCCAAATACATCGATGGTTTCCCGCATTCTGTGTTTGTATACTTCAGTATCTCTATGGCGGGAACAGAAAACACAAGACCCATTAGTAGAGATGGAAAATTAAATAAAACAGCACTTTCACCTCTTGTAAGTCGCGTTACAGTTGAGCGAGTCATTAATGCTGTACCCCCAAAGGCCAAACATCCTAATCCCGCAGCAGTAACCTTAGCCCAATCCATTTTGCTTAGCTGGGCTTTTGGCCTTTTTTCAGCAGTCTCTTGATCATTTTCCATTGAAAATATATTTGAATTTAGAGCTATCAGTCCTAAAAATATAAATAATGTTTTTTTCATGTTTCGAATCCTTAAATTAATAATCGAATAATCTTTATAACTTTAATGTATCAATTTTAAAAATAAGCTCAAAAGGTCCCGATAAATCACTCTTGATAAGTTGCCTAATTATCATGATGCTTATTGAACACACAAGTATTTAGCACAAGAACAACTAGCTAAAACAAGTTTTTTCACGCTTTAAAAGTTTTATTCAAGCATTTAAAACTTTTCAATATTTCATCCTCAAAAACAGCACAATCGATTTCCTCAACCAATAAGATTTTTGAAGCCGAAGATAAAGAAACTTCGACTCGGAATCCTCGTGCAACATCCTTATCATTAATGTCAATATGAATATTAACCGGAACAGCTTTTTTTATAAGATTATTGTTAATAATTCCAATGATCACCAAAGGATCTGCAGGGGTAAATTGCTGGCCTTGATAAGGCGCCACAATACCGCTCAACATCGGAATTTTTTCAATAACATGCTTATCCCAACTTAAGCCAGCAAGTTCTTGATCAACCAAGCTTGGAAGCTTAGTTTTGTACTTGTTTATTAATTTGATAATTTTAGGAAAATTTGCAGAATTGATTCCGCCGCCCTTAAAAAATTGCTTGATAATATGCGAGGAATAAATTGTCATTGGAATATCATTCATTTCCATCAACTGTGCACTAGAAACAGGGTCCATGTTCCAATTATAAGTACTTCTTAAGATAGTATTTTGAAGATCCTGAATTTCTGTCCATCCACCCATTACATAAATATGTTTAATATTTTTTCTTAATTCGGGTCGTGTATTCAAAACTCTGACTAAGTCGGTTGGAGGAGCTAAAAGAATAAGCTCTACATTGTCATTCGCTTTTAATGCTTTTTTAATTTTTTTCTGCAACTCCAGGCTTGAATGTGGCTCTTTACTTAAAATTTCAAGTTCATTTTCAGATAAAATATTGTTGCCTTCATGCGTATATTCTCGAGCTGCCCTAGAAGATGCGATATCGTCGTAGCTAGACGCTATACCACCGGTTCCTTGAAAAACAGGCACTTTACCAAATGACAATTGATCCAACAAACGTCTTGTTAAAGCTTGTTTTCTTGCTGCATTCATAACCGTCGTTCCTACTAATAATAGTCTATCCTTAGGAATTCTTGCAGCCAAGATATGAAGAGCGATTCTGTCGTCCGGTTCAAGATCAGTTATAACTATGAACTTTCTTGAACTATCGGATTCAATCATAGCAACAGCAAAATTGATACTGTTTAAGAAAGCTACTATGCTTAGTATTTTAAGAATAAACTTCATGTCTACCTTTAAAGTTACAAGTGAAACCAATCTGAACATTGTTAATTTTAATTTAAAAATTATATTTATCCACCTCAATTAAGTTCTGTAATTAACCTACTATTTTGCATTGTAGATTTTTGTCTATACCATCAGCAACTTTTTTACAGCTCGATCTATCGTAAAATCTAATTTTATGTTTCAATGTATAGCAATAACTTTCTGGTATCGTTTTCCAGATTTGGAAATTCACTTAATTTGTTATAAAATTCATATATCTTGATATTAGCCAACAACAAGGAAACATTTTATGTTTAAAAAAAATTTGAGATTGGTCTTACTTTTTAGTTTACTTGCAACCAATAAAGTCTTTGGCGCAAAATTAATTTTATCAAACTCAGACGACACCCAAAGCAGTTTTAGCTTTAATGTAAAAGCGCACAATTTTTTAGTACCGCTACAACAATTCTTCGTCGGGGCAAATGAATCAGTTCCGCTTAATAACTTTGCAATTGCCGCAGCTTCTCAAAAAAATCAAACATTTAGAGGATTAACTCCCGTTTTTGTTACGCTAAACAACCAAACAGGCCAAATGAATCCATTAAACGGAGCAAAAATCACTCATTTATCAAAAACTTCATACAAACCTGTAGCAACCAGAGAAGGCAGCTCAGCACTCTATGTGGTGGATGAATATTTTGCAACACCAGACATAAATGTATTTTGTTGCGAATTTTTAAATGATTCCAATGGTACCCCAACCCCACAGATTCTTGCTATCGAATCCGATAATCCTGATATTACTAAAATGCCCGAATCGGTAATGCAAGATTCATTTGTTTTTGCTGCCGTATCAAATCAAGATGGCGCTTTTGATGGTAATGGATCAGGATTAGCGCTTGCACAACTGCAGGCAACAAGAGATAGCCAAAGCAAAGTCAGTTTTAAATTTGAAAACTTTAATGCGCAAACTGGCGAGCTTGGTAATTTGGCTTTTCCCATCGGTAAGAATACTGATGCTATAAAAATTAATGCTGATGTCGCAGGAATTGGCTCAATCGTAAACATGCATTTCGATAAAAGCTTAAATAGACTTTATGTAGCATTATCTGTTGAATCAAACACAAATCCTGATGACGGAGCTCGCGCTGTATTTATCGCCGGTTTAGCTGGAAACCAACTTGTTTTAATGCCAATTACCTCTGACAACGTCATTATAGGGACCAACAAAATCGTTGGTACTCGTGGTGCTTCGGAACAAGTACAAATTCATCAAGTTAAAACAATGTTAACAAGCACCCATTTGAATTATCTAATTGTGGTGGGCGGCAGTGGGACTAGTACTGCGCAAAATGTTTTTGCATTACCTCTAGTAAATAATACCGAAGGACCCTTTCATGGCGAACTGGCAAATGTTAACACTCAACCAGCAACCTTCTTTCTGAAGGGCGATCCCGCAAGATTTCTTAAGAGATCATTTGTTGCGCCTGCGGAAAATCCGAATGATGTCTATACCGACCAAAGCCCTCAAGCAATTGTAGGATCTGGAAAACCTTTACCAAGCAACATAACCGATATTAATGTCATAGGCGACAGCGTTTTTGTATCTGTTGGCGATTCTGGCAATGGAGAAATGCCCGGCATCTTTTACTCCCAAGCATTATTTGATAATTTAGGCAGAATAATAGCATGGACACCATGGAAGAAAACTTTAAACGGGCCAATAGAAGGATTTGCACTCGACCCTATTTGTGGCAACTTTTGGTTCATTCCAAATCAACAAGGCGCAACGAATAATGTCTTCAAAACCCAATGGTCAGAAGGTCAAACTGAATTAGAAAAGTTCATAACTAGAGAATTCTGCACCGCTGCTGGCGTCTTAGGATTATTTGATTTTCCTTCAAATCAACCTGGGTTTAGCCAATCATTAGGCTCACGTTTATCCGTCATAGCACTTACAAGTACTAATAAAGTATTACTCTTACAAAGCGGGAAGGACAACAATAACAGCATCTTTGGTCCCGAATTATTAAACTCCGAAATAAAATTCCTAAACTCAATTGATGGTTCATTGTCAGGGTTTGACGGCTCAGCAACATCAATCGCTATTTCCGGTGGCGAGCTGTGTAGAATCGGCTTCATAACATCAGCAGATGTTCTGTCTGATGGAACAAATGGCTGGCTAGTTGTGGGTGGATCGGCAGGTCTAGCTATCTTAACAAAACCAGATGGATCTGGATGGAATAGCACTATTGGACTAGAAAGAGATTTTGGTGGCCTAACCAATGACATGGCATTTAAAATTTTAGGAGATTACCGCAATATCAAAAAGTTAGTTGCTGTTGAAAATAGACTTTATATATTAACAAATAACAAGCTAGATCGTATCGAAATCACTCCAGGATTAATCGAATCAGGCATGCTCGAAGCAATAACTATTGCTCATTCACAGGAAGGACCATTTACTTCCACCGACTTTTTTTCTGATGTTATTATTTCAGAGCCATTGGCAACATTAGCCACGAGCAATGGATTATTTGCTTCCTCTAACAATTCTAACGTCGCTACCGCCATTCATCCCAATGATATTACCTGGCAGGTAGTATGCCTACCAGAAGTTGCAGGCACCTTTTGTGGCTATGGCCCAGTCAGTAGATTACTTGCCCTCAGCCCGAATGGGTTTGAAACAGGAGTAAGAAACAATGGAAACATTTATGCGCTCAATGCATATGTAGGCTACAATGAAGCACAAGTCTATAGATTTTTTGTAAACCCCGAAAACATACCATTTGCAAACGCTTTATCATTATTTGCTGATATGTTCATATTAAATAAGCCCACTTTTTACATAAATCTTGAAGATTATAGAAATTACTTTATAACTGATGGTGCTATAAATGCTGTTTCAAGAAGTTCATATGCCGGATCATCTCCAAGATTATGGCTGTTGAACTATCAATTACGAAGCGGACAGCGATTTGCAGCAAAAAATCCGTCATTATTAGATCTGAATATTCAGCAGTATAAATCCATTGGAAGATTAACAAGAGATTCTGCTTCAGGTTCGTGGCTAATATATGGTGATTTTGGCATAAGAATAAATCAATAATAGCTATCTACTACAAAGGTTTTAAACAAGGTTTAAATGATGAAAAAAGTTTTAAAGTTAGTGATCTTAATTCTTCTTTGTACAGAATTGAACGCTATACCTCCCATAAATATATTCAGACCATCCGACAGATTATTGATACCCCTCATCCCTCTTGGTAGTTCATTTCAACTAACCGTTGGCTATGAAGGATCATTTAGCACTAAAGTATTTCAGGATGATTTCAATGATTGCAACAATATACCTGGTACCGGCACTCCATGCATTGGTAGCAGTGAACGATGTAATGTTTTACAACTCTATCAAGATCAACAAAACTTTTTGGCCGGACTTAAAGGATTCGAATCAACCTGTCCAATAGGGCAATTATCTCAACTCTTTAACATTAACGATGAGAATGGATTGCAAGGACTATTCGTGCCATCTGGTTGCTTTAAGGTGCCGTTAAACCTTCTGATCTCTGCCAGATATTACATGAAATATAATCTTTCATTAGCATTGCATATGCAAGTTTTATCCATGGAGCTCACGGATGTTAAATGGCGAAGAACAGGTATAAATGAGGATGACAACATTGACAGCAATATTATAAACTTTGTTCAGGATATTTCTGGCCTTAATATAGGTGGCTGGAAAAAAACAGGGTTCGGTGATATTGTTCTTCAAGGGTTATGGATACAAGATTTCCCACAACGCAAACGTCTCATCTCAAATGTACAACCTCAATTTAGACTTGGTATAAATATTCCTACAGGACTTAAGCAAGATGAAAATAGAATTCTTGCGTTCCCTTTTGGTAATGACGGTTCTTGGGGTATACAACTTGGTGGCGGTCTAAGTTTAGATTCTTGGTACGGATTTAGGGCAGGATTTGATGCTGAGTTTTTATTCTTATTTGGTAACACAAAAACACGCAGAATCAAGGCCGAATGCAATCAAACGGATCTACTTTTCTTAACCAAGCTTCCCGCTTTTAAAGAATTTGGGCTAGGTCAACAATTTAACGTCTTTTTTGAAAAATATATTTATGGATTAGGACTAGGAGTTGATTATCAATATTTGAAACGCGATGATGACAAGCTAACAATATTCAATGATGGTATAGACAATGTCTTATCAAACACAGCTCAAAGCTTACAAGATTGGACTGCACATAGCATCATTGCAAGTGTAAGAACATTTCTTCCTTATTACTTCCCAAAATTGGGTGCATGCCCTACGATTTTTGGTTGGCTCAAATTTGGCTTTAATGGCAAAAGGGCAATCCTCTTAAATACCGTAGGTATTAATATTACACTCAGTTTTTAAATAGACCAACACATTAAACTTTAAAAAACATGACTCCCCAAATAATCAGTTTCGTAACATCAAATGCTGGAAAATTTCAAGAAATAGCACAATATTTTAAAGAGCTATGCCCTTCAATAACTATAGAACAAGTGAAAATGGATATACCAGAAATCCAATCACTTGATGTTGAAGAAATAGCAGTTCATAAAGCTAAATATGCTTGGCAAATACTAAAGAGGCCTCTTATTATTGATGATGGTGGTATATACCTTGAACAATATAATAATTTTCCGGGACCTTTAGCTAAATATGTATTCCAAGGAATTGGATTTGAAGGCTTTTGGCGCCTTGCTGAAAACGATCCGCGTGTCTATTTTTTATGCAAAATAGTTTATATCGACGGTCCTGAAAGCTATAAAATAGTTGAAGGCGTGCTTAAAGGCAACACTATTAAACCAGTAAATGTGCCCAAGAATTTAGATCTTCCATTCACCGAAATTTTTGTGCCTCTAGGATTCGATCAAGTTTTTTCTATCATCAAAAAAACACCTGAAGGTAAAAAAATAAATCATAGATACAACGCAATTCGCTCATTGATTAAAGAGCTCGAATGTTCATAATTTTTAAGATGAGAATGGGAGAACATCCCCATTCTCACTATATTTATCTAGAGCTAATCCGCTTAAATTGCATTTAAATCCATATTGTTATTAGATGCAATATTCAATATCGCTCTTCTAAGTTTTTTATCTACCCCAGATGGAGATTCTAACAACTTATCTGTTATTCTTTTTAAAACAGTAGCCATTCGCTGTGATCCTATTGATGCATAAAATGCATTAAATAGGTCGATCAAGAACAATTTGCCAAAGCGTTTGTAATTCTCATGAATTTCATCAATTATAGCATCGTAAGAAGATTCCTCTTCAGTTTTCGACAAGTTGATGATTTTATCATGCTGGCGCTTAAAAACCGCTTTTCTAAGATATTCGATAATTTCAACCTTTCCCGGGATGTCTTTTTTAAATTGCGAAAGCTCAAATGCTTGGGGATAATAATCTTTTAATTGTCCTAAAATTAGGCTCATTTTATCTTCTCGGATCGTTTCATCTGGATACGATAACCCAAGTAAATACGTAAAGGCATCAAGACCGCTTTCGGGCTCTTCGTCTTCATCTTCAATTAATTGATCTTGAAATTTATCAATAAGCTCAACTAAAATGTAGCTTATAATTTGGTCTAATTGCTCTGGATCCAATTTATTCAGCTGCTTCGAATATTCATCTTCCTCGAAAAACTCAGGAAGTAACACATTATCAACCAAATCATTAGCAAGTTTTATATGTTCGTCAGAGATATTAATTTTCTTAAAATCTCTAGCCCTAGCTTGTTCTATGCTTGAAATATTTTTTGCTAACTCATCAATACGATTCCCGAGAGCATCTCTGAGGCTCTTAATTTCATCGCGCTTATCATAGCTACCTTCAAACAGGAAAGGCTCCAACGCCCTATAAATTCTTGCTTGCCAAATAATGTCATCATGCATTATCATTGCTTGGATAAATTGCTGAAACTGTTCTTTATCTATGTCTGCACGAGGCAAAGCTATCATTGCTACAAAAGGCCGAACTAATAAATTTTTTATGTTTGTTGGCAGATGATTTAAAATTTGATCTAGTGACCCAGAATTTTGATACAAATAAAATAATCTATGAACTAAGATATCTCCTCTTTTAAATACCTTGGTAATCACAAAATAAATCGTATCAATAAGATCTTCTGGTATCTGATTATTCCCAACCTTTAAATTTGATACATAATTAATCATAGCCATAAAGCCCTGCTCATCATAAATCTTAATAACTTCACTCGCCAAAGGTATAGCTGAGAGCTCAATCAAACTTGTAGCTTTTTTTGTTTTTTGTACGGTTTCAATTTTGAATTTAGTATCTTGCTTTTCCATACCATGAGACAGCATGCAACAAGAGAACAATACCAGAACCATAAAGAGGCTGATAACTTGCTTCATTGGTCACTCCATTTTTTAATAACTCCATTTACTCATGATATCACATATATGCTTTGTTTTTAAATAGTATAGGGATACAAATATTTTCACTAAGGCAAATTCGGCAAATTGAACTTTATTAAAATATTTTTTTGCTATCTTAATTTTACTAATTGAAAGATAGGTAAACAGTTGCAAACAAAAGTGTGAGTGCATCGAAATTAAGAACAAGATTGGGCACTATAACCTATTCTCGAACTCGGTTAATTGAATATTCAACTATCAATCGATATACTTAAAATTATAAGGGCTAGAATAATTCCGCTATTAAAAAATGTTCGGTTAGAGATGCAAAAAAAATTACCAATAGATGTAAGTACCTTCAAAATAATGATAGAAGAAAACTATTTGTATATTGATAAAACTCAGTCCATTTATAATCTAATTAAAAACGGGCGATATTTTTTTTTATCGCGTCCTCGACGCTTTGGAAAATCATTACTTATTTCTACGCTTAAAGAAATTTTTGTCGGTAATAAAAAATTATTTAAAGATTTATGGATCGATTCGAGCGATTATGAATGGCATGAATATCCGGTTATCGATCTTGATTTTTCCCGAATAGCTCATGGTACAGTGGATGAGCTTAGAGCAAGCTTGATATGGACCCTAACAAACATTGCGCAAGATTATGAAATTGATATTTCCCAAGCACCTACTCTTTCAGATAAATTATCATATCTTATAAAAAGGCTTTCTCTGATAAACAAAGTTGTAATGATTATTGATGAATATGATAAGCCAATTCTGGATCATTTGCAGAATCCCAAGGATGCGCACGCTCAACGGGAACTATTAAAAAGCTTTTATGACCCACTTAAATCAATGGATGCTTATTTGCGCGCTATTTTTATCACCGGTGTAACTAAATTCTCAAAAACATCGCTTTTTTCTGGTATGAATAACTTAAATGATATTTCTTTAGATCCCAAAGCAGCACAATTATTAGGTTATACCCAAGAAGAAATTGATAAATATTTTTTATTATACCTTGAAGATTTTGCTCAAAAAAAAGAAATTTCAATCCAAGCACTCTTGCTTGAACTCAAGAAATGGTACAACGGCTATCGGTTTTCAGAAGAGGCAGTTAAAGTCTACAATCCGTTTTCAGTTCTTTATGCTTTAGAGAAAAAAAAATTTCTAAATTATTGGTACCAATCGGGAACTCCCACCTTCCTTGTCCATCTAATTGAAAAGCAGTACGGTTCGATTGAGCTTATAAATCAAGCAAAGATTGATCAAGATAGCTTAGGAAATTTTGAAATTAACAACATCCCATTAATTCCATTGCTATTTCAGACTGGTTATTTAACCATCAGTAACTATGACAAAGAGACCGGTAACTTTGCGCTTAATTTTCCTAACTTTGAGGTTGAGCTTTCATTCACTAAATTTTTAGTAATAACACTTACTCAAACATCAAGCATTACATTGAACACACTTGGATCACAACTTATTCAAGCATTAAATAATAATGAAATCGAAAAATTTTGCTCAGTTTTGCAAACATTATTTGCACACATTCCCTACCCGCTCATCAAAACAGAAGCTTATTACCATGTTCTTTTTCAGTTTTTGTTAAGCTTATTATCACTTGAAGCTCAATCAGAACTCTTTACCGACAAAGGCAGAATAGATCTGGTATTAAGCACAGCCTCGCACACCTACATTTTCGAGCTTAAACTTAAGGCCTCTCCAAAAGTTGCTTTAGCTCAAATCAAACAACGTGGCTATTACCAACGATTTTTACACAAAAGCAAGCATGTAGTATTGGTAGGGCTATCATTTATTAGCGAAGACAATCAGATAAGCTTAAGATTTATTCAAGAACTCATAAGACCAATATAAAGAAATGCATAGAATCCAGCATTAATTCAATGTATAATAACTGATCAATTAAGAGTCAGCAAGAATCTCATTTATCATACGTTTAGCGACCGCTACAAGCATTTCGAAAGTTTTATTAAAAATTTTAACACAACTCAAATCATTAATAGAGAATTATGCTGACGAGAATTTATTATTTTTTGTAATTTTCTAAAAACAGTTCTGCTTTTTTTAAGGTATCTTTAGCATTATCAAAATTCAACTGATCCAGCGCTGCCTGATAAGGCAACCATAAAAAGTTGATATGCTCCCAGGACATAACCACATTATCTGATAGAGCTTCACCAACAAAAAAGGTAACAAATTTATGAACCATTCCATTGCGTTCTCTAAAGGTATAATCTAAAGTTTCTTCAAACCCAGGATGAATATCCACATCTAGATTGGTCTCTTCTTTAACCTCTCTAACAGCCGCTTCAAGCACTGTTTCTCCAGGCTCAAGTTTACCCTTGGCAAAATCCCAATATCCTCGTTGGTATTGCAAAAGAATATAGAGTCTTTCATTTGTTAGAGCATCGTATTTATAAACGACTATGCCAGCCGAATGTATTAATCTCATATCAATTCAAAAAAATAAATTTTCATAAAAACACCTAAACTATCTATCAACAACAAATCTTGAGCATAACGTAAATAGTTTTTTCATTAAAAAAGCAACCGATTAATTAATTACTGAAGTACGCTTATAATCAGCAAGCTCAGTATACACATAAAAAGCAAAAAATATAAAATAATTATGCAGCTCACATAAATATATATGACAAAATGGTGGTTGCTATAGCCACCATTTTGAGTATAAAATTAAATTTCAGAGCTTGTTTCTATAATAGAAATTTACACCTGTTCGGGACATATTCGAGTCAAACATCCACGATATTTATTTAGTTCACTAACTTCTTTTTCTAACTTATCTATACGATCTAGGATTGCAAGCTTTGGCTTTTGCATAGACATTGCAAAACTCATCCATCCGAATACCATTCCTAACGAAAACAAAACACTAATTTTAGTATTCATAATAATCTCTCCATTTAGTTTGTAATAATTGTTCTTTAATTATACAAAAAACGAATCAATCTAATCAATAAAAAAAATCAACTAAATTACACAAATTGACCGATAGATCGTAATTTGAGACTTCAGTCCCACGGGTTTCACATCCTTGAATTTATATCTATTTCTGTTCCGGACTTAGTACTTGTACGGCAGCTTCTTTCAAATTCCGCCCATTCGGGACTAAACCCCCCCCCATGGAGTAGCGCCACCAAGCACCAATAATTAAGGGTGACTGTTGTTGGCCACCCTGTTTTTCAATCAAAATTTAATACTCGTTTTTCTTTAGCAGGAAGCCCGTTTATTAAAGTCCTAATTACAGCTTTATCTATTGCTTTATCACAATTCTCAGAAAGTTCACGAAAATGCTCTTTTAGACCATGGATTGCATATCCCAAATAAAAATCGATAATAGCTATAATCCAGTTCAACTGGGCCGCATTCACCGCAGCTAATAAGCTACCATCTTGGCTAATAATATCCGCTTCATTTTTTATCGCATCTAAGCTAGCGCCATATATTACCAACAACTCAACAATATCTAGAAGAAAAGGTTCTTTACGCTCAAACTTTGCCGTATAAAGCGCATCTAAGCATAGTGCAGTAAGGATTTCAGGGCTATAGCTTATTTGTTCCAATAGGAATGTAATCAATTCAATTTTTTTGAGCTTTATTGCGATTTTTAAAATTTTTTCAGCAAGATTTCTTTCTGAATGAAGAATATCAATTCTTTTGTCAATACAACCGTTTAATTTTAGGAAACTAGCAGTACTAAATCTAAGATTACTTAAATCGCTGAAATCCATGACAAAGTTGAAAAGCGCTTCTTTTTGCGCTCTTTTTAAAACAAATTTTTGTGGCATTCTGCCTAAAATTTTTAATTTTTTTTTCTCCATACGAGAAAGAATCTTTCGCTGTCTAGCTAACTGCTTCTTTAAAGTCCGTATTTGCTCGTTTACAAGAATATAGCTTTCGCCAACCCTTCTAAAATCGGCCTTTTTTTTTAATTGAACCAGAAGTTGCTCTAGTTCAGCTATTTCCTCACTTACAGGACGCATAATGCGCTGCAACTTATCCAATTTTTTGTTACTCTTATCCTTTAGTTTTTGCTCTACTGAAGCTTCTTTAGATTGTTCCATCCCCATTACAGAAGAAACGGCTAAACAAAACAACACTATAGCAACCAAGTGTAATCTAATATTCATAATCAAACCCCGCATTATTAGATTTTTATCAAACAATAATAATATTATACAAAATTATTGCCAATGGCACAAATTGATCAACTTAAATTTCTCCGTATTTAAACCTCTATTAATTTTCCATTCTGGATTTCCAACTTCACGTCCATGACTTCGGCAACTAACGGATCATGAGTTGAGATAATGAGTCCTACATTTTGCTTACTCTTAAGATTTAATAACAAATCTATAACAAGTTGTTTGTTTTTTTTATCGAGATGAGCAGTTGGTTCATCCGCTATTAAAATTTTAGGTTTATTAAATAATGCTCGGGCAATAGATATTCTTTGTTGTTCGCCACCCGATAACTGATGAGGGTACTTGTCCGCTTTGTTTTGAAGCTGAACCATTGCTAATAACTCTAAAGCAAAAGGTTTACCACTAGTTTGTTTATTAATAAGACCCTGGATCATCACATTTTCTAAAATGGTTAGCTCATGCAAAAGATATGATTCTTGAAAGATCAATCCGATAGAATTATGAACCAATGTACGATTTTTAGACTCGTGTATATCGTGTTGATCATAAAAAATAGAACCTGATGTCGGAACATCTAGGCCTGACATAATATTTATTAATGTTGTTTTTCCGACTCCAGAGATGCCCTGTATAGCGTAACCCACACCTTGATTAAACTCAAAATTAATATCATTTAAAATACAGAGATCAGCACCTTCGTTTTTAAAATTTTTTTTTAAATTTAGAACTTTTATTATTAAATTATTTCCCAATTTCTCTCCGATCTAAAAAAAGCCCCTTAACATCAACCATTATTTTGGTAATGGCTATAACTCTTTAAAAATATTGTTTTCTTAAACAAAACTAAACTAAAATCTACTGCAGGGGATAAAAAATTTAAAGGGGATGAATAATGAGGCTAAACTCGTTTAACAGTACAATACCAGAAATCCTCCCGGTTGTTCCAACTATGGACGTTGTTGTTTTTCCAAATCAAGTAATACCATTATTGGTAGTAGATGACAAAATAAT
>Ga0105046_10000596_pt1 | contig 51163 bp, 43 predicted proteins | sample MAT03_FD_78385 | JGI IMG/M metagenome (GOLD analysis project Ga0105046, IMG submission 78385) | Freshwater microbial communities from Lake Fryxell liftoff mats and glacier meltwater in Antarctica - MAT-03 (megahit assembly) | ecosystem: Environmental > Aquatic > Freshwater > Ice > Liftoff... | reverse complement strand
GACGGTGGCGCGGCCGTTGAAACGCGCGTCGCCTTCGAACCAACGCGCTTCGTAGGTCGTTGACTCGGCGGCGATGAGTCGCAGCTCGACGCGACCCCCAGTCTCGAGCGGCGCGGGTTCGGGCAATTGGCGCGGAGTCATGAGCGGGCTCGAGGGTTGCAGTCAGGTCAGGAACAACGCGGCGAGATCGATGCCCTGCGCAGCCAAGGTCGTCTTCTGAATGTCGCAGAGAGACGCGACGCCAAGCAGGCCCAGATCGACCATGCCGTCGATGTCCGACCGAGGCACGGCGCGACCTTCGGCCGTGCCCTGGATCTCGACGATGTCACCGGTTGCGGTCGCAACGAGGTTCAAGTCCACGCGAGCGGTCGAGTCTTCGGCGTAACAGAGGTCCAGGGAGAGCGCACCGTCGACGTGGCCGACGCTCACGGCAGCTATCTGGGCGACCAGGCAGGGCGCTGTGAGCCGGTTCTTCTGGCCCAAACGCCCCAGCGCCAGCGCCAGTGCCACGAAACCGCCGGTGATCGAAGCCGTGCGCGTGCCGCCGTCGGCTTCGAGCACATCGCAGTCGATCACGACCGAGCGTTCGCCCAACGCGCCCAGGTCGACGGCCGAACGCAAGCTCCGTCCGATGAGCCGCTCGATCTCGCGGGTCCGTCCGCCGAGTGAGCGCTCGCGCCCATCACGGCGCTCGCGCTTCTTTGGATTCGAGCGTGGGTGCATTTGGTATTCGGCCGTGACCCAGCCGCGTCCCTTGCCCTTCATCCAATCCGGAACGCTCTCGTCAATCGAAGCCGTGCACAGCACGACGGTGCGGCCAGAACGATAGAGCACCGAGCCCTCCGCCATCGTATGGAAACCGCTGGTAATTTCGACTGGTCGCAGGCTGGTGCGCGGCAAACCACCCCTCTTGTCGGTGGTGGACTGTCGGCTTTCGGTGGGCAGGGCGCTCATGTCGGTGACCCTAGCAAAAATTGCGAAGGCCGCGCAGGCGAGCAGAAGTGGCCTCGCGCATGGAACTCGTGCAGAATCGAACCCCTGGGGCAAGAAGCCTCAGCTTCACTTTTGGGTTCAGCTATGGCGCTTCAGATTGGCGATACTCTCGACAGCAAATACCGCATCGTTCGTTTGCTCGGCGAGGGCGGTATGGGCGCCGTCTTCGAGGGCGAAAACACGCGTATTCATCGTCGTGTAGCCATCAAGGTGTTGCACGCTGGTGTCGCCACGAGTGCAGACGCCGTCCAGCGTTTCGAGCGTGAGGCCCAGGCCGCAGGCCGCATCGGCTCGGAGCATATCGTCGAGGTGCTCGACTTGGGCAATTTGCCTGATGGCGAGCGCTACATGGTGATGGAATATCTGGAGGGCGAGTCGCTTGCCGATCGCATCACCAAGCGCGGACGCATCTCACCGCAGGTCACGGTTGGCTTCGTCATCGACATTCTCGAGGGTCTGCGTGCGGCCCACGACGCGGGCATCATTCATCGTGATTTGAAGCCGGACAACGTGTTTTTGTTGGCGAGTCGATCCGGCAAGAAGGACTTCGTCAAGCTCGTCGACTTCGGCATTTCGAAGTTCAACGTCGTCGGCAACGAGTTCTCGATGACGCGTACCGGTTCCGTGATGGGCACGCCCTATTACATGGCGCCCGAGCAAGCCAAAGGTCATCGCGCAGTCGATCATCGTGCCGATTTGTATTCGATCGGAGTCATTCTGTACGAAACGGTGTGTGGCGAAGTGCCGTTCAGCGCCGAGACGTTCAACGAACTGTTGTTCAAAATCGTGCTCGAAGAGGCGCCGCCGCTCGAGCAACGCGTACCCGGTATCGATCAGGATTTCGTGAACATCGTCGTCAAGTCGATGGCGCGCGACCCCGCGCAGCGCTTCCAGGATGCCGCTGAGTTCCAGACCGCGTTGCGCGCTTGGCTCAGCGGTCAGCCGCAGACCATCGACATCACCGCAGTGCGCGGCACGCCCGCAGCTTTCGACGCCAGGCTGATGCCCGGAGGTGCCAACCCGGATGCCGTGCATACGGTGCAGCGCGGCCCCACGATGTCCGGTGGTACGGGCGTAGTCTCGGGCGCGCCGCTGACCGACACATCTGGCGTCGGCTACAGCACTCCAGGCATGGGTCCGCGTACCCAGGGCAACTGGGCGCAAACGGGCGGCTACGGCGAGGGTGGCAACAATTCGAAGAAGATCCTTCTCGCCGCCGCGGCCGTCCTGCTGCTCGCCGCTGGCGGCGGCGCGTACGCATTCAAGAGCTCGACCAGCGCCGCCGAGACGGCGCGTCTCGCGGCTCAGGCCGAAGCCGACGAACGGGAGCAAGAGCAGAAACGCGAAGTCGCACGGCTGGAAGCCGAAAACGCCAAAGCGATCGAGGAGCGCGAGAAGGCCGAGGCGGCCCGCCTTGCCGCCGAGAAGGCTCGCGCCGAAGCAGAAGCGGCCGAACACAAGCGAGACCTAGCCGAGGCGGCGCGTCCCTCGGGGCCCCCACCGGGCGGCAAGAAGCCGGGCACGCCGACTCCCGCGAATCCGGCTGCTAGCGACCCCAAGCCCGCGCAGCCAAGCGGTCGAATCATTCGTACGGATCTTTGAGTCGTGCCCGCCTCGACGCGTCTGCTGCTCTCGGAGCGCTTCGTTTCCATTCAAGGTGAGGGCGCTAGCGTCGGTGAGCCTGCAGCCTTCGTTCGCTTGGCGCGCTGCAACTTGGCCTGCAGTTGGTGCGACACGCCTTACAGTTGGGATTTCGAGCGCTATTCTTTCGAAGAAGAAGTCGAGACGACGACTGCGCTCGAAGTGGCCGAGTGGCTAGTCGACAACGCACCAGGCCGAGTGATTTGGACGGGCGGTGAGCCGCTCGTGCAGCAAAAAGCGCTGGTCAAGGCAATCGGCGCGCTGGACGAGCGGCGCCGGGCGCGCGGCGCGCGGCTCGACGTGCTCGAAGTCGAAACCAACGGAACGGTGCCCCCGCTGCCTGCGCTGCTCGAGCGCATCGACCAATGGAACGTCTCGCCCAAATTACAGGGTTCGGGTGAACCCGAAGATCGTCGCATCGTGGCGCCGGTCCTGGCCACCTTCGCCGCGACCGGGCGCGCCTATTTCAAGTTCGTGCTGGCCGACGAGGCCGACGAACGGGAAGCCCTCGACTGGATCGAGCGCCTCGATTTACCGCGCGAACGAGTGCTGCTCATGCCTGCTGCCGCGACGCTCGATCAGTTGCGCGAGCGCAGCCCTTGGGTGGCGGCCGCGGCGTTGCGTGCGCGCTTGCGATTTTCCGGTCGCTTGCACCTCGAGCTGTTCGGCGGCCGTCGGGGTACCTGAGGCGGCGATGAGACAGCGCCTAGCAGACTCTGGCCCTCAGCGCGTGATGCCCCAGACCGTCAGCGCAGAGGCCAGCGCTTCGTCCGGCGGGACCTCGATTTTGGCGGGTGGCGAGCGCAACGCGTCGTGGAGCGCGGCATAGGTCGCGAGCCAGAGCACTCGCGTCGGCACGGGCTCGCTCGCAGCGCGGTCGAGCGAACAATTCGGATCCAAGTCGACGCGGCAAAGGCGCGGAACGCGCCCATCCAAGCCATTGAGCAGGTAAGGGCCGAGACGGGTCGCATAGTGACCGTCGCGGTAAGCGACGTGGGCGCGCTGACGTGCGTCGTGTTCAGCGTCGCTCTTGCCAATGGCGATAGCGCCGTCTGGTACGCTCTGCCCCAAGGCCTCGGCTATCGTCCCGTAGAGATCGCGCGGTGAAAATAATCCGGAAACGGGGCGCCCGCTCAGGTGCTTGCCTGGGAATTTGACGAACAACGGCAGCGCCAGCTGGCTTTCGCTCAACAGCGCGCGTTCGTCGAAGGGAATCGTCGGCCGCTCGCCCGAACTCGCGTCGCCGACGATGACGATCAAGCTGTCGTCCCAGGCGTTCTTTTCGCGCAGGCTGTTGAACAAGCTCATGAGCGCAGTGCTCTGGTCGAGAAGGGCCTTCTTGCGCAGGGCGCCGAGGCGTACCCAGTCTTCGTCTGGCATCTGGCGTTGGACTGGGCGTGAACGGCTGCGAATGCCGAGCAACTGAATGGCTGCGCGCCGTGGGTCCACGTCGCCGCCGTACTCGGCAGGTGGCAGTTCCAGTGCCGCGTCGTAGTTGACGTCAAAGGGTGGATGACCGCCGCGCAGGTGCACCACGCCGAGCACCGGCGCGGTCTCGAGCAGCTGAGTGCCGAGCCAGCTGCGCGCGCGGCGCACGGGCTCGACCGCCGAGACATCGGAAACGGGAGATACCTGCTCGAACACCTCGAAGCCGCGGTCGAAACCGAACGCGGAGAAGCTCGTCGGCACGCCGGTGAAAAAAGCCGTGTGTCCGCCACCGGCTTCGATCGTTTCGGCCAAATGGCGAATCTTTCGTGGCCAAACGCGGTCCTGCTCACCCAGGCCGTGTTCCCAGGGGCTCGTGCCCGACAAGAGGGACGCGATGACGCCCTGCGCGCTGGTCGTGCTCGTACGGTAGCCGGGAAAGTGCGTGGCCTCGACCGCGAACTGTTGCAACACCGGCAGGCCCAGCTCGGTGGCGCGTGGTGGACTGTATTCGTGACTGAGGCCGGCAAGCACGATCAAGAGCGCGCGACGAGCGCGCGGCGCGTCTGCCAGGGCCAGCGGCGGTTCGACGATCGTCGGTTCGGCGAATGCGAGCCGTGCGCCGCTTTGCAGACGGGGGGCACGCCACTCGAGGCTGACGAAGCGGCCAGCGAATTCGGCCAGATCGACGTCGACGGGCAACCACGCCCGCTCGTCGGCGGCTTCGATCTGCACGCGATGAACGATCTTTTCCGAGCCGTCTTCGAGCACGGCTGCGATCTCGCCCTCGCCTGCCCCGTTGCCCCAGAGGCCGACGCGCCCGACGAGTCGTCGCCCCCTGCCTGCGATCCACAACGGACATCGAAATCCGCTGCCTTCGCGCAAGATGACCGAGGCCTTGCGTTCGCCGTGGATGGTCACTTCGCTCAGCGCTTCGGAACGCGAAGTCGGCTGATCCATCTTGTCGAGTCGCGCTTCATCCCCGAGCCGTACCCATGCGATCTCGAGCGAGGCCACCGCCTTGCGCGAGCGGGGCAGGCTGACGGTCAGCTGGTGCCGGCCCGCAGTTAGCGCGAAATCGCGCAGCGGCAGCACGATCTCCTGCAGCTCGTCGGGCCTGAGCTTGAGTGTGCCTAGAGCGCGTCCGTCGATCGACAAGGTCACGCGCTCGGAACTCCGAGCGCGAACGAGAGCGGTCACCTCGAGCTGGACCGTTGGCTTGGACCACCAAAAATCGAGGGAAGTCGACCTCTGGTCGAGCAAACGCAGCTGCACGCCCGAGCGCTCGACCACTCCGAGATTCGCCTCCGCACCCAGCCGAAAGCCTTGCTGGCTGAGCGTGCTCGGATCGGCCCAGTCGAGAATCAAACCCCGGTGGTGGAGTTCGCACTGTTGGTACTGCGCCAAGAGCGAAATGCGGGGCTGCGCAGGGGGCGACGGCCGAGTCGCCTCGACGGCGGCAGGGGGGCCGGGTGCGACCGCGTCGTCCGAGGGTTCTGGTTTGCCCTTGGTGCAGCCTAGGAGGCTCACCAGTAACAGCGCTGTCCGAGCCGCTTCAAGGCGGAGGGACGAACGAGGCACGCGAGCAGCGACCTGCCTCGATGGTGAGCAAGCCTTTGCGTTCGCCACTGCCGTTTCGAATCGATATCGCATGCTCACCGGGGTTCACGGGCACGCGTCGCAAGGGGCCGCGACCGATGAACACGCCGTTCACATAGATCAGTTCGTCCTCGGCGGTCACCACCTCGATCAGGCCCTTGCCTGGATAATCGAGGCCGGTCGGCATTGGCAGCTTCTCGATGGCCGGTGGGGCAGGACCCGAGGGGGTGGCAGCAGCGGGCCTTTTCGTGCTTGGATTGGCAGGCGAGCGGCCCTGCCGATCCGGCGTTTTTGTCGGCTTTTCGCGTTCGCTCGCCGCGAATTCCTCGGTGGGTAACGTTCCAAGGTCGGGCGCCGCCTCATTCGAACGACTGAGAGCTGGCAGTTCGACCGTACCGAGCAGCTTTTCGCCACCGACGTAGACGAGCGCGGCGAGACCAACGGTAGCGATGGGTGCCGCGAGACGACGCGCTACCGGACGCAGACGGGGCGGCTGGGGCAGGGCAGCTCGCAGGGTGGTGCGCAGAGCGGACCCGCTGGACGCAGCACTCGCCGTCTGATGAACGGGGGCCTCGACGCTGGGCGCGGTTGTCGAGCTGGGTCCCGCGGTCGCTCTTGGCACTCCGCTGAGTGCCGCCTGGCGCTCGGTCAAAGCAGCGGCGCGCCGCTCGCGGAGCGAGCGACGAAATTCTTCGGCCAAGCGTCGCCCAGCAACGCTGCTCCGGCGACTCCAGTCCAGCGCGCCCGTGCGGCTGTCGGCCAGAGAGGCCCGCGCCTTCTGCCACAGCGCGCCAATCGTTGGCGTCTCAGGAGCCCAACAGCCGGCCGCAGGTGAGAGCGGGGAGTCACTTTCTGGCAGATCCTCCGGTGGCGCGAGTTCGTCGACCGAGTCGCTCCTGGGGCGCGTGGTGCCAACCGAAGGCGAAAAATGAGTGCGCGCGTGCGGAGCGCGGCGTGTGAAGGCGGGGCTGGGTGCGGGGGCTTCGGAGGGAGCGGCGCGGCTGGGCGTCGCGGCACTGCGCGGTGTTGCGGCTTTGCTCGGCACCGTGTCGTGCGCGGGCGTCGGAAATTGGATGCGCTTGATGGCCGGAGTGGCCGTCGCTGCGTCCGGTACGGCAACCCGGAGCGTGGCCGCGGGGTGCGCGGGTTCGGGCTGCGGCTCGCCTGGATCGATGTCGAAGTGGTCGAGCTTGGGCTCGCCTTCGCTTCCCAGCTTGCGTGTAGGCAGCGGGGTCGGCGTCGGGCCCAAATCGAAAGAAAAGCCGCGGTCTTCGTCGGATTCAGCCAAAGAACTCTCCAGGTCTGCGCGGAAGCCGTCCCGCAACAGGGTCGCTACCACGCAGCCTAAAAAGAGGCCGAATTTTTGGGTCTACCGCCTCAGAGGCTCGTCTGGCCAGAGAATACCCAGCGCGCTGGACCGCGCAGTGTCACCTCGAGCTCTCGACTGACGGTGATCTCGAGCGGGCCGCCGGGCAAGCGAACGGTCACTGGCTGATCGAAGGGAGAGAGCCCCGCCTGCGCTGCTGCGACGACGGTGGCGGCCGCTCCCGTGCCGCAAGCGAGAGTGCGGCCTACGCCGCGCTCCCACACGTCGACGCGGATGAGGGCCGGGTTCTCGACCGTGGCGATCTCGACGTTCGACCCCTCGGCGAACTGAGCCGAAACGCGGGGCCCGAGCTGATCGAGTTCTTCGGACGAGACGGGCTGCCGAAAGCAGACGGCATGCGGATTTCCCATGGAAATGCGGCTGAATGCGTCGCCTCCACCGGCGGGATCGTGCGTCTGGCCCTGTTCGACGCCGCGACCCATGCCCGTCGTCACGATGCCGAGAGCACCGTCGGCGCGGACGTCGCAGTGGCGCAGCCCCGCGTCCGTCTCGATCTGAAATGCGACCGCGCCCGCGGGGTCGCGCCGCGCGAGGTGGAGCGCTACGCAGCGCAAGCCGTTGCCGCACATCTCCGGCCGGGAGCCGTCGGCATTCAGGACGATCATCCGGGCCCGCGCCTCGAGCACGGTCGAGGGGCTGACGAGCAATACGCCGTCGGCGCCTAGTCCGAAGTGGCGGTCGCACAGCCGGATTGCCTGGGCGGGCGTGAGCGCGTCCGGATGCCCGACTTCGACGACGATGAAGTCGTTCCCCAAGCCTTCGTACTTGTCGAAAGAGAGTTCCATTTGCGCATTGGTACCCTAGCGCGATTTTCGGGCGACGACTCGTCCGGGGTCGACGAAAGTGCTGTAGAACCCGCACATGGCGCGACCGGTCCTTCTGAGTGGTTTCATGGCGACTGGCAAGAGCACCGTCGGCCGGGTCGTCGCGGAGCGGCTCTCGGCCCAGTTCGTCGATCTGGACGCGTTGATCGAGCGCGCGGTCGGCACCTCGGTTACCACATTGTTCAGTGAGCGCGGCGAGGCCGGGTTTCGAGCGCTCGAGGCGGAGCAACTGGACGAGCTGCTTCGCACCGAGGGCAACTATCCACTCGTCGTCAGCCTCGGCGGCGGCTCGCTCGTGGACCGCACGCGTCGCATCGAAAAACTCTTTCGCGCGGTCATCGTCACCTTGACCGCTGCCCCAGAAGAGATCGTGCGTCGCGCGTTCGCTCAGGAAGGCAGCGGAGCTGTCCGGCCGCTGTTGGCCGGAGGAGACCCGGAAGAACGCGTGCGTTTTCTGCTCGAACAGCGCGCCGCAGGCTACGCCGAGAGTCACGGCCAAGTAGCGACCGACGGGCGGAGTATCGAAGAAATCGCAGGCGACGTGCTGTCGATCATCGAGCGCGATCCGGTGCCAGTCGCGGCCGGTTTGGCGTCGTACAGCGTCGACATCGGCTCGGATTTGGCCGAACGGCGGCTTTCGCGCATCCTCGGAAACCCCTCGGGCACGCTGCTCGTCACCGACGAAAATGTCGGTGTGCTCCACGGCGACGCAGTGCGCCGCGTGCAGCGCAAGTTGGGAGTACCTGCGGCCGAAGTGACCCTTTCGCCCGGCGAAGAGCACAAGAATCTGGCTGGCCTCGAGCGCATTTTCGAGACCGCTTTCGCTCAAGGTCTCGACCGCCAGGCGACTTTCATCGGCCTGGGTGGCGGAGTCGTCACGGATATGACCGGCTTCGCGGCTGCCACTTGGGTGCGCGGCGTGCGCTGGGTCGGTCTGCCGACGACTCTGCTCTCGATGGTCGACGCCTCGGTCGGCGGCAAGACTGCGGTCGACTTCAAAACGGCCAAAAACTCCGTCGGTGCCTTCTGGCAGCCCTCCGGAGTCATCTGCGACGTCGCAAGGCTCGAGACCGAGGGCGACCGCGCTTTCGTCGGGGCCCTCAGCGAAGTGGTCAAGACCGCTCTCATCGGCGACCCCGAGTTGTTCGGTCTGCTCGAAGAGCGCGCCGATGCGATCGTGACTCGCGACCGCGCGCTGGTGACCGAAATCGTCGAACGCTCGGTGCGCGTCAAAGCGCGCGTCGTCAGCTTGGACGAACGCGAGAGCGGCCTGCGCGCCACCTTGAACCTGGGCCACACCATCGGTCACGCGCTCGAATCGAGCGGCGGCTACACCTCCCTCACCCATGGCGAGGCAGTGAGCCTCGGCCTGGTCGCAGCGCTCCGCCTCGGCGAAAAACTGGGCGAAACGCCGCCCGCGCTGACGGCGCGCACGCTGCGCTTGCTCGAGCGCCTCGGCCTGCCCTTCCGTCTGGAGCGCAGCGCCCTGGCAGACGCCACACGCCTGCTGGGTCACGATAAGAAACGCGCAGGCGGTTCGATCCGCTTCGTCTTCGCGCAAGGCATCGGCGACGTACGCACGCGCCAAGTCGGCCTCGAAGATCTGGTCCAATGGACCCCCGATTTGGCAGGCTGAATCGAGCTGGCTCGATCCGGCGCCACCGGCTGGGACCGGACTTGTTCAGTAAGTACAGCTAGCCACCGCGCCTACAGCCCTCGAATCGGCCCGCGGCGGGTGCCTACAGCGCCGCCAAAGAATGCTGGAAAATTTGGTCTCGGCGCCGCTGGCCGGGTACGCTTGAGTTCTGTGTCGAGCCACGCCGTTTTTCGCCTCGGTCGCGAACGACGGGCAGCGCGCCACTCGGAAGGACCCTCACGATGCGCTTTTTGAAGCTTTCCTTGGCAACGCTGCTGGCCGTGCCCCTCCTGGTCGCGACGCTCACCTCCGGCTGCGTCGAGAACAAGTCGTCGGTCTATATTCATCAGGTTCAGGCGTATGGCGAAGGTTGCAATCCGCCGCTTTTCGCTCCGGGAGAGTTAACCGCCACAATGGGCGTGATGGATCCCGGTTTCGAGAACGGCTACACAGCGGGGCTGCTGATTGGCAATCAGCTAACACCATTGGGCGAAAGCGAGACGCTCCGGTCGGAGACCAGCCGGTTCATCGTCAAGGGCTACGAGGTATATCTTCTGACCGGTGACCTCAGCCGTGAACTGCTGGCGTTCACCCAGGTTGCTTCAGGGACGGTCTCGCCAACCAACGACGAAGATCCAGGTTTTGGTGGCGTGTTTGCGACACTCATTCCTGCAGGGTTCGCCGTGGAGCCGAGTTCCTTGTACGTCGCGAACGTCCGCGTTTTTGGTGAAACGTTAGGTGGCACCCCGCTCGAAACGGCAGAGTTCTCGTTTGCGATTCAGACAACCCCTTACGGCGTTAATAGCTACGGCTACGATCAAGCCGGGGATTGCGTTAGCGGCGCTCCCCCGGAAGGTGTGAGAGTCGCATGTCTTGCTGGGCAAGACGGGCCGACCAGTTGCGCTCTCTGCAAGAACGGCTCCGCGAACTTCCGCTGCACGCCCTAAAAAATCCGTGCGAATGGCATCGCTAGCCAGAACGCGTCGATGCGTAGCGTGAGCGACAGCGTGGTGCCGCTGCGGGTGTCCGAACCGGGCGTGTGAGCGACACCGAGGACTAGCGCGTGGGCGTGGCCGTAGTGACCGCGTTGGTTGAGCGACCTCAGGCCGAAGCTCAGGTTGCCTTCGACGCCCGGTGAGACGCCGAGGCCGTCGCTGTGTAAGTAGGGGCCCACGGCCGCTTGAGCGACGATCAAGTCGCCGAGCGGCAGGAGCCCGAGGCCACCGAGCCCGTACCGGCCGTCGACGAAGTTGGTCGTGAACAGCGAGCCGTAGAGTCCGAGCGCGCCGTTGGGCTCGCGCCGCCGCAAGAAGGTGACGTCGCCGATGGCGCCGCCGCAGAAGCGTGTTTCTTGCCAGATTTGTGCGCGGCCGACGCCACATACGCCGGCTGAAATGCCCAAATCCCACTGTGGCAACGGGGCGACGCGGGGGCGCAGATCTTCGACCGGGACGGGCGGCAGGTCGGCCTGGCGCACGGGCGCCGAGCTGGGCTCGGTCGGGTGCGAGCTGGATTCGGCTCGGGTCGGGATGGAAGAGAGCAGGAACGCGAGACCGAGCAGCGTCGTGGCGGGTCTCATCGAGCCCTCACACTACGCCGGGGTGCGAGCGGGTTCGGCTCTTGGTCGATACGACGACTTCTGCCGGCGTTTCATCGAGGACTTGGTCGATTCGCCCGATGACGTTCTGGATCAGGTTGCGGTGGCGTTCTTCGAGGCGCCGCGACTTTTCGCGCTCTTCTTCGAGTTCGTGCGCGAGGGTCAGGGCGGCCAGGACCAACGCCTGTGGCGATGGCTGCCGGCCAGGGGCGGTTACCTGGGCCAGAGCATCTTCGACGCAAGCCACCAGACGATCGAGCTCCGCTTCCGGAGCGCTCGTCACGACGCGGTACACCTGTCCCGCTACTTTGAGCTGCACCGCAGCTTGGCTCATGGGTCTCAACGTATCACCGGCCCCCGATCATGGAAATGGCTTGCTTGGGCGCTGGGGGCGCCCTGGGCCGGGGCTCGCCGCTGCGGAAAAGGGGGAGGATTGGGCGATCGACTCAGGGCTCTTCGCCGTCGGCGGCGCCGTCACCGCGCAGGCCGAGGGCTTTGGCCTTCTTGTAGAGGTGGCTGCGCTCGAGGCCCAGGGCGCGGGCAGTCGCTGCCATCTGGCCCCCGTGCGCCAGCAGCGCCTGCTGCAAGATGTGACGCTCGGCTTGTTCGCTGAGGACGCGGAAGGAGACTCCGCTCTGGTAGAGGGCCGGCGTGTCGTGTGGGGCGGGAGCCAGGCCGAGCGCTTGAGCGACGTCGGCCGCGTCGATCGTTTCGTCGGGCGTCAGGATGACGAGGCGTTCGATCAGATTGCGCAGCTCGCGCACGTTACCGGGAAACGGTTGCCGAACGAGCGCCGAGAGCGCTTCTTTCGAGAGCGTGAGCGCAGGCCGGTCGTTGCGTTTTTTCGCCCAGACCAAGAACAGTTCGGCCAGTTCGGCGATGTCTTCGGGCCGCGCACGGAGCGGCGGCAGTGCGATGGGCACGACGTTGAGACGATCGAACAAGTCGGCGCGAAACGTGCCGTCGCGACACGCTTGGGTCAGATCTTTGTTGGTGGCCGCGACGACGCGCACGTCGATGGCGATCGCGTCGTTGCCGCCCACACGCTCGATTTCCTGCTCTTGCAGTACGCGGAGCAGTTTGGCCTGCATGGATTGCGGCATGTCGCCGACTTCGTCGAGAAAGAGCGTGCCGTGATGCGCTCGCTCGAATTTACCGATGCGGCGCTTGGTGGCGCCAGTGAAGGCGCCTGCTTCGTGTCCGAACAGTTCGCTCTCGATTAGGTTCTCGGGAACGGCGGCGCAATTCAGCTTTTCGAGCGGGGCACGTGCACGAGGCGAGGCGTCGTGGATGGCGCGCGCGACGAGTTCCTTGCCGGTGCCGCGCTCGCCGATGACCAGCACACTCGCGGCCGAGCGGGCGGCGCGCGCCACGATCGCGCGCAGTTGCTGCATGGCCAGTGAAGCGCCGCGCAGCTCGTTGGTTTGCCCGCTCTGCTCGCGCAGCTCAGCGGCTTCGCGGATCGCCTGTCGCAATTTGAGACCGTTGTCTAGCGAGACCAGTAGCCGGTCGGTCGAAACGGGCTTCTCCAGAAAATCGAGGGCACCCAGCTGGGTGGCCTGGATGGCCAAGTCGATCGTCGCTTGGCCGCTCATCATCAAGCAGACCAAGTCGGGATCGGTTGCTTTCAGCTTTTGGAGCAGGTCGACGCCGCTGCCGTCCGGAAGTGAGACGTCGAGCACGACCGCGTCAAAGCTGTCCCTTTTGGCTTTTTCGAAGCCCAAGGTCACACCGCCGGCCACCTCGACACCGTAGCCTTCGAGGCTCAACGCCTTCTTGAGAGTAGCCAAGATGGCCGGTTCGTCGTCGACAACGAGAACGCGTGCTCGGCTCATGCGCGGAACGCTACCAGAGGCTGACCAGGCTCCGCCATCGCTGACCGTGTTCGCCTACTTCGCTTCGAGGGGCGAAGTTGGATTGTCCACGGGGGCTTACCTTCTGACTATGTACGCGCGGGTGCGCGCCGACGGGTCTCGAGCGCGAGCTTTTTGGCTCAGAGTTTGTATCCTTCGGCCATTGGCTACCGCTCCGTCGCTCCTCGTTCGCGGGAATCTCAGCCAGACCTCGATGGCCGAGGTGCTCGTCTACGCGCTCGATCATCAACTGCACGGCACACTCGTGCTGCAGGGTTCGAACGGAGACAAGAACGCCCTCTACTTCGTGAGGGGTTCACCGTCCAAGGCGCGCTTGGTGACGGACAACGTGTTGCTGTCGGAGATCGTCGTCGACTTGGGGCTGCTCGATCGGGTGACGAGTACGCGGACGCAACAGCGCGCGATCGAGCTCGGCAAGACTCAAGCTGAAGTCTTGCTCGAGGAGCGTGTGGTCGACGAAACGAGCCTCTACTTGGCGTTACGCGAGCAGCTGAATCGCCAGGTGCTGTTTCTGTGCAAGACGCCGACAGACACCAACTTTGGCATCTACGACGCCAACTTGCTGGCCAAGTGGGGCGCGCCTGGCGAATGGCGGGTGAAGCCGCTGCCGCTCATCTGGCGGGCGTTGGTCGACACCGTGCCGGACGACAAGGTGCAGAAGGTGTTGGCCCAGGTGGGCGAGCGTCCGCTGCATCTGCGCTTCGAGGCTCCAGTGTCGCGCTATCGCATGATTGCTACCGAGAGTTCGCTCGTCGATTTGTTGCGCGCTCGCGCGCAAACGGTCGGTAGCTTGCGGGACTCGGGCGTCGGCAAGCAAGCCTTCGTGGAGCGCGTCGTCGCGGCTCTGGTGTTTTCGCGTCAGCTCGAGGGGCTGAGCGACGACCGCGAGCCCGTGGGCAGCGGTGAGCCGCCGGAAACACCCGCGAGCTTGCCGCCCCCGAGCCAAGGTCGCGGCACCTCGCGCGCCTCGAGCCTGGCGGGTCCTCGCTTCGAGATGGATTCGGCCGCTCCTGGTTCGCTGACGCCGTCAGGGCTGCCACGTTCCGCCACGCCGCCGATTGCGATCAATGCACCAGCACGCTCCTTGCAGCCAACCAAGCTCGACACCCCGCGGGGGCCGAATGTCGATACGGCCGAACTGCGCGCGGACATCGAGGCGCAGCGCGATCACCCGGCGGTCACCTACTACGACCTGCTCGGTATCCCGAAGGAGGCCGACGCGGCCGTCGTGCGCGCTGCTTTCTTTCGCTTGGCACGCCGTTGGCACCCGGACCGGTTGCCGGCCGATTTGGAGGACCTGCGGCCCACGGTTACCAAAACTTTCGCGCGCATGAGCGAGGCGAATCAGATGCTCAGCGACGCCGCGCGGCGCGCCGAATACGACAAGGCGCTGCTCGAAGCGCCCGACGACGAGCAGGAAAAAGTGCTCGAAATCCTCGAAGCTTCGTCCGCCTACCAGCGCGCGGAGATCCTGATGAAGAAGCGCGATTTGGTGGGCGCGTTGGCCCAGGCGCGCGCCGCTTACGAGGGCGACACCGAGCAAGCCGACTACGTCGCGCTCTATGCATGGCTCGAATCCACGCAGCGCACGTCGGGCTACGAAGACTTGGTGAAGCTGCTCGATCACGCCGTCCAGCTCGAACCGATGAACGTGCGTGCTCTGTGGTACCGGGGCCAACTGCTCAAGAAGATGGGCAAGATCATGCCATCGGTGCGAGACTTCAAGGCCATCATGGAGCTGAAGCCGAACCACACCGACGCGCTGCGCGAGCTTCGCGTGTACGACATGCGTCGCCGCACGGACACCAAGACGGCCCGGCCGGCGGCAGACCCGGCCGACCGCCGCACGACGGGCGTAACCGCTCGACCCGCGGAGCGACGCTCGACGAGCACCGCACCGAAGCCTGGACTTTTCGGCCGTTTCCTCAAAAAGGATTGAACCGTCGGCGCCCTTTGCGCTCCGTGGGATTGAGCTAGGGTCGGCCGTCATGCGCATTCTTTCGGGCGTGCAGCCCTCCGGCAGGCTGCATCTGGGTAACTACTTTGGCGCCATTCGGCAGTTCGTTCAGCTGCAGAACGAAGGCGAGGCGCTGTATTTCATCGCCAACCTGCACTCGCTGACGACGGTCCAAAACCCCGACCGACTGCGCGAGTTCACGCTGGATGCCGCGCTCACCTACCTGGCATTCGGCGTCGACCCGAAGCGCGCCATCTTGTTCCGACAGTCCGACGTCCCCGAGCACTCCGAGCTCTTCTGGATCCTGGGTAGCCTGGTTCCGCTCAGCCATCTCGAGCGCGCGCACTCGTACAAGGACAAGGTAGCTCAGGGCATTCGCGCCGACTTTGGCCTATTCGCGTATCCCATCCTGATGGCGGCCGACATCTTGCTCTACGACACCGACTTGGTGCCGGTCGGCAAAGATCAGAAGCAGCATGTCGAGTTCGCCCGCGATTGGGCCATCAAGTTCAACCAGACCTTTGGTGAAAAGTACGATCCCGCCGATCCCAACGGCGAAAAGAGCGGGCGGCCCGGGCTCTTGCGCGTGCCCGAGCCCCGTATCGAGAGCGAGACGGCGACGATTCTGGGCGCCGACGGTCGCAAGATGAGCAAGAGCTACGACAACACGATCGAGCTGTTCGCCCCCGACAACGTGCTCAAAAAGACGATCATGGGCATCAAGACGGACTCCACTTCGGTTGAAGATCCGAAGCCCACCGAAGGCAACGCCCTTCACTCCTTGCTCGAGGTCTTGGCCTCGCCGAGCGACTTTGCAGAGATCGATCGGAGTTGGCGAGCGGGTGGTTCGGGCTACGGCGTCTACAAATTGCGGCTGCTCGAGCTATTCCACGCGACCTTCGACGGGGCGCGTGAGCGACGTCGCGAGTTGGAGAAGGATCCGGCCGCAGTCGAGGCGATTCTGCTGGATGGTGCCATGCGCGCGCGCGCTATCGCCGCTCCCCTGGTCGATCGCGTCAAGCGAGCCACCGGCCTCAAATGATTGCAGGAGCGTCGCTCGGGACCCGCAAACAACCGGTTTGACGCAACGCTTCGTAGAGGCCGAGAGCCACCGAGTTCGCCAGGTTGAGCGAGCGCACCGCGCCGAGCGTCGGGATTCCGACCAGCTCTTCAGGCTGTGCGCCGACGCGCTCGAGATCGAGCCCCACACTCTCGCGTCCGAAGACCAGCGCGTCGCCCAAACGAAACTCGACGTCCAAGAAGCTGCGGCGCGCCTTGCCGGTGAAGAAGAAGCGCCGCGCCGCGGGCGCGCGCTGTGCTTCCCAGGTCGAGAAATCGGCATGCTCGACGACGTCGACCAAATGCCAGTAGTCGAGGCCTGCTCGCCGCACGGCTTTGTCGTCGGTGCGGAAGCCGAGTGGGTGAACGAGGTGGAGTCGGGCACCGGTCGCCGCGCACAGGCGTGCGACGTTGCCGGTGTTGGGTGGGATTTCGGGCTCGACCAAGACGACGTGAAACGGCAGAGCCACGGCGGGAGCGCGTAAGCGGTAATCGGCGGCTACGGGCGCGTGTTCAGGTGAGTTCGGGTCGCTGACCATCGGGCGTGGCCGGAGTGTCGCGCGGCGCCCTGCCACTGGGAAGAGCACCGGGGCCGTTTCTTGACGGGCCTCTCTACCGGAAAGTAGCCTGAGCCGGGCAGGTGGTTTCGATATGAGTGCTTTGTGGATTCGACCCAGGCGGGCGTTGGCGGTTCGCTGGGCCGCGCTGTGCGCGCTGTGCACTGGAGCGCTCCTCGCGCCCTCGGTCGCCCGCGCGGGATCGATGGACTTCGCGCTCGAGCGACTGGTGCAAGATCCCGATTGCACGGACGACGGACAGATTGCGCCGCCAGCACCTGACGGTTCGCGAACGCTGTGCATGGGTGATCAGGTCGCGTTCAAGCGGCTGATCAATCAGTACGCCGTTGCTCTTGCGCCGACCAACATGTATCCGGCGCGCACGACCGGGTATGGGGGCTTCGAGATCCTGCTCGAGGGCGCCTTCACCAGCATCGATTCGGGCGAAAACCATTGGAGGCGGGGCACGCGCGGGCCCAACGATCCGACCAGTGGCCAAGCCGCGAAAGAGAATGCCACGCCCGCCTCGATGCTGCAGATGTACGCGGTGCGTCTGCGCAAGGGCTTTGGCTTCGGCTTGGAGGTCGGAAGCACGTTCGGCTTCCTTGCCGACACGAGCATCATCAGCGGTGGCGTCGACGTGCGCATGTCGTTGTTCGAGGGTTTTCGCAGCGGCGTGCCGGGTTTCTTTCCCGATCTGGCAATCGCCGGCTCGGTTCGCACTCTGACCGGAACGTCGCAGGTGCAGATCACCGTGCCCACTGCTTCGGCCGTGCTCTCCAAGCCCATCACCATCGCAGGCAGTGGCCAGCTGACGCCGTTCATCGGCTTTCAGTACATGTGGATCTTCGGCGACTCCGGCGTGATCGATTTCACGCCAGCAACCGATGCTCAGCAGTACTGCAACTTCACTGGCAAGAATCAGCCGGGAGGGCCTGCGCAACCGGTCGGAGTGCCGGGGCGCGATGGCTCGCCCGTGTGTGAGGGTGGCTCGGATGCGGACTTCAACAACAGCCACGTCTTCATTCCGGTCCGCCTCGAGCGCCAGCGCCTGAACTTTGGCGCGAGCTACCAGTACGAGATCTTCACGGCGGGCGCGCAATTGAGCCTCGACGTCGTGCCACCCGACAAGGCGCAGACCGACGCGGAAGATCGCAGAGATCTAGCCGGGCAGAGGAGCCAGCTGCAGGTCGCGCTGCAGCTCGGCGCAATTTTCTGATTCGGGGCCGTTTTTCGGCGGGTCGATGCTCTCCCCCTTGGCATGTCAGTGCACGGCCTCACCGGGGCGTCGGTCGTTCGGGCCGCCGTCTCCCAGATCGCGCAGATCGCGCAGTGAGCCGCCGAGCATGAGGCTCGACGCCGCTCCGAGTACGCTGATCAGTGCGCTGGCGCCGAGGCCCCAGGCGGTCTCGAGCTCGGCACTGAAGTAGGCGTAGTCCTGCGGCGGACGGAAGAACAAGAGCGCACACTCGCAGACGGTCATGATCGAGAAAGTGAAGGCGATAACGCGCGCTCCGCGGAGCTCGCTGACGCTTCTGCGGCTGGCCACCAAGGGCACGAGGATGAACCAGCCGACAGCTCCTCCCCAGAGGAAGCCGAGGTTGCCGCGTGCCAGATCGAACGCTGAGAGCGCTACTGGATCGGGTCGACCGAGCCGCACCCAGGGCGCAAAGAACAAGCCGAGACCCACGATGGCGAGCCCGAGCAACGGTCCGCGACCTCTACGCCAGTAAAACCAGCTCTGCCGCACGTCTTCAGGTGGGTCGATCGGGCGCTGGGGCTCCTCGGCGCGGGCTTCGGCCGAGGGTGGAAGTCGGTGCGGGTCGACGAGTGGCAGGTCGCAGGCTGGGCAGCGCGGGCCTTCGTTCTCCGGGAAAATCTCGCGGCAGAACGGGCAGGAAAGCAGCCGAGACATGGAAGCGAGTTTAGCACTCGGGGCGAGCGCGGCGCCCGAAATCGCTCTAGGCTCCGCGGCCATGGACGAAACGAGTCCCCTGTCGCGCGTAGCGCTGCTGTTCGGTCTTGCCGAAGAATCCCCGCGCGTGCTCGAGGCGCTGACACACCCGAGCTACGCCCACGAGGTGCGTGATGCTCGGCACAACCAGCGACTGGAGTTCTTGGGCGACGCCTTGCTTGGTTTCGTCACCGGCGAGTTGTTGTTCGAGCGCTTCCCGAATGCTGACGAGGGTGAACTCACGCGGACCCGCGCGCAGATCGTCAGCGCCCAGGCACTTTCCGAATTCGGTCGGCACCACGACGTCGCCTCCGCCCTGCGACTGGGTCGCGGACAGCAGAACAGCCTGCAAGATTCTGACAACGTGGTGGCCGACGCAGTCGAGGCGCTGCTGGCTGCTACCTACCTCGATCACGGGCTCGGTCAGGCCAAGGCTGTTTGCGCTTTGGTGGTGGAGTTTGGGCTTTCTCAGGCGCCCCGTCGCGCGGCCCTCGATCCGAAGAGTGAGCTCCAAACCCGCACGCAGGCGCTCGGCCACAAGGCGCCCCTCTACGAAGAGGTGCAGCGCGAGGGTCCAGCGCACGACATGACCTTCGAAGTCGTCGTGCGTGTGGCCGACAACGTGGCTGGACGTGGTCGCGGTAGAAACAAGCGGAGCGCCGAACAAGAAGCCGCGCGCGATGCGTTGGCGGCATTCGACGCTCAACGCCCGGATCACGGCGATGCGGGGACGCCATGATGCGACGCTGGCTGCTCCAATTCGGCCTGGCGATCTTGCTGGTTGCAGGCGTCGCGCACGCCGGCAGCTACCTGACCCGCGCGGCCATTCTGGTTCGCTCGGCCGAGCAGGAGGCCGAAGTGCTGCGGCGTCGCCTGTCGGACAAAGATCTAGCCGAGGTTATCCACCGCGTGGCAGTGGCTCGCCTGGATGCCGCGCGCGCCATGCTGGTGCCCAAGGACGTGGCCCCAGCCCATCCCCACCTCTTACTGGTGCTCGAATCCTACGAGCGGGCGAGCGACGGGGCACTGCGCGGGGATGCCGAGACGTTCCTGATTGCGTTATCTCGCGCCCGCCAAGAAGCCGTCACGCTCCGCGCCGTGCTCAAACAACACGGTTGGGAGCTACCCGAGCTCGAACGCTGAAATCAGCGCAGTGGGTAGAGTCGGCCGGCTCCGCGCAGCCGTTCGAGGGCGTCTGGATGCAGGTCGCGCAGGTGCGCGCTCTTGAGTGTGGCGATGAGTGTGCGCGTCTGTTCCGCGACGGCCTTGCGCTGCAGGCTCGCGACCAAGAGCGGCGTTAGCTCCTTTTCGCCGCTTCGCACGGCCGGCAAGCTGCCGCGACGCCAAATGAGCGCGAAGCGATTGCCTTCGGCGACGGGCGCGGCGGCGAGTTCGCCGTCTTGGAGAACCGATACTGCGGCGTAAAGTACGGGATCGGCGCTCACTTCGGGAACGTCGGTCGAACCATCGGGAGCGACGAAGCCCAGATCGCCGCCACGCTCGTGCGTGGCTTTGTCCAGGGATACTTCCCGGCACAGAGCGCGCCAGGCAGTCAGCGTCGCGCCCGACCCCAGGCGCGCGCGCAGCTCCTCGGCCTGCACGCGGTCGGACACGAGAATGCGGAAGATGCGAATGCGCGTGGGTTTATCGAACTCGGCGGCTTGCTCGAGACGCGCCTGAGCGATGGCTTCGGCGCTTGGCTGCGTAATCTCCCGGGCCAGGCGCTGCAGCAAAGCGCGTCCGAGCAGCTCGGAGCGTGCGGGTACGAGCTCGGGTCGCGTGGCCAGACGCCCGCCGTCGGCCGCCCGCGACAACAGCCAAGGCACACTGCGTTCACCTTGCAGACAAGAAGAAAGGCGAGCGCGGTCGTTCGACTCGGCCCAGCACGCTTCGAGTGCACGTGTCACCTCGAGCGTCGCAACCTCGACCCCGCCGACGCGCACGAGTGCGGCGGGGGCATCCGCCGGAGCGCTCACGGCCCACGTGGCGGCGACCAGGCCCCAAGCTGAGGCACGACAGAGGCTCGGATGCATCGCTCCCGCCTCTAGCGCGCTCAACCCGTCTTGGACAGTGCGCGTCCGGCTCCGCGCGCCCCATCGGCGCTGGCTCGACCCGAGCGCGAACCGCGCCCTAGTCGCGGGACGACCGTTTGTTCGGCGAAGTCGTGACCGCCGAGACGCAGGCGCGAGCGCACGACGTCGAGCGCGGCCGAACCCTGATCGATGCCGATGGCGCGCCGGCCGCGACTCAAGGCCGCGACCAGGCTCGTGCCACTGCCGACATAGGGATCGAGCACGAGATCGCCTGGCAAGGTGAGCGACTCGATCCAGCGACCGAGCAAAGCCTCGGGCTTCTGCGTCGGATAACCTGTCCGCTCACGAGCGACGGGGGCCACGATGCTGATTTCCCATACGTCACCCAGCGGGGCGCCCGGCGTCGCCTGGTCGGTCTTGCTCGAGCGAATGCGACGGCCGTTTTCGGCCGTGACGGCTCGCTGCTTGGTTGCGCCCCAAGTCGCGACGGTCGAGGCGGCCAGTGGCTCGTACAGTTGATTCCACCGCGGCTCGCTCGCGGGGTCTTTGACGTAGCGCAGCATGACGTCGTGCACGCGCTGGAAGTTCTTGGTCTTCGACGGCCAACGGCGGTAGCGCCAGATGACTTCACTCGCGAAGGCTTCGGCGCCAAAGACTTCGTCGCACACGACCTTGGCGTAGTGACTCGTTTTCGGATCGACGTGAAGCACCAGACTCCCGTGGGGCGCGAGCAAGTCGCGCGCGGCGCGGAGCCGCGGCTCGAGCACGTCCAAGTAGGCGCTCAGCGTGGCAAAGCGATCGTCGAAGGCAGACGTCTTGTCGGGGGCACTGGGGCCTTCGGAAGTCGCCGCCTTCCGCGTTGTGTGAAAGTGCTCGCGACCCGTGAGAAAGGGCGGGTCGAGGTAGGCCAAGCTCACCTGCCCGCAGACGCTCGCATCGCTGGCCAGGCAGGTGAGCGCGGCCAGGTTGTCGCCCTGGATGAGCCGGGCGCTGGCATCGGCCGTGGGCATCGAGAGCGAGCAGGGAATCGCTTGGGCCTGGCGGGCGCGGGAAGTCCAATGAAGGTGCGGCGAGTCGGGCAGGACCATTCGCCATTGTAGACAGATGTAGGTGTAAGTGGGCAAAGATTTCGGCGCTGGTGTTCGCTCGCCCGTAGTTGTGTCTGCGCGCTAAAAGAGGTCGTTCGCATGGTTGCCCCACCCGCTACTTATCGAAAGACCACTCGGCGCCCTTTCGCTCCAGGCGCGTCGAGTCTGCGCGCCTGGAGTCTACGCGCGTCGAATGTGCTCGGGCTGGGCCTGCTCGTTCTGGTTGGGGGCTGTCGAGAGGAATCTGTCGCTCCGGGGCCCGAAGCGGTCCTCAGCCAGTTCGTCCACGTGATGGGCGAGGTGCACGGTGATCCCGTGATGGGCGAGAAAGCGGTCGCGCTCTTGTGGAAACCGGCGCGCGACAACTTGGCCGAGCGCGCGCGACGCGCCTCGGCGCTCTCGGGTCGCAATGTAGCGCTTGGCGAAATGATCGCTCCCTCGTGGTTTGCTCTGCACCTCGTACCCGACCACTACGAAACGCGGCTCGACGGCAACTGGGCCGAGGTTACGGCCGTCGCGCGCGATGGCAGCCATGTCAAAAGCCGCCTGGTCGAGGAAGGTGGCCAGTGGCGCGTGGCGCTCGAATTGCCGCCGCTCTCGCCGATCCGTCAGCGCGCAGAGGCCCTAGAAACGCGCTGAGCGTCGGCGGGCCCTGCATCATGCGGCTGCACGCAGAAGAACCGCGCCGCTCCTCGTCCGCTTTCGTGAGCATGCGCACGCAGTGGAAAGGCGATTTGCGGGGCAAGAGAAACGCATAGACAAAAGGCAGAACGACGCAGCCCGAAGGCCGCGTCGTTTGCTCGGTCGTGATGATTCGATCGAATCTAGAATCAGTTCGTGAGAAAGATCGCTTCGATCTCTGTCATGACCTGCTCTTCGGTCTGCGCACGCGCGATGGCGATTTCCTTGACGATCAAGGTACGCGCCGTGTCGAGCATGCGGCGCTCGCCGAAGGACAACTGCTTGTTGGCCTTGAGGCGATACAGATCGCGCAAAACCTCAGCCACATCGTAGATGCTGCCGGTCTTGATTTTGTCCATGAAGCCACGGTAGCGGCGGTTCCAAGTCTGGGTGTCGAAGCCAATCGTGCGCTCCTGCAGGATGTCGAAGATCTCGCGGATCTCGGTTTCGCTAATCACCTGACGCAGGCCGACTGCATCGGCGTTGGACACGGGCACCATGATCTTGCGATCGGTGTCGAGAATGCGCAGCACATAGAACTTTTGCAGACTCCCAGCGATATCGCGCTCGTCAATGCTGACAACCTCCGCAACACCCTGTGCCGGGTAAACTGCTTTGTCGCCGACCTTGAACTCACCATCTTGGTTTGCCTGCATGTTCTCTCCTTGCATGGGCGGTGTTCGAGCCACAGCGGCTCGACGCACCCCTGTCAATCTGACGTGCTGTGCTCTCAGCTAGAAACGCGATCGCAGCGCGACTGCTCGAACTACAGAAAACGAATACATCTGGAGGGCTTGTTTCATTCCGGGGAATCCAAAATTCCCAGAGACTCGTTTTCTCGATTCGGGACGCCAAACTCCTCGACTCGGCCTGGTGCGACGACACCGACGCACTCGAAGAGTGGGTCGGTGAGTCCGCTGCCAACAGAACGCGAAGCTGAAAATCGAGCACTTCTTCGAGCGGCCCAACGCCATCATGACGTCAGAGCCGCCCGCGAGTAGCTGCGCTACCCGTGGCGAGACTTAGAACTCGCCAGGCGCGCTACTGTAGTAGGAGAGCCCTATGGTGTCAATGGCCCTCGAACTTTGTGCGCTGGGCGCAGCCCACACAGTACGATTTTGCGCAGCTGGCAATGCATTCAGCTGTGCGTAATTCAGCTGTGCCTCAGGCGAGTGTAGCTCGAAACGCGTCACGTGGCACGTGGCACGTGGTGCGCGCGAGCTGGGCTCGACGACTGGCCAAGCAATTGGCCAAGCGACTGGGCTCTCGACGACGGAGGTCGGCTCAAGGTGTGCGCGTGAGCTCTTGCAACAAGCCCCAGCGCACCCCGCGGTCGGACGCGACGAGCTCGTCGGCGCCGAGCCAATCGAGAACCTCGGTGCAGAGCAGTGCGCCACTGACGATCACGTCGGCGCGTCCTTTGTCCAGGCCCGGCAACCGCTCGCGTTCAATGAGGGGTAGGGCCGCGAGGCGCGCGGCCAAAGCACGTAGTGCGAGTCGATTCATGTGCGCGCCGTGGACGCGTTCGGGCTGGTAGTGCGTCAGACCGAGACAAAGCGCCGTGAGCGAAGTCACGGTTCCCGCCACGCCGACGACCGCATCGAGCGGTCCCAAAGCCTCCGGGTCGGGCAGGTAGCCCTGCAACGTCGCGCGCACGAAGATGCGCATGTCGGCGAGTGCACCGGGTCTCGGGGGATCGCCGATGCCGAAGCGTTCGTGCAAACGCACACTGCCGACGTCGAGACTCGTCGAGCGTTCGATGCTCGTGCGCGCAGATTCGGAGCCGTCGCCTGCCGCCGCGCCCCAGACGAGTTCGGTTGAGCCACCCCCGATGTCGAACACGAAGATGCGTCCGCGCTCCGGCAAACCACTTAGTGCGCCAGCGAAACTGAGAGCCGCCTCACGTGGCCCGGAAATCACCTCGATTTCAGTGCCTAGCGCCGCGCTTGCCTGGGCACGAAACTCGGCGCCGAACTCGGCGTCACGGAGCGCGCTCGTGCCCACAGCCGCGACGCGCGTCACGCAGAGAGCGTCGAGCTCGCGCCGGTAATCCTGCAAGCAGGCGAGGGTGCGCGCGCAAGCGTCGGGGTGCAGGCGCCTCGTTTGATCGACGCCCTGTCCCAGACGGGTCACCGTGGCACGCTCGAGCACGGCACGGAGGCCCGAGACGGCCGGTTCGGCGATGGTCAAGAGCACCGAGTTGGTGCCGAGGTCGACGGCACCGACGCGCTCGCTCACGGCGCGGCTTCCGAGCGCGGTTCCGTGCCGGTCGTGGCTGCGCTGTGCCCGATCGACTCGAGGCTAATCATTTCCCCGACGTCCGGCTGCGCTACCAGCTCGACACGCCGGTTCTTCTTGCGGCCCTCTTCGGTGGCTTCGTCCGCGACCGGATCAGTGGAGCCGTAGCCGGCTGCGCTCCAGTTGGCAGCGTCGAGGCCGCCGCCTTCATCCTTGCTCGGTGTCGTCAAAAGTACGAGCACCGAGCGTGCGCGCATGGCCGAAAGACCCCAATTGTCCCTGAAATTCCCGCCGGAAAGCGCGCGTCCGTCCGTGTGGCCGGCCACCTGAAACTCACGCTTCTTCAGATCGACGTCTGCGCGAATCACCTCGGCGACTTTGAGCAGGATGTCTTTTCCTTCCTGCTTGAGTTGGTCTTTGCCCGAGTCGAACAGGACGTCTCCCGGGAGTTGGATGACCATGCGATTGTCGCGCACTTCGAGCTTGAGGCCGAGGCGCGTCAGTTGCGACAGCTTGCTGCGCAATAGCTCGAAGCGCTCTCGGATCTGCTGCAATTGAGCCGTTCTTTGAGCGTATTCTTCAAGCGCCTTCTTCTGTGCCTCGAGGTTGGCGCTCAGCGAGTCCAGATTGAGACCGCCCTCCATGACCTGGTTGCGCAAGGTTTCGATCTCCTCGAGCGCGTCAGCGTAGTCGGCGTCGGCCTTGGTTCGGGCACGTTGCTCCGACGAGAACTGCGATCGGAGCTCTTCGTTCTCGCGAACCTTCGCGTCCCACTCCTCTTGCGAGTAGCCGCAGCCAAAAAAAACGACGGAGGAAAGCAGGAGCCAACCAGGTGCCGTGACGAACGTGCCTCGCATCTTTTTTTCTGTTCCTTGGCAGAAGCCGGAAAGGGGGTCGGATCCGCTAGCGCGCTCGGCGAACGCGCGTCAAGCGGCTGAAATTGCCTGAAATCGCTGTGGCGCGCTGGAGATTTCCGTTGTCCAGCGATTCGTGGGGATCGATGCGAAAGAGGCAAATGCACCCTGGACCTCTGATGAGTACGCAAATCTTGCATACGGTGAATTGGCGGTTTCGCCGCATCGCTCGGCAAGTCGTCGCACTTTTTTCGTTGACACATCGCAATAGGTGGCAATATATGTCGTGCAACATACCCTAGGGGTGGACGGGAACGTCCATCTCCCGATCCACTCAGGGAGGAATAAAATCATGGCTGCAAAGAAGACCAAGAAGGTTGCCAAGAAGGCACCCGCGAAGAAGATGGCTAAGGCCGCTAAGAAGACCGTCAAGAAGTCTGCCAAGAAGAGCCGCAAGAAGGCTGCTGCAGCTCCCGCTGCTCCCGCCGACGGCGCCATGGCTCCGGTGAAGAAGACCAAGAAGAAGGCTTCCAAGAAGAAGGCAGCCAAGAAGGTCGCAAAGAAGGCCAAGAAGACCGCCAAGAAGGCTTCCAAGAAGAAGTAATTCTTCGGCAGCTCTTCCGAGCTGCGTCCCCTTCTTCGGGGTCATTCGGGGTGCAGGTTTCGAGTTCGCTCGTTTCCTTGCACCCCGGATGCATTTAGCGGGTCGATGGGATAAACGACGGCCCAGGGCACGCCATGAAACACTTGCTTACGTTCGTTCAGCTGCCCTCGATGCGGGCTACACCCAGTTGGTCCTCTCTTGCTCGCGCGGCTCTCTGCCTCGGCTTCGCGCTGACGGCGCCAGTCGGCTTGTCGGGTTGCGCTGCGACGGCCGGCCAAGAAGCGGAGTGGCCAGCCGACGCCAAGAAATGGTTCGACCGCGCTGAGTATTCGTTCAAGACAGGCGACCTCGACGATGCGCGTCATGCCGGCGAAAATGCGTTGCGCGCTCTGCCCGGCGATGCCCGTGTGCGCCTCATCGTGGCGCGCATCGCCCTGGCCGAACTCGAGTTCGATCGCGCGCTCGAGCTGACCCGCGATCTTCCTGGGTCCCAGGCGCTTTCCATTCGTGGTCGCGCCTACTGGTACAAGGGTGACGTCGAGAAGGCCGCGGACGAACTCGAGATCCTCACGCAAGACCCGGAGATTCGCGATCCGTGGGCCAAGGAAGTCGCACAGCTGGCGCGCATCGGCCGCGGTCGACGCCCTTTCGAGATGAGCGGTGGCCTGCTCGCCATCACTGAAATGCCCCGTGTGGGCACGACGGCCATGCTTGTACCGGTGGAGATCAACGGGGAACAGAGCCTGGCCATGATCGCGACCGACACGTCGGAGGCCGCCATCGATTCGAAGGACGGCGTCGGATCATGGGTGTCGATGCGCTTCGGTGGGCGCGTCGAAGTTAGCGACGTGCCGGCGGTGGGTCGCGACTTGTCGGGCCTCAAGCGCCAGACGGGCGCGCCCATCAAGATGCTGATCGGCGTCAACTTGCTGCGGCACCTGCGTGCCACCATCGATTTTGCGGGCAGTCAGTTCGTCGTGCGCAACTACGAAGCGCCGGCGCCGCCCGAGGCCACCACCGTGCATCCCATCTTCTACCGCGGCGGCGCGTTGGTCATTCCCGCTGCGTTCGGAGTCGAGGCCTCGGCGCCAACCGCTTCGCTGCTGGTGAACACTTCGATGACGTATCCCATCGCTCTCGACGAGGCGGGCTGGAAGAAGGCGGGCCAAGATACCAAAACCTTTGCAGTCGTGCCCGGCGGAGGCGCGCTGAGGTACGGCAATCTACCGCTCCTACGCATCGGCGCCTTCGAGGTGCCGAACGTTCCAGGTGTGCTCGGCGCGCCCGTGGGCGAACTGGAGAAGGCCATCGACGTCGACCTGGACGGCTTCGCCGGCTCGGGGCTGTGGGCGACCTTCCGCCTCACGTTCGCGGATCGCGGACGTACGTTGTTCATCGAAGATCTGCCGGCCGAGGTCGTTCAGGCGCGCATCGAGGCCACGCGACGCATGAACGCCGAAGCCGCTGGCGGCATGACCCCGCTCGGCCCTAGCCCGATGGACCCGTCCCCTGGCGCGCAACCTTTGTCTCCCGGATCGGCGCCGTGAGTGAATCGATTCACACCGCTCTCTACGCAGGCAGCTTCGATCCGCTGACTTTCGGTCATCTCGACGTCGTTCAACGAGCGGCGCAGCTGTTTCAGCGCTTGGTGGTGGCCGTCGGGCGTCATCCCACCCGCAATCCGCTGTTTTCTGTCGAGGAGCGCATCGGTCTCATGCGCTCTGTGTGCAGCGCTATCCCGAACGTGGAAGTGGCGGAGTTCGATGGCTTGTTGGTCGACTACGCGCACAAGATCCGCGCGCGGGTCGTGGTGCGCGGTCTGCGCGTTGGCGCCGATTTCGAGTACGAGCTGCAAATCGCGCATGCCAACGCCGATCTAGACGGCGCCATCGACACGGTTTTCTTGCCCACGCGTACACGCTACGGGTTCATTTCGGCGTCGTTGGTGCGCGAGATTGCGAGCCACGGTGGCGACGTCGGGCGCTACGCGCCGCCCGAGGTGTGCGTCGCGCTGCAGGCCAAATTCAAGAAGAGCTGATCGGACGCGCTCCACGAACCGGCTTCGGCTTTCGCGGCAGCGGGTCAGTGGGGCGCGACGAGGGCGCCTTCGGCTTTTCACTGCCGCTCGTCAGGCGCGCTCGATGAGCATCGCCACGGCTTCGCCGCCCCCGATGCACAAGCTGGCCAAGCCGCGCTGCTTGTCGCGCGCAATCAATGCGTGCACCAGCGTCGTCAGGATGCGCGCGCCCGACGCACCAATCGGGTGCCCGAGCGCCACGGCGCCGCCGTTCACGTTCACCTTTTCGAGATCGAGTCCGGCCAGGCGCGAGCAGGCCAGCGCCACGCAGCTAAAGGCCTCGTTCAGCTCGAACAGGTCGACGTCGGCCACGCCGACGCCCGCGCGCACGAGGGTCTTTTCGATCGCGCCCACCGGAGCGGTCGTGAACCACTCGGGAGCCTGCGCGAACGCGCCGCTCGCGACGATGCGCGCTAGGGGCTTCAGACCGAGCTCCTTGACCTTTTTGCCGCTTGAGAGAACGACTGCCGCGGCGCCGTCGTTGAGTGACGAAGCGTTGGCCGCGGTGATTGTGCCGTCTTTGCGAAAAGCGGGTCGGAGCGCCGCGAACTTCTTGGGTTCGCCGCGACCGGGCTCTTCGTCCTCGCGCACGATCAGGTCGTCGCCTTTGCGCTGCGGCACGCTGACCGGGCTGATTTCGGCCACGAAATAGCCACTTTCTTGGGCTTGCCGCGCGCGCCGGTAGCTCTCCATGGCGAACTCGTCTTGCGCGATGCGAGAGAGTTCATACTTCTCGGCGCACAGCTCGGCGGCCGTGCCCATGTGGTAGTCGTGGTACGGATCCCACAGGCCATCGCGAATCATGCCGTCGATGAGCGGCATGTCGCCCAGCCGCTGGCCCAGGCGCGAGTCCATCATGTAGTGCGGGACGCGCGACATCGACTCCATCCCGCCCGTGGCCACGAGCGCGGCATCGCCCGCGCGAATGGCAAGCGCGCCCAGGATTACAGCCTGCAAACCGGAGCCGCAGACCTTGCCTACGGTCGTCGTGGGCACCGCATGCGGCAGGCCGGCACCCAGGGCGGCCTGCCGTGCGGGCGCCTGTCCGATGCCCGCGGTGAGCACGCTCCCGAAGAAGACTTCGTCGATCTGCTCGGGGGCGACGCGTGCGTTCGAGAGCGCGGCCCGCAGAGCCGTGGCGCCGAGGGTTGGTGCGCTGAGCGTGGACAGAGCGCCTAGAAAGGCGCCGATGGGCGTGCGGCTCGCCGCGACAAGGAACACGTCGTCGTCGTTCATCGGCCGCGACTATCACGAGCCGGGCCCACCGAGAACGCCTGCTTGGTGCAGTCTTCGTGGAGAAGCGCGCGTGGTCGAGACCCCGGCGCGTCCGCAGAGGTCAGATGCCGAGGTTGCGGGCCATGCGCGCGCTCGGCTCTTCGAGGTCCGGCTCGAAGGGTGTGCCAGTGATCTGTTCGATGGCCGTCAGGTAGCGCAGGGTGGATTCGACGCGGACCTCGTCCGGAATGGGTGGGATCGGACCGTCGCCGCGGAATCCTTGGTCGGCCAAGAAGCGTCGCAGGTACTCCTTGTCGAAGCTTTCGGGGTCGAGACCTGCTTGGAAACGCTCGTCGTAGCTGCCGGCGAACCAGAAGCGCGACGAGTCGGGCGTGTGGATCTCGTCGATCACCACGATCTGACCTTCGGCTGTCTTGCCGAATTCGTACTTGGTGTCGACCAAGATCAGGCCCCGCTCGGCGCAGATTCGCTGACCTTCGGCGAAAAGCAGATGAGCGAGCCGCGCGGCCTCGTCGAAATCTTCTAGCGGCATGCCGGTCAACGCCAGAATTTCCTCGCGCGAGGCCGATACATCGTGGTGACCGTGGGCTGCCTTGGTGCTTGGCGTGATGATGCTGGTGGGCAGCTTTTGATGCTTGGCCAAGCCATCGGGCAGTTGGTGACCGCAGAAGCTGCGCTCGCCCTTTTCGTAGTGCACCCAGATGCTCGTCGAGGTCGTGCCGGTCAGATACGAGCGGAGTACCATCTCGACCGGCAGTGGCGTGCACTCGCGCGCCACCATCACGTTCGGATCAGGAACTTCGATGACATGATTGGGCACGAGGTGGGCCGTCTTCTCGAACCACCAACGCGCGACGTGGTTGAGCAGTTGCCCCTTGAGCGGCAAGACGCCAAGTCCGCGATCGAAAGCGCTGATGCGGTCGGTGACGACGATGATGCGTCGACCGTTGTCCGTCGTGTAGCAATCTCGGACTTTTCCCTCGTACTTACGGCCCAGCGTCTGAAAATCGCTGTGGGCCAGGGGGCGAGAAAGAGCCTCGAAAAGTTGGGCGCGCTGCACGGGCCGCACCTTAGCTAGCCTCGGGCATGGCGCCACCGGAAAGGGGCGCGGAGCGGCCTGTGCTATGGACTCATCGCGGGAGTGCCACTCTCGCAGAACCATGACCCACGTCAGCTACGGAACGCCTCGAAAACTGCCCAAACCAGCCAGCTTGGTGGGTCGCGTCGTCGTGCTCGATATTGCGTTCGCTGGCCTGGTCGGTGGTGGCTTCGACAAGGTCACCAAGAAGCTGATCGACGGCCTGGGTGGTCGCCTGGCCATGTGGGTCGATCACCATGATCACGACCGCCACGCCGACTTCGCTGGTAATCCGCGCTTTCTGCTGGCGAAAAAGGCGGAGCACGGCGCCTGCCCCGAGATGGTCACGCCCGAACTCGTCCAACAGGTGGGTCAGGTCGACACGATCCTCTGCCACAACGACTTCGACGGCTTGGCGAGCGCTGCCAAGTGGCTGCGCGGAGGGCTCGAAGCTTACCCGGGCGCGGACAACGACGCGCGGGCCATCGACACTCGCATGGGGACGCCGTCCGGCGTCGGCGAGCGTTTCGACCGGGCCCTGCGCGCCCGCCCAGGCGATCCGTCGCTTTGCGACCTGATCGTCCGGCATCTCGAGCGCGGCCTTTCCGGCGAAGCCAACTGGAAGCCGATCGACGAGGCGGCCGCCGAACTCATTCCTATCGAACGCGAGACCGCGCGCGCGGCGCGCGCCTACCGCTGCTTCGACCGCAGGCGCGGCGGCAGCGTGGCGTACTTGGACGTGACCGAGGGCTACGGCCGGCTCGATAAGACCGAGCTGCTTCTGCTCGGCCAAAAACGCGCTCAGATCAGCGTCGTGGTCGACGAACACAACGTCATCGTGGCGGCCCCGTTCGACAGCGGGCTCAACTTTCTGCACATTTTCGGCCTCGACGGAGGGATGCCGACGCGCGTTTCGCTGCCCCGCAAGGATTTGGACGACGCGCTGGCCAGGCTGGAAGTCGACTTTGTATGAATGCTCTGTTCGCCCCGCGCGCGTGCGCTCCGCATGAGGGTTGATCTCCGACCTGAACAAGACGACCTGAACAAACCGCTGCGCAGACGCGGCCCTGAACAGAGGCCGCTGGGTCTCGCAGTGCTCGCGAAACGCGGTTGCCCCACATGGTGGGAGCAACTTGTGCGTAACTTCGGGGGCGCTTGTTGATCTGACGAAAAGCCGCGTGGTAGCTCACGAGTTGCGCAGACAGGTGGGGACCGAGTGCGCTGGCTCCCATCCCGTTGGATGTCGAGCGTTCGGGTGGATACGTCTGAGGGGTACAACATGGCAAACGCCGCAGCTCTTGAGTTCCAGGTCAATGGCGACGAAGTACAGGTTCAGCGCGGCGACGTCGCGTTGTGCTTCTTGATCAATCGTTCGACGCGCTCGATGCGCGTGATCGATTTCCGTGCCGGCTACCAGCCGCTGAAAGCAGAGCTCGTGCACGAGGTCGCCGAGCTGCAAGGCATCGAGCGTGTCTTTACCGTCGTCGAGCGCGAGGAAGCGACGACGTGGAATCGGATGGGTTTCGAGAAGGAGGGAAACATCCCCGGCTTCTACAAGCGGAGCGATGCCTACGTACTCGGTCTCGCCATCGAAAAGCGCGAAGCCCTCGAATCAGGAACACGCATTCGCGTCAAGGCTCCGGCCGCCCACGAAACCCAGGTCGATCGCGCCGAGCGCGCCTACCAGGCAGCGCGCCGCTTTTCGCGCAGTCGCGCCCCCGAGCAATTGCCGCGCGTCAAGGTGCTCGAAGCCCGCCCCCAAGACGCGGACAAAGCCTTCGAAGCGGCAATCCGCACCGGCCGTGACCTCAGTCGCTTCGAGCCGTTCGGGCGGGGCGGCGTTCGCCGCTCGTATCTCTGCACGGCGCGTGGTGGCTTCTCACTCTTGGTCGGCGTTGAAGTGCAACCGTGCTTCGACAATGTATGGATCGAGTTGTTGGTCGCGCCGCGTGGCGACAAGGAGACTTGGCTCACCGTGTCAGGCCTCGAGCAGGTTGCCGAGCAGCTGAAGAAGGACGGCCTCGTGTCGGCCTTCGCCATCTCGCCGGTCGACTCGGTCGAGTTGATGGCAGCTCTGGTGGCGGCGGGTTTCCGTCGCACCGGAAGACTTGCGGACCACTTGGTCGTACGGGGCGCTCGCGCCGACGCTTTTTTGTGGTCGCGCAAGTTGGCCGAACCCGAATGACGCGCTGAAGCGCTTGTCAGCCGAGAGTGTGCTCGCCAGGATGGCGCAGTGACATTCCGACTGCGCGCGGCTTGGTTTTCGATCGGTCTGGGTCTCTGCGCGGCGGAGTTGCTGGCGGCAGAGCCAGTAGAGCCTTCGGCGCTTCCCACGGCAGCGGCGGCTTCTCGAGCAGCAGCTCCCGTCAAGATAGCGGCCGCAGCGGCGCGCGCGCCCGTTGTGGACGTGTTGCTCGAGAGTGCGACGCACGCCGGGGTCGGCATCGAACGCCAGGGCGACGACCTGCGGCTCTACGGCTGCCGCAACGGCTGCGATACGGGGCTGCCGCACACGAACGTCTCCTTGCCCAGCGAGGTGGCGGGCGGCGCACTCAGCTCCGAGGTGCTGTCGCTCGGTACGGGCGTGCGGATCCTTTCCATCCGCGTGGCGGCGTCCGACGGGCGAACTTACGCCGTTCTCGCGCGCGGAGCGGCGCACGACGACAAGTACCGTCGCCCCGTCGTGCTCCTTCGTGGCTTCACAGGCGGCGAAACTGGCGTGCGCGTCGAGGTGCTCAAAGAGGGCGGGAAGTCCGAGCTCGTCGTCTCGCGCAAGCAGAAGGGCAATTTGTGCGGCCGCGACGGCTTCTCCGACGTGAAACGCTTCGACGCCGAGCGCGGAGAGTTTGTGGCGGCGCGCCTGCCGCCGTTCTCGGCAGAAGAGCGCAAACAAGCAACCACGCTCGAGCCGAGCGCTACCCCCCTGCCCGAGGCGCTCGTCATTCGTCCGTTGACCGCGCCCGGGAGCAGCGAACGTTCGCTAGCTCTGCTCGATGGTTCTACTCCGGGCTCGTCGATTCGTGATCCCTGGGGAGCGCTCGTGCTCGATCTGCCCCCGGGCACCCGAGCGCTCGTCGTCGAGCGCGCCGCCTTGGGCGTCGATGCGCGCCACCGTGGGCAGCTCTGGCTCCTGGTTGGTTCGCAGCTCCTGCGCGTGCCCTTGCCGCTCGAAGGCACGCACATCGAACTGCCGCTTTCGCTCGCCGACAAGAGCTGCGTAGCGCTGATCAGCGATGGCGCCGCCGCGCCGCTCGAAAGGGTAACCGCTTTGGTCGACTACGCGGGTGACCGGAGTACGCCGAAACTGGTCGTGGCGCTCGATGGCGAAGCGACCTCGGCCTTGGCTGGGCGCGCGTTGCTCGCTCGTCGCCAAGAGGGCGCGCAAGCAGTGGCCGATGGTTTCACGGCGCTCGGCCCCGAGGGTCGCACGCGTGCGCTCGACCTCGCGCCCGAGTTCGGCGGCGACGCCGGGGCCGAGATCGAGCTCCGGGTCTTTCTCACGAGCCCGCTCGGGCCCGAACGAACGCGTTCGACCGACGCCCTGCTCGCCCGCGGTCCAGCCATCGTGCCCCGCGTCGAGCAAGCGATTGTAGCTGCTGCGCCCGCCTCGGAAATGCGTTTGCTCGCGCTGCTCGCGCGCCTTTTGCCCGAAGCAGCCTTGAAAGCGACCATCGCGCAGCTCGAGCAGAAGAGCGCCGCGCGCCGCCGCGCATTGCGTGACTTTCTGGCGGCGCTCGCCAACCAGCCCTCGCTCTTCACTCCGACCCAGGCTCTCGTGGCCAGTGAGGCGAACTCAAGGCGCGTTCAGATCGAAATTGTGCGTGCCGTCGTGCCTGCGGTGCCGCGCGTCGCCGCCGAAGCGCAACGCCGCCTCGTCGCCCTGCTCGGCTCCAGTGATTTCACCGAGCAGTATCTCTTGCTGGAGCCTGCCTTGAGCGTCGCGGGCAGTGACGCGACGGTAGCCGCGCGGCTGAAGAATCTGGCCGACCATCCCCCCGCGAGTTGGACCGGCGCGGAGCGCGACGCCTGGTTGATTCGCGAACTGGAAGGCTTCGCCGACAGTGCGGCCGATCAAAAAGTCCCACCGTTTTCGCTCGGGCAGGCCGAGCGTGAGCTCGCGCATGCGAGCATGCGCGTGCGGTTGGCTGCCGCTCGTTTGCTTGGCCAGCGTGCAGCTCCCGGGGTCGCGGCTCGCCTGGTGGCCTCGGCACAAAGCGATTCATGGCCGCGCGTGCGCGAAGAAGCCGTACGCGGTCTCGGTCAGCTAGGGCCCAAAGCAGCCGATCCGCGCCCGCTGGAGTCCGCAGTCAGCGGCGTGCTCCAAGACGACGACAGCGCGGTAGTGCGTCGCGCGGCGGCACGAGCACTGCGGGAATACCAGGGCGAATCGAGCGTGCGCGGGCTGCGTGCCGCGCTCGAAGACGACACCGCGTTCAGCGTGCGCGCCGAGGCAGCGCTCAGCCTGGGTCGTCGTTGTGACGGCTATTCGCTCGAACGGTTGACGGAGCTGGCCCAGATGCTCGAGCAACCGCTCGACGAAGGTCGCGTGGAAGTCAGCATGGCTGCGCTCTCCGCGTTGGTCGAACTGTCGCCCGCCGATCTCGATGCGCGGCTCGCGCCCTTGCGTGCCCAGGAGCTTCCTGGACCACTCAAAGGCCAAATCGAGCGCGCCGTGACGCGGGCCCGGGCTCGGATTTGCGTATCTGCCAAGTGAGTTCGCCCCGAAAAGAGCCGGGCCTCAGCCACGGGCCCGGGTCGTCGTCGCCGGACGTCGGGCTGTGGTAGGCTGCCCGAAGAAACTCTCGGAGAAACCCTGCCATTGAGGCAGCGAAGGGGACAACAAGTGAGCGCAAGTTCTTCACAAGGTGGTTCTTCTCAAGGTGAGCAGAGCATGGTGGCCGCGATCGCGGCCATGCAGGACTACGATCGCTACCGCGACTTGTCGTGGGAGGGTTCGTTCGAGGACTACCTCAGGTTGGTGCGTGAGAAGCCTCAGGTGACGCGCAACGCCTTCCAGCGCATGTACGACATGGTGCTGTCGTACGGCAGCGAAGAGTACGTCGACAACAAGAAGAAGTTGGTGCGTTACAACTTCTTCCAAGATCCAAGTGATGGTGGTCGTGACGCCATCTTCGGTCTCGACATCCCGCTCATGCGGTTGATGAACGTCCTCAAGGCGGCTTCGCAGAATTACGGGCCGGAAAAGCGCGTGATCCTGCTCCACGGTCCGGTGGGCTCGAGCAAGTCGACGATCGCGCGACTGCTCAAGAAGGGCGTCGAACGCTATTCGCAGACACACGAAGGCGCTCTCTACACCTTCCGTTGGATCAACCTGAAGGACACTGGCCTTGCTGGCAAGGACGTCGACGTATTCGATTCGCCCATGCACGAGGAGCCGCTGCGTCTCATTCCGCTCGACTGGCGCGAGCAGGCCATCGACAAGCTCGCGCTGTCGACCGAGAAGTTCCAAGTCAAAGTCGAAGGCGAGATGGATCCGGCCAGCCGCTTCATCTTCAAGGAGCTGCTCGCCCGCCACGAAGGCGATTGGCAGAAGGTGGTGGAGCAACACATTCGTGTGCGGCGCTTGGTGCTCAGCGAGAAGGACCGCATCGGCATCGGTACCTTCCAGCCCAAGGACGAGAAGAACCAGGACTCGACCGAGCTGACCGGCGACATCAACTACCGAAAAATCGCTGAATATGGCTCGGATTCTGATCCGCGCGCCTTCAACTTCGACGGCGAGTTCAACATCGCCAATCGTGGCATCGTCGAGTTCGTCGAAGTCCTCAAGCTGGACGTTGCCTTCCTCTACGACTTGCTCGGCGCGTCTCAAGAGCACCGCATCAAGCCCAAGAAGTTCGCTCAGACGGACATCGACGAGGTCATTATCGGTCACACCAACGAGGCCGAGTACAAGCGCCTGTTGAACAACGAGTTCATGGAGGCGCTCCGCGATCGAACGATCAAGATCGACATTCCTTACATCACCAAGCTGAGTGATGAGCGGAAGATCTACGAAAAAGACTTCGATCAAAAGAAAGTGCGCGGCAAGCACGTCGCGCCCCACACACTCGAAGTCGCCGCTATGTGGGCCGTGTTGTCTCGCCTCGAAGAGCCGAAAAAGCACAATCTTGAGCTGATCCAGAAGCTGCACCTCTACGATGGTCGCGTTCTGCCCGGTTATACGCAGGACACCGTCAAGGAACTGCGTAAAGAAGTGAAGCGCGAGGGCATGGAGGGCGTGAGTCCGCGCTACGTGCAGGACAAGATCTCCAATGCCTTGGTCAGCGATCAAGGCGAAGGCACCATCAACCCCTTCATGGTGATGAACGAGTTGGAGAAGGGCCTCCGCAACCACTCGCTCATCACCAATGACGACGAGCGCAAGCGCTATCGCGAGCTGATCGGCGTGGTCAAGCAAGAGTACGAGCAGATCGTGAAGAACGAGGTGCAGCGCGCCATCAGTGCGGACGAGGACGCCATCGCCAAGTTGGCCGGCAACTACATCGACAACATCAAGGCCTACACGCTGCGCGAGAAGGTCAAGAACAAGTACACTGGTCAGAACGAGGAGCCGGACGAGCGTTTGATGCGATCGATCGAGGAGAAGATCGATATCCCCGACAATCGAAAGGACGATTTCCGCAGAGAAATCATGAATTTCATTGGCGCCAAGGCCATTGAGGGACAGCGCTTCGATTGGCAGTCCAACGATCGTCTGCGGCGCGCCCTAGAGATGAAGCTGTTCGAAGATCAGAAGGACAGCATCAAACTCAAGACGTTGGTGAGTGCGGTCGTCGACAAAGAGACCCAAGAGAAGATCGACATCATCAAGAGTCGGCTCATCAAGTACTTCGGCTACAACGAAGTCAGCGCCACCGACGTACTCAACTACGTCGCGAGCATCTACGCTCGCGGCGACTAGCCGCCAGCGTAGCAGGCAGCAGGGGCGCTCGCGGCGACTAGCCGCCAGCTCCGAAGAATCCGCTCCGAGTGGTTTTCAGCCCGAACGAAAGGCTGAAAACGACTTGTTGCTTTCGTCGAAGTGCTGGCAGGATGCGCGTGTTCGACACGGGACGGAGAAACACATGAAGACGAAGATTGCGTTCGGCCTAGCGGCCATCGTGGGTATGGGAATGTTGGGCGCTTGTGATGGCGGCAGTGACGGCGCCGATGGCGGCGCCGGAGGCGATGCGTCGGGGGGCACGAACAATGGCTCCGGTGGCTACACGGAAGGCTCGGGCGGCAACAACGCCAGTGGCGGCGCCGAGGGCGGCATGGGTGGCGGTGGCGGCGAGCCGAGCGCAGACGCAGAAGTCATCGAGTTCTGCGACAAATACGAAGACACGAACGATGCGGATGGCTACGATTGTGGCTTCGACTCCGAAGACACCGATCGCTACGCCTCAAGCGAGGATTGTGTGGCGACTGCAGGTCAGGTCGCAGAAGAAAATCCGGATCGATTCGCCTGTTTCGTTAGCCACCTGGGCTACGTGAACGCAACTGCTGACGCCGCTCATTGTGCTCATGCGCACGGTGCGACGCTCTGCTCGGAAGACGCTTACCCGCTGCCTTGACCCCATCGCGCCGGCAAACGCGGAACTGATTCTCACAGCAGCGCGCGCTCCCAGTCGGCTCCTTTGAAGCCGACGAGCGCGGTACCTTCACCCAAGAGGATCGGGCGCTTGATGAGTTTGCCGTGCGCGGCCAGCTCGGCGAGCGCGTCCGCCTTGCTCATGGTGCCGAGGCGTTCTTTGTAGTTTCCGGCGCGATACAGCTCGCCCGAGGTGTTGAAGAGCTTTTGGACCGGCAGATCGCCGAGGCGCAGGACGCGTGCCAGGGCTTCCTGACTCGGCGGCGTCTCGACTAGATCGATGCGCTCGGCCTCGATGCCGTGTTGGTCGAGCCATGCGAGAGCCTTCTTACAGGTGCTGCAGCCTGGGTAGTGATAGATGGTGAACATGGGGGGGCGCTCGTGGAAGGGCTCGTGCGCGGCGCTCAGGCTAGCTCAGGCCGAATGCGGGTGCCGGCGGTGGCCGAGTGCGCCACGGCCCACTTTCGTCGGCCAATGAAAAATGGCTCACAATTGGCTTCCCAAGGGCGGTGTACTGCTGGCACACTCCGGCACGGTGGCACATGCAGGACGCCGCCTGGGAGACAGCATGCGTAAGAAATTCAGTCGGATCGGGTTGGGGTATGTGGCGTTGGCATTGTGGGCGCCGAGCGCCTGGGCGGCCGACCCGGCTCCGGAAGTCGTCGATCTGGGTGAAGATGAACCTGGTGCCGACGGTGACGAGTTCACTCAGAAGACCGACACCGAGGACGAACTTTCCGCGAACGAACCCGTTCCGGCCGTGCTTCCGCCAGAAGAAGAGGATCCGGACGCTTGGCAGTTCACCATCGGCGCTCGCTATCGCCTGATCGTCGTCCCTCAATTCTTGATCAATGCGTTTGGCGTCCAGGGCGGAACGAACGTCGTCGCCAATGGCGTCGGCGCCGAGTTCGGGCTGGCCAAGAAGCAGTACGAGTTCATGTTAGCCGGCTGGTACGCGAGCTACCCGATGTCCAACACGCCCTTCAAGGCGCCTGGCGATGGCCCGAGCGCTTGGGAAATGTGGAACAGCAGTGCCGGCGCTTTCTTCATCACGGCCGAGTTTGCGCTGCGGAACGAGATCACCAAGGGTTGGGATTGGACGGTTGGTGCGAGCGGTGGCCTCGGCATCGTGACCGGCAGCTTACAGCGTCGTGAGACGTACTGGCTGCCGCCGTTTTCCGAGACGAGTCCTGGTGGCGAAGCGGACGCGAATACGACCACCCTGGGCGTGTGCAACGCACCGGGCGATCCAGTGCCGGCGTGCGAACCTGGCGACTACACGAATACCGCGCCGTGGCCCGTCTACCCCTGGCTTAGCTTTCAGACGGGCATTCGTTACCAGCCGGTGCGCAACTTCGTGGCGCGCCTGGATCTTGGCGCCGGCTCCAGCGGCTTTTGGCTCGGACTGGGAGCGGACTACGGGCTGTGAAAACAGCTCTCCTCGCGGAGCGCTATGATCTCGAGCGGACGCTCGGCCAAGGTGGGGGGGGCGAAGTTTGGGCGGCGCGTGACTGCGCGACGGGCGCAACCGTCGCGCTCAAGATCCTGCGCGGGCAGGCCAACCCGACCGAAGTCGAAGCGCTGATCCGCGAGACGACGGCGCTTTCGGGTCTCGAGGGTCTAGGCTTTCCGCGCGTGCTCGCCCTCGGGCGCGCGCCGGATGGCCGGCTGTTTCTCGTGCGCGAGTTGGTCGACGGCGACAGCCTCGAAGCGATCGGCGCGCGGGAGCCAGCGCGTGCTCTGTCTCTCCTGCCGCGTTTGGCCGACGTGCTCACGGTCGTGCATCGCACGGGCCTTCTGCACGGCGATGTGAAGCCAGCGAACGTCATCGTGCGCGAACACGATCAAGTGGCACTAGTCGATCTCGGCTTGGCCACGGCCCTCCGCGCAGGCGGGGAAGCGGCGTTCGGCCTCACTCCGCACTTTGCCGCGCCCGAGGTATTGGCCGGCGGTCGGCTGACTGTGCAGGCCGAAATCCATGCGCTTGGCGTGATGCTTTCGGACTTCCTCGCCAGCGGCGCAGCGCACGCTGCGAGCCCGGAAACCCAGCAGGCCCTGAGAGCCGTCGTGTTGCGCGCGATGGATACTGCGCCGAGTTCCCGTTATCCGTCGGCCGACGAATTCGGGCTTGCGCTGCAGAGGGCACTCGGCTCGCCGCGTGCAGAGGCGCGGCCCATCACCGCGCCTTGGCCGATTCTCGGCATGGAGGCTTGGGCCTATGGGCTCCGTCGCGTCGTCGACGCGCTGCCTTTTGGCGGAGTCATCGACGTCACAGGGCCGCGCGGTTCCGGTCGGTCCACGCTCGTGCGGCGCTCTTCGTGGACGCTGGCGCTCGAAGGCCGTCGGGTCGCGCTCGTCGACGCTGCAGTCGTCGCGAGTCCCGTGCTCGAAGCAGTGCTCGCTCCTGCCGCGCAGCCGGGTGGCGTCGTGTTTTGGGACGCCGATGGAGTCGATCCGGGCGCGTGGGGCGACCGCATCGTGCGGAGCGGCGCGCGACTCGTTCGTGTGCTGAGCACAGGCACCGGCGCGCCCGAGTTCAGCGTGCCAGCGCTCGATGAAACGAGCGTTCGCACGTTGCTCAAGGGCGTGTTGCCCGGCTTGCCCGCGGCCCTCGTCGGTGAGGTCGTCGCGCATGTGGGAGCGCGGCCTCTGGCGCTTCGCAACTGGGCCTGGGCTGCCCGCGACAGGCCGCTCGTCGGTGTAGACGACGTGCGTGCGGTACTTTCCCACGCGGGTTCGTCCAGTGGAACGGCAGCTAGCGAGGTCGAAGCAAGCCTTGACCGCGGTCACTACTCCGACGCGCAGAGGCGTTTGAGCGAACTCGAGCCCGACGCACCGCTCACAGCCTTGCTCCGCGCCCGTTACGAAATCGCGGCGGGGTCCGCCGAAGAAGCCGAACGCCTGCTCGATGCCGCTCTCGCGGCCGAGCAACCGCACAGTCTACGCGAGCGCCTAGTGGTCACACGAGGCCGCGCTTTGCTCGGGCGAGGTCTCTACGATCGGGCGCTCGATGGGCTGAGCGAGATCGAAGGTTTCGAGCGCGCAGCGCGCACCGAAGGCCTGGCTTACCGAGGGTTGAGTCTCACTCTGCTTGGTCGTGCGGCCGAGGCACTGCCGCTCCTGCGCGACGCCGAAGCCTCCGCCGAGATTCTGGGATCTCCGCGTCTGCGTGCTCTGACAGCCACTTCGCTCGCCACGGCCCAGTGGCGAGACGGCGACTTGAGCGCGGCGACTCGCTCGTACGAGCGGTCAATCGCGGCGGCGGGCGACGCAGGCGATGCGGGCATGTTGGCGTCGGCGCAGATCAACCTGGCCGGTCTGAAGAAGGAAGCCGGTGACTTGGCGGCGTCCATCGAACTCCTGGAGTCGGCCGAAGACGGGGCACGTCGCGCGGGCCGCAAAGCCTCGCTTCAGCAGGCGTTGCTCAACTTGATGAACGCCGATCTGTACCTGGGGCGTCTGGAGCGAGCACGCGCCCAACTGGCACGGCTCGGCGATCCGGACGAGCTGCCCGCTGCGCTTCGAGCGCAATCGTTCGGCCTGCGCGCGGAACTCCACGCGCGCGCGCTCGAGCTCGACCGAGCATTGCCCGAATTCGACGCCTGCGCGGAGGCCTTCGAACGCCTCGGGCGGCGTCGCGACGCGAGCGAGGCCCTGCTCGAATCGGCGCTCTTGCTCGTGCCGGGGAGCGCGGAGGGCTCGGGCGCGCGAACGAGCTTCGTGGCGACGGAAGAGCAGCTCCGCAGCCGTGTCGAGCACGGCCGCGAGTTGCTCGATGGCGAGGTGACGCCACTCTTGCGCCTGTCTGAGGCGCGTCTCCTGGCCTTTCAGAACGAGCCGGGACGCGCCGAGGAGCTGGCTCGCGAAGCGCGTCAACTAGCGGAAGCACTCGGACACAAAGAGTGGGCGTGGCGTGCGTTGGCTCTCGAGTCGGAATTGCTCGAAGCGGCCGGCAAACGGACGCGCGCAAGTCGTGCTCGCGCCGATGCAGTCGAGGTGCTCGAAGAGATCGGCGCGCGACTGCCACCCGATTTGCGCGAGGTCTATTGGAGCGAGCCGCGACGCCGCTCGCTGCGCGTCGGTGCAGCCGAAGCAGGAAACGCCCACCGCGTGGCCGTTCCACCGCAACGTGAACTCGCGGTCGGTACCGGCACCGAGGCGGTTTCTCGGCTGACCCAGACGCCGCTCGAGCGCCGATTGGCGCGAATTTTAGCCATCAACAGCGACTTGGCCGGCGAGATCGATCTCGATCGTCTGGCCACGAAGATCGTCGGACACGCGGCCGAACTGCTCGGCGCCGAGCGCGGCTACTTGCTGCTCGGTAGCTCGGCCGATGACCTTCGCATCTGCGCCAGTCGCTGGGGTCAAGGCGATCCCCACCAAGAGTTCTCACGCTCAATCGCACGCCAGGTGCTCGAGACCGGCAAAGCGCTGGTCAGCATCGACGCCGGGCGCGACCAGCGGCTGCGCAGCTTCGAGTCCGTACACGCGGCTTTGATCGAAGCGGTGGCCTGTGTGCCGATACTCTCGCCGTCGGGCGTCGCTATCGGAGCGCTCTACCTCGAGACGCGACTCGGTACGCGCCCCGATTTCGGCGACGAAATGCCGACGCTGCAGGCCTTCGCCGATCAGGCCGCGATTGCCCTCGAGAACGCCCGACTCTTGGCTGAACTGGCCGAGAAAGGCAACGCGCTCGAGCTCCAGAATCGCGAGCTTTCGGACACCCAAGCGCGGCTCAAGGAGTTGCTCGGTCGGCGAACCGCTCGACTCAAAGAGGTTCGCCAAGAGTTGCGTTCGACACGCGACAAGCTCACGGTGGCCGCGGGCTTCCGTGGGCTCGTGGGTCAAAGTCAGGCCATGCGCCGCATTTATGCGCTGATCGAGCGCGTCCAAGAAACGGACGTTCCCGTGCTCATCACGGGCGAGAGCGGGACTGGCAAAGAGGTCGTGGCGCGAGCGATCCACGAAGGCTCGGCGCGCAAGAACCATGCGCTTTTGGCCGTGAACTGCGGTGCGATTCCCGAAACGATCCTGGAGAGCGAGCTCTTCGGCCACAAGCGCGGCGCGTTCACCGGCGCCGACCGCGACCGCAAGGGTCTGTTCCAAGAAGCCAGTTCGGGCACGCTCTTTTTGGACGAGATCGGCGAGACGCCGCTCAAGATGCAAGCAGGCTTGCTGCGCGTGCTCCAAGAGCAGAGGGTGCGTCCCGTAGGCGGGAGCGAGGAAGTCCCGATCGACGTGCGCGTCATCTTCGCTACCAATCGGCACCTGGCCAGCGCCGTGCAACAGGGCACGTTCCGCGAGGACTTGCTTTACCGCATCCAAGTCGTGGAGATCGCGCTGCCGCCGTTGCGGGAAAGGCCGGAGGACATTCCTTTGTTGGTCGACCATTTCTTGGGACGCCTGTCGGTGCGCTTCGGACAAGAGAAGAAGACGGTCTCACGCGAAGCGTTGCGGCGGCTCAGCGAACATCCGCTGCCGGGTAACGTGCGCCAGCTCGAAAACTGCCTGCTCAACGCTTGGGTATTGTCCGAAAGTAGTGAGATCGACGTCAGCGACATCAACCTGCCGCGAGCGAGCGCAGACTCCTTTTCGAGCGCGCCAGTCTTGCCGCGTCAGGCGTCGGAAAAGGCGAGCCACCCCTCCGTACCCCCCGCGCCCAGCAGCGTCGATCGAAGCACCTTCAGCGAGCACCAGGTAAGCGAGCGACAGCAGATCATCGAAGCGCTGGAGCGCACCGGCTGGAACCGTGTGCGCGCCGCCGAGGTGCTGGACATGCCGAGGCGTACCCTGTACCGACGCCTGCGCGAGTACGGAATCCAGTAGCCGTCGCGACGGACCAAGACCCGGGAGCGCGAAAAAGAAAGCGGGTGAATCCCTCGCGAGATCCACCCGTCCTGCTGGGCCCATTGGACCCCTCGACTCAAACTCAGCCGCGTGCGGCCAAGCGGTAAGCCACCTGCTGCAGAGGCTGGTCGCCGGCGGCCTTGGCGGTGTCCGGGGACTTCTTGTTCTTGGCGATGATGGCATCGAGCTTCTCGATGACGGCTGCATCACCCTTGGGCGTCAGGTAGTCGATGGTCTGAGCGACGACGAAACGGATCGAAGCGTTGTCGATGTCGTTCAAGCCTTCGATCAGAGCGTCGCGCGCCTTGGCGTCGCCGAGCACGCCGACCATGTAGGCCGCCTTGATGCCAGCCAGCTGGTTGGCTTGCTCTTGGTTCTTGGAGTTCTGGACGGCCGCGACGTAGCACTCGACCTTGTCGCCACAGGCGTGAACGACGACGTCAGCGCCCTTGACCAGGTCTTCCATCTTGTACTTCTTGGCCTCGGCGGCGACTGCATCCCACTGCTTGGGCTCGGCCAGCTTGAGAGCGGTCATCACCAGAGCCTGCTGCACGGCGGTCTTTTCTTCGCCGCTGCCCTTGAGGCCTTCGGCCTTGGCGAGCAACCAGGTGATGAGACCCGGGTCATAAAACTGCCCCGCGGCTTCGGCGAGCAGAGCCAAGGCAGGCGTGCCTTGGATGCTGGCTTCGAGCGGGATGCTCTCGAAAGCCTTCTTGAAGGCCTCCTTCGACTCGGTAGTCGCCGGGATCTTCGGCAGTTCGCGAGCGACCAATGCCTTGTCGGTGTCCTCGAGGGTGCCGCCGAGCACGGCTACCAGCGGCGCAATGCCTTCGGGCCGACCGGCCATGCCAATCACGGCTGCTGCGATAGGCAGAGCGGGGTTACCCTTCAGGTCGGTCGCTCCGGCCTTCTTCAGCTCGGCGATGTGGAATTTGGCCAGCGAGTCGTTCACGTCGAGCAGCTTGACGGCGCGGTCCACCGAAGACTTGCCAATCTTGACGAGAGCCAGGAGAGAAGTCGTTGCAAGCGAGCCCTTGGCGGGCGTGAGCAGCACCTTGAGCAACGGCTCGACTGCACTCGGCTCCTTGAGAGCGCCAAGGACCTGGGCGGCCGTCACCTGCCAGAACAGCTGGTCGCGATAGGGCTCGACCATGTCGCGCTGCTGCTCTTTGCTCTTGGCCGTCTGCGGATCCTTGATCTCGATGCTGAGCAACCCGATCAGGGTCGAAGCCCAGGCTGCGTCCGGAGCGGCCACCATGGCCTCGCTGTAGTCGCGGTAGACGGTGCCGCCGAGCTGCGTGTGCGCTTCGAGTTTCTCGAAAGCTGCGAGGACAGAAGGGGCCAGCGACTTCGTCTTCATGTCGGCGTAGGCGCGTACGGCCCACTTGATGTCGGCTTCGTCCGGCGTCTTGCGGGGGCGCTTGGCGAACTCGTCGAAGGCCGTCTTGAAGGCCGGAACGGCGCGCTCATCGCGGAAGTCGGCGAGGAGCTTGATCAAATGCACGCGCGTTGCGGTGTCGAGCTCACCGTAGCTCTTCACGTAGGTGTTGGTCAGCGGGCCCACCAGCTTGTCTTCGAGGGCGACGACTGCGGGATCCTTCATGTCGCCGTTGGCGCGCGTCAGCGCGTCGTCGAGGAACTGGGTCAAGCGCTTCACGGCGCGGGGACGCCATTTCGCATCCTCCAGCTTCTCCAGCCAGTACTCAGGCTGATTTTCGTCTTTGCAGCCAACGAGCACCGAAGAGACAGCGACCGTGGTGGTCATTGCTGCGGTTCCCAAAACAAGTGAACGGATGAGCGCAGCACGAGCGCGCGAGGCACGGAGCATCTGATTTTCCTCCCGTAATGGTGTCTGGGCTCCTCAGTCGAGCCCTAGTTCACCGGTAAACTAGCGCCGGGGACGGTAAGCCGCTGGCGCTTTCACTGTCAACGAATTGAGCCTGTTCGTTTCGGGAACGGTGCGGCTCGATGTGGAGAGGTGTGGTCAGGGGCGGCTGGGAGCGAGCAGACTCTTCATGCGTTCGACGACGGCTTCATGAAGTCCCGGCGCTGCGGCCACAATGCCGCGGTCATTTTGTAGTCGCGCTGCTCGGTAGTCGAGCCGCTGGCCCCAGGCGTCCGTGTACAGCCCGCCGGCCGCTCTGATGATGGCCTCCGGCGCACAGCTGTCCCAACGGCAACCGGCTTGCTCGGGGGCGAGGTAGATGTCTGCCGCGCCTCGCGCGATCGCCGCGCCTTTGAGTCCAGCGCTGCCGATCGGCAGGATTTCCTGGGCGCCCACGTGCGCGAGCGCGCGTTCGAGTAGCGAGCTGCGGTGCGAGCGAGACGACACCACACGCGCCTCGGCGAGCAGGGGCGGCGGAGGCAAGACGAGCGCTCGCCGGCTTTCGTTCTCGGCGATTTCGAAGGCGCCCGCGCCGACCTCTCCGTACCAACGCTGACGCAGAGCCGGCGCATGAAGCACACCATGCGTCGGCACGTCACCGTCGAGCAGACCGATCATGATGACGAACTCACCGTTGCGGGCCACGAACTCGCGCGTGCCGTCGACTGGGTCGACGAAGAACACGCGCTTCGAGGCGCGGTAGTGCGACCACAGCTCTTCGGGGCTCTCCTCGGCGACGACCGGGATGTCGGGGTAGAGTTCGCCGAGGCGCTTGCAGATGAGATCGTTGGCGCGCCGATCGGCTTCGGTGACCGGATCTTCAGGACCTTTGAAATCGACCTCGAAATGCCGACCATAGACGTCCATGACCTCGACCGCGGCTTCGGCGGCGATACGCAGCAAATTTTCGTTCAGGTTGCTCATGACGCAATATCCCGCGGAGGCCGCTTCGGGCCCTTTCGTTACCTTGGCAAGCCGAGGTGCGAAAGGCGCCCTTCGAGTCCTGATAGCTTTTGCTCGCTGAGGTAAGGCGGGTCGACCTGAGCGTCGCGCACGAGCTGGTCGAGCTGGGCCGTCGATTTGGGCCCCAGCACGACGCTCGACACGAACTCGGGCTGGAGCGCAAAGCGCAGGGCTGCGGCGCGCAGGCTTGGCACGTCGCCCGAGACGAGGGGTCGTACGCCGTCGAGGTGACGCAAGCGCGCTCGCAGGCTGTCGTCGGGCCAACGCTCGCTGCGGTGGTCACTCGCTGGGAACTCCTTGCTGGCCGACCAGCGCCCCGTCAGAAGCCCGTAGCCAAGGACGCTGTGTACCAGGAGCCCGGCTTGGGAAGTCGTGAATCGCTCGCGCAAGCCGCGCACGGGCTCTACGTGCAGGATGTTGTACGGCAGGCTCACGATCGGAGCGCCCGCCTCGAGCGCGGCCGCCGCCACTTCGCGATCGCCGGCGCTCACGCCCCACGAAGCCAGTCGGCCCGAAGCCGTCCACGCCCGGAGGCGCTCGATTGCTACCCCTTCGCGTAGAGCGCGCGCCGAAGGGCCGTGGAGGAGCGCCACGACGCGTGTGCCTGCGCCGAGTCGCCCGAGCGAAGCGTCGGCCGTGCGCTCGAGAAAATCGGTCGCAAAGTCCTTCTTGGGCGGGGAGGAGCTCTCATCCGTGCCCCACTTGGTGACGACCAAAGCGTCGCCATCACCGGCCAAGACTTCGCCGAGCTCATGCTCCATGCGGCCGGCGCCGTAGCTAGTCGACGTTTCGAACAGGCCGATGCCCATTGCCCGCGCGCGCTCGATGACGCGACGCGCCTCACCTTCGGGCACTGGGCCGTAGGCTTGTCCCGCTAAACCCCAAGTTCCCAACGCCAGTTCCGAGACGCTGAGGCCCGTGCGGCCGAGTACGCGCTGTCGCATCGGCAGCTCGCATAGCATTTCTCTCGACAAGGCAGCCGATTCGATGAAAAACCCCGCGCCCATGGCCATCGATCCCTACGCTCACGCGCCGCGCTTGCCCGAGGGCCCGGTCGATCCGCGTGAGCTCTTTCACGACTGGACGGCTGGGGCGAGCGGCCCTCCGCCCGTGTCCGATCGCGCCGCCGCGGTCGAACTCGAGATCGGCCCGGGTCGCGGCTGGTTCACGAGCGAACGCATCGACGCCGATCCCGAGGTGCGCGTCGTGGGCCTCGAAGTTCGGCGTAAATGGGCGACGATCGTCGACGATCGCTTGCGGACGCGCGGCTATGGCCATCGCGGCCGCGTCTTCGCCGAAGACGTGAAGCAAGCTCTGCCGCGCTTCACGGATCGCAGCCTGTCCAAGGCGTACCTGCATTTCCCCGATCCGTGGTGGAAGAAGCGGCACGAGAAGCGGCTCGTGCTCGGTTCCGAGCTGCTCGAGCAATTGTGTCGGGTGCTGGTGCCCGGGGGCGAGCTCTTGATTCAGACCGACGTGCCCGATCGAGCCGATCAGTACGAGCGCTTGGTCGCCGCGTGTAGCGGTTTCGCGCCCTGGGAGGCGCAAAGTCGCGTGGCGGACCATCCGCACGGCGCTCGATCGCCGCGCGAGCGCAAGGCCATCGCAGACGGGTTGCCCGTCGTGCGGCTGCGCTACCGCTCGCTGGGCTGAGTCTCGCTTGCGTGCCGTGTTCCGAGCACGATACGGTTCCTACCGTGTCCTCGGCCCGTTTAGCTTCGCCCGCTCGCTTCGGCATCGGCTGGCTCCTCATTGCGCTCGCCGCGATAGTGGCCGCCCTGGGTTGTCAGAACTACCAGGACCAGCTCCAGCGCGGTCAGGGCTACTACGAGCAGAATCAGTACGAGCACGCACTTGCGCTCTTTCGGCATCTCGAGAAAGACCAAGACTCGCTCAGTCCCAGCGACCGCGTGCGCTACTACTACCTGCGCGGCATGACCGACTTTCGTCTGCAGTACAACGCCGACGCCCGCTATTGGCTCGGCTTGTCGCGCGCCGGCGAGAAGAAAGCCCAGGGAGCGCTCGCTGCGGACGAGCTCCAACGCCTCGAAAAGTCGCTGGATGAGTTGGACGCCGAGCTTCATGGCGGCCAGCCGAAAGCCGCAATGCAGCCCGCGGTTGCGGCACCCACGGGTCCCCGCTGTCAATGGAGTAGCGAGTGCTCTTCGGGGCTGATCTGCCAAGACGGTTCCTGCGTCTCGATTCAATGACGCGCGCCGTCGCGGCGTACGCGTCGTTTTGCCTGTTGCTCGGTGGCTGCGCGCCCAGTGGCGCCCTTCCGGGCACGCCGAGGCGCATCGAAACGCCCACGATCATCGTCAGCGCGACCAGCACCGAAGGTCTGCTCGAACTGCTCGTGCGCGCCGATGCCGAAGTGGCAGCGGAGCACTACGAAACGGCAGCAACGCTTTACCAGCGTGCTTTCGATGCAGACGCAGTAGGCACGTATCGGCCAGCAGCGCTGTTCGGCCTAGGCAACGCGCTCGATCGCGGCGCTCATCCCCAGCGTGCGCTGGCCGTGTATGAGCGGCTCTATGGACTCGAGAAACCCGGTTTCGTGCGCGAGGGCATTGGAGTGCGCATCACGCGCTTGCTGACGTACCTGGAGCGCTACCGCGAGGCCGAGGCGCGAGCGCGGGGCATCGAACCCGCCGGACGCGCGCCTCTCGAACAAGTTGCGCTCGGGGCTGCGCGCGCGCTCGGCGCTCTCGAACGCTCCGATGAAGAATCGGCGGAGCGCGACCTCAATCGGGCTCGAGCGGCCCTCGATCCGCTCGGCATCGACCATCTCGATCGCGTCCCACTGGACTTCGCTGCCTGGTCATTCGCACGCGGTGAACTCGCGAAGAGACAGGCCGAGCGCATCGTCTTCTCGCCGCCTTCGGCGGACTTTGCCGACACACTCGAGCGGCGCTGCGTGCTCATTCTGCGAGCGCAGTCCGCGTACTCCGACGCCATGCGTGCCCACAGCGCGCACTATTCGGCCATGGCGGGAGTGCGCGTCGGCGAACTTTACCAAAAGCTGCACGGCGAGCTGACGCGCATGCCGCCGCCAGCGAGCGCTCGGACCGTTGCCCAAAGACAACTCGTCCAGGGCGCGCTCCGCTTGCGCTACGCGGTACTGCTCGACACGGCGAGCACGATGTTGAGCGCGACGCTGCAGATGGTCGACCGGACCGGTGAGGGACAGGCCTGGGCCGAGCGTGCCCGCACTTCCCTCGCTCAACTCCGTCAGGCGCAGCTCGACGAGGAGCGGGCGTTGGCCGCTTTGCCCTTTTCGCGGGCAGATTTGGAAAAGGCGCTGCGCGACTTGTCAGCCCGGGCGCCTTGACGGAAGGCAGACGCCACACGCCCATGGGCCTGTGGCAGCGAGCAACGGTAAAATAGTGAGCCGCTCCGCTCACTTCGGTATGAAAGATGCTTGACTCGCCTCAGCCCTGGGGTTAGGCCTCCGCTCCCATCGTCGGTACTCCGCCCGAATTTCCCAACCACTTGCTTTTTCACTCGTTTTTTCGAGGAAAACGCAGGTCTCGGGGCAAGGGAGGGGGCCGGCCCCCAGAACTTTCGAGATCTGGGTTTTCTCGCCAACCTGAGCGTTTGCCCAGGTTGGTTTTTGCTCCCTCCGCCTGACGGCCTCCGTCCTGCGGAGGCCTCGCCAACGCCAACCCTGTGCCCACCAACCCGACCTTCCAGTTCGCGGACGGTACGCTTGCCACCCGGCCAGCGCGCGGGGCGGAGATCCACTCCGATTCTGCTGGTGTAGCTCAATTGGTAGAGCACCGGTTTTGTAAACCGAAGGTTAGGGGTTCAAGTCCCCTCCCCAGCTCTAGCTTTGTTGGCTTGTCGTCTGATGGTGCCTTGTTCGTTCTGGAGGGTTGCCCGAGTGGCCAAAGGGAGCAGGCTGTAAACCTGCCGGCGTCAGCCTACGTTGGTTCGAATCCATCACCCTCCACCAGTCTCGCTTCTGCGGCACCGCGCCGCAGTGGACGCGATGTCGCCACCTCACTCGGTGGCGTGGTTTTCCAAATTGCGGGAGTAGCTCAGTTGGTAGAGCGTCAGCCTTCCAAGCTGAATGTCGTGGGTTCGAACCCCATCTCCCGCTCCACCTTTTCGGGGGTTCACCTCTGAAGAGCGCTGTTCGAGACGCCCTTCCGGGCTTTCTCGGCACTCGCAAATCGGTTTCCTGCCCTCATAGCTCAGTCGGTAGAGCGCGTCCTTGGTAAGGACGAGGCCACCAGTTCAAATCTGGTTGAGGGCTCCAGCAGGAAATAATTCGTAGGTTCGAAAAGAGTCGGTTCCGTTCCTCGACGAAGCTGAAAAGCAGCTCACTCACAAGAAGCTAAGGTAGTCATGGGCAAGGAAAAATTCGTACGTAACAAGCCCCACGTGAACGTGGGTACGATCGGCCACATCGACCATGGCAAGACGACGCTCACGGCGGCGCTTGTGAAGGTTCAGTCGCTCGAGGGTCTCGCAAAAGAG
>Ga0105046_10000593_pt1 | contig 51180 bp, 36 predicted proteins | sample MAT03_FD_78385 | JGI IMG/M metagenome (GOLD analysis project Ga0105046, IMG submission 78385) | Freshwater microbial communities from Lake Fryxell liftoff mats and glacier meltwater in Antarctica - MAT-03 (megahit assembly) | ecosystem: Environmental > Aquatic > Freshwater > Ice > Liftoff... | reverse complement strand
TTTGCCGTCATCCGTCCCATCTTTTTCGTTAAATAGCGCGGCTATTCGCCTCAAAAGATAGTTGGCTGACGCCAAAATAATTGGCCTGAAATTGGAAACTTATTTTGACACCGTTCCTTAGGTCCTTTGTGGTGAATTTTTTTAAGCCCGCATCAGGGTAAATTTCCTTTCAAGTGTCTCAGATAAAAAGCACACAAAAACAATCAGTTATTACCACCACAACATTTGAGTTATGAAAACGAAACATCATTTTTTGCTCCTTCTTTTAGCCGTGCTCGGCCTTTCGCTTACAGCCTGTGACCCAAGCCTCCGCGGACGCGGCGACCTGGAAACGGAGGTTCGCAACGTGAAAAATTTCCACGCCATCGAAGTCGATGTAAACGGCGATGTGGACGTCCGGGTGGATTCTGTGTTCAAAGTGGAAGTTACCTGCGAAGAAAACATCATCGCCTACCTGGAAACCGTGGAAGACAACGGCGTCCTGAAAATCTATTTCGACCGCGACGTGTACGACGTGGACAAGCTGCGCATCCGCGTGTCGGCCCCCTTCTGGAACGCTTTCGAAGTAAACGGCAGCGCCGATGTGGACGTGCCCGACGCCATCGTCGGAGATAAGCTGGACATGGGCATTTCCGGCAGCGGAAATATCAAGATATTCAACGCAAACTTCGACAACATCAAGTCGCGTATCAGCGGTAGCGGCAACGTAACCGTCATCGGTTCGGCCGACGACCTGCATTGTACCATTTCCGGCAGCGGTGACTTCGACGGCATCGACTGCCCGGTAAAAACGGCCACGATCACCATTTCGGGCAGCGGCGATGCACGGGTGAACGTCAGCGAAAGCCTGAACGCTACCATCAGCGGCAGTGGCGATATTCAATACGAAGGAAACCCGGCAGTGACGGCGAATGTGTCGGGCTCGGGGAGCGTGAAGAAGATTTGAGTGTACGATCAGAGGGCTTTGACGATTGCATCATCAAAGCCCTCTTGTCGTATTACTCAAATTGAGTGACGGTTTATATGATTACTTTACGAAAAGTCAGAGAAACACGTCTTTTACGCAGCAGTTTTATTCCATTATAAGTATCTGATTTTCTTGCCGGGATGCAATGATGCCATTCATATCGGGCATCATCTTTTAAAATTAAAATACTACGTGGCTCCAGGGGTAAGGAGACTTTTTCCAAGCCTTTTGTAAAATCCATTACTGCCGTCGAATTGAGCGACAAGGAAACTATTGTTTTATCGAAACAGGGTTCACAATCAATATGCGGAGAAATACCTTGGCCAGGCTCATACTCATTGACAATCACTTGGTCGGGGATTTTTTCGAAAATATTTGCTTCATATAGTCTAATAGCCAAAGATTGAAGCCAATCGGGTAGTACGCCAATCCTCATACCAAGGTCAATTTTACGGAGATTGTAATCATATTTGTAACCATAATGTTGCACCCTGCGCTTTAAGTCATATAACCATTTACCGGTGTCAATATGTGTAAGCAATGTTTTTTCCTCTTTTGGGCTAATAAAATCACTTATATAACTTGCACCATGAATGAAGTCGTCAATTGAGGTTATATCAGGATCTGATTCAAAAAGACTTGGTTGTGAATACATATTTACACATTTTCGTTGTAAAAATACTCAAAATAAAACTTGAGATCCGGATTTGGTCGGCTCCAACTTCCAACTTCGTCTTTAAATGAAAAATGAACAACACCTATCCTTTCATGAATGTTTCCAAATTTCGAAAGTTTGAGAAATTGTTTTAATTTTTCCCAATTTTTATGCAAGTCAACACGTACAGGGTTTTGGTAAATTAAGCATATACTATCATTAGGAAATTCATTTGATATTTCTGCGATTAACTCCGCAAATTGTGTTATTTTTTCTTTTAAATTGAATGACTCGCTAGCTAACAAGTAACACAAATTAATAATAATAGCGCTTTTTTCATGTTTTTTAAAAGATGTTTTAAAATTTTTAATATCTTTTAAAACATCTTTATCATGTCTTGAAAATTTGAAAACACTATCTGGGTTAACAGGAATCATATTTCTTGCTCCCATAGACACTTGATTAGCTTTATCTAACATTTCTTGTGCATGGTCAATCCCAGTATAATATATCCTCAAATCTTCATCTCCTTTAACATTGTTTTTATAAAAATCCATAAATGCTGCACCAGATGTAAATGGTCCACAACCAAAATCGATAAACAATAAATCTTTATCCAATAAAAATTTATCATGCAGAAATTTTGTTGCTACCCTAAAGGTAATAAGGCTACTATCATAATGCATTTGCATATAATAATAGCAGTATAATATTATCAAATCATCAACCGGAAGTGACAATTTGCTTTCCTCATCCTCAAAAGGTTTAGTAAAGTCAGCCTGCCCTCTTTTTAAAACTTCAATTCGTTGAAAGGTTGATCCTTTATCCCATAAATCTGTCTTAGGGTGATTTTTATAAGGTTCTAAAATAAAGTCTTTGAAAATCTTTTGAGCAAATTTAGTGGACTCAACTTTAGTTTGTGCAATGATCTTAGTAGGCAGAGAAGGTGTGTCTCCAGGATCAGGAATATAATTTATTAAAGCATTTAAGGCCTCGCCTAAACCTTTTGTATTGGGGCCACTACCTTCTGCAAAAGAAGGTTTTCCTCCCCCTCTACCATCAAGGTATGCCTTAGATAATTCATTTACTAAATGCCCTGCATAATATTTAGGAGATTTTTTGATAAGTTCATCGCTGACTCGGATTGATAAAAACGCTTTATCTCCTATTATGCTACCAAGTAAGACAATCGTTGGTTTAAAACGTTGTTCAAGGTTATGGGCCAATGTTTTTATAATGTTATTATCTTGAATATCTATATGTTGTGTTATTAATTTCACTCCTTTTGTACTTGCCAAATCATCAATCTGTTCAATTATTCCATCAAAATATTTTGAAGCCTGCAATTGGAGCAAATTTTCATATTGTTTCTCTTGTCTTTTTCTTTCTTCCTGTAATTTTAAAATCCCGGATAAAAGGTCTTTTGTTTTTAGCGATTGTTTTATATCCTCCATCTCAGCAACAAGATTACGGACATATGCCTCTGCTGCTACTGCCGTCACAGCTTCTATACGCCGTACACCGGCCGCAATGGCCGACTCACCGGTAATCTTAAAGAACCCGATGTTGCCGGTGCGGCGCACGTGGCAACCGCCGCAGAGTTCGCGGGAAAAACCCGGATCAAAGGTGATCATCCGCACCGTATCGCCGTATTTTTCTCCGAACAGCATCATCGCCCCCGATTTTTTCGCTTCTTCGATGGGCAGGCTGCGGGCTTCTTCCAGGAGAATGTCCTCGCGGATCTTTTCATTGACAATCTGTTCGATTTCAGCCAGTTCCGCATCCGTCAGTTTTTGGAAATGCTGGAAGTCGAAGCGCAAGGTTTGGTCGTCTAAGTAAGAACCTTTTTGTTGCACGTGCGTCCCGAGCACTTTGCGCAATGCCGCGTGCATCAGGTGGGTGGCGGAGTGATTGCTTTCCGTCAGGCGGCGTTTGGGGGCATCAACGTTGCAATGCACGCTCGGGTCCTGGATAAAATGCGGCAGTTTTTCGACAATATGGATGACCAGGGTGTTTTCCTTTTTGGTATCGAGCACCTTGATTTTTTCATCGCTGAACGACATCCAGCCCGTATCGCCCACTTGACCGCCGCCTTCCGGATAAAAAGGAGTCCGGTTGAGTACGAGTTGGTATTGTGGCTGTCCTTTGAGCATCACAGTGCGGTATTTCGTCACGTGGGCGTCGCGCAGTTCGAGTTGGTCGTAACCCAGGAACTGCACATTGGGGTCATCCCGCAGGATGTTCCAGTCGCCCACCTCTTTGACGGCGTCTTTGCGCGAGCGGGCTTTTTGCTCCTGCAGGGCGGCATCGAAACCTGTTTCATCCACCTGCCAGCCTTTTTCCCGGGCCAGCAGCAGCGTCAGGTCGATCGGAAATCCGTAGGTGTCGAAGAGTTCGAAGGACTGTTGGCCGCTGATGATGTTGTTTTGGACCTCCAGGTTTTCAATACGTTTCAAACCCAGCTCCAGGGTGCGCAGGAACGATTTTTCTTCTTCCAGGATCACCTTCACCACAAAATCCACCTGAGCTTTCAATTCCGGAAATACATCGCTGAATTCCTCGGCAAGGATCGGGCACATCCGGTACAGCACCGGCTCCTTCAGGTTGAGGAAGGAATAATAATAGCGCACGGCCCGGCGCAAAATGCGGCGAATGACGTAGCCGGCCCCGGTGTTGGAAGGCAAAGCACCGTCGGCAATGGCAAAACTCACAGCGCGCAGGTGATCGGCCACGACGCGCATGGCCACGTCGGTTTTTTTCCAGTCGGTTTCAATGCCGGGATAAGTGCCGGTATATGCGATGCCGGAAAATTTTTCCAGAAAGCCGATCAGCGGCGTCCACAGGTCGGTATCGTAGTTAGAGCGCACGCCCTGCACGGCGCGGCAGAGGCGTTCGAAACCCATACCCGTATCCACGCTTTTGGCGGGCAGTTCTTCCAGCGAGCCGTCGGCTTTGCGGTTGAACTGCATAAACACGTTGTTCCATATTTCGATCACGTTCGGGTCGTCGGCATTCACCAGCGCCTTGCCGTCCACCCGGGCGCGTTCGGCGTCGGTGCGCAGGTCGATGTGGATTTCGGAGCAGGGGCCGCAGGGGCCCTGGTCGCCCATTTCCCAGAAATTTTCTTTTTTGCCGAAGGGCAGAATACGGTCTTCCGCCACGAATTGTTTCCAGGTATCGAAGGCTTCCTGGTCGAAGGGCAGGTTTTGGGCTTCGTCGCCGGCGAACACGGAGACGTAGAGGCGGTCTTTCGGCAGTCCGTATTTTTCGGTCAGCAATTCCCAGGACCAGGCCAGGGCGTCTTTTTTAAAATAATCGCCAAAGGACCAATTGCCAAGCATTTCAAACATGGTATGGTGGTAGCCGTCGAAGCCCACGTCTTCCAGGTCGTTGTGTTTACCGCTCACGCGCAGGCATTTCTGGGTGTCGGCCACGCGTTTTGAGGGCGGGGCCTGGTTGCCGAGGAAAAAATCCTTGAGCGGGGCCATGCCGGAATTGATGAACATGAGCGTGGGGTCGCTTTTGGCCACCATTGGGGCGGATGGGATGATCTTATGTCCTTTGGATTCGAAAAAATCGAGGAACTGGCGGCGGATGTCGCGGGAGGTCATGTGATGCTTCGTTGGGGCAGGCCTCGCGGCGCCCGGTTTGAGATGAAACGTACAGGCGACTTCAGTCGCCACGCGGGCGGCAAAGGTAGAGAAAACAGGAGATTTTGATGGGGATGGTGTCGAGGAGAACAAATTTAGAACCGGGCAAAGTTCCGAGACAAAACCGCTACCTGTTTAGCCTTCCTTTTTCTTTAGCCCACCCTGCATTTTTTTAAGGTCGTTTTCCAGTTGTTCCAGGCTTTCAATTCGTTCCGAAGCCTGTTGCTTGACTATGAATTTTTCATATTCCTTCCCGGCCATTTCATCCGCAATTTCTTTACGGATTCGCCCGGCATGTTCCAGGACCTCCCGCTCGTTGATGGTCAGAATATCGTTCAGCCGTTTTATCCAGTCTTTCATATACATGGCTTTGCGCTGGTGGGCCTGGGCCTCGGCAAAGGCTAAATATTGTTCGACCAACAGGTTCAAGGCGATTATTTCTTCTTCATTAAGGTAGTTTTTAGCGATGCTCACGTCGCCTTTTCGAACTTTTGCGCCTACCCAGTTTGTCAAACCCATGTTCGCTTTTTCGGCATCGGCACGGCCGGCAATGATTTCGGCGGCCGTTTGTTTGCTCACCGCCCAAAGCAGTTTGTTTTGCACGATCTTGAAAAATCCCATCGTGAGCTGGCTGTCTTCATGGTAATCTATACTGGTCCGGTACAGGTCTTTTATTTTTTGATAAAATACTTTTTCAGCGCTACGGATATCCCGGATTCGGGCCAGCAGTTCGTCAAAGTAACTCAATTGACCGCCATGTTTCAGGCGTTCGTCGTCGAGGGTAAAGCCTTTGATGATGTATTCCCGGAGGCGTTGGGTTGCCCACATGCGGAATTGGGTACCCCGAATGGATCTCACCCGATAGCCGACCGAGATAATTACATCGAGGTTATAATATTCCAAGTCTCGTTCAACGCTGCGTTCACCTTCCGATTGAACTGTTCGGATTTTCCGAACAGTTGCTTCACCGATTGGCAGTTCGTTTTCCTCGAACACATTTCTGATATGCTCGCTAATAGTTGACTTTGCTTTTTGGAACAGTTCCGCCAACTGATTCAAAGTCAGCCAAACCGTTTCGCCTTCCACCCTGACCTGAACTTTTGTTTGGCCGTCTTCGGATTGGTAAAGAATGATGTCGTTCTCCATTTTAAAACTTTTTGAATCGACAAAAATAAAACAATTTATTTTAAAATACAAAATTTCTCCTATATACACCCAACAAATCCGCTTCTTCCAATCAACACAACCCATTTCCCCGCCCAATCCCCTACCTTTGCGCCGCATTTTTAAAAACTAAACCTCGAACCGGCATTCCATGGCGCGCAAACACATCATCCTCCCCTCCGTCCCCATCACAGGCATCGCCGATCGCGGTAAAGGCGTGGGCCGTACCCCCGACGGCTTAGTCGTGTTCGTGGAAGACGCCGTGCCGGGCGATGTGGTCGACGTGTTCGTACAAAAGAAAAAAGGCGGGTTTGCCGAAGGCGTGGTGCAGGATTTTGTGACCATGTCGCCGCAGCGGGTGGAGCCGTTTTGCGAGCATTTCAAAGTGTGCGGGGGGTGTAAATGGCAATACCTGAGTTATGAAGACCAGTTGGTACACAAACAACAGGTGGTGCAGGACGCGTTGCTGCGGATCGGGAAAATTCAGGTTGGCGAAATATTGCCCATCCTCGGAGCGAAGGAAACAACGTTTTACCGCAACAAACTCGAATTCGCGTTCGCCAACAAACGCTGGCTCTTGAAAGAAGAAATGGGCGGGGAGGTCATCAACGCCAACCGCGCCCTCGGCTTCCACCGGGCCGGCCATTTTGATAAAATCGTGGACATTCGCCGCTGCTGGCTCCAGGCAGAGCCATCGAACGAACTGCGCAATTTCATCCGCGAACTGGCCATAGAACAGGACCTGCCGTTTTACGACATGCGCAAACACGAAGGGTTCTTGCGCAACCTGCTGGTGCGGCTGACCACCACCGGCGAACTGATGTTGATCGTGAGCTTTGCCTACGACGATCAAGCGGCGATCCGATTGTTCCTCGACGCTATTCTGGAGCGTTTCCGGGACCAAATGACCACCCTGCTCTATTCGGTCAACACCAAGAAAAACGACGCGATTTACGACCTCCACATGATTCCCTACCACGGCAAAGGATACGTGGAAGAACGCCTGGGCGACGTGCGCTTCAAGATCGGACCGAAATCGTTTTTCCAGACCAATACCGCGCAGGGTAAAAACCTGTACGATGTGGTCGTGCAATTTGCCGGACTCAGCGGCTCGGAAAACGTGTACGATCTCTACACCGGCACCGGCAGCATTGCCTTGTATGTCGCCAAATACTGCCGCCAGGTAGTGGGCATCGAGGAAGTACCCGAGGCCATCGCCGACGCGGAGGAGAACAAAGCGCTGAACGGCATCGACAACGCCATTTTTTACGCCGGCGATGTGAAAAATGTGCTCAGTCCGGAATTCGTAGCCCTCCACGGCAAACCCGATCTCGTGATCACCGACCCGCCCCGCGCGGGTATGCATGAAAAAGCGGTCCGGTTTTTACTGGATCTGGCCGCCCCGCGCATCGTGTATGTAAGTTGTAATCCGGCCACCCAGGCCCGCGATATTCAATGGCTTTCTGAAAAATACGATACCCTGAAATCGCAGGCCGTAGATATGTTTCCACATACCCACCATATTGAAAATGTGGCGCTGCTGGAACTGCGGAATGCGTAAATTTGCGCACTAAAACGATAAACCCTCCTACGCCCTGCGGGCTTCGGCGGGTAAACCAACTGCCTATGCTCTCCCGTTTAAGCGCCTTCATCCTTCGCCTTTGGGGTTGGAAAATAACCGGCCACTATCCGTCCGAACTAAAAAAAGTGGTCGTCGCGGTCGCCCCGCATACGTCCAGCTGGGATTTTCCAGTAGGTGTACTGGTAAACAGCGCCGGTCAGTATCATGCCAACTACCTTGGTAAACACACCCTGTTCCGCCCGCCAATCGGCATTTTTTTCCGCTGGCTGGGCGGCATTCCTGTGGAGCGCACCCAAAACCACAACTATGTGGCGTCCACGGTAGAGGCATTTAAACAAAACGAGCGCATTCACCTCGTAATCGCGCCGGAAGGCACGCGTAAGAAGGTGGCGAAACTAAAAACAGGTTTCTACCACATTGCCCGGCTGGCGCAGGTACCGATCTGTTTTTGTGTGTTTAACTGGGGAAAGAAAGAAGTGTTTTTCGACCCTGTGTTATTCCACCCGACCGGCAATGAAGAAGCCGACATGGCATATATCTGGAACTATTTCAAAGGGATCAAAGGCGCCAACCCGGAGCAAGGCATTCTGTAATTCAACAAAACCGCACGTGTCTTCCATCAAAGTTTTTGCGCCGGCCTCCATCGGCAATATCGGCATCGGGTTCGACATCATGGGTTTGGCCCTGGAAAAGCCGGGTGATGAAGTGATTGCGCGCATGAGCAACAAACCTGGCTTGCGTATTACCACCATCAGCGGCGATGAGGGCAAACTGCCCTACGAGGTAGCGCGCAACACGGCCGGTTTGGCGGCCTTGCGCCTGCTCGAACATATAGGCGAAACCGGCCAGGGTATCGAACTCGAAATTCATAAAAAAATGCCATTCAGCAGCGGCCTGGGCAGCAGTGCCGCCAGCGCAGTGGGCGGCGTGTTTGCTGTAAGTGAATTGCTGCAAACCGGACTGCCCAAAACGGCGCTGTTGCACTTCGCATTGCTGGGCGAGCACCTGGCCTCCGGAGGTTTTCATGCCGACAACGTGGCGCCCAGCCTGCTCGGCGGTATCGTGCTGATCCGGGATAATGCCAGCCTGGACGTGCAGACCTTGCCGGTGCCGGAACATCTGTACGCCACCGTGGTGTATCCAGAAGTGGAAATTTTAACCAAAGACGCCCGGGCTATCCTAAAACCGGAAATTTCCCTGCAACTGTACGTCCGGCAAAGCGCCAACATCGCCGCGTTTGTGACCGGGCTCTTCCGGAACGATTACGCACTCATCGGCCGGAGCCTGCACGACGTCGTCATCGAGCCGCAGCGGGCAGACTTGATTCCGGGTTTTTATGCCGTGAAAGAAGCAGCCCTTAACGCAGGGGTATTGGGATGCAGCATTTCAGGTTCGGGGCCTTCCGTCTTTGCCTTGAGCGACAACAAATCAGTCGCTGAGTACGCTGGTCTGGCCATGCAACAAGCTTTTGCCCGGCATCAGATTACAAGTGCCATATTTGTCTCGCCAGTGAACAAAGAAGGGGTTAAAGCAATTGGTTAATCCATGTATTTGTTACCTTTCGCATGCGTTTTTATAAACGCATTATTCATTAAACACCATTTTATGTACGTTTCAAACTGGGTCGATACGCCGATCGGACCCGTCGAAATTAAAGGCAGCGAACTGGGGGTTCGCAGCGTGTTGATGCGGGAAACAAAGGAAAGCACGGCGGCCTCCACCGAATCGCCGGCAGACTTGCCGGAAGAACACCCTGTGGCGGCATGCAAGCGTCAATTGCTGGAGTATTTCGAAGGAAAACGCCGCGCATTCGAGTTGAAACTGGATTGGGGTGGCGCGCCGGAATTTCACCGGCTGGTCTGGGCGGAATTATTAAAAATCCCCTTCGGCAAAACCGCTTCTTATTCCGACATTGCCGAGCGGGTCGGAAACCCCGATGCAGGCAGGGCGGTGGGTATGGCCAACCGCAGCAACCCCATCGCTATTGTAGTGCCATGCCACCGCGTCATCGGTAAAGCTGGCGAATTACGCGGCTATTTTTATGGCTTAGACACCAAAATGCTCCTGCTCCGACACGAAAACCCGGTTCGTTTCGCGGCTCAGGGAGAACTTTTTTAACAAATTCCGGTATTCCTGTTTTTTCACCAGCCCTTTCGAACGTGTATACGCCCGACCAACAACGCGCCCTTTACGAATTGTCCAAAAAATACCTGTACACCCCCAACGCGCCCTTGTTCACGGGCGACGCCCTGAAGATTGCCGACGATTTGCGCAGCATTATCCGCTACCACGAGTGGCGGTATTACGTACAGAACGACCCGGTGGTGAGCGATTTTGAGTACGATCAGTTGTACAACCTGCTGAAAGACCTGGAGGAGCAATACCCCGAAATCGCTACGCCCGATTCCCCCACCCGCCGCGTATCGCCCGATTCTACCGAACAGTCCGTACAGGTAGCCCACCTCATCCCGATGCTGTCTCTGGACAATTCCTACAATGCCGAGGATTTGAACGACTTCGACGAGCAGGTGAAAAAAAAGTGCGGTTTGGCCAAACAAGACGCGGTGGAATACTGCGTGGAACCGAAATTCGACGGCGGTACGATCGTGTTGGTGTATGAAAACGATCAGTTTGTACGCGGCGCTACCCGGGGCGACGGTTTTATGGGCGACGAGATCACCCCTAATATGCGCACCCTGCGCTCCATTCCCCTGCAAGCGACATTTTCCAAATACAATATTGCCAAAGTTGAGCTGCGTGGAGAGGCGTTGATCCGCAAAGATATTTTTGAAAAACTCAATCAAAAAAGAGCTGCTGCCGGCGAACAGCTTTTTGCTAACCCGCGCAATGCCGCAACCGGGGGCCTGCGCATGAAAGACCCGAAAGAAACCGCAGGTCGCGGCCTGGAAGCGTTTTTATACCAACTCGGATATGCAGTGGATGCGGCCGGCGACAACGTCCTGGAACAATTCGCCACCCACAGCCAATCCATCGACCTCCTCGGGCAATTAGGCTTCAAAACGCCCGCCACCACGCCGATCCCCGGTTTTAATCTGCCGGAACGCGCCACCTTTCCCGATATCGCCGCAGTCATCGATTTTTGCGATGCCTGGCAGGTAGTCCGCGATACCTATCCGTACGAGATCGACGGGATGGTGGTGAAGGTAAACCGCCTGGATTTGCAGGCCAAATGCGGGTTCACGTCCCACCATCCCCGCTGGGCTATCGCCTTCAAATTCAAGGCCCGGCAGGCCACCACCCGCCTGCGCGACGTGGAATTTCAGGTGGGCAAAACCGGCGCCGTAACCCCCGTGGCCAAGCTGGAGCCGGTGCCGCTGGCGGGCGTCACGGTCTCGAACGTCAGCCTGCACAACGAGGAATTTATCCGCGCCAAAGATATCCGCATCGGCGACCGGGTGCTGGTGGAGCGCGCCGGCGACGTCATACCGTACATCGTAAAAGCACTCGCCGAACTGCGCGACGGCACGGAACGCCCGGTGCATTACCCGAAAAATTGCCCGGTCTGCCATTCCGAACTCGTCAAGCCCATCGACGAAGCCATCTGGCGCTGCGAAAACGCCGAATGCGAGGCGCAGGTGGTGCAAAGGATGATTTTTCACACCTCCAAACACGCCATGGACATTGAGGGCCTGGGCGAAAGTACCATCGAAAAATTCTACAAACTCGGCTGGCTGCACTCCATCGCCGACCTGTACCGGCTTGATTACGAGGCGATTTCGAATATGGAAGGTTTCGGAAAAAAATCGGCCGCCAACATGCAGGCCGCCGTGGAAAAAGCCAGGCAAAACCCGATTTACCGCCTGTTGCACAGCCTCAGCGTGCATCACCTCGGTCAAAAATCGTCCAAACTGCTGGCGGCAGAGGTGGAACACGTGCTCGACCTGAAAGACTGGGACCTGGAGCGTTACCAGGACATCAAAGACGTGGGCCCGGTGCTGGCGCGCAACGTGTACAACTTTTTCCAAAATGAACACAACCTGGACTTGCTCCGCACCATGGAGGACCTGGGCGTAAACCTGCGCCAAACCGAGGCCGATAAAAAGCCCCAAAGCGCCATCGAAGGGCCTTTATCCGGCAAAACGATTCTCTTCACCGGCACCTTGCCCAACCTGACCCGCGAAACCGCCGAAGCCGCCGCTGCCCAGGCGGGGGCCACGATTGCCGGCGGGGTGAGTAAAAACCTGAGTATCCTGGTGGTCGGTGAGAAAGCGGGATCGAAACTGAAAAAAGCCCAGGCGCTGGGAACGGTGGAAATTTTGTCGGAAGCGGAATTTTTGGAGATGATTAAGATGAACTAATGGACGTAAATGGTAAGCTTGTCTTTTTTATGTAGCAATCGCACTTTTCTTAATCTCCATGCGCATATCGTGTCAAGGTGACTCAAAGTCGCCCAAACGCTATGCAATGTACTGAAAATCATCACGTTCCCCCAATCCATTATTCGCTTAAATCAAGAATTCAAAACGTATATTCACTAGCCGGCTAAGCGCATGTTACAATACCAGCTCAGTTACTGGGAACGCGAAATATTTTTCAAGGACATCGACCTGGTGGTACTTGGGAGCGGCATCGTGGGTTTGGCGGCAGCCATTCACGCGAAAAACCTCGATCCGGGGTTGCGGGTTGTAGTGCTCGAGCGTGGCCCTTTGCCAATTGGCGCCAGCACGCGGAACGCCGGTTTTGCCTGCTTCGGCTCCATGACCGAATTGCTCGACGACCTCAGCCGGATGTCCGAGGATGCGGTTCTGGCCCTGGTGGAAAAGCGCTGGCGCGGCCTGCAACGCCTTCGCGCCCTGGTCGGCGACGAAAACCTCGACTTCCAAACCTTGGGTGGTTACGAAATGTTTGCCGAGGCCGAGGAGGATATTTTCCGCAGCTGCGTGGAGCGAATACCCGATTTTAACGAAAAAATCGGCGCGATCACCGGCCATCCGGAAGTATATAAAGTAGTGGACGAGCGCCTGCCGCATTTCGGTTTCAAAGGGGTCCGGCACCTGCTGCTCAACCAACCCGAGGGCCAGGTACATACCGGAAAAATGATGGCCGCGCTGCTGCGTATTGCCGGCGACAAAGGCGTGCAGATTTACAACGGCATCGGAATCAAGGCGATAGAAGATACGTCGCAGGGTGTGGAGCTGGAAACGGAATTCGGCTGGACGTTAAGGGCGCCCCGGGTATTGGTTGCGGTGAACGGTTTTGCGCGGCGTCTTTTTCCCGGATTAGAAGTTAATCCCGCGCGCAACCAGGTATTGATCACCCAGCCCATCGCAGATCTGCGCGTGGAAGGTTGTTTTCACTACGACCGCGGCTATTACTATTTCCGCAACATCGACGGGCGTCTCTTGCTCGGCGGTGGCCGCCACTTAGCCCTGGAGGCAGAAAATACGGATGATTTCGGCGCCAATGCGCAAATCCGGAACGCGTTGGTCCAATTACTTCATAGGGTGATCTGCCCCGGAAAACAAGTAGCCATCGACAGCTGGTGGACGGGTATTCTGGGCCTTGGTCCGGTTAAAAAACCGATCATCGAACGGGTATCGCCCAATGTGGCGGTCGCCGTTCGCCTCAGCGGCATGGGCGTGGCTATCGGCACGTTAGTGGGGCAGGAAGGCGCGGAGTTAATTTTGAAATAAAGGACGTATGAAGATGAGCGAATGTTGATTTTTGAAGCTGCTATAGTCGACGCAAAGTGGTTTTGAAGGAAACGGAATTGCAACATATTCACAATCAACATTCTAAACCCTTTTACCCGCCGAAGCCTTTTCAGGCGAAGGAGGGCGATAAACCCTTCTAAACCACTCTAAACCGACTATAAATAGTTACAAAATCTTTACCAGTCCTTTTTCGTGCTCTTCGGCTTTTCCTGCTGTTGCAACTCGCGGTATTTGCGGGCATTTTTTTGATCTTCCCGACCTACGGCTGTTTCGAGCAGGCGCTGGGCTTCCTGGCGGCTCATTTTGCCATTGTTGGGTTTTTCTTCCGGTTTAGGCGTTTGTTGGGCCTGGTTTTGTTCTTGCCCCTGTTCCTGTTTTTGCTGCTGCGCGTCTTGTTCCTGCCCCTGCTGCTGGTTTTGTTCCTGTTGTTCTTGTTGCTCCTGCTGCTCCTTTTGCTCCTGTTGTTTCTGTTGTTGCCGGTTTTGTTCCTGTTTTTGCTGTTGCAGTTTCTTTTTAGCCAGCTGCAGGTTCGTTTTTGCCTCGGGGTCGCCGGGTCGGAGGCGCAGGCTGTTCTCGTAGGCATCTACCGCCTTGTCGTATTTGGCTTGTTTCAGGTAGGCATTGCCGAGGTTGTACTGGCCGTCGGCCTCCGCCAGAGGGTCTTTCAGCATTGGCAAGGCGTGTTCGTATACGAGCGCGGCGTCCGGGTATTTTCCCTGTTGGTAGAGGGTATTGCCCAGGTTGAAATTCGAATTTGGGTTGGTTATATCGCGTTGCAGGGCCTTGCGGTACTCCTTTTCGGCATCGGCGTAATTTTCCTTGTCATATTGCCGGTCGCCTTTGCGCAGGGATTCGTGGGCTGTTTGGGCGGGCAGGGACAATCCCAGGCCCCAGACTAAGCATATTGCAAACAAGCATTTTGGCATCATAGTTATTTCATTTTAGGACCTATGTTAATCCGTGTTCCTGTCCCGCCTTGCGCCACCCCAGCCAGCCCTCCAGCGCCAGCAACAACAGCGCCGGCAACAAAAACCACTGGTAATAACTTTCGAATTCCGAAAAGGAACGCACTGCAATGTCCCGTTTTTCCAATCCATCCACTTCCCGTTTCAAAGCGCTGAGCGCCGCTTCGCCTTTGCTGACGTTAAAAACCCGACCGCCGGCCGCCTGAGCGATGTCGTGCAGCAGCGATTCGTTCAGCCTGGTGATCACGAAATCGCCTTTTTCGTCGCGTTTATACTCCGAAAACTCGAAATCGGCTACCGGAATCGGGCCGCCCTCCGCAGTGCCTGCGCCCACCGGATAAATCACAATGCCGTCGTCGAAAGCCGCTTCTGCACGGCCGACAGCATCCTCGTCGTGGTCTTCTCCATCGGTGATCAGGATCAGCGCCCGACCCGCAGGTTCGTTGTCGAACGATTTAATGGCCAGGTTGATGGCCGCCGGAATAGCCGTGCCTTGCGCCGTGATGAGATCGGGCGTAGCGTCTTGAACAGATTGCAGGATAAAACCATAATCGGTCGACAAAGGCATTTGCAGAAAAGCGTCTCCGGCGAAAAAGATCAGGCCGATGCGCTCGCCTTGCAGGGCTTTCACCAGTTTTTGGATAAATACTTTGGACAACTCCAGGCGGCTGGGCGCCAGGTCGCGGGCCAGCATACTTTGCGAAATATCCAGGGCAATAAAAATATCGGCGCTTTTTTGTGTTGTTTGTTGCTTTTTCGAGCCTCGCTGGGGGTTGGCCCAGGCCAGGGCCAGCCCGGCCAAAGCAAGGAGGATCAGGGTGTTTTTCAGCCAAAAACGCTGCGGGGAAAACCCGGGCATAACCCGTTGCAGCGGCCCCGGGGCGCCGAGGCGTTGCAAGGTCCGCTTTCGCCACGCGCTGTAGGCGAGCAACAGCAGCCCCAGGACCGGAACGGCCCACAGTAAATTCAGGAATTGCGGATGTTCGTATGTAAACATGACCTGATGTTTTGATGATATAGCCAACACAAAGCGGCTTTTTTAAGCCGCTTAATTTTTTTGCCTTCTAATCGATAACCCTGTAATTCCCCTCAAACCGTCACCGAGCGCAGCAGACCCCAGCGCAGCAACATCTCAAGCAGCAGCAACACCACGGCAGCGCCCAGGAGCCAATGAAATAATTCTGCGGTTCGGCGGATGGTTGTCACCTCGATTTTAGTTTTTTCAAGACGGTCAATTTCTTCATAAATACCGCTCAGGTCTTGCTCGGAATAAGCCCGGTAAAAACGGCCGTTGGTCAATGCCGCAATTTGGCGCAGCAGCTCGGTGTCGAACTGCATCATCCGGGGCGCAAACAAATAAGAGCCGTCCATGGTGCGCTGTGCCGGCGACATCACAACGCCCTCCGTACCGATGCCGACGGTGTACACCCGGACGCCCAGGGTTTTGGCGATTTCAGCGGCCTGCATCGGCGTAATATAACCGGCGTTGTTTTCTCCGTCGGTGAGCAAAATGACCACCTTGCTGCGGGCTTCGCTGTCTTTCAGGCGATTCACGGCCGTAGCCAAACCCATGCCGATGGCGGTGCCGTCGTCCAGCCTGCCTACCTCCAATTCGCGGATAAATTGCTGTACAACCCGCCGGTCGGTGGTCAGCGGGCATTGGGTAAATGCTTCGGCGGAAAAAGCGACCAGTCCGAGTCGGTCGTAGGGTCGTTTTTCTACAAAATCGATGGCCACCCGTTTGGCCACGGCCAAGCGGTCGGGCTCGAAATCCTTGCTCAGCATACTGGGCGAAATATCGAGCGATAACACGATGTCCAGCGCGTCTGCTTTTACCTTTTCCTCCTGCCAGTTGCGCTGCGGCCGGGCCATGGCCCCGATGAGCAGGATCAGCGCAGCCCAGCGCAGCGCTGGCATACGGCGTCGCAGGCGTACGCGAAACGTGGCGGCATTTAATTCTCCGGCGGCCTGGGGCATTTGCAGCGACACATCCGATACGCGCCGTTTCCGACGGTAAAGCAGCGGAAGCAGTAGCAGCAACAAAAGCCATAAGGGTTGGGCGAAGCTCACTTTTTGATTGGTTTTACGCGTTTTTGTCTGCTGTGGTTACGGGCACCGGAACCGTTTGTTCTACGATTATATGCGCCGTTTGTATGGCCTGTTCGTTAAAGGACGCCGGTGGTCTCGCTTTGGCAAATTTTACCAAATCCGCCTGCTGCAACACATCTTGTAATGCAGGCAGCATGAACTGTGGAAAATCGGGGCTGTTTTTCAGGCGCCGGATGGTTTCTGTAGTGCTGGATTCGAGCGCGGGTACGGAAAAACGCTGTTGAACGTATTCCCGGATGATAAAGGTCAGTTCAGCGTAATAGTTTTTCGTCAGACCGTTTTGCCACAATTCTTTTTTGGCCAGCGCCGCCAGTTTTCGCCGGGCCAGTTCGTGTGGCGGAAGCCCCAGACCCCGGCTGATGGTTTTGCGGCCCTGGCGGCGGTTGGCCAGCGAGTACATCAGGATCAGCAGCAACAAAACACCGCCCACGCCCAGCGCCCAGGGCAGGTAATCAATCCACATAACCGGTTCGCGATGGATGTCTTTAATGCCGTGCATATCCACGGGGTCGTCCGGCGAAGGCGTGGGCACAACACGAAGTTCCACCGGATTGCACCGGGCCGTGCCGCCACCGTCGAAGCGGATGGACAGCCCGGGAAGCATTAAAGTATCGGCCGCATCGAATACGATGAGCGTCAGATCGTTGATCCAGCCTTCTCCCTCGATGTGCCAGCCGGATTGTTTCAAAATGTTTTTTTCCGGCACGACATCCTTCCAGGCGGAAAAATCAAGTTGCAGCGGTTTGCCGGCTGCATCGGGCACTGAAATATGCAGGCGGAAGGGATTGCCCGTTTCTGCCAGGTTGCTGTCTAAACGGGCTACCGCCTGGGTTTGGGCAGACAAAGCAGGAAGTGCGCACAACAGGCTCAAAAAAAACAAACAGGGTATTGCCAAATGCCGTGCAAATACCGTAGCCCTCCGCTTGGAGCGGATGCTGGAGGGGTCTGCAGTTTGTTGTAAAGTATTGATTTTCATTTTATTGTTCCAATTTCCCACCTATTTTTTCCGGGTCCGTTGTTCAAAAAAACGCAACAGTGCATTGACGTATGATTCCGTTGTTTCCACGCTCAAAAAATCGGCGCCAGCCCGGTGGAATATCTCTGCCATACGCGTCCGGTGCAGGTCGAATCGTTTGAGGTATTTGCGGCGAAGATCGGGATCGGTGGTATCGATCCAGCTTTCGGCTGCCGATTCCATATCCCGGATGTGGAGTAAACCCACATCGGGCAGGATGCGCTCCCGGAGGTCCCAGCAATGCAGGCCGATACAATCGTGGCGGCGGGCCAGCACCCGCAGCGGCGCTTCGAATCCATCTGCCAGGAAATCGGACAACACGAAACAAACGCAGCGTTTTTTCATCACGTTGCGGGTAAATTGCAGCGCGCCCGCCAGGTCGGTTCCGCGCCCGGAAGGCTGTACATGGAGCAATTCCCGGATAATGCGCAGGATGTGCTGCCGGCCTTTTTTGGGCGCGATGAACAGCTCCGGCTGGTCGGAAAACAACAACATGCCCACTTTATCATTGTTGGAAATGGCTGAAAACGCGAGAATTGCGCAGAGTTCGGTCAACACTTCCTGTTTCGATTGGCCGGCGGTGCCGAAAAACGACGAACCGCTCACGTCTACCAGCAACATGACGGTGAGTTCGCGTTCCTCTTCAAAAATCTTGATATGCGGTTCGCCGGTGCGGGCCGTTACGTTCCAGTCGATAGAGCGAACGTCGTCGCCGAACTGGTATAAACGCACTTCGCTGAAGGACATGCCGCGGCCTTTAAATGCGCTGTGGTAGCCCCCTGTGAACAGGTGGCGGCTTAGTCCCCGGGTTTTCAGTTCGACCTTGCGGACTTTTTTGAGCAGTTCGGCGGTATCCAAGGCGTGGTTATTTTACGAAATCGGCGATCGGGTTGTCTTTTTTCATATACGGTTTCAGGTCTGGGTATGGTATCAGCAGGTGTTGTTGCCCGTACACAGGGTGAAACAAGGTGGCGATTTCCAAGCCGTCGCGCCGCAGGGCAAACATGGGGAACCCGGACTTGCTGATCCATTCCCGGTATTTGGGGTCGGCGGCAAACTGCGGCAGCCGGGGCGCTTGTTTACTGGCGTAATCCTCCAGCCAGACTTTGGCGTTGAAGCTTTTATTGAACAATTCGTTGAAGGTAATTTCTTTGCCGGTGCGCAGGTCGAAATTAAAGGATTTGCCTTTGGCGTCGTCGTTCCAGGTTTCGGTGAAAGTCAGGTATCCGGTAAAAACATTTTCCGTCCAGCAGGCGATATCGGCCCAGCAACTGGCCCGGTAAGCGTTGCGGCTGGCCGGTGAAAGCGGGTCTTTTAAGGTGGAAAGGGTTGTTTTACATTGGTTTACCCAGGTAGATACCTGTTGGTCGAGCCAGGTATTACAGGCCGCGCAGGCCGAGCGCGGGTACACGGCATCGTAAGCCGAGCGGTAATCGGCGAAGTCGTAGCATCCGAACTGGATTTTGTCTTTCACCGTAAAATTGAACGTTCGGCGTTCGCCGCTGCCGACCCATTTGCATTCGGTGGCCTGCTGGTTTTGCAAGCTGCCTTGCAGGATGCCGGCCATTTTACCGCTGGGCAGCAGGGCTTCCATTTCATAGCTGCCGTCAGATTTCATATCGCCCCGGAGCGTATAGGTTTTGGCGTCGGCTTCCACCCACAAAAAGCCTTCGAGGGCGCCGTTGTGCATCCGGATGATCACCATATCGGCGCGGGCGCCATTGTAGCGGGTGATGTATCGGTTGGCCCATTTGTTGTCGGCGCAGCCCGTCGCGATGGTTTGGCCGGGCAGGGGTTCTTCCGCTTCGATGCGGCTGCCAATGGTGTTGGCGGCGTTTGCCCAGGATGCTTCGATGCGGCGATCGGCGAGCACGCCCTGGATAGAGCCGGTGAGCGCATTGCTGGGGTCGCGTTCTTCGAGGCGGAGTTGCTGCGCCCCGTCGAGCGTCCCGTCGAGGCGGAACCGGACCTTGCTTTTCGCGTAATTCATATAACCCCGGCAAGACTGTCCGTCGTAACCTAAGGAAATGTCTATCAGCGAGACGTCGTCGATGCGGCCTTTAAAGTTTTTGACCCACTTGAGTCCGGCCGGATTTTCAAAAAGCTTATAAATGAGGGAGTCTTTTGCCGGCAAAGTGGTTTGCAGCTTGCTAATGGGTGCCGGTGCGACCGTCTTGGCTGCCGCCGCTGCTTTTTTTTGAGCGACAAGCGGTGTGTGAAAGGCGATAAAAAACACCATGCAAAGGCTTGTAATAGTTTGTAAGCCTTTGAAATGGAGGAGATTATGGGTAGAATTTATTTTTTGCACAGGTGTTTTTGTTTTGTAAACAAATGGACAATTGTTTCTCCGCTTATCCTCCCCCTGCCCCCCTCCAAAGGGGGAGACGCTTCGGGCTCGGGTTTTCAAAAGTATTTTAAGCCGAAAATCCAGGGAAGACATAAAACCAAATCATCTCAACAACAGCATTCTTCCGTTAAATTAAGCTCCTGCACCCAGGCGCGAAGCCTCTCCCCCTTTGGAGGGGGCCGGGGAGAGGACGCGCGAAGCTCAGGGCACCTCCACCGAATTCAAAATCTTATCTACAATATCCTCCTGCGTCACGTTTTCCGCCTCCGCTTCGTACGTGAGGCCTATGCGGTGGCGCAACACATCGGGGCAAATAGCGCGCACGTCTTCGGGAATAACATAGCCCCGGTGGCGCAAAAAAGCCAGGGCGCGGGCCGCCTGCGCCAGGGCGATGCTGGCCCGGGGCGATGCGCCGTAGCTGATCAGCGGACTCAAGCCCTTCAGGCCGTACTCGCCGGGCGTACGGGTGGCAAACACGATGTCGATGATGTATTGTTCTATTTTTTCGTCGATGTAAATGCCGTGCATCACCTCGCGGGCGCGCAGCAGCACAGCGGGCGACACCACTTTATGCACGTTGGGTTGTTCGCCTGATAAATTACGGCGTACGATGCTGCGTTCCTCTTCCTTCGTGGGATAGCCGATTTTTACTTTCATTAAAAAGCGGTCCATTTGCGCTTCCGGCAGGGGGTAGGTGCCTTCCTGTTCGATAGGGTTTTGGGTGGCCAGTACCAGGAAGGGTTCTTCCAGGTGGAAGGTTTCGTTGCCGATGGTCACTTGCCGTTCCTGCATGGCTTCCAGCAGGGCGCTTTGTACTTTCGCCGGGGCCCGGTTGATTTCATCGGCGAGCACGAAATTGGCGAAAATCGGCCCTTTTCGTACGGTAAATTCGGACAAGGCCGGGTTGTAGATCATCGTGCCGATCACGTCGGCCGGCAAGAGATCGGGCGTGAATTGAATGCGGTTGAAACGCGCATCCACGGCCTGGGCCAGGGTTTTGATCGCCAGGGTTTTGGCCAGGCCGGGCATGCCTTCCAGGAGGATATGGCCCTTGGTCAGCAACCCGATCAAGAGGCGCTCAATCATCACTTCCTGGCCGACGATTACTTTGGAGGTTTCGGCCATCAATTGGTCCACGAAAGCGCTTTCCAGGTTGATTTGGTGGTTGAGCGCCTGGATGTCCATGTAGTTTTGCATGAAAAGAGGATAAGGTTTAGATGGTTTGGAAAGGTTTAGGTGGATGTAATAAAAAGGGGAACAAAAGTAAAAATTTGCCTGTAGATACGCATGCGTTAACGTATCCTTTGGGTGTTTGGGTATGTCTACCGTTCTTTGATCAAAGAACATAAACCCTCCTAAACCCACTTATGATACCAGGCAAACACCACAGCCAGCAAAATAACCCCGACAAAAAAAACCTGGTAACAGAGGGCCAGGTAGCGGTATTTCCGGCCCAGGGAAGCGCCCAGCCAATACAGGTCGCGGCTCATCGCTTCGCTGAGGGCCGCTTTGTTGCGCGTGAGCAGGCCAATTTGACGGTGGAATTCCTGCGGCGTGTACCGGGAAAAATCGCCGAAAAACAACCAGTTCGCGTGCTGCCCCGGCTTGAGGGGTTTTCGGGAGCGGTAGGCGGGCCGGGAGGCCAGGATGGCGAGTATGATGCAAGTGACGCAAAGGGTTGCTAACAGCAGGTTCGGGACCAGCAGGCTGGTGTTGCCGCTTAGCAAAAGCCCGTGCTTTTTGACCAGGACACACGACAACACGAAGGTATTCAACCCGAGCATCAGGTGCGCCTTTTGGTCGACCATCTGGCTGAGGCTCAAATGGGTGGCATAAGCATTCCGGAACATTCCGCCCCCGCCCCGGGTGGATTCCTCCTCCCGGAGCTCGGCCAGCACTTTTCCAAAGGGTGTACCCGGGGTGTTATCCTTGAACTTTTTCGCGCGTTTCATCGAGCCGCAAAGGAACGGGGATTTGTGGGGAATAGCGTGTCGGGTACTTGCATTTTGGGTGAAAATAATGGGTTGGCTTATATGCCTATGTGCCTATTGCGATTATGTCTACATTTGCCGACGGCTATAAACGACCAACCTGCCACCCATGCCTCAGCCTTACAAAGTTTTCACCATGTATGCCCGCGAGGACGCGCAGTACCTCGAAGAACTGCGCGGCCAGTTGCGCCCCCTGGAAAATGCCGGGCGCATCAAAGTATGGAGCGACTGCGAGATCAACCCCGGCGCGGAATGGGAAAAAGAGATCGTACAAAAACTCGACACAGCCGACGTCATTCTGATCCTCGTTAGCTCGGCCTATTACAACTCCGCCTACATCCACGACGTGGAAATCAAATACGCCCTCGAGCGCCACGAACGCGGCGAAGCGCGGGTACTGCCCATCATCGTGCGCCCCTGCTCTTTCGGCGACGACCCCATCATCAGCCGCCTAAAGGTGCTGCCCACAGACGGCAAGCCGGTAACCGACCGCCGCCACTGGCCAGAGCGCGACGAGGCCTGGTTAGATGTGGTGAAGGGCCTGAAACGCACGCTGGCCGCGCTGCAAACCGCTGAACACGAGCAAAAACAGGCGATTTTGGATGCCCAACGCCATCAACAAGCCGAAAAGGATACCGCTGCCGAAAAGCAAAGACTGGAAGAGGCGCGCCTACGCCAAAACGCCGAGCGTACCGAGACCGAACGCCGCGAAGCCGCCCGGCGCGAACGCGAAGATGCGCAGCAACGGGAGCGAGAACAGGCTGCCATAGATGCCGATTCAGCAGCTTGGCAGCAAGCCGCCGAGGCCAATGACGGGGCTACGTATGCCTACTACCTCGCCCGATACCCGCAAGGTATACACGCCCGGGAAGCCCGCGCGCGCACCAAAGCATTGAAAAAGAAAAACGAAACGCCGGTAGCCTGGCAGCGGTATGCGGCGATTGCCGGAGGGCTGCTGGTATTGGCGCTGGCGGTCTGGCTGTGGCCCAATAGTGGCGCCAGTGTCGAGGTGACTCAAAGCCGCCCCGACACTACGGCGACAATGACTCAAAGCCGCCCCGACACTGCGAATCCCGGCCCCAAAACCCGGCTCTCCGAAAAAAAGACCGTAGAGAAGCCGCAGGAAAAAGAAAACCAGCAACCGGCTTCAACTACCAAAGAATTGCCGACGGCAAACACCCCGCCAGCTGTGAACACGCCGTTCAACTACCCCATGAAAAACGTGCAGGGCGGCTCCTTCACCATGGGCAGCCCGACAAGCGAAGAAGGCAGAGACAATGACGAATGTCCGCACGCCGTCACAGTCGGCTCCTTCAGCATGGGCAAATACGAAGTAACCCAGGCGCAGTGGAAGGCCATTATGGGCAATAACCCTTCAAAATTCGCAGGCTGCGACGACTGCCCGGTGGAGCAGGTTTCCTGGAATGAGGTGCAGGAATTTATCAAAAAACTCAACGGCAAAACCGGCAAAAGCTACCGCCTGCCTACCGAAGCCGAATGGGAATATGCCGCGAAAGGCGGCACGCAAGGGCGCGGCTATAAGTACTCCGGCGGTAATACGCTCAGCGCCGTGGCTTGGTGCGGCGAGAATTCGGGCTCGAAAACCCACGCCGTCGGCGGCAAATTACCCAATGAACTGGGGCTTTATGATATGAGCGGCAATGTTTGGGAATGGTGCCAGGATACGTACAAACCTTATCCGGGCTGCACCGGTAGCGCGGGCTCGGACCGCGTGAACCGCGGCGGCAGTTGGTTCAACGACGCGCAGGACTGCCGCGCCGCCTTTCGCATCAACTACTCGCCGGACTACCGGATCAACTACCTCGGTTTCCGCCTCGCTTTGTCCCTGCAGTGAGGTGGCTTGCCTATCCCGGCTTTCCTGTGAGCAAAGCCCTTTTGCGGCGGCGACCAAGCGAGGCGAGCGAGGGACGAGCCGCCCGCGCAGGGAGTGGCCGCAAAAGGGGCAACCTACGCCTGCGGCTACGGCGGGTGAAGGGGCGCAGCCCCAAAATTTTTTTTGAAAAAAGGTGTTTTATAGTTCTTTGAATATCACTGGTTGGCATAACCATGTAGCGGTGGCATTTTGGTAGAAATCAGCAGGAATTTTAGATCAGAATCGCGTAACGATGGCATTTAATGTCACCGCTACGCGGTTTTTACGCCTCCATGTGCCTCCAATCAGAGCAAGTATCCAGATGTTTCGCTGCGCTCAACATGACAACCTGCTTTAGGTCTGAGAAAGGAATAATAAAGGAAAGTAGCTCTGCCGCCCTTTTTCTGCCTTGTAAAAAACTTTTCTTTCCCCGAATCCCGGCTATTGTCCATTAAAACATTTGAAAAACGGCCCAGACATCATGCAGCCATCCGATCCCGCACCATCCGATCCTTTCCGCTTAGACCGCACTGCCTTCCGCATTCAAACGTATGCCGAATCGGCGCACCAACGCGCATATTGGTTGAGCCGGCCTGCGGCGGAACGCCTGTCGGCAGCCTGGTTCCTGACCTGTGCGGCCTATAATCTTCCCTATCATGGTCGGCATCGCCTGGATCGGACCGTTTTTTCCGCCCGAAAACATCCCGTGTAGCGCATCGAAGCTCGTACTACTTCCGACACTGCCAGCTCTGCGACGCTGGCAGGTCTTTGCGCCGCGTGGGTTCTTGACCTGCCAGTGTCGTAGACCTGGCAGTGTCAAATTTCTGCCGAAATGTTTCGCCAATTGGCTGGCGGCTAAACCTTGACGTAATTGTGTGTAAACTGAAGGTGTTTAAAACCTACGAGGTCTTTGCGTGTAAAAATGCAAGCCATACCACCCCACGCAATTTTCAATAAATTCTGAAAACAAAATACCCCCGTTTGCTATTGTACAGGTTGCAACGATCTGCACAATTAAAACGCCGTAATATGAACATCCAGGAAGGCAAAGAAAAATTCATCGAATCGTGGGGAAAAATGGCCAGCGACTGGGGCATCAACCGCACCATGTCCCAGGTACACGCCCTATTGCTGATTGCCCCTGAAGCCCTTACAGCCGACCAGGTGATGGAAAACCTGCATATTTCGCGGGGTAATTCAAATATGAACCTGCGCGCCCTCATGGATTGGGGCCTGGTACACAAACAATTAAAATCGGGCGAGCGAAAGGAATATTTCTACGCCGAAAAAGATATGTGGACGGTGGTGCGCCAAATCATCATCAACCGAAAAAAACGCGAACTGGAGCCCATGCTCAAGGTGCTGGACGAAATTGCCGGGGTGGAATCCAACTGCCCCGATTCGGAGCATTTCTGCCAGGTGGTGCAGGATATCCGCAAATTTTCCCACAAAGCAAATCAGACCCTCGATTCGTTGATCAAGGCGGAATCAAATTGGTTTACGAGTATGTTTCTGAATATGGTTAGGTAGTATTGCCGGTTTAGAAGGGTTTATAGCCAGTTTAGAGTGGTTTAGAAGGGTTTAGAGGGTTTAGAATGTTGATTGTGAATATCTTGCAATTCCACTTCCTTCAAACCCTTCTAAACCGGCTATAGATAGGCTTTGCGGCCAATAGTTGGGGCGCCCGTTATTTGCATTGGCGAATCTCACTTGGCCCGGTAGCGCGGCGTTTACGCCGCCGGTAAAAGGCCGTTTACGGCCGTCCCTGATATTTGTTATTTTAAATATAAATTATATTTTTGTATTTGCCCAACGGGTATTAGGAACGGTGTCAAAATAACTGTTCATAAATCAATACTTTAATGCCCCCTATGTCGTAATTTTTCACTATAAAAACGGCCATGAATGGCCTTTTACCGGCGGCGTAAACGCCGCGCTACCATAAAAATCTCGATTGATGCAAAACGGATTTACACCCGAACACACCCGCCGTTTGCCAACCTCGCTTTAGGCCTGACCGGGCAAATCTTATGGCAGGCGGGGTCCCATGATCGCTACATTCGGGATGGTCGGCATTTGGCGGGAGCCATAAACTACCAGAAACAAAACCCAGTGTCGGCTAAGCTGTGTGACCACCGGATGGAGCATCCGTTCACCTACATCCACGAAGACTACATGGCCTTTTACCGGTCCCGAGTGTTCGGGAAAAGCCGCGCTACCGCGCACTGCCAACGGCTACTGCCCACTGAGCTCCTCTACCACCGAGCGCCCCTCCGAACAATCCCCACTCGTCCATTTCCAGTTTTCATGCAAACGAATACGCCCCTCCGGTAACAATTCAGGGACGGAGCGGCAGATTCCGGTTTGCAGCACGCCTTGTTTGTTCACCTGATGGTAACGCATATCGAGCCCGCCGGCCTCGTCCACCAAAGCGATGAGGTGCCCCCATTCGATGTTGCCGCCATCGTATGTGGCCGTCACGATGTTGCCCTTTTGCCGGTAATGGAAGATGGTTTCGCTGGAAACTTCTCCGTTCGCCGCATTTTGGACCGGGCGAAAGGTTTTGTTGTGGTAATTCACGCTTAATCCGTTTAAAAAAAGAGGTTGTCTCATAAGTAGGTTTAGAAAAGTTTAGTGGGTTTAGAAGGTTTAGAAAAAATCCTCAAATCACTGAAAATCAATGATTTGAGGATAGCGCTCTAAACCTTCTAAACTTTTCAAACCCTCTAAACCTACCTATGAGACAGCCTCTAGATATGATCAAACTAACCTTTTCATCGACACAAAATCAAAGTCAATATCCCGGATTTTGTAACAAACCCGGGTTCGCGCCTTTGTCCTGGGCGGGGATCGGATAAATATTCCGGTAGGCTGGAACGGTCGTACCTTCTTTTACGCCGCCTTTCCAGGCCCAATTGTAAGTCCCGTTGGAAAACTGGCCGAAACGGATCAGATCCGTTCTGCGGTGGCATTCCCAGTACAATTCCCGGGCCCTTTCGTCGAGCATCACGTCGAGTGTCAGGTCGGCCGGGTCAAAATTGCCCGTACTTCCGCCGAAGGCTCTTTCCCGCACCGCATTGAAATATTGGGCCGCTTTTACCTTGTCGCCGCCGGGGGTCCTTAAAATAGCCTCCGACGCCATCAGGTACACATCGGCTAAGCGGAACATCGGGAAATCAGTGTCGGCATAATAGGAATCCGAGCCTTGAGCGCCGGTAGAGGTCAGATTTTTGAATTTGTTGACGGCATACCCTTCGGTAAATAAGGTCAGGTCGTCTATGTTTAAATTCTGACCGGAAGTGTAAAACATCCCGCGTTTATCAAAACTCGTCAGTCGGATCTGGTAGGTGTAATCGGGCTTATCCACGTCAAAGAAAATTTTATACCCGCCCGATTGAGCGATTTGAATCTCCGAACCGTTCAATTCCAGCAGGGCGTCGGGGCCATTGTCGCCCAGGTTAATGGCGTCGTTCTGGTTGGCCCTGAATTTAAAAGAACCGGCGGTCAACTGTACATTCGCCACGGGCATTTTGGCTGCGGTGTCCCATTGCATATTCACGTCTGCGCCGCCGGTGGCGCTGCCGATCATGCTCCATTGGCGTTTTTCAATCACGTAGGTCTTTGTGTTCAGGTTGACGCGGATGAAATAAAATCCGGCTTCCGGAATGAGGATTTTAGCGCCGCCCGTTTCAAGCGTTCCATTGGCCCCGTTATCTCCGTATTTCGGCGCGGTGTTGGACGAAATTGTGGTAAACTGGATTTCCGTATTGTTATCCGGGAAGTATTTATGACCCTCATAAATTTTATTGTTCGGCGCCACAGTGGAAGTAGCCGCCAGCGAGTTGCTGGTTTGGGTTGCATCGAAACCCTGGTGGGATCCGGGCACGTACAGTTTGGGATAATTGGCCGTTTGGCCCTGGTTGAAATCCACTTTGATGCCGGTGAGGTCCGAAGGAAACTTCTGCACCAATTGCGGCGTCGTCCGGGTACCACCCCAGCCGCCATCCATACCCGATGCCTCCGGCAGCATGCTTCCGCCGATGCCGGCCCGGATGATAAAGGTGGTGCCGCCGTACGTGCGGGTGTTGACTCCGTCAAAATTCACCGGGAAAATGATTTCCTTCGATTTGTGGTTGTCGGCTAAGAACAGGTTTTTGTAGTCGGGTTCCAATTCGAACCCTGCACCCAAAACCGATTCGCAATAGCGTAGGCAATCCACTGCTTTATTTTGGCCGATATACACTTCTGCATTGAGATAGAGCTTGGCCAGCAGCATCCAGGCAGCCGCTTTGTCGGCGCGCCCGTACTCATTGCTCCGAGGCTGCGCCAGTTCGGATTCGATGGCGTTCAGCTCGGATTCGATGTAGGCGAACAGGTCGTTGGCGTTGGTTTGTTTGGGAACAAAAGCGCCGACTACGTCATTTTCCGTTGCAAATGGCGGATTTCTGAACATATCCAGCGCATGCCAGTAGCTCAGCGCCCGGAGAAACCTGGCCTCTGCCCGGTATTGTTTGATCTCGGCCTTCAGCGCAGGGCTGGCGCCCCTGGAATCCAGTTTCGCATCGGTTGTTTCCCGGATAAACTCGTTGGCTAAGGATATCTGGTAAAAAACCCGGCTGTAGAAGGCATAGATAAATACATCGCTGGAGGTCCATGCCTGCGCATGAAAATCTTTGATGGTCTGGTCGTTCCAGCCGATGACCGACTCGTCCGTGGGCAATTCCTGGTGGTACCAAAAGCCTCTCAAGTATTGACCGAAACCCTCGTCGATGCCGGAAATATCCGCCTGGCCGGCAGGGCCCTGCTGTCCCGACACCGCCAGGCCAGCGTATAGTTTCGCCAACACCTGCCGGTAGGCAGCCGGGTCTTTGTACACCACGTCGGCGGTTAGTACATCGGGGTCCAGGGGTTTGGTGTCCAGGTCTTTAAAACAACCAATTGCGGGGAATAGCAAGACCAAAACAGTGAATATTTTGAATTTATGTATCATCGTTTTTTTGTTTATCAATTAAAATTAACGCTCACCCCAAACAGGTAAGTCCTTGGTCTCGGGTAAAGGTTGTTGTCGATACCGTTTCCAATCTCCGGATCAAGTCCGTCATAAGCCGTTATGACCAGCGGATTTTGAACGGTGACGAACAGGTTCAGATACGACCCAATCAGGTGATCGAAGCTGTATCCCATGGTCACGTGATCCAGTTTGAAAAAGGAGGCTTTGGTGATGAAATGATCGCTGAAAGTGAGTTTAGCCTGGTCTACGACATTCAGGTCTACAGCCGACTGGTTTACGTTTGCCAAATATTTGGTCGTTCCGAATAAGCGATTCAGGTAACCCATGTCGGTTTGTACGTTGTTGTACACATAGTTGCCGAGATTGGCGCGGCCGGCAAACGAAAAGCTGAAATGGCCGACGCTCAGGTTGCTCGTGAGGCCGAGGTTGTACAAGGGCGCCGGGTTCTGGTAACGGTATTTGTCGTCGTCGTTAACGATGCCGTCTCCGTTCCGGTCCACAAACTGCCCTTCGAGCAGCGTTCCGTTTTCGTCGTATTTCTGTTCAAAAACATAAAATGAACTGGGGAAGTACCCGACGCTGTGGATCTGGATGTTACTGCCTACGCCGCCGGCAATGCCGCCGGTAGCCACACCGATGTATTTCGGGTCATCGCTGGTGGTCAGCTTGGTGATCCTCGAAGTATTATAGGCGATGTTGGTCGCGAAGTCCCATTTGACGAGTTTATTTTGAATGGGCGAAAAATTCAGGCTGAATTCGATGCCGTTCGTTTTCATGGTCCCAATATTCGTGGTGATGAAATTGGTCAGGTTCGACAAAGCCGAAAAGGGTATGTTATTTAACAGGTCCTTGGTATTTCTCTGGTAAATATCCAAAGAGCCCCCAATCCGGTTGTTGACTATGGAAAAATCGACGCCCCCGTTGTACGTTGTCGTTTCTTCCCATTTAATGTTGGTGACGTATCCGTTGGGCCTGATGGTTGTAACGAATTCATTTCCAAACTGATACTGCGCGTTCGGCGTGCCGAACTGGTAACGGGCCAGGTAGGCGTAGTAATCGCCGATATCCTGCTGCCCGGTAACCCCCCAGCTGGCCCTGAGTTTGATGTTATTCAGGTAACGATCGTCATTGTCTATCAGTTTAACGGCCAATGCGGCTGCAGGGAAAAGGCCATACCGGTAATCGGGTGCGAACCTCGAGGTTCCGTCTCTGCGGAGGGTACCTGTCAGCAAGTATTTGCCCTGATAGGAATAATTCAGTCGCCCGAACAGGGAAACTAAGAAATACTCGGCCGGATCCGTTCCTACCGCCGTTTTGCCTGGAGTGCCTGCGGAGTCGCTATTTCTAAAGGAGCTTCCCACTTGGAAATGTTGCCAGGAATAGCCGCCCATTACGTCTACTTCGTGTACGCCGAAGGCTTTTTTATAATTGAGGTAGGCCTCCAGCACCGAATTTTTCTTGGTTTGTTCGTATTGGTTATTGACGCCGCCGCCGTTCAGCCCATCGAATGCGAATGCAGCGTAATTCGGAACAACGATCGTGCCTTCCCCTTTCGCGTGGTCGTAGCCAAGGCTCAGGTTGGCCCGCAGCGCCGGCAGGAAACTAAAGCGGTAATCGACCGTTGCGTTTGCGATATAGTGTTTCACCGTAGAATTATCATTGCGCAGTTCCAGCAGCGCAATCGGATTAGTAGGCGCCAGGAGGTTGGGATTGCCATTCTGTTGCACCCACGTGGTAAATCCTCCATACCGCGCCGAGGTATCCCGCACCGTTTTGGTGGGATCGAAACTGAGCGCACTGCCGATGGCGCCGCGGTCGGCAAAATGATTGTCGGATAACATGCCTTTGAAGTGCAGGTTCACTTGCAAGGTGTTGTTCAGAAAGCCGGGGTTTAAATTCAAGGCTCCGGAATAGCGGCTGAAGTTGTCGGTTTTCAACAGGCCGTCTTTACTGGTATACCCGACCGACACCCGGTAGGGTACGATGCCGATTCCACCGGATGCGCTCAAACTATGATCGGTCCCGAAAGCAGACTGGTATATTTCATCCTGCCAGTTGGTATTGGCCGTTCCCAGCAAGCCTATGGCCGGATGTGGGGGCGCGTTCGGGTCGGGATTGTCGTAACGGGCGTGAACAGTGGCCCGGAATTCATCGGCGGTCAGTACGTCTATCCGTCGGGTTGTTTGCCCGACAGAGACATTGGCATTATAGCTGAGCTGGATTTTTTTACCCAGTTTCCCTTTTTTGGTCGTGATGATAATAACGCCTCCCGAAGCCCGGTTGCCGTAAATGGCCGTGGCGGAAGCGTCTTTCAACACCGTCATAGACTCAATATCGTTCGGGTTGATCAAATTCAACTGGTTCCGGCTTCCGTTTACGCCGCCATTGTCAAGCGGGATGCCGTCTACGACGATCAGGGGGTCGTTGGAGGCCGACAGGGAGGATTCGCCACGTATCCGGATTTTTGCGCCGCCGCCCGGCGAGCCATCGGAGTTGATGTTAACCCCCGAAATTTTTCCTGCAAGCAGGTCTTGCGGCCCGGTAATAGCGCCGCGGTTAAAATTTGTCGAAGAGACCGATTGTACCAAACCGGTGGCGTCTTCTCTTTTAACGGTGCCGTATCCGATCACGATGACTTCCTGTAACTCAGCATTTTGGGTTAAGCCTATGTCAAGGACGTCTGTGCCGACAATGCTGTGTTCGCTGCCCGGATAACCGGTATAGCTGACAATCAAAGCAGTGGCTTCGTTTCTCACCTTGAGCGTAAACTTTCCGTCAATGTTTGTGATTGTACCATTGTTAGGAGCCCCTTTTTCCAGAACGGTCACCCCGATCAGCGGCTCACCGGTTTCCTGGTCTTTGATGGTTCCTGTAATGGTCCTTTGCGCCTGGGCCAGGAAGGAAAGGCCTGAAAAGCACAAAAAAAGTACAAAAGTTCGGGTAGAACTTAAAGTAAAAAACTTCATACAGATGATGGTTTAAAAATTATAAGGTTAAACCCGGCAACGCATATCCGAACCGGAGTTCGCAAACCGGCAGAATGAATAGCAGGCAATTTGGCAAAATGGGGTCCGGGGATTAATGTAAGGCTTCTGATAAGGCGTATCCGGTGTAAATTGTACACGTATTCTGCCATGGGGTAAAACATCAAAACAGATTCGGGGGAAAACCCAAAACTAAAAAGTCAAAATCAAAGAGCGCTCATTTTCAATAATTTATATCGTAAACGCAGGGTGGAACTATTGGAACCCAGGCGCAGTACCGTAAAAAATAATTCGGCTTTACGTTAAGATTACACTATGTTTTGTTCCGTTTAAACGATAAAGCAAAACTCAAAAGCAAAATGGTTCTGCTCGTCCCCCGGCTATTTCATTGACAATCACAGGAGCAGTCAAATTCTGGTAAAAGTGGATTAAAAGGACGCGTATTTTAACAATTTTATGGGCGAAACCCCTTGTTTCTCTGCCATTTTCAGAATAAAAAGGACCAAACAGCCGATCCAGCGCTAAAATAAATTTATACGGCAAAGGTATTGCAAAATTAAAAAAAGATTTAACTTTGTGGAAAAACTACACTAAGTTTTTGCTGAACATTTAAAATTTTAAAAGAATGAAACTACGATTACTCTTTTCAACGCTGCTATGCAGTTTTCTGCTGGCAGGTATCGGCCAGTCGCAGTCTATCGGCATTATTGGCAATGCTACGCCGGGCGGCTGGGACAATGATACCAACATGACCCAGGATCCGGACAGTTCGCATTTGTGGTCTATCGTCGTCAACCTGACTGCCGGTGAAGCAAAATTCCGTCAGGACGACGATTGGGCGATCAACTGGGGCGCCGGCGATTTTCCCTATGGCGTTGGCGTACAAAACGGTGCGAACATTCCAATCCCGGGCCCGGGTGAATTTACCGTCACCCTGAATACCCTGACCGGCGCCTACCGTTTTGTGGTAACTTCCGATATCGGCGTAATCGGGGATGCCACGCCGGGCGGTTGGAGCGATGATACCAACATGTTGATAGACCCGACCGACTCCAGCAAATATTACATTACCCTTCCTTTACTTGCCGGATCTGCCAAGTTCCGCCAAGACGACGACTGGGCGGTCAACTGGGGCGCTGTCGACTTTCCTTCCGGTGTGGGCTTACCGAATGGGGCCAATATCCCGATCCCTTCGCCCGGGAACTACCGGATCGACTTCGACAAATCGACCGGCGCTTATTCTTTTGAAGAAATACTTGCATTCGGATCCATCGGCATCATCGGCAGCGGTACGCCGGGTGGCTGGGCGACCGAAACCGCGCTTACAAAAGACAGCGGCAACCCCGACCTGTGGAAAACCAATATCACCTTGATCGATGGCGAAGCCAAATTCCGTGCAAATGACGCATGGACGATCAGCTGGGGCGACACGCTGTTTCCATCCGGTATCGGCATCCTGGGCGGTCCGAACATTCCCGTTGCGGCCGGCGAATACTTAGTGACCTTTAACACGGCCACCTTCGAGTACAATTTCCTGCCTATCGTGATCTATCAAACCGTCGGCATCATCGGAAACGCCACGCCGGGCGGCTGGAACGACGATACCGATATGGAACAGGATGCTAATGACCCCTCCCTCTGGAAAGTAAGGCTCATTCTGACCGATGGTGAAGCCAAATTCCGGGCCGATAACGACTGGCCCGTAAACTGGGGCGCAGGCGATTTCCCGACGGGTATTGCCACTTTTGATGGCGCCAATATTCCGATCCCGGCCGGCGAATACAAGATCACCTTTAACTCGACCACCGGCGTATACAACTTCGAACTGCTCATTATCTACAGCACCGTAGGCATCATCGGCACCGCTACGCCCGATGGCTGGAACAGCGACGTGGATATGACGAAAGACCTCCTGGACGAATCGTTCTGGTATATCAATTCGATGGACCTGATCGACGGCGAAGCCAAATTCCGGGCTGAAGACGCCTGGGCTGTAAACTGGGGCTCTATTGACTTTCCTGCCGGTATAGGCACGCAGGACGGTCCGAATATTCCGGTCATTGGCGGCACCTACAAGATTACCTTAAATGCGGCCACGGGCGAGTATGCTTTCGCAGATCCCTCCTCTACGATCGACATCTTAAAATCGAACAGCATCAGCATTGCACCCAACCCCGTTAAGGATGTTCTGAACATCCGGATTAGCGCGGAAGAACTGCAGGGCGATGTACGCGTTGTGATCTTTAATAACCTCGGCGCGCAGGTATTGTCGCAAAACCTGAACATCCAGGATCTTGGGAAAATCAATGTGTCGCAGTTGGTTCCGGGCAAATACCTGGTCCATATTTCCAATGGTAAATTCATCGTTGGAAAACCGATTGTTATCGTGCGATAAAAACGGTTCAGGCGAGCCCGGGGTAAAGGGTTAAGCGCCTGATTCAGAATACTATAGATGCGTGCCATTCCAAGCGGAAGCGAGGGATGGCACGTTTTTTTGGTTTACCCTGTTATCCTTCTGCGAGACAATCTGAAACGTACCCGAATGTGGTTGACTATATTCAAAAAATTTGATAACTTTATAGGATTGATAATAATTGAAAATGGCCACTTCACATATTCTTTCAGCGGAGGATTTGCTTAATTTACTCAAAAAAACCATCGATATACCTGTAGAGAAAGAGGCATTTATCGAAGCTTTTCAAGCGTCTTATCCCACCCTTTCTGAAGAAAGCCGATCCGTATTATTGCAGTAGATACTCGATTATGTAGACTCGTTTTCACAAAAGGAAAGCCTGAAGGCCACATTATAAATAGTAAGGCTGGCTTCCTTTTAAAACCATCCACATGAAACACCCAATTCTACCTGCTCTACTTTTTTTCGCCATAACAATCGGCTAAATATCTGCCCAGGGAACCCCAAAAACGGACAGTATCCCTGCTCCCAAAGCGCAAAAAAGCGAATATTTCTTGTTGGGAAAGAGCATCAAACTCCCTGAAAATGAATCACCCGGTAAATACCTTAAAGTGGATATGGCAACATTTATCCAACCTGGCCTTGGGCTGGAACTGGAAGCGCCGATAAACCCTAAAAGCAGTTTTGTCTTTCGCAGCGGCTGGATACCAATGAACCGCGACCTTCCATACCATAACCCCGGAACCTATCAACAGACGTACACCAGCATATTCGCCGAAACGACAAATTGGTTTTTTGGCTGGATTACGAACAAAAGCATGACCTTTTCGCCGGAACCTTTTGCCGAAATCGGCGAGTTCCTTCCGACATCTGTGATACCGCTCCAGGCAAGTGTTAAAGCCTACATTGGCAAAAAGGAGAGCAACAACCGTTTTTTTATCCAATACGGAATTAGAGTGCTGCATTTCAGGGGCTTGTCCATCGCGAATTATCAAATTCTGCTCAACAAGACAACCACGAACATAGAAACCGGGCCTGTAGGTACAGGGATAGAATACACCGAAACGACTACCACCACTTACCAGCAAACACGCACCGCCAGAAGCGGGGTGAAAAGAACAGTTGGCGGCTTGGCGTTCGATTTTGGATGGCGCTTCCGGAGCAAACGCAGGATGACTTTTGATTTGGGAATCCGGACGGGTTGGAATGATTCAAAGGGCATTTATGGGCTGAATAAATGGTATTTTACGCCCATGCTCAATTTGGGGATTAGGATTTGAACAGCACTTCAACACTCCGCCAGATTCACCGAAATCTGCAACGCCAGTCCCCCATCCGCCGTTTCCTTATACTTCGTATTCATATCGCGCGCCGTTTCCTTCATGGTTTTGATGACGGCATCCAGGCTGACTTTGGCTAAGGATGGATCGCTTTCCAGGGCAATCTGGCTGGCTGTAATAGCCTTGATGGCGCCCATCGTGTTGCGTTCGATACATGGAATTTGAACCAGCCCGCCGATGGGATCGCAGGTCATGCCGAGGTGGTGTTCCATCGCGATTTCAGCCGCCATCATCACCTGTTCGTAGGTGCCGCCCAAGCATTCGGTGAGCGCGCCGGCGGCCATGGCCGAAGACACGCCGATTTCCGCCTGACAGCCGCCCATCGCCGCCGAAATGGTGGCGCCTTTTTTGAACAGGCTGCCCAGTTCGCCGGCAGTCAGCAAAAAGCGGATGATATCTTTTTCTCCGTTGAAGTCTTCGCTGAAACAAACATGGTACATCAGCACGGCCGGAATGACGCCGGCGGCGCCGTTGGTCGGCGCTGTCACCACGCGGCTGAAGGCGGCATTTTCCTCATTGACCGCCAGGGCAAAACAGCTGACCCATTTTAAAATATCCTGAAACGTGTGCCCGCCCCGGCTGATGCGCATGATCCATTCATCGGGATCATGATGCGGTTTATCGCCCAACAGGCGCATGCTCAGGGATTTGGCGCGGCGGCTCACATTCAGGCCGCCGGGCAGAATACCGTCGGTCAGGCAACCTTTGTACATGCACTGCTTCATCACCTCCCAAATGTTCAGCAAACCTTCGCGGATGGCCCGCTCGTCGCGCCATCGCAGTTCATTTTGAAAAACGATTTCCGACACCGGCAGCTGTTCCTGTTTGCACCAGCGTTCCAGGTCTTCGCCCATATCCATCGGAAAGGGCAGGCGGGTTTCCGAAACGGCGTCTTCTTCGCCTTCTTTGACCACGAAGCCGCCGCCGATGGAGTAATACTTTTGCGCTTCGCCCGTGCCGTCGGTATAGAATGCCCTGAAAACCAGCCCGTTGGCGTGGTAGGGGAGTGCCTGATCGTACAGAAAATGGATATCCTGATCCGGGTCGAACGCCACTTCGCGCCGGCCGCCCAGCAGGATTTTTTGGGTCTCCCGGATGCGGTCGATGGTCGGATAAACCGCTTCTACGGGGATCGTGACCGGGTCGTCTCCGTTGAGGCCGAGCTGCACGGCTAAGTCGGTACCGTGGCCTTTGCCGGTTTTGGCCAGAGAGCCGTACAATTCTACCTGCACCGAGGCGATGTCGTCAAGTCGCCCGGCTGTTGTAATGTCTTGCAGGAAACGCTGCGCTGCGCGCCAGGGTCCCATCGTATGCGAGCTGGATGGCCCGATGCCTATTTTAAAAATGTCGAAAACGCTGATTCTTTCCATGTGTTGAGATGTGTGAACATTTGGGCGCCCAAAAGTAGAAAAAAACCGGTTTTCGAACCAGGTATGAAAAAAGAGGCTTTCCAATAAGTAGGTTTAGAAGGGTTTAGAGGGGTTCTTTATTTTTCTTCCTCGATCTGGATGCTGCTGTTGCCTTTTAATTGCTGGCCGGTGGCGCGCTGGTACAGTTCCCGGTATTTTTGGGCCAGTTCTTCCGATTGTTTTACGCCGTTCACGGACAGCTCTTTTCCGGACAATTTAAAACTGAATTTTTCCGGGTCGGAGATCAGTTTGTCGCGCAGGAGTTCTGCTTTAAAGACCTTGCTGACGTCATTGGCCCGCGCTTCCTCACGTTTAGCGAGTTCCTGCTCGCGCATGGCAGCGCCTTGTTCACGAACGGCTTCCATCTGCTCGCGCCGCGCGCCTTGTTGTTCGCGGCGGGCGTCTTCAGCCATCCGTTGGGCATCGATCCTTGTGCGCAACATCTCTTCCTGCGCTTGCCGGGATGCATAGGCGGCTTCTGCGGATTCTTTGTAAGCGCGTTCCAATTCAGCCTTATGATCTGCGTCCCAATTCTTAAATTGTTTTTTCATCTCTTTTTCCTGTTTTTTCCACTCCTTCCCCTGTTTCTTCATCTCTTTTGCCATTTCTTTATGCTGTTTTTCCCAGTCTTTCCAGGCCTCCGGGTCCATTTTGTAGATCATGCCCTCCGGCATTTCGGGCATCTCGGGCATCTCTGGCATTTCAGGCATTTCAAATTCAAAGGCGCCGTTTTCACCAAGTTCAATAGCGTGTCCGGGCCCGCCGTTAAAGAAAAAAGTACTGTTTTGGCCTGGCAAATCCATTGATTCGCCTTCCTGTAGTTTTTTGTCGTCAAGCCAAACCGAACCGTCTTTTATTCTGAGTTCGACCGGCTTTCCATCGCGTTCCAGCATAATGATAGTGGTTCCATCACCTTCTTTGCGGGTAGAAAGCCTGGTTGGCGGCGAGGGCGGCATTGGTGGTGCAGGCGCCCAAAAAGGAGGAGGTGGCGGCGGTGGAACGGCGAGGGTTTCGCGCAACAATTCATCCGTCAGGTCTTCATGTTGTTCGAATTCGGCTGGCGCGATTTCTTTTCCGTCGATGTTCAGCCGGGTAATTTCGCCGTCTTTTACGTCCATTTCCACCCGTTTATCGCCGTCTTTCCGCACGATCTTTTGTACGCTGCGTTTTGGTTTCGGCAAGGAGTCGGCCACTGCGGGCGCCGCTTCTGTTTGCGCGCCAAACCAGGCAGCCGCAGGAGTCAAGGCCAGTTTTTGAAATGCTTCGGCCAGGACAGGCGCCGTGTTGGCGCGAAGGCCGCATAAAGTCAGCAATCCCAGCAGGATCGCCGTTGCTATAAATTTTTCCATAATTTGTGTGTTAGGTTGTGGTTGATTCAATACCCGCCGGATGCGCTCCAGCAGGAGCGGACGGCAGCGAAACAGGGCGGCATTGCCGTTCATGCCGAGTGCGAGTGCAGGCATAGCGGAAGATTTGGCCATTTCCTGTACCCGAACAAGCGCTTTGGCATATAACAAGCGGTTGCCGGTAAGGGACACGGCCGTATCGTCGCAGCAGTTTTCCCGCTCCTTTCGAATAATGCCCGACATCCACCACACGGCGGGATGGTAGTAAAAAAGGGTTTCAATGAAGGCTTGCAGCAGGTTGAACAGCCAGTCGCGCCGGGCAATATGCGCCAGTTCGTGTGCCAGTACGGCCTCCACTTCAGCCAGCGAAAGCCGGTTGACGAGGCCTACCGGTAGCAAGATCACCGGTTTCAGGTAGCCCATAGCCATCGGCGCGTGCACCAACGCCGATTCCAACAGGGCGACCGGACGCGATACCGCCAGGCGACTGGATAATTCCAGAATTTTTTGCTGCCATTGCGCCCAAGCCGCCGGCTGCGTGCCAAAACGCCGCAGGCGGTTGACCTGCAATAAACCGCCGGCTAATTGCAACAGAAAAAAACCAAAGCCCAGACCCCAAATGCCCACGATGAGCGGATGACAGGCCTCCAGCCAATCGGCACAACGCGACCAAAAACTGGCTTCAAGCAGTTGATTGTCAATGAAATAAAGACCTTCAAGTTGCACTCCGCGAAGCGGGGCAGCAGACGCACTGGCAAGGGGTTCATAAACCCGGCCGAACGTAATAATTGCCGCTGCAAAAACCGTCAGCAAGGCCACGTAAGCGACCCAATACCGCTGTTGAGCCCTGCGCAAACGGGGCAAAACAAAGAACAATACCAGCGCAATTACGGCGCCTTGCCAAAGCGCGTGTAAAAGCATCCAGCCCAAAGCATGGATAAAATTCTGTGTGAGTATCGTATTCATGGATTGGGTGGGTTTTGTTCTATTTGAGCAATGAGGGCTTTGATCTCGTCCAGCTCGGCCGAGCTGGCTTCGTGGTTGCCGAGGGCTTGCAGCACCAACTGCATGGCGCTGCCGCGAAAAGCGTTGTCCACGAATTGCTGTAGCAACAGGGATTGCGTATCGGTCTGGCTCACCGCAGCCGCATACGTGTGCACCCGCCCTTCTTCGGTACGGGTTACGAGCCCCTTTTCCTGCATGATCTGTAGAAATTTGAGCGTCGTGGTGTAGCCCACCTCCCGGCGTTCATTCAGCCTGTCGTTTACCGTGCGCACGGTACACGGGCCGAGTTCCCAAAGGAGGTGGAGTATTTCAAGTTCCGAATCGGTCGGTTTCATATTGATAAATTGATTATGCGAATAATGGGTTCAAATTATAACTATCTGAAAATCAAGGGTCAGTATAGTGTCGGGGTGACTTAAAGTCACCCCGACACTATACAAGGCACTGAAAATCAGCACTTTCCCCCAACCCATTATTCGCGTTGATTATAAAATTGTGGGATATCCGCCCTCCTATGCGCTGCACGCTTCGGCGGGTAAAGCAAAGGTCTACGAAATATTTCGTAGTTGCAAATTTTTCTACGAAAAAATTCGTAGATATTTAATTTTTTACCTTTGTCCCAGATGGAACCGCAAGATCATACAGACGACCAAACCCCTCCCGATTGCTTTCGCATCGAGGAATTACAAGTCTTTCAATCCTTTGAAGGCCAGTTGCTCACCGACGTCAATTATTTTCTATGGGTCAACCATCTACAGGAAGGCCAGGCGTTTTTACGTTTTTTATATGCCCTGGAATTGATATTTGAGGGGGATGAAACCCTGCTGCTGACATCCGGTGAAGATTCCGAAGCCATCCATATCAGCAGCCCGGCGGAGTTGGTAAAGACCGCGGAAGTATTGCGAACGTTGCACAATGCCCTGACCATTCAGCGTTTTCACGCAGGTAGCCTTCCGCTCTGGCTGCCGGTCATGGATAAGCCCCTGGAGACCATCCGGCTATCCAAAAACGAAGCGGGTTTTTGTTACAACGATGCGCTCGTGCTCGATTTCGATGAAAAACGGATACTCATCCGTTTGAGCGACAAGGATGGGCTTGAACTGGGCGAGATGTAAAGGGCTCCTAAATCATACTTCCGTGATATATTTTCCCAATACCCATTGGCTGTTGCCGATGCGGTGCCAGCCGTCTGCACTGGTTTGGAAAATATTGACGACGGCGCCTTGTTTCAGCGCGGTCACTTTTGCGTTGGCGGTAGAAGGCCCGGAGCGAACGTTCAGGGTAGGGGAATTGACTTTCCCTTTGCGGCTTACTACCGGCGCCGGGCCAGCAGATAAAACCTGGATATAATCGGCACTGACGTACTGCCCCTGCCCGATCCGCCACCAACCGGTTAATCTTTCCAGCAAATTGACAATATCCCCCTGGTGCAGCTGGGCCACCTTCGTGCCACCGGTAGATGCCTGGTTGCGAACATTCAGGAACTTGGAAATGACTTTTCCACGCGGCGCAGCCGCCGTCCCCCCACCCGTTGCCGGCTTGCCACTGCTACTGCCGCTGCTACTACCACCTCCCAACTGAACAGCCATCTGCGTGGCCTTCAACGCATTGATACGGCCGAAACCCAGGTAATTGGAATGGCCGTTACCATCGTAATTGGCCGACCCGCCGATTTTATCCGTCGTGCTGCGCAAGATATTTCGGATTTGCGCCAGTGTCAGGTTGGGATTAGCCGTGAGCATCAAGGCGCATACCCCGGCGGCTAAAGGTGCAGCGCTGGACGTGCCGCCAAAGCTGCTGGTATACGCATGGTCCAGCGAACGTCCGTCCGCGCCGATCTCTACCGTAGCGGTGGTTATGCCCACGCCGTTATTGCCATTGGTCGGCGCACAGAGGAAAGCATTGGCGCCAAAGAAGGAATAGCTCGAATGTTCGTCGAGGCTGTTCGAAGCGGTAACGCAGATTACATTTGGGTGCGCCGCGAAATCGCTGATCTGACGGGGTAGGTTGTTGGATGCGGGGTTGGCGTTTCCTGCGGCAATGAATATTGGCATGCCGAGCCCTCCGCGGCCTTCGCGCGATACTTTGGCGATATAATTGGTGACGTAGGTGGACAAAGGAACCGGCTTTGGAAACCCAAGGCTGCACGAAATGATATCCGCCCCGTTGAGCAGCGCGTGTTCAAATGCTTTTACGATGGCGTCGTCGCTGAGAATATCTAATTTGATCGGAATGAGGCGCGCGTTGGGGGCCGCGCCAAGCACGCCCTGTGCATCCCAGGCTCCGGTTACAACGGCGGCGCAAGAGGTACCGTGGTTAAAAACGCCCCAGGAACCGTCGCCGGCCTGAAACCAGGGTGAAACGTCGGCACTGCGGTTGGCCGCATTAAACGTGTTGCGGATTTTAGTGCCATCTCCGCGCAATTGCGGGTGCTCGGTATCGAAACCGGTATCGATCACTGCGATTTTCAGATTTTTGGAGCCCATGTTTTGGAGATAGGCCCACGTTTCTTTCACTTTGGCGTCGGCGCCGGGTCTGAAATGGGCGTTTCCAAACACCGAGTTCGGCAAGTCGATCACCGGTATCTGGCCGCCCAGATTTTCCAGGTGCCATTGTGTGTTGATAAAACGCCCGCCCGGCAGCGCGAAATCGTTGGTCACCGGCTTGGTAATGAATTCCGGCTCGGCGATTTGTACGATGCGCATTTTTTGCAACAACATCGCACATTTGATCGGGTTGGGCGAATCGGGTGTAGTGGCCACTCGGTACGAATCGGGTCCCACTATTTCGCGGATATTCAGGTGAAGCTCCGTGAGCGTGTCCATCTCTTTGTCGTTGTCGGTGCCCGGTTTGAATTCTATGTATAAATATCCTGTTGGAATAAAGGGTGTATCGGTTTCGCCGTCAATGTTCCATACGTGGGTGCCGACCGATACGTCCGGTTGCGCGCGCAGCTCGTCCAGCTTGGCGTCGATGCCGCTTTTTACGTTAACCACTTCAAAATCCCGGATCAGTTCCGGATTCTGCGTTTTGGCGCTGCGGCGTTTGGTTTTGCCCGCAGGTTTCATACCCGGTGTGTAGCGCACTGCGGCCTGGGTTTTACTTTTGGTCAGACTAATCTGTTCGCCGCCGTAAGAAAAAGAGACTTTGTTGACTTTTTTAGATGCCATAGTAGGTCGGGTTGATTGTATTGGTTTGATTTTCAAAATATTACAGCCGATAAATGATTTGCGATGTGCATAGAATTGGCATGCTCATATCCGGCTTTGGTCAAATTAACGTAAATTATGGTGTAAAGGCTCCCGGGCAAAACGAATATCGGGCATTGCGCTTTTTGCTCCAAAGTTACGCTGCATTTAAACAATAGAAGCCTGTATTTTTGCGATCACACGAAAGCGTTTCAACTCAAAAAATTGGAATTGGCTGATCTCCCGTTGCCTCAATATGCGGGCCGCGCCACCTACGAGCCGTACTACCCGCATATCTGGCAGGAGGGCGGACTGGACTGGTACATCGAGCATTGTTTCGGCACGCCGGCGCTACAGATGGAATTGGCCGATCCGAACGTGGAATACCTGCTCCCGTACGACGTGGAAGGGCGGCAGGATCAGCACACCCGCGATGAGCTCGACGATGCCGGAGCCGATACGCCCCCAGGGCTCAATGCCCAGGGTTTCAAAAATATAGCGGCTTTCGGCTGCGCCCATGAACTTGAAATAGAGTGTTTGGAAAAGAATAGCGGCTACGATGAGGCGAAGCAGCCAATCGAGTTTGTGTTGCATTGATAGTGGATTTAGGATAGTTACAATTGTGCCCTTTTTTATTCCGGCGGATGTTTACCGGCAGCCTTTAACACCCCTCGCAAATTGACCAATCCCGGACGATTCAATTGCAAGCGTACCAATGTAGCCCGACCGATTGGAGTTAATCCAATTATCTCACTAAAATCAGCGCTCCATCTGAAATGGTCGTTCCAAATATCTGTTCGGGGATTGAATAAAGGTGTCATTTGAGTTGTAACGAGATCAAAAGCGGAGATTGCGGTGAATTTGAAGTTATTGCAACCTATGCAGGACCAGGCAAGGTTTTCCAGATCGTCGATTCCTCCCTTTGAAATAGGAATGATGTGCTCCACGGAGAATGGATCGTATGAAAACCTTGCTTGAGCACGGCAATATTCACAACAATCCGGGGCGCGATCTCGCACCGAAGACCGAATGGCCTCGTTCATGAGATTTTCTTTTGGAGACCAAGATTGAGCATAGTCTGTTCTAGCGAGGTACCACGTAATTTGGCCAGGGCGACTACATATTTCATGCGCTCTGCATGTGCCATTTCAATCCGGTTGGTCAGTGCAAGCAACTTTTCGTATTCATCATTGCTTATTAGTTCCGCTTTTCGGAGTTCTGCCAGGCGATAATATTCTTCCAACTCCCAAGATTGTACACTTAATTGTACGCGTTGTAATAATTCATCTTCACTTAATTCATCCGCATCGGGCCGACTGGATCCGGAGAGTCCTGAGATCAATACCTGCGTAATATACTGCTCCAAACTTATACCGTGGCGAGCCGCATCGTCGCGTAGTTATTGTTCTACAGTTGGAGGAAAAGCTATTGTGACGGACATTTGCCTGCGTTATTTTCAACAAAATTAGGAAATATTATGCAAAGAACGGTGTCAAAATAACTTCCCAATTTGATGCCATTCTTTTGCCGTTATCCGTCCCATCTTTTTCGTTAAATAGCGCGGCTATTCGCCTCAAAAGATAGTCGGCTGACGCCAAAATAATTGGCCTGAAATTGGAAACTTATTTTGACACCGTTCCATAGCGCTTATGACATGAAACCTTTTTTTCAGGAACTCATCCAATCCGACACCCCCGTACTCCTCGACTTCTGGGCTACCTGGTGCGCCCCATGCGTGGCCATGATGCCTGTTTTAGACGAGCTCCAGGCCGAACTCGGCGATCAGGTGCGTATTGTAAAATTAGACGTAGACCAAAATCTCGAATTGGCCGTTCAACTGAAAGTGCTGGGCGTACCTACCTTTATGCTCTACAAAAACGGGCAGCAGCTCTGGCAGGAAGCCGGGGTGCTGACCAAAGAAACGCTGCGAAAAGCTATTGAAAATGCCGGTTCTGCCGGTTAATGTCCATGATGCAACTGAACTTCCCTGTGTTAATACTCTTTTACTGCTTGCTCTGCGGCTTTTCCTGCCAGTCAGGAAATGCGGAAATCGCCAAACCAGCTGCGCTTTCCGCAGCCATACGCGACTCATTGCCCAACCCAATTGTCGACGAGCCATATCTCCTCGGAAAATTCGACCCCGCGACGCATCCGGATTTTGTAATAGTTGGCAAACCGTATACCGACAAACCGGGCATGATGCTCCGAAAAGAATCCTTCGCGGCTTTTCAAAAAATGTACGAAGCAGCTAAAAAGGAGGGCGTTACCCTGAAAATCATCTCCTCTACCCGCACTTTCACGCAGCAAAAACAAATATGGAACGGTAAGTGGACCCGTTTCGCTAAAGAAGCGCCCGACCCAGTGGAACGGGCGCTCAAAATCCTCGAATATTCGGCCATGCCCGGCGCTTCCCGGCACCATTGGGGCACCGACATCGATCTCAACGACCTGAACAATCCATCGTTCGAAAAAAAAGGCAAACACGCCACGGCCTACGAATGGCTCCGGGCCCATGCGCGAGAGTATGGCTATTGCCAGCCCTACACCGCCAAAGACGCCCAAAGACCCGAGGGCTACAACGAGGAGCGCTGGCACTGGTCCTACACCCCGCTGTCCAAACCCATGCTTGCCCAATACCTGAAATTGATCAGCGATCAGCAATTCGACGGATTTGAAGGCAGCGAAACAGCCTTGAAAATCAAGGTGGTGGAGAAATATGCGGCGGGGATTAACCAGGATTGTAAATGAGACAGCCTCTTAAAAGATTGTTAGCGCATCACGGTTACGTCGCCGTTCTTTTTTAATCGGATCATCCGGCCGCAATAGTCGATATCCGCTTCCAAACGCCAGACATACACGCCCGGGTCGATCTGCTTTGCCGGGACTAAGGCATCCCATCCATCCTCCGGTTTACCCGTCCGGAACACCAGGCTGCCCCAGCGATCGTACACTTCGAACAGGTATTGCCGTGGTTCGAGCCCTGCGGCAAAGTAGGGCCGGAATACTGCATTCTCGGCATTTTCGGCTTCCGGGGCAAAAATATTGGGCATGTAAACCAAAGAATTGTCGTCTCCAGGCCTGCCCCAGGATACGCCGGCTTCCCGGCGGATCGTCTGACATTCATTGGACACTTCAACCCAAACCGGCCCGCTTTCCGTAACTAATACGACAGGCGTTTTTGCGCCGTTCCACCATAAATATTGAATGCCGTTCAAATCTCCGCTCATGATCGGGTGGAGGCTCGTATAACTGCTGTCACAGGCAAGCACGGCGTTTTGCAGATCAACGGAAAAACCGCCGTAGGACTCAATGGAATCGCAGCCGGCGGTAAGGCCGGTCATATCCTGGGTTATGCCGCCGTTTGACCAAAGGTAGGTGTACGGAGGCGTGCCGCCCGTTACTGCCAAGTCGATAGCGCCCTGGCTATAGCAGGCGACTGGGTTAGTGGTGAACGAAATGACAATCGGGGACATCGAAGCATCCCTGGCGCCCATGCCGTAAGCGAGGGTGCTGCAAAAAAAAATTATAGACAACGCGAATAATGGGTTGGGGGAAAGTGCTGATTTTCAGTGCCTTGTATAGTGTCGGAGTGACTTAAAGTCACCACGCCACTATGCTGACCCTTGATTTTCACATAGTTATAATTTGAACCCATTATTCGCATAGACAAAAGGAAGGTAGAGCGTTGGTTCATGACGGTTGAATTTTCCCATCGTTCTTGTGTTTTTGCCGGCGGGAAGAAACTTGCCGCTTTCCTTGCCTTCTTAACCTTGCTTTTTTCGGCATTCTTATGCGATTTGAGCGCCTGTTTTTCCTAATGTTTGGCGTCTCTTTTTGCCATCGCTTCGTCGTACTTTTTCTGCTGATCCTGCTGCCGCGACACGTGTATGCGCCCAATGTGATCCACCCGGACGGCGACGGCTGGAACGATTTCTTTACACTTTTTGGCGACCGCTCAGTGGCTCTGATCCGGAGGATACAGGTGTACGACCGCTGGGGGAGCTGTTGTTTGATACGCAGGACGTGCCAGCCAATCAGGAGGGGAAGGACTGGGATGGAACTTTTCGGGGCGGTCTGTTGGGACAGGCGTATATGTGTGGGTGGCGGAGCTAGAGTTTGTGGATGGAGTTGTGCAGTTGTATGAATGTGATGTGACGGTGGTGCGGTAAAGGAGGGCGAAGTTTATTTCAAATAATTCTCTTCAAAAAACGCCCGATACCCATCCAAGGTCTTGTTTTTCAAAATCCTGCGATAATTTTCCTGGGTCACGGCGAAGAATTCCTTATTGTATTTTTTCTTGTCCGTTTCGCCGAGAAAGTCTTTTTTATCCTTCACCTCGTTCAGGTACAGCATCGCCTGTGCTTTTGTATCGAATTTACGGATCACCACGATCGGCACGTTGGTATCGGTGCCTAAGTAAATATTCGACATGCGTAATTGTTCGAGTTTGTGGTTTTCGCGGTTATAATCCGTCACGGATGCTTTTACGTCTTCGAGGCTTATATTGCTGCCAGTAAGGGCTACGAGGAAATAATGTAGTTTATCGTCTTCGCGGGTAAATGCGTCGTCAATCTTGGTTTCGTCGCCGGTTTTCTTTTTGGAATCGTCCACCTGAAATCCTTTACAGGACATCAGGCGGGCAATTTCTTTGGCACGTGTGGCTTCGGCGCTTTCCGGATGCCGGGCGATGACCTCTCCCAAAGCTTTGCAATACGCTTCGTTGCCCTCCAGGTTGCCCACACAAAGCGCGCTGAGCAGGGCAAATTTGGCCATTAGCGGATTTTGCGAACCATATTGTTTGGGCGCTTCTACGCAACGATCGTACGCATTTTTATAGTTGCCGTTTTGGAAAAAATTGAAGGTTTCCTCGTAATATTTATTCAGATCCCGCTCCCGTTCCTTGGTTGCATTGGCAAAGTTGGGATCGCTCAAAGCGCGGGCATAGGAGCTGTTCGGGTATTTTGCGACGAGTTTGTCGTAATAATATTTCGCTTTGGGCGGATTGTTCAGGTCGGTATAATCCAGGTAACTGTAGTACCAGGTTTCCTTTTCGTATTTCACCGTATCGGGATAGCGGGTCTGCAATTCTTCCAGGGTAGAGGCGCTGCGTTTGAAATGCTGCAGTTTATCCCGGAACAGGGTGCCGAGTTGGTACATTGCTTCGTAGGTGGCTAAGTGCAGCACCGAAAGTTCGGCTTCCGAGCGCGGGATGCCCTGAAACAAATTTGTCAGTTCGGCATCGCTCACCACTTCGTTGCCCGCGCTATCCACGCGGGCCACTTCTTCTGCGCCGCTGGTGATTGGTCGGCGGCTACGCCGCCAGTTGTCTTCGAGTTTGCGCTCGCCCCAGGTTTTGGCAAAATCTTTTTTCCCCTTTTTCAGGAAAGCTTCATTGTAGAAATAGAAGGAGGATGGCTTGTTGCCGGCTATAGGAGCGGGCGATTTGCCGCCCGGGCCTGCTTTACTGCTTTGGGCCTGTTTGGCTGCCTGAGATTTGGCGGCTTCGCCGGCTTCGGCATCGCGTTGCTTTTTGAGGGTTTTGGCAAACTCCTTGCGCTCGGCGTCGCTCATCCTGAAAATGCGCACAATGCTGTCATTGGCCGCGATGTTGGTGATCAGGCGGGCGATGTCTTTTAGGTTGGCGGCATAATCACCGGCCCGTTTATACCGGGCGTCGGTATTCGGCAACACAGTAAGGGTGCTGTCGTAGTAGTTTTTAGCCTGCACGAAATTTTCGGTCTCGAAATAGAGATCTGCCAGTTTCAGGTAGGATTCGGCGCGCTGTGGCGGGTTGTTCTTGTTGAAATCGAGCGATTGACGCAGCAGGGCGATGCCGTCGTTTTTGAGGCCGTCGTGTAAGGCTATATCGGCCATGACATAATAAACCTGGTCGCGGTACTCCAGATTTTTATCGTCTTTGGTCATGCGCTCCAGGCTTTTATTGGCATCGGCGCTGGCGATTTTGCCGTTGGTCCAGCCCGCCTGGATTTGCCGCAGGCGCGCATTGAACTCCATTTCATACGCAGGGCTGCTGCCTAAAGCCTTTTCGTATGCAGCGTACGCGTCTTCAAAACGACCCGCGCGGTCGTACAATTGAGCCAGGATATACGCGAGCCGGGCGCGTTTTTTCTTCTTATTCGTTATATCAATGGCTTTGGCCAAAGGCTCCGTCGCCTTGTCGTATTTTTTTTGTTTGATCCAGAGGTAAGCCTGAGCCGTGTAGAGTTCGTCGCGCAAATCAGCCGGGAACCAGGAATCTTCCCAGAGGTCGCGAAACAGGAATTCGGCTTCGTCGTATTTTTCGCGTTCGATCAGCGTACGGCCGTACCAGATCATGGCTAGCGGGAAAGCGGAGTTGCGTTTAAGGCCTTTGTCGTAGGGATTCACGCCAGTAAGGACAAGTTCGGGTTCTTTTGCAGGTTTGGGCGGCGTGACAGACGTTGCAGCAGGTTCCGTTTTTTGGGTTTTCCCGACACTTTTCCCCTTTTTTTTGCTTTTCGCGGCCGCTTTTTTCTTTTTCGCTTTTTCTTTTTTCTTCTTCTCTGCTTCTTTCTTTTTCTTTTTCGCCGCTTTTTTCTTTTCTCTTTTGCTTAAAATTTTCTTTTTGCCGGCGCTGCTTTTTTTGAGTTTGGATTTACTTTTTTTCTTCGGATCAAACTCGTCTTTGATGTATTTGAAGGTATTTTCCGCTGTCTCGAAGTCGCGTTTTAGATATTGCGATTGGCCGATGAGGGTATAACAATCATCAACCCAGTCGCTGGGGCGGTGCAAAGCAATCCCTTTGGAGGACTTGAGGATCACGTTGTCGAGGTCACCCTTAGCAGAAGCGGGATCGGCGGCGGCATCCGCATAAATATCCAAAAGCTGGTTGTAATTGTCCTTGTGCGACGACTCGAGTTTATCCGTGGTCAGGCCGAAAAGTTCATCCGCATTGAACCAGTAATTGTAATGTGAGGTCAGGTTGTGATACCCTTTTTTAAATTTGCTGACTTCCTGTCCTTTTTTCTTTTGGGTGACGCATGCTGCGAGTAAAAGGAGGATGAGGAGGCCAAAGCTTATCTTCGAAAAATTCTTCATGCTGTAAAAATGGATTTGAAAGCCTGGCAGTTTGCACAAAACGCGGACATGGTGCAAACAAAAGGCTGTTCAGACTATTAAACGATCAAGATAAATACCAAAACGGCCTTTATTGGCGCCGATTGAGGCAAACAGGTTGCCTCTAAAAACAGTTTTTAACAAAAAAAACGGCATTATGGCGCGCATTTTACCTGACCTTTGCACTTTGCTTTACAAACACCGTTCAATGAGACTATCGTGCAAAAGTATTTCGCTTTCCTGAAAAACCTGACAAACTTCTTCCGTCGGAGTTCCAACGATGATCGTAGCCTGATGGACAAGTTGCGGGATAAGTATAAGCTCGTGATCATGAACAATGATACCTTCGAGGAGGTCGTGTCGGTCAGACTCACGCCTTTAAGCGTGTACGTCGCACTGAGTTCGCTGATTGTGGGTACTGCTATTCTTGTGACCGTACTCATTATTTGGACGCCTTTAAAGCGTTACATCCCGGGCTACGGCGATTTCCAGCGCGATGCTGAAATTGCGGAATTGAACGCAAAGGTTTCGAATCTGGAGAGTGAAATAGAGGCCAGCCGGCGCTACACAGAGAATTTCCGCAAAATACTGAGCGGCGATCTGGAGGATTTGAGCAAACAAGCAGCTGAAAAACAGGGCCTGCCGGAAAACTTAGCCGACACCCTACCCAAAGACGTAGAGCGTATTCCCGAAGACGAACAGTTGCGCTCGGCGGTCGCCAAGGGCACTTTTACGAGTGACCCCGCCGGTGTGGCGGCAGCAGGTATCGTTCCGATCGTTCCGCGCGACGTGCCACTGGAACAATTATTTTTTATGCCGCCTGTTTCAGGCGATGTGACTTCTGCATTCGATTTGCAAAAAAGCCATTTTGGAATCGATATCGCCGCGCCGAAAAATACGGCCGTAAAAGCGGCAGCCGACGGGGTGGTTGTTTCATCGGGTTATACCGTTGAAACCGGTTACAGCATTGCCATCCAGCATCCGAATAATGTGATTACGATGTATAAACATAATTCCGTTCTGCTCAAGACGGCCGGCGTGAGCGTAAAAGCCGGTGAGGCAATCGCACTGGTTGGGAATTCGGGCGAAAATACATCGGGCCCCCACCTGCATTTTGAATTGTGGTATAAGGGCCGGGCTGTTGATCCGAGTGATTATATCAATTTTAATTGAGGAGGGTTTGAAAAGGTTTAGAAGGGTTTAGAGGGTTTAGAGGGGTTTAGAGGGTTTAGAAAAGGTTTAGGGCAGCCCTGCCCTAAACCCTCTAAACCTTTTCTAAACCCTCTAAACCTTTTCTAAACCCTCTAAACCTTTTCTAAACCAATCAATTACGCCGTAATGCCACGGGCATTGCATCGTCGAAGTCGCCGGTAAGCACCGGTGTTTGTACTCCGGC